>Ga0180431_10000032_pt1 | contig 178259 bp, 236 predicted proteins | sample SS_ome_11_FD_132459 | JGI IMG/M metagenome (GOLD analysis project Ga0180431, IMG submission 132459) | Hypersaline lake sediment archaeal communities from the Salton Sea, California, USA - SS_1_MS_1 metaG | ecosystem: Environmental > Aquatic > Non-marine Saline and Alkaline > Hypersaline >...
CTGTGCGGCTGAAGGATGGGGGACTGGACCTTGGGTACCTACAGGTGGACTACGGAGACAGGAACGTTGATTATGATGTGCTCAACCTTTACGAACTAAGGTTGGCCTACGCCTTGACGGTGCACAAGAGTCAGGGCAGCGAATACCCGATAGTGATCGTTCCCGTACACGAGCTGAACAAGTTCATGCTGACTCGTAAGTTGTTGTACACGGCAGTTACTAGAGGGAAGGAACGAGTCTACCTCATCGGGCAACGGTCTGCCGTGCGGGCCGCGGTACAGAACAACCGCGATGAGTTAAGAAACACCGACCTGATGCGTAGGGTGCTTGACATCTTCGATCGTGGGTCCGAAGAGCAGGAAAAACCCGATAACACTCAAAAAGAGGAGGTACCGGAATGAGCGGATACATGTATTGCACGTGCCGGGATTGCTTTGAACTGATCGTGGGCGAGGAGGGGGATTACTGCGACGATTGCATCGAGGCGGGGTGTCCGGACTACCAAGGCCAGAAGGGGATGAGTCAGGAGTGTCAGGGCAAGCACGCGTACGGCACACCGTGCGGAGACCCGAGCTGCTGTCCGCCGGAGGACTACGAGGAGGTGACTGATGAAGCGAGATCCTGATTTGTCTGAGGAGAGAAACTTCCGTTCGAGGAAGGACCCGATTGGGGGGAGGTTCCTCGGCGGAACCGCAGACTATACGATCACCATGAAGGTCTACGTTCGCTCGGCGATAGGTCAGGAGGTCCCAGACCAGAGGACGGTGGAGAACAAGATCACCAGCTTGCTACTGGCCCAGCCGCGGCTGGACGAGGGAGCGTTCTGGGATGTTGCCGCAACTTCCATTCCGGGCTCTGGAACAGAGTAGGGTGGCCGGGAAGTCCCACTACTGGCGCAGCGTGGTGTGTGAGGGGTGTGAGAGGCGCTGCCGCTACAGGGACTTCAGGGTATTTGATCGGAACGGTTTTGCGGACACGAAAGCATCACTCTGGAAAGATGACCCTGACCCGTCCACCTGGCGCTACAAGCGTCGGGGGACGGTGTTGGGGATCATGCATGAAGAGAAACGACAAATGTGGGAGAGCATGATAGCAAGCTGCCCACACAGGAAGAGAGATGAATGAAGAAGAAAAGGAAGAAGGGCAAGCCGCCGAAGGACAGGCAGAAGCCGGAGAAGATCAAGTCTGTATGGTATCACGCGAATGGAGATGCAGCGGTGGATCCGCGACATATCGAGGTGGAGTTACGAGGACCTCTTGGAGATCCAAAAGGGGTTGCAAGAGGAGGCCCGGGAGGCGATGATCTCTTTGGATAATCAGGAGAAGAAGGATGGCGATGAAGGTAACGTATAGATTCGGAGGATATGCGATCCAGGCCGAGACCGGAAGTCTGCTGGCGTTGCTGTGCAGCCAGCTGAGGGTGGAGTTTCCAGATCTGGTGATGCGGCGGAAGCGGGATGTGTGGTACCAATACATCGCCCACGTCTTCATCGTGATCTTCACCCTCGGCTTCAATCGAAGGTACTTCGAGTACACGACGACCGGACCAAACGTCATCGACATCTCAGATACGGCGCATGCTCGTATTTGTGCAGGATCTCATTCGGACAGAATCTGGGAGCTGCTGATGCATGAACGGGTTCACCTGCGGCAGTTCAGAGACCGCGGAAAAGCGGTGATGGTGCTGGACTGGTTGTTCCCGCCGACTATCAGGTGTTACGGCCGGGCCAAGCGTATCGAGCTGCCAGCGTACCTGGTATCTTTGCAGTGCAAGTTCAGGACGGATAGGGAGTGGGCGGAGAGCAAGGAGTATAGAGAGTGGTGGATCGGCCAGTTCACCGGGCCGGGGTACGGGTGGTCTTGGACGAAGAGATCTGATGTGGAGAAGTGGTTTGACGACGAGCTAAAACAATTACAAGGAGATTAGAGTGGACCTACCGAGAGACAAGCTGTACTTCTTCGAGGGCTTCATCAAGAAGGAAGCGCCTTCTGGGAAAGCGTTTCTGCTAGAGGTTGAGGGGGTCGAAGTTTGGGTTCCCAAGGCTTGCATCGACGACAAGAGCGAGGCGTATGAGGAAGGAGACGAAGGAGAGATCGCAATCCCGCTAGATATGGCAGAGGAGAAAGGACTGGTGTAATGGATCAAGAAAATGTGAGGGTGACTCCGCAGGCGCTGGGGGCGTTGGTGTGGATGGGTTCCGTGGCGAAGGAGGTGACGGCTGAGTGGTTGGCGAAGAAGATGGAGATCGAAGTCGGGGATGTTATCAGCACACTCGACAGAATGGAGCGGGCCGGCGTTGTGGAGGACGTGGACGCGGAGCGTTTCTATCTGACTGATGGCGGGTGTGGGCTCTACGATGCGATATACAGTTCTGTGGTCGCGGTGAGTGAAGACAAGGAGTTGATGGGGGAGTCCGATGCTGAATAGCTACAACCGCGTAAAGGTCTTCAGCGCGACCAAGGCTAGAGATCGAGAAGAGCTGGGAGAGAGGGTGACAGAGTGGATGGCCGACTACGATGGGGAGGTTGTGGACACGGTGATTACGCAGTCCTCCGATAGGGAGTTCCACTGCTTCACCATCACGCTGTTCTGCACAGAAGATCCTAATCCACAGCCAAAGCGGAAGAGGAGGAGAAATGGTGGATAGCCCTCTCCAACACGTAGCGATCCAGACAACTCTCGGAGCGTTCTACGTCTTCCCAGATCTTACGGCGGAGATGGTGGTGGAGCTGCGACAGCACCTCGAGGCAAAGACCGACAATGTTGTGGTCCGCAATATCAGCGGCGCAGCGATGACGGTTCCGCGGAAGATCATTGAGTTGGTTGGCACTCTCTACGATGGGCCGGAGATACAACCAGCGCACCCGACACACCCCGCCCCCGGGGTTGTGGTGTTCTGGAGAAAGCAGTGAAAAAGAAGAAGACACCGCCGGGCCGGTTCTTGATCAAGAGGCTTGATGCCATTCCCCCAGACGGCGGGCTCGATCTGACCAAGAAGCTGGTCAAGAACTTTTTGGCGATCAATGTGAAGTATGCTGGCGACCTGAAACAGCTCGCCGAGCGGTACGGGCTGCACTATCTTCGGTCCAAGAGAATGCGCAAGGCGGAGCTCGTGCAATGGATCGCCGATCATCATCCGGCAGTGCGGATGCTGGAGGGAAAGTACATGATCGGCGTCGATTGGGGTAGTCGGGAGGACCTGTCGGCGTGTGTGGTTTACAAAATGGGGCCGGAGGGGGGACTGAGACTCGTTGCCATCAAGGAGGACAAGCGATGGACGAATATGATAGCGCAGCAGGAAGAGACAAGGAGTACGACGAAGCCTTGAACGAGAAGGCTCGGGGGATGCGGGGCAGGGATGGGGCGGACGTGCCGCCTTTCATGCGTGAGCGCGTGGCCTTCCTGAAGAAGATCCGGAACTCCCGGTTCCGCTGGCGGCCCTCTACCTACGGTTATGATCCGAACAAGTACAGCCCTGAGGTCGTGGAGGAGTTCGTGGGTGCTGTGGAGGAGACCCTGCCACCGGGTGCGTTCATGGCGCTGTTTGTGATCTTGGCCACCGGCCACGAGCCGATGCTGGGGTCGTTCGACGGGAGGGTGCAGAACGATATGAGATCGTTTTACGGGTTCTGGTTGGGGGTGAATGGGCGGACCAGGTCAAATATCCTCGACAAGATGCGGATCCGTTTGTATGAGGAGCAGCACAAGAAGTACGTCGAGGCCTTCCATAAGAAGGCCAGGGCGGAGGAGGCATCTGGAAAATGATCTTCAATATCGGAGACCCGGTGTGGAACGCGGCCCTGGTAGAGAAGCTGGTCTATGTTTCTCACGAAGAGGCATCACATGCGCTCCAGCTCTACACAGAGGACGTGAAGGATGACATTGCGGCGAGGAAGGTGATGGGGGCCCTGCCAGCTCGGGTGCGCATCCAGGAGAAGAATCTTTCGTCTTTGGCGGAGTTCTTTGTGCTTCAGACGTTCTTTCATCACCAGAAGCATTTGCAAGATCGGTGGGGCAATAGGCGAGTGATTTGGATCACAATGCAGGACGCACATGGAGAACCGGAGGAGTACGCACGGAGGGCCCACTTCTTGTTGTGGTCTGAGGAGGAGGATATGTTCAAGGGTGCGGAGTTGAAGCTGGAGAACGGAGTTGTCATCACCTTTGATCATCAACCGGGGGCGGAGGGAAGCAAATGAGCTTTGTAGAAGAGTTTGGAAAGATCGTAATCATCTTGCGGGCCCCACCAGGGGCCGGCAAGACGACATTTGCCTCGTTTCTACGCGAAATGATCAAGCACACGCAGATCACCACGACATATGTCTCGATGGATGCCATCAGGGAATCAGAAGGGAGGAAGTTTTCCTACACCAACCTGCAGGAAGACGTACGGAAGATGGATAGAATGTTCGATGCGGCGGTGGAGGGCGGGATCAACATCATCATTCTGGACAATACTCACTCTCGAGAGTGGGAGTACGCCCGAAAGAAGGACAAGGCCGAGAGGTACGGCTACACGGTCTTCCTCATCGAGGTCCAGTCGGACTTCTGGACTTGCCTGCGACGGCAGAAGCACGGAGTCCCGTTCTACAAGATGCAGGAGATGTTCGATCGGTGGGAGTCACCAATTCGTCGTGGGAAAGATCGAATCAAGGACATGGAAGCTGAGTTAAACAACATCATAGAGGCATTCAAGCCTTCTACCAAATCGATGGAGAGCGACTGATGAAGACGATCGATGTGAAAGATGCTCGAGCAATCCTGGACGCGATGAAGCAGGCCCAGGAGGCCAAGGGGGGAGAGAAGGACAAGAAGAAGACCACAATGCCGACGAAGGAAGAGATCGAGGTGGCGGTGGCGTCCGTGGTGCTCGAGGAGCAGAAGACGTGGCCGGAGTGGATCGTCGAGATCATCGGTGGTTGGACGCCCAGCAAGGCGTCATTTTCCAAGGGCGTGCCGTACGTCATTGGCGCGTACATGCACCACGCGTTGGAGCGACTACGTGAAGAGACACACAAGAAGGTTCGGGAAACGGAGCTGGAATCGGTGAGGGAGATGGGGTCGGTCAGCATCGAGTTGAAGGAGAGGGAGGAGATGTTCAAGCAGTCGACGGCTGATACCATCTCCGATCTCGAGAAGGAGAGGAACAGCAAGCTCAAGCAGCTAGATAATCTGAGGGCTGAGATCCACGAGGAGTACAACGAGCTTTTCAAGGCTCTTCGCGAAGTTGATCCCCCGGACGACATCCTAGAGCTGCGAGAGAAGAGGAAGTTCATCGAGAAGGAGTACGACGCCGCGGTGGACGAACTGGAGCTGGAGTACAAGGAGTTGAAGGAGCAGATCATAGCCATTGACGAGGCGAAGGAGAACTGGAACTCTAAGGGACGCAAGAAGAAGCGCAAAGCCGAGAAGGAAGAAGCTGGCGAGCAGGCCAAGCAGCAGGTATAATCCGCCGCATGGAGAAGCTCAGCTACGATGATCCCAAGCGTCCCAAGATCTTGGCACTGGACCTTGATGGGACGTTGTTGCACTACGACGGGTACTCCCCGGACATGTTCGGGGAGCCCGTTCGTGGCATGGCCCGCGAACTCGAGCGGATTCGAGATGAAGGATGGAAGATCGTAATCTGGACGTGTCGAAAGGACACCCCAGAGCTGAGGAAGCACCTGAAGGACAATGAGGTGCCGTTCGATTACATTAACGATCATCCCTGGAACGGGCCGGACGACCCTCGGAAGATTCATGCTGACGTCTACGCAGACGATAAGGGATTGTCCTTCACTGGAATCGCGGATGGCTTCGCAGATCGTGTGCTACATCACCAGCCGTGGTGGCAGCAGGCCGCGTGGCTGTAGCGCACGATTTTAGGTGGGATATGGAACTGTTCAAGGAGCACGTCTTGGGGGATGACCTGTACGGTGTAGCGTTCGCACCGACGTCGTTTTTCGTTCTCAACTGGATGGCTGGTCTGGTTGAGATCCACGATATTATTTGGCTGCCGAGGAAGCAGGCGATGTTCTTCGTCGTCAGCAGCAAGGACAAGTCCGGCATCCTGTTCAAATCGGGGCTAATCAGCGGGACAAAGATCGGGGGCTTCAAGCCGTCGAAGCAGTCCATCATGGTCGAGTGGCCGAGGGGCCACCACATACTAGGAATCGGAGGTAACTGATGTGGACCATTCTCAGGGCCGTAACAGGGGAGAAGTTTCTCTGCAAGACAGAGGCAAACCTTCAGCAAGCAGCCATCGAGCGCAAGCCTGTCATGATCACGGAGGTGTACGAGGTCCTCTCGTTGAACATGAACATGCCGGGTGGGCTCATGAAGCGCTTGACTCGGATCACCTTCATGGATTTTCAGGAGCGGGGACCGCTGCCAAAGATGTTCGTGGTCCCGGCGGGGTGGTACGAGCCAGACCAGGCCTTCATCGAGGCCCAGCTTCAGCAGATGAAACGCGACATGGAGCAGGCCGCAGAGCAGGAGAAGAAGATCATGGAGGAGATCCAGCGCCAGCAGTCTCCTCTTGCTCAAGTGCACATGGTGCCGAAGATGAGTCCGGTCGACCCAAGGATGCGTCGCCGGTAGAACTCCGCCCAGGCTTCGGCCTGTGCATGAATTGCAACAACCCAACGAAGGGCAGATACAACTACCGAGGTGTCATTGTCTGCTCTCACTGTTTCTCGCTCGCCCAGATGTGCGACAGGCGGGCGGTGAAGCAGGTGCGTGATTTACTCGCTGTCTATCGCGAGTCTCTTCGTGTGTCGCTCGCCAGCGGCAAGCTGCGCCCGTCCTCTCAGATCCCAGACAAGGACACTAAGGTGTCCAAGCTCCCGCCTCAGGAGGAGCTTCGGCGCGTGCTTCAGGGCCTCGCCGATATCAAAAAGCGATCCGAATAGATCGTCCGTTCTCGGTATAAGCTCTTTAAGAGACAATTTCAAAGGAGGACTTACAATGTGTGCAGAGTTTTCTCTAATTTGTCCTCGGTGCTCAGCACCGCCCGAGGATGCTCGTTTGGCTGTTGTATCTGGGAGGTTTAGTGCTCGGAGTATGCCTTTAAACGATGACGGATTCAGTCCCACGGACGCGAGGGGCTTCGATACCGATGATGAGGTGGTGCACTGCTCGATGTGTGATAGCCGGTTTCCTATCGGGGAATGCCTTATAGGTAATCACCTCGTTCATGCGGAAGAGTTGGAGATCTGGGGAATGGCGGATATGGGTGACGGGCGGCTGACAGCGACCACGGAGATCTTGGGCACTAATATGCACGTCACCTTCATCCGTGTGGAGAAGAACAGCAACCACATCCAGATCGCTAAACATCCGATTGCACAGAACATGTATACGCATCTGTGCATGATGGATCCCGGAGGTCCCTTCCGGACGGTGCAGCTGGCTGATCGGGACGGAGAGTGGGTTATGATCATCACACCGTTTCAGGAGTAGCACGATGGCTAACAACTACATGCAGTTCAGCGAGAAGATCGACGGTTTGACGCCGGAGGCGGCAGAGTGGGTCGAGACCGTTCTGGGATTCCGGGATGACTACGAGGATGAGGAAGCGGCCAAGGCCGCACTGGCCGACTTGTTGGGGGTGGAAAAGGAGGAGCTGGCGGAGCTGGTGGACCTCGACATGGACTTTTGGCCTAACTTCGATTGGCAGGTGGAGGGAGCAAAGAAGAGCTCGTTGTGGCTCACGGACAATGGCGAGAGCTTCGGATTCGACGAGCTCGTGCTGTTCGTTCACGCGCTGATCAAGAAGTGGATGCCTGACCACATCTTCACGATGACGTGGGCCGGCACCTGCTCCAAGCCCCGGCTTGGGGAGTTCGGAGGGGGTTGGGCGGTGGTGACCAAGGATGTGGTGGACTACGAGGACACCTGGGCGGAGGTCAACGCCAGGGTCAAGAAGTACCAGAAAGAGGGAGCATGAGATGATCGAGGCATTCAAGCCGGGAACGAGGGTACGGTTTGTTCTTTCACCTGGCATGGGGGGAGGTCTGGGGGGCAGGGCGAAGATCTCTGATAAGATCCCTACTGGGAAGTGGGACTGGAAGATTCCAGGATATTGGGGTGAGGGATTCTACTTGGTGGAGTCGGTGCCGGAGCAGCGGAAGATGCTGGTCAACGAAGACGATCTGGTGCTGGACGTCAACTTGGGCACGTCGGAGCCCAACCACTGCCGTTGGGGCACGAGGCACTTGTTCAGGCAGGGGATTTGTATCAGCCACGTGGCTGTAGGTGGTGTACTAGATCATGAAGACGGGAAGTTCGAGGTGTACTTGGCGGGGAACCCAAAGTCCACACACATCGGCACAGCTCCTACGATGGACAGAGCGAAGGTGACGGCATTGAGGTTCTTCACCAAGTATCCAGAGTTGGTGATCAAAGACCACGATGAGATGGACTGGAAGAAGTTTTGGTCGACCAAGAAATCCTTGCAAGGACAAGAGGAGGAGTAGGTGCTGTACAAACTGGAGCTGATGCGTGAGAAGATTCAGAAGGCGATCAGGACCCACCATATCCACATTCTCAAAGAGTTGAACGGAGCGCCACACGAGACCTACCTAGATTTTTCAAAAGCGTTGGGAGGCGTAGAAGCGGTTGTGGATGCGGTTATTGGAGCACACGAAGGAGATGTGCTAGAGGAGAGGGAGGCGGGGTCTGTTCTCAAGAAGAAGATTCAACTGCTAGAGGAAGAGCTCGCCGGGTTGGATGACGTCTGGGAGTCGAAACTGCACGACGCTATCATAGATCGTGCTCGGATCCTGCGAGATCGAAACCGTATGGAGGAGTTGATAGAGGACTTGGAGGGGCGGGTGCGGGAGTCTGCCAGAGCTGAGAAGGAGACCAGGCGGGAGTTGGGCAAGGCTGAGGAAGAGCGTGTGCGTGCCGTGCGCGGTAAAGCTGGTGCGGAGCAACGCCTGGAGCAGGAGAAGAGATCTTTGGAGGAGGCTCGTAAGGAACTGGTAAGGTTGCGGGCGGAGCTAGATCAATACAGAAGGGGCGATGCGCCGTATAAGGGCGTCGCAACGAGGAAGACCAGGGAGGCCAAGCAGCTCAGTCAACAGGTAAACGATCTTCGCAGGGAGATCTCCGATTATGAAGATCTGTTAATCGCAGAGACTCCCACATCGAGCGAATATCTGGCCATGGTGCCGTCGTTCTCCGACACCATCAACGAAGACCCACCCACCCCAGAGGATAATGTGGTCTATTTGAGGCTTTGTGATGCCGTAGATTACATTTTGTCCACTCTGACTCCGAGGGAGGAGAAGGTATTGAGGATGCGATTTGGCATTGGCGAGAAGTCGGACCACACGTTAGAGGAGGTCGCGCGTGCATTTGGTTTAAGTAGGGAGCGTATTAGGATGATCGAGGCCAAGGCCATGCGCAAGCTACGGAATCCAAGCAGGGCCAAATTTGTCAAGAGCTTCTTGGGAGATCATAGGGACGGATGGGTTGGACTTAGTGCTAGCAGGCGCAGGTGGGTAGGGAACATTCAACGGTTGTGGTCAGTGGAGTGTTCCGCTGCCGAGACAAAGAAGAAAGAGAAGAAGAAGAAGAAGACGACGACAACAAGGAGAAGGGCTGTGGGGCAGAAGAGCGGACGAGGCAAGGAAGAGATGGTGAGATCGAAATTGCGCCGGATGATGATACGCAGGGGCGGGGTACCATACAGGGAGTTTGTGGAGAAGACTGGTATTGACATCACGACAGGCCAGTACGCTCGATGTCTACGCGCCGTGCGTGAGGAGAAGGGGATCTACGTGCCGCGCGGCGGGAAGAAGAAGAAGGGGGGTGTGCGGTGAGCGATGAGAGAGGTCGATATTGCTGTGTGGAAAAGCGCAACCGCGTCATCTGCGAGAGAGTTAGGCGTGAGGCGTTCTCTGATGTGAGGTGTCTTGAGCATGTCCTGATGTGGTTTTCTATCAAGGGCGTTCGTCCCGTTTGGCAGCTGAAGAGAGCTGAGGCAGTAAAGAATGGGACCATGATAAGACTTCTCGTTCACGTAGATCCGCTGTTTTTGGAGCTGCTAGATCGCACGAAGTACACACTTGAGGCTGAGATAGAGAACGCTTTCTCAAATGGTCTTCTGGGACTTCCAAGTACAGAACTTATCTCGGTTTGCGTTGTTGAGAAACCCATGCCCGTGTTGGGATGCATCGAGATGAGGGGGGAGGAAGAAGATGAGTAGAGATCCATTCGAGATCTATCGCAAGGAGCGCATCCTGGAGGACAGGTTTGATCTTCTTCATGAGGACGGATCACTCCCAAAGAAGCATCCACCGCTGGTGTTCCCAGAGATACACGTCACGGCGGGTCCGGCATTCATTGCCGGAGAGATACACAGAAAGTTCTTAGGCATGGACGATTTGCTCAGGGAGTTGGGGTGTGCAGTCAGCGAGGCTCGAGTGGAAGTGAAGAGAGCTTCGGGGATGCAAACGGCTCAACAGATGTACGAGGTGGTGTTCCCGGAAGGTTCTCGCATCATCAAGTACCCAAAGGAGAGGACGCCCCACCTGACAGCGAGTGGACAGAAACGGAGGGGAGCAAAGGAACCTAGGAAGGGGTGGGACCTTCACAGCAGGCAGGGGCAGGTATTGATCCTAGGAGATACCGAGGACTACATCGTCACCTACTACCGACGCACGAGCCTCTCACCGGAGTATTTTGATCGGGGCGTCGTAGTCGTGGAAAAGGAGTAATGATGCTCAAGATCATCTCTCATATGCAGCTGGTCGACTCGATGAGGCTGGCGAAGGAGACAGGAACAGAGGACCAGTTGATCCATTGGCTCTTGTGGTTGGACGAGTTCATGGGCAGGGAGAATACCATCGTGGAGCTGCTGGCCGACATGCCGTTCAGCCCCGGATCGATCTATTGGGTCGCCTGGCCGAAGGATAGATACGGTGAGGAGGATGCGAGGGCGCACATGAACGGCGGATTGATCTACCACCAGGCGGCCAAGGAATGGAGTGTGCACTCATGATGGGATTCGTGTTGCATGACGGCCCCAGCATCGTGGACGTGACCTTTCGGCACAGGGTGCCCCCCGCGGGCGAGTTGTTGGAGATGAAAGAAGCCGCGGCACAGAGCGGCCTCGAGGTCACAATCCAAGAGGAGATGCATGGAGAGCAGTGCTTGGTATGCTGGGTTGAGCGGATGGCCAAATCACTGAAGCAGGACCGAGAGGTTCAGAAAGGAGAGAACGATGACGTGGAGAGATGATGTTCAGTATCGCATCGCGCAACTGCTGGAGAACGCGGACTGGGATTCACAGGTGGGTGAGGTGCGCTTCCACGAGATCGAGAAGCAGATCAACATCACGGTCTACAACAAGGAGGCGTTGGAGGAGCTGCTGATGGACGAGGCCATGCGGGAGCGTATGAAGACGATGAAGCGGGTGGACAAGCGGGTGGAGATCGCCTGCGAGAACCTGGTGGCGGACGTCCTAGACAAGAACTTCAGTCACAAGATCGAGGAGATGGGCTGGTAGATGTCGCACCACAAGCGAAGGAAGGACAGAATGATGCTTCTGGCTCCCCCGAAGGAGGGAGAGTACACCCCAGCGCTCTACGAGAGTAGGCGTGGCATCGAGCCGGCACTCGTCAAGCAGCTCGAGGAGGGGGAGGTCATGACGGAAGGGAGGAGGGTCAGGCTCTCCCCTCACGCCGGGAGCCCCGGTGTGTACGATGCGGAGACGGAGATGGTGTGTTCGACAACGGCACCAAGGGGGGGTCCGCCCAGAGTTGCATCTAAAGCGTACCGCGCGAACTACGACTACATTTTTCAGAAACCCAACAAGGGACCACCAAACTAGGAGAGGAAACATGCCGATTAAGGAGAGGCAGAAATACTTGGTTCGCGTACTCAAGCAGTTCGCAGAACTGTCTGAGGCGGGGGACCTCAAGCTGTTGAAGATCATCTTCAAGAATAATCGCACCACGGCTTTTGCAGACACGACTCACGGGCCGATAGCTTTTGGATACGTCGAAGAGTTCGACATGAAGGAACTCGATGATTGATCCAGAAAAAGACATCTTCATCAACGCTCGTGGGGATACGATGCCTCATGCAGTGGAGCAGTTTTTGTTGCGGGCAGAATATCCGCCCGGGTTTTCGATGATAGAGGCCGAGCGTATCCTGAGGAAGCTAATCGCCAGGGAAATCAACTCAGGTAGGAGACTGGAGAACCGAGATCGTGGGTGGGGTCAGGGGGACGAAGAGTTCCTGGTGAGGGTGCATGATGAGGGGAGGGCTCCAGTCTTCGTCGTCGTGCAGACTGGCGTACCAGACGGGAAGTACAAGTATCTGGTGCATACGGTCCTGTCGAAGGACATGTATGATTCGTGGAACAGGGAGGGCAAGCTTGGATCGATTGGAGACGCAGTTGATCCAAAAATCATAGAGGAGGCCCACGCGAAGGTAGAGAACCGACCACCTCCAGCAGAGGATGAGATGCGTATTGTGTTGTGGGATTTCGAGGGAACCGTCCAATTCAAGGAGGTCAGGAAGTACGCGGTTCCGGGAGAGATCTTGTCCCTTCTCGGCCAGGGTACTCCATGGGGAGACATCCGTGTGTTTCGGGAAGAGAAGTTTGATTTGCGGGTTGTTTTGAAGTAGGTGCGTGCAGAACCGTATGAACCGTACTGAAGGGCTGGGAGGCCTCGCACCACCTCCCGGCCCCTCATTTTAGCTTGCACCAGATCGTCAACACGCTGTACGATCTCCTTCCATGACGCTCTCCCTGAACGAGCACACCCTGAAGTTCGAGTGCACACACTGCGGACGTGTCCACGAGATCAAGGTGCCGGAGAGCCGTCAGGTCCATAAGGGCGATATCATCACGCCTTACCCGGGCGGAGGAAACTATGGCCGCTGCCACTTCTGCAGACGGCCTGGGCTGCGCGCCATCGAAGAGCGCGTCACACCAAAGAGAGGGCCGGTAGGATGGAGGAACATTCCAAAGAAGTGACGATCTACAAAGACGGCGAGTCCGTAGCTCACTACCACGGAGCACCGCGCATCGTCGAGATGCAGCTCGATGACCTCCCCAAGCTGACATGCTTTGGATTCCCAACCATCGCGTTGGACAGGCGCATCATCTTCCAGCTGCTCAACCGCCGTCCGTTGATGGACGTGTTCAATGGTGTCGGCATCGAAGTGAAAGAAGAGAAGCAGGACGAGACCAATATCGAGCGCACCGAGCCTGTATATCTCGTCCACGGCCGTCAGGAAACCTATAGAGGAGAAACCACAATCAACGCTGTGGTCCTGGCGTATGTTCACGGGAAGATCAAGCCGAGAGAACTGGCCACGAAACTCCCGGAAATTTATAGACGATTCTCTGCTTCCATTTAAATGGGTTGACAGAGGACATACATCGTATGTATTAAAAAGCTCATGAGTGCCAACACACGTGGTGAGATACCGCAGTCGGTGGTGCTTCCGGCGAAGCAGTTCCTTAGTGAGGACGAGCTCGTGGAACTGTGGGAGATCCGCGGCCTGAAGTTCAGGGTTGATGAGCTGCACAAGTTCTGCCAAGAGCGTGGGTTGCTGCCACATCTCCGCCGGGACAGCTTTCGGAAGAAGGTTCTCGGGATGTTGCGGGCCTTCATGGTCAATGGGGAGATTCGTAGAGACCCACGGTTCGTACCACCTCTCAAACCACTGAAAAGGCTATGACAAAATCCACAAAGTTCAACAAGACCATGACCGACATCAAGAGCCGCGGGAAGCCCCTGGGAGGAGCCCCCAAGGTTCAAATCCCCCCGCTGGATGCGGAGCCGGTAACTGGGCCTAATGGCGAGCCTTTGACGATGGAGCAGCAGGCGGCCATGTTGAGGGACCCCACTAACCCGATGAGCCCACACTACAGCCCCCAGGCCGCGGAGATGGCACAGCAGGGATATATCCCCCAGCAGGCCACCACACCTCCTCAGATGGACCCAGCGGCCCTCAGAGCGGCTCGAGCCGGAGGGAGGCCCCAAGGTACCCCCCAGGGTCCTTTCGGCGGAATTCTGCCGCCTGAGGCCGCGAGAGACCCCAATTTCGTGCCTGGTGTGGGCTCGATGTACGCCGCCAACCAGCCAGCCGTCCGGAGGGGACAGCCCGGGGCCCCGAACCTGAGCCAGGAGACCTTGGACGGGATGCAGGCGTTGGCTCAGCTCCAGTCCAAGACGGCTGAAGCGCATGAGAAGGAGGAGAAGGAGCGGCGGGAGCACCAAGAGAAGGAGGCCGAGGAGAAGGAGGCCGAGCGCCTGGGGCTATCTGACGACCTGCTGGCGCAGCTGCGGGAAGCTATGGCAGATCTCAACTCGGACGACATCCGCAAGGCCATCGAGAAGCGGATCGAACCGATGGATTTGGTCCAGCTCATCGAGGAGGGCGAGTGCCGCCAGGACGTGCCCATCGTCCCAGACAAGCTGGTGCCGACTTATCGCACGGTCTCTGGGCACGAGGACCTGAAGATCAAGGAAGAGGCGTTCAAGGTGGAGGGCATCAACGATGTCTACCTGGTTGACCTGCTCAATCTGATGCAGTTGACGGCGGGGCTGCATGCGATCAACAGACGGCCGCTGCCGAGCCACCTGAACGACAAGAAGCGTCTGGATAAGGACAACTTCGAGCGAAAATTCGATATAGTGCTTTCATACCCTATCCAGATGCTAGCTTCGCTCTCGATCAACTTCAGCTGGTTCGACAGGAGGGTACGCTCCCTGTTCATCGATGTGGAGCCCTTAAAAAATGGATCATGACTCCAGTGGGGTGGGCTCGGGCCAACATGCTTTACGACATGCAGACCGAGCCTCCTCCTCCAGGCAGCCCATTGGAGTCGATATTCATCCTGGTCTGGCAGATGAGGCAGGATGCGGAGTACCACGCTGTCCGGGCTGTTGTTCAGTCTTCTGTCGATGCGGGGGACGATGGCAACGCACTGCAGGATGCGTGGAAGGGATTCACGGAGCACTTCTATCCGCACCTGAAGGAGGAGCAGAGCAGGTACAAGCAGGCAGCGATGGCACGCCTCAAGAAGGAATCCGAACGCGGGCCTCTTGCCGTTCGACCACTAGCTCCGTTGATCAAGAGCAAGCTGCATAAGAAACGGAGGAAGATCATTGGAGCAGATGACGCAGTTATGTCCCGCTTGCGGCAGCGGCAAGATCGATACCGCGGAGGGCGACCAGGCTGAGTGTCTCGATTGCGGGTGGAAAGGATCTAAGACTTCCCTGCTAGCAGTTCCCCTGCCAGCCAATCCCTACTCTATGGAGATCAATCAGGACAGAGCGCTGGAGATGGCCAAGCACATCTCCCAGCAGTACATGCAGCTGCTTCCAGCACATGCTGCCAAGCCCATCGGGCTGTGCATTATCGAGTCCGGGCTGTGCGGCAAGCAGGACAGCAAGAACCTCGCGCGATTGATCCGCGCTGCGTGTCTCGGGGCGCACAAAGCCACGCTGGATGAGGCCGAGACCATTGCCAAGGAACACCTGAAAAAGACCGGCGGAAACTGAGGCGAAAAGCGAAAAACTTAAAAGAGAGATCAACATGACCGAAAACATGAGTGAGAATCCGTTCTTGGCGATACAGGACGAAGAAGATGTTGAGAAAGACACGATTCAGTTTTGTTGGAGAGATCAGGCCCGTTATTGTGGCCGAGATTGTGTTGCTTTTGATGAGAGATCGCTGGTAGAGAACAGCGGTTTTGGGCCCTGTTCTTTGATCAACCATCAAGATCGACAGTCCCGTGCATTGACGGGCCTCGCCATTCAGATGAAGCGGCAGAACGATTTTTACGAGCACGAGGACAGAGCGCACCAGCAGCGGTTGGAGAAGCGAGTAGAGACGGCGGAGCGAGCGGCAAAGATCAAGGAGCTGGACAGAGACCCACCAAAGGTGGAGAGCTAGTGGAGAGTAGCAGCGCGTACGTCAACTCCCAGTACGTTGACGCCATCATCAAAGATGTTCAGAGGCAGGCGCGGAAGCAGCTGGTCAGAGAAGTGGAAGAGTGGGTGTTGACCGGAAAGAGCGTAAAGCAGTTGATCTTCCGTTTGAAGACAGCGCCTCTTACTTACAGCGTGGAGGAGTAATGATCTACATCATGGTTCATATCAGTCACGATCACAAGGATGTGAAGATCGTGCAGGGAAGTAAGGCTGACATGGAGCACCTGGTCAGCCAGGCCGGCGATAAGGATGTGATCTACCACTCTGCGGTTCCCAATGCAGCGGACCCGAGGCGGTGGACCGTGGGCAAGAACGGGTGCTCGATAATCATCAAGGGGGAGGTCGTGGTCCCGCAGGAGCGGGAAGTAACGATCAGGTACGAGCTCCCATGAGACGGCCGGAGATCAAATTGCCGTGGTGGCGCAAGCTGCTCGTGCGCCTCCCTCTCGTAGGTTTCCTGTTCCGTGTCCGCGTAGCTCCCTGGGTGCGATGGACAACAGAGAGTCAGCGGGACAAGGCCGAGAGGTTGTACAAGGAGCACTTCAAAGGGAGAAGACCATGAAGCTGACGATAATAGGTGTGGGGCAGGTGTTGGACTTCGCCTCGGGAGAGATGGTGGACACAATGCAGGTTCAGGCGGAGGGCGGGGAGGTCTTCAACATCCCAGCGGCGCAGGAAACCGTGCAAGAGTTGATACGCATCGTCAAGGGGTCGGGAGCCCAACTAGTGGTGCCCCCTCCTCCCAGGCAGGACGACCCGTTGGGCCGGCAGCTCCAGCAGGCATATCAGTCAGCGGAGGGCAGGTCCGCGCAGACCGTGCCGCAAGCACAAGGAGACGAAGACTTCCCAGAAGGCGCAACGGTCTTCGGCGGGGACGATGGAGAGATCTACTACGCAGAGGATGGGCCAGAAGACTCCCCACAAGGCATGGGTGATGAGGAGCTGGAGCAGATCTTTGGAGGCGGCGGGAACGGCACCCAAGAAGTCCAGGTGATGTCGGGACGAGATCTCCTTGCTTCCAAGATGCAGAGAACGGGACAGCCCAAGAACACCAGTCTGAACCCTCGGCGGAATGACGGAGAGGATAGAAGCGGAGTGCCCAGCTACTCAATCGCAGCAGTGGATGAGAAGGGAAACCCCATGCTTCCACCCGCACCAAAAGGCGACGAGGATGATGAGGAGTTCGATCCCGGGGAGCAGATATGAGTAAGATCTGTTACATCGAAAAGACGTTTCGGGCTGATAGCTTGGCGGTGATTGAGCAGGCCAACACGATCATCGGAGAGTACCAGTCCCAGAATTTGGACATGAGCCTTCGTCAGCTTTATTACCAGTTCGTGGCGCGCGGATTGATCGAGAACACGCAGAAGTCGTATAAGCGCCTCGGTTCGATCATTAACGATGCGAGGATGGCGGGGATGGTAGATTGGTGGGCTATGGAGGATAGAACCAGAAACCTCATGGGGACGATTCATCAAACATCTCCGGCAAAGGCGATCAAGGACATCGTGGAAGGTTACGCGATCGATAAGTGGGGGGATCAAGAGTACAGGATCGAGGCGTGGTGTGAGAAGGAGGCACTGATTGGAGTGTTCGCCGGAATCTGCAACGATCTCGATCTGGACTATTTCGCGTGTAGGGGATTCGTGAGCCAGAGCGAGATGTGGCGGGCCGCAATGCGGATGAGGGGATACGAGCGCAACGGACAAAAGCCGGTCGTGCTGCACTTTGGGGATCACGATCCAAGCGGGATAGATATGACACGGGACATCAAGGACAGGTTCAAGACTTTTGGTGCCAGTGTGGAAGTTCGGCGGATAGCCCTCAACATGGATCAGGTGGAGGAGCACAACCCACCACCAAATCCGGCCAAGACCTCGGACAGCAGGTTCAGCTCCTATGTAGCCGCGTACGGCGAGGAAAGCTGGGAGCTGGATGCGCTCGATCCGATCTTGTTGAGAAATCTGGTCCAGGATCGTGTCTTCGAGTATCGGGATGTAGATCTGTGGGACGCGGCTGTCCGGGAGGAAGAAGATCAGCGGAGGCAGCTTGAGGAAGTGTCAAACAGGTGGGAAGAGATCTTGGGGACGTTGTGATGGACGGGTGGCAGATACTGTTGATTGGATGTTTGTGATCTTGCAACTTGGTTTGGCGAGTAGATCAAGTAATACGTGTATTTCTCATTGATCGGTTTGATCCGATCTAAAGGAGGTAACCAAATGGAATACGATCTTCACATAACGATCAAGGGTGTACCCAAGTCCGGCAAGAGCCGTGCGGGTGTTTTGATTGAGGCGGCCTTACGCAATCAAGGCGCAAGCGTGGTCAACGATGATCCTGATGCTCCGCCCGAGTTCCGGAATCTGAGCATGGAGAACATTCGGACCAAGATCACCTACGAACAGTTGAGGCGCAACGATGGCTAGGCGCGTGCGGGAAACGAGCAAGAAGGCGTTTTTGGAAGAGTTGAATTCGGGAAGGATCCCAAGGAAGCAGCAGGACGTTTACGAGTATCTTTGGGACTTCGGTCCATTGACTGGGGCGGAATGTGATACGTACATGCCATACCCGAGCGCACATAAACGTCTGCCCGAACTTCGTAGAAGCGGGAGAATCGTGGAGCTGCCAGAGAAGCGAATATGTCGTATCACAGGCAAGGAAGTGATCCAGTGGGACGTGAAGTAGTGGACCCTGCTGAGCTGAAGATCGAACAGATCTACATCGTGGCAGGGCGGGGTCCGATGAAGCTGATTGAGATCTCTGAGAAGATGGGAGGCTCGTTCAAGATGCAGACACCCGGCGGGAGGACTTATTGGGCGAGCGCCGAGCAGATCTATCGGGAGGCGGACAGGAACTATCTGGAGACGCACGCAGACCAGTTGCAGGCGGCGTTTTCGGGCAAAGTGCACGAGTCGGTGAGGACCATCAAGCGCTGGGCGGAATCGGCGTGAGCTTCAGCGAGCGACAACTCAACATCTTGAAGCTGCTGTTGGAGTGCAACTCGGCCAACTCGCAGATGATCAAATCGCACCTGAAGCTGGCTGCGACACGCGAGGTACTTCCCAGCATCGATAAGCTGGTGAAGGACGGGTACGTGATTAGGTCCAAGGAGCCGATGATGGTGCAGCAGTTCGATCGGATGCGGGAGATCAAGATGAACGTGTACCGCATCACCATTGATGGTGTGAAGGCATTCACGGAGGAGGCTATGAGGCGGGGCTTGGATGGATACGTGGGAGAGGAGCAACAATGACGTTGATTGGTATGCACGTCGAACGGAGGACGCTCGATGGTTAGACACAAGGACGATCAAAAGAACTTATCTCAAGGAGATCAGAAATTGAAAGAGAAGTGCACCGGCCTGACAGCACGCTGGTGTCCGATCCACGGCGACTGCACGTGCCCCGAACGCCCAGATGGTGATTGGGACGGGAGCGATGATTGCCCGCTACATGGGCTGGATAGCGATCATGGGGAGAAGATCGAGTGTCCGTGGCCACATCACGTCACATCTCCGATCTGCGTGTACGACATGGACTCGTACCAGAAGTACAGGGACGGGACGTACAAGGTCCCTGAGCGGTGTATCTGCGGTGAGAAGCTGACGTACGAGAAGCCCGTATGCGTGTGTTTGGTAGAGCGGGGTCAGATGACGGGCGACATGTTGATGACGGTAGAGTGCCCCGTGAAGTTCATCAACTGGACGAAGGAGAATGAAGGATGAAGATCGTAGTGCTGGATGTGAGGGCTACGCATACCAACAACCCAGACTGTCCCATGCGGCTGGCTCCTTTGCCGGACGGCCAGGGATGGATATGCGTGGACTGCGGCTTTGAGATCTTGCAGCGGAGCATTGAGGTATCGGAGGGTAGGAACTTGATCCGTGAGATGCTGGCCCAGCCGGACAACCACACGCATGGCCTGGAGAAGACGGAAGAGGAGCTGAAGACCTACGACATTCCAGAGCGGCTGCTGCGGAAGATCGGCGCAGCAGCGGACCTCTCGATGGGCGCGTTCGTGCAGCCAGACCTCTGCAAGTTGTGTAACGAGCAGGCAGCCAGTGATGAAGATCAACTGGGCGCTGTGAAGCTCATGGAGGAGCGTCCCTGGTGGGAGAGCAAGGACGTGGTGGGAGAGCTGAAGAGGCGTGGCTGGTTCATCAGCTGTGAGGGATGGGGGATGTCGAAGCAGCGTGGAGCAGCCATCTGGCACATCTCCGCCAAGGACATCATTGAGTGCTACGAGGTGCCCCAGAAGGGGGCCGATCGGCTGGAGAAGGAAGCGGGGTTGAGATGACCAAGGTAGTTGCATCGTTCGATACGGCCTCGGGCGAGCTGGAGCTGTTCATCAGCTCGCAGAAGGCCCCGAAGCACGGCTGGATGACCAGAGAGACTGTTCCAAAGCTCACCTGGAAGCTGAACGGGATACAGATCACTGAGCGGGACGCAGCATACCTCTTGTTGATGCGTGCGGAGGGGACGGATGGGGGCGGGGGCCAGAAGATGGCCAAGGAGCTATTGAGATGATCGTCAAGGGACCAACAAAGGACCTCACGCACGCCAATGTGATCCTCCATGAGGCGCGGGTCTATAGCTGCAGCACCAGCAAGAGTAGAGACGGGTCGTGGGCCAGGCTGGTGTTGCGCAGGGGCGACGGGAAGCTGATCTCCATCCAGATGGACCCAGAGGAGCTGGCTGGTCTGTCCCTGGAGCTGCAGGACATGGAACACGAACTGATGAGGGGCTGATCGTGGCGCACGGCAATCTCAGGGTCTACTTCGCGCGCTTGTTTACCCGTGACTGCGGGCAGCGGACGTTTCGCAAGATCAAGGCGCGGAGTAAGCCCAGGGCCGAGCATCTGGCCAGGCAGTATTCCAACGATCATGGCTACAAGTTCGATCGGATATTCACGAGAAAGGGCTTCAAGGAGGAGTGGCCGGCTGGCCATGCGGAGATGTGGTGGGAGGAACCGCTCAGGTCATTGATCGACAAGGGCCAGGAGCTGGACTCACTGGAGCAGCTGAAAGAAGACGAGGCGTTCTTCGATTAAGAGGACGCAAAGAGATTTGAAGAGTTCTATGAAACCAACAAGTAGAAAGGAGAGTAGGTGAAGACGATCAACTACAGCGAGCTGACTCCTGAGCTGATTGAGTCCCTGGACATCACCGTTTGGGGAGAGGAGGACACGGAGAGGCTGCACTGTTCGGAGATCGACGAAGCGATCGAATACGCTCTGGATTGGATGCGCCCCACACCATTTGCGGAGGTCGATTCGATCACAGTGGTGGGCTACAAGCGTCAGGAGCTTGGAGAGAACGAGCCTGATCCAGAAGACCTGCTCGATCAGATCTTGGATGGGCTGGATGACGAGTACGGAGATCCTGACGGAAGCCCCGGCGGCCTGGACGGTCCCACCGATGCCATGATGGCGGCGGCGAAGGAGCTGTGTGATGTGGTGCGGAAAGACTACACCCCGTGGACGTGTGAGGGGGTCCTCAGGGTCGAGCTGGATGGCGGGGCTGTGATGAGCTGGGTCAAGGAGAACCGCCCGTACTGGCTGGAGGATCGGAAGTGAGCGTGGAGGATAGAATTTGGGCAGCCAGTGGCATACCGTACAGGGAGACCTCTGTGCGCTCCTGGGCGAGCGATAGCAAGATGAGCAAGTCCAGAGCCAAGGTGACCGAGGTGCAGTTGAGCTTCCTCAGCTCCCAGCAGAGCGTGGACGACGAGTGGCACTTCGCTCCCTATCTCAGGCTCTACGACCCCAGGACCGACAAGCACTTGCAGGTGCGGTTGACGGAGGAGAATGCCGCAGAGCTGTGGATGCACCTGGAGGGCTTGCGGACAGCTGAGAAGACGAGGCTGCCTTTCAAGAACGCGCTGAATAGAGTGACGGAATGATGTTCGATAGACAGATCAACTATGAAGCTGAAGCGATCAAGCTCCAGCATATGTCCTGTTGGAACATGCTGAAGGCGCTTTGGCTCACGCTATCCCGGCCGGTGTTCGATCGTTTGTTCCCGCCCGAGATGTTGAAGATGGTGGAAAAGACATTGAACGAGACAGACCCAAGCGATGGGAAGGTGCTGATGAAGTTGGTGGAAAAGCTGGCCGAGCCACACGCTGGTGAGAAGATCTTGATGCATCCACGGACGTGGTCGGATTTCATCGTAGATCAACGACGGCTGGAAATCGCGGATGAGATGGTGGACGTTACAGAGAAGCAGGTAGCTGAGGTCAAGAAGGCCCTGGATGCGGAAAACGCGGAGCAGGACCTGAAGTTGATCGCTTCAAATATGATCAATCCACAACGGATGGGCATCTCTGAAGAAGACTACGTGATGTTCGGGCCGGGGATGGGTCAAGGGCGTGCTGGGACAGAGAAGGAAGAACGCTGGACAACGATCATGCATGCGGATGGAACTGTGCGCGTATCTCTGCTTGATTACGACGAACAGGCCATGAAATTGGGCGTTATGTTGGCGACCAAGGTCTGCGCTCCAGAGGACGTGGAGGAGACGAAGGAAGAGATCAGAGGGATGGTGAGGAAGGCCAAGCACTTGGAGGGAGCCGATGAATATGACGTATGAGGTGGTGAAGGAGATCCACCTTGAGCGTAACAGGCAGATCAACGAGAAGGGCTGGACCACCAAGCACGACGATCAGCACGTCACTGGAGAACTGGCTGTAGCGGCCTCGGTCTATGCGGCGCAGGAGCAGATCTTTGTCAAGCGAAGCTCGTTGAATGGGGTTTCCTTCAACGATCCATGGCCGTGGCATGAGCAGGGGCGCTCGGAGTACGTGAAGAAGGATAAGTCTCGTCGGAGGCAACTTGTCATTGCCGCTGCTCTGCTCGTAGCAGAGATCGAGCGGTTGGACAGGAGGGAGGAACGACGTGGGTAATACCGCACATCTGATCGGCTGGGTCCGCCAGCACTACGACAGGTTGGAGATCCAAGCGGTGGACGTCTACAGCGCGTTTCCCGTTGCCCAGGACTGCGCGGCGATGCAGGTGGAGTTGTTACGGCTCCCGGGCAGCGACTACGAAAACGCAGTCTTGCACGTCAAGGCGTTCGTGGAGCGCAGGGTCGCAGAGGGGGATGGCATCTGGTGCCTGATCTTGGAGAAGTGGAAGAATGCGGCCTCGAGCCGTTGGCTGTGGGCGGAGACGAAGGACGAGATCGCCCAGAAGAAGGTCAACAAGCTGGTGAGGCTGATCGACAAGGAGCTGGAGGGCGTGGAGGGGTTCGAGAAGGTCGGTGAGGCCGTCGGCGAGCTGCTCAAGTCTGCTCTGCGTGGTGACTTCGACCGCACCGACAGCAAGATCTTGAAGTCCGGTTCGACGTGCTTGTTCAGCGAGCCGGAGTTCGTGGGCAGTTTTCGTTCTAGTCCGAAGGACGTAGAGGTTTTGGAAGCTGACCCGAAGATAGAGGAGGTGGGCTGGACCATTCATGAGATTCCTGGCTATCCGATCAAGCGGCTGACAGATGCTGTCCGGAAGCAGCTCAAGATCTTGGGCGAGTCGGACCAAGATCAGGAGGATATCGATAAGGCGAAGAAAGAGTACCTGAGCGCTCTGGAACCGATCACGGGCGATATTGATCAAGGCATGGAGGTTCTCTGCGTGACTTTCTTCGGCTGGGCCACCGGCAAAGTGACCTGCTACCACAGTGCCGCGTACGTGGACACGGGTGGCAGCCTGTGGAATCTCGAGCGCGGTGTGGTCTTCGAGGGCCAGGATCCGTGCTGGTACACCACCGGCGGATTCAACAAGAAGATCCTCGATCAGTTTGATCGCTTCGACACGAAGGAGAACAAGGATGCCGGCTAACGTCATCACGATCAACGGGAGCAAGACCCTGGAGTGGGTCGTCCCGGACAGCAAGATGGACGTCCTCCTGGCCCTGCTGGATGGGATCGGCGAGGCCAGGACGGACGAGGCAAGGGAGGCAGCACAGAAGGCACGGGAGAACCTGGGGACGAAGGTCTCGATGAAGCTCTTCGAGGGTATCACGGCCAAGGGCATCGGTGGACGTTCGTGGCGTGTCGCCGGCCTGGGCGCGGATGTGACAGAGGGAGGCACTCGGTGACTAAGGTGACTTGCAGAGCTTGCGGTGGCAAAGGATTAGACCCCACCCAGGTGCCTGGAGGGCTGACGAGGTGCTGCCCGAGGTGTGGCGGGGCTGGTAGTTTCTCCGGAGCGGAGAAGATCAGGGAAGCAGTGGATCAAGAGATGGTGGAAGAACTAAAGGAGGAAGAGGACGAAGATGGATCGGAGTAGGTATGACATCTACCTGGATGGCGTGGTTGCCGGCGGGCTGTTTGTCTTGCTTGTGGCCTTGGCCCGGGAGCACAGTGACGACTTGACGGCCGTCCTGGTGTACTTGGCCGCGGCCATGCTGCTCTGCGCCGGCGTGTGGTGGAAAGCGGAAATGTTGAAGAGAGCGGACGATGCCTAGTAGAGGAGAGATCATCAGCAGTAACGGCCTTCCGGCTAGCGAGGATGAGCTGAAGGATGCTGGACGCTTTGCCTGGGTGGCCGAGAGGAACGGGCGGGTCTGGACCACGAAAGAGGCGTTCGAAAGGTGGGAGGCGTTGTCAGAGGACTACGACGCTGGTTGGATGGCGATGCCGAATGACGACAGGGGGCTGTGGGAGATGTGGCGCAGGTTTGAGACTCGCATGATGGGGCCGGACAAAGAGTACATGACCGGGAAGAAGGTGCGGAGATCTTCCACTCCATAGCGGAGAAGGCGAACGAGGAGATCAAGGAATTCCTTCAGCGAGTAGCTGAAGCAGATTTCCTCGGGCGTGTCGGAGCACATGACATGCTCGAGGACCTACAGGAGGTAAACGACGTGAAGCACTTGGGACAACACACCTACCCAGCTGAGGAGTTGGGTGCCCACAAGGCATCGCCGGAGGAGAGCAAGCGGATGGAGAAGGAGCGGGAGAAGGAGCGGAAGGAGTTGGAGAAAGAGGTCCGCGAGATGTGCCAGGGCAAGACGAGGGCGAAGCTCATCGATCACCTCGTCAATAACATTCACGCTTTTAAAGAGCTGGACAAAATAAAGCAGGCCTTGTGGGATGGTCGCAACAAGCTGCAGCTGAAGAACATCCAGCAGCAGAACGACCTGGCTGGCAAGGACAAGGAGATCAGTTTCTGGAAGAAGCAGGCGGAGCTCTACTTCGAGGCGCTGCAGCGCCTGCAGGAGCAGGCATGAACCAGCGAGTCTTCATGGATGGGGTCGAGCTGGAGGTTGGCGAGGACGTCATCCCTGGCTCGATCTTCGTCGAGAAGATCTCCCCGGAGGAGGCTGAGAAGATGAGGAAGGAGGTCAAGCGGCGAGCTGCGGGGGTTCGTGCGGAGGTCAAGGGTCTGACGAAGGCCCAGCTGATCGAGGAGTTGGTCGAGGCGAAAGAGGCGGCACACTGCCACGTCTACTCGCTGGTCAAGGTGGAGGCGCGTCGCAAGAAAGAGGTGGACGAGAAGATGAAGGAGGCCAGCAACTACAAGCGGCTTTGGGAGGAGGCACAGGAGCAATTCAGGCGGGAGCAGATACACTCGACGCACTACTTCAAGGCATTGACGGCGCTGCGGGTCTCGCTGGCCATGATGCGGGAGGACCATCTATGAGAGTGAAGTTCGAGATCAAAGAAGATTACAGCCGCCGGGTTGATGGCGGGGCGTGCTGGATATGGGTGATAGTCGAGCAGGACAAGCCGTGCGTCCTGGGCGAGTCCTACCGTCATTGGGCCAGCGCGGAGCTGGCCAAGGATGACGCCATCAAGGTCCGCCAGGCTATTCGGTCACCGGGCCGAGATGTCCCGGTGGTCGTGCGGGAGGATCACACATGAAGTTTGTGGTCTGGCATACCGGAACGGGTTGGCGGTGGCATCTTGCGCAGGGCAAACGTGTTTATGCGCGCAGCGTGACTTCCTTCAACAGCTCGGAGGAGGCGGAGAAAGAGGCGGAAAAGATATGTTTGGAGCTGGACATCGACACGAGGGTCGAGGTGGAGACATGAGCGGCGATACTTGGCCAGAGCAGGAGGTGGTGAGCAAGTGGTTGCAGAGGAGGCAAATCTTTTGCAAACCGGAAGAGGCGATGGAATTGATCGAGGCTGTGACAAAGTCTCGCCTCGAGGTGCAGGAAGCGCGGGACACATTCGAGAGGGGAGTTGCCGATCGAAGGGTTTTGCTCGGCAAGATTTTCTCCTATTTGGAAGAGCTTCGTGGGGACCTTGCGCGGGCTCAGGGATTCATCGAGGGGATGCGGGACAGAATGGGTCCGTGGATCGACCGATTGAACAACGAGGGCTTGCTTGGTCCTGCAATCTCTCTGGACGCTGGTCAGGAAGCTGCGAGACGGACGGAGGAAATAGAGGAGCTCAAGCGGGAAGTGATCAAGTGGAAGAACATCGCCCAGCCCTTCCTGGAGGCGGCGGCGGACACAGGGGCAGGTACATGAGTTCTCACATCTTTAATACATCGAAGAGGGAATTCGGGAAGCAGCTTATCGGAGATCGCTCATATGTGGACATGGCCCGGGAGCAGCTCTCGAAGTTCTCGATGGGGTACATGGGGTACTCAACAGCTACGGCAGCTCTTGCGCTGCTTGCTAGGAAGGGGCTGATTTCCGAGGAGGAGCTAAATGGAGTGGTAGAGCTTGCTACGAGCGTATCGGAGCAGTACCTGGACCTGGCGGTGGCGGAGAGTGCGGAGCAGGATAAAGCAAACGACTTCATCACCGAGGAGCACCGGAAAGAGGCTGAGGCCGTTGGCGCGGCGGCACAGAAGAAGCTCAACGCGTTGGTTGAGGAGTTCGTGGAGAAAGGCAAGGAGAAGAGGAAGTACGTGAAGCCTACAGTGAAGGACGTGGGCGAGCCTGTGAACAGCTGTGTGTGCGGCATGGCGGAGTCAAGGGACACTAACGACCCGCAGCGTCCTCCCCGCTTTCAGGAGCGCGCCTCGGCTTTCTTCGACGGGCTGGTCGCGAAGAGCCGACCACATCCCGTCTTTTGGGAGCCGATCGACACGGAGACGCTGGCCAACATGCAGGACCGGGCGTTCCAGGAGGGTCAGCTCGAGGTCCGGCAGGACATAGTTGAGAGGTTCAACATCGACTGGACGGACAGGGCGCACAGGCTATGGCGGTCTAACGACCTCACCGTGCAGAGCTTCGCCGCGGCGTTGAAGATTGCATACGAGGAGGGGTTCGATGCGGGGCGCAAGCAGGCCATCAACGATCAGACCAGAGCGCTGGATGCGTCTAGGTACAGCCCCAACGAGTCTGGGACGGACGAGATTAAGACGCAGGACCCCATCTCGGATACAGCGGAGGATAATAAATGCCCGTAGGAATTACCGCACTGCGGATGAAGGTCTTGATCCAGATCGGCAAGCTCGTTGAAGATCAGAAGCTGCATGGATCGTTTCCCGTCTCGGTTGAGGCATATGAGGTTGCCGCGCAGTTGGGCCTGATGAGCAAGAAGAACGGCTACTCGATCGTGATGAAGACGATCGAGGCGCTACGGGAGGGCAGGCTGGTGACGATCTTCGGCCTCGATGGGGATGCGAGCAGGGCGTACGAGGACGAGCCGCGCGTTGCCCTGACCAAGAAGGGTGCGGAGATCTACACGCAGATGCGGCGGGCGTTCAGGGGTGAGGACGTGGATCAATCCAAGATGCGGAGCAGCATGGCCAGGATATTGGGGAACGATACGGTTTAATGGACGGTGAAGTTACACGGTGGCACCCGGAGGGGTGCCGCTGCGTTATCTGCGAGAACCGACGCATGCTAGGCGTCAGGGAGAGAATCATGCCGGCTGTAGCGATTAGTTGGAGCGGGAAGCACTGCAGCGATGGGTGTCCGTTCTACCACGCGCACATCCTTTCTGGAGGCGGGGTCAGGCTTGTCAATCCTATGTGTCATCTCGACGGACACAAGGATACTGTACTGAATGAGGTGCTGGACATTCGCCTTGAGGTCATTGGATCTGGACAGGACGCTTACACGCCTCGCGCGAAGAACTGTCCATTCAACGACGTTCACGGTGTGCACGTGGAGATCTACCATCAAGGAGATGAAGAGTGAGCAGTATCATAATTGAGTTGCGTTGCAGGCGTGTTCCAAAAGAGCACGTCTACAACGGGGAGATCGCTGTCCTCGTGAAGGATGAAGCCCAACGGCTGCTGCTACCGTTCGGACGGAGAGATCTAGGTGATGTAGGAGTCGTTCTGCACCACCTGGTACGGGCCGTGGCTGGCAACGTGGAGGAGTTTGCTGTGCGGATGGTACAAAGCGCTCCTGGGACGAAGCACAAAGCCGTTCCGATGGACCTGACCCCAGCGCAGGTTCAGAAGATCTACGAGTCGGAGGAGAGCGCGCGGCTGTTCTTTGCTCCGCGGTTCATTACGCGGAAGGTATCCTCACTGGAAGATGTACAGAAGGTGATCAAAGACGAGGCGGAGCGTGCTAGTGACGAGTGACATGCCTCAGGCTCTGTTGGATTTGTTTTCTCAACCCCTGACGGAAGAGAGGAGGGAGCAGATCCGGGAGTACTGCGCCGAGTATGTCGTTGAGCGGTTGCGTGAGGTGGCGTGTGCTAATAAGATCATTCCTCCGATGAAGATGCCGCCCAGGCCGATGGTACGCGATCTTCCGTCGTTCCAGGAACTGGAGGAGGAGCCGGAGGGGCTCGAGCTGGAGCCGTTTTACAAACAATTCATGGTGCCCAAGCACCTCACCAAAGGAGACGACAATGCCGAATAGAACATCGAAGTACCCGCCCAAGACCGTGGTCAATGTAGCCCAGTGCGAGATCTTCGCCGTGACCTTCGTGGATGGTGAGAGCATCCCCGACACCCGCCTGGTCGTGAAGCACGGGGACAGCTACCACTTCTTGCACGACGAGAAGACGGACCACTCCCTGCGTCCGCCTGCCGGGTGGCTGATCAAGGCTCTCCAGGAGAAGCTGGAGGCGTCCGTGCTGGATGGAGAGGAGGACAAGATCGAGGAGCTGCCGATGGAGGCGACGGTATGACCGGCATCCCCAAGGGTTTGGAGCTTCCCCCTGTCCGACCGCAGAACGATCGCGTGCTCATTTATCTCGAGCCAGAGAGCAATGTGGTCGGATCGGACGTGAAGCTCTACAAGCCGGACGACGCGAACGCGCACGTCTTTCGTTTGGGGCGTGTGGTTCGCGTCGGCCCGGGGAAGCGAGACCCAGACAGCGGAGAGCGAATCCCGTGCATGGTCAAGCCCGGAGACAGGGTGCTGTTCATCAAGTTCGTGGCTACTCACACCAAGACGGCGGAGAGCATCCAGTGTACGGTGGGCAAAGACTTCGCGTTGATCAAGGACTACGACGCCCTGGCCGTAGTGCCGGAGGATTTCGATCTGAGGATGGTACGGCAGTGACAGCTACCTGGGAGAAGGTGGACGTCTACATGTGCTCGCTGTGCGAGTCACCCATCTTCATGCCGAAGGGTCAGAAGAAACTGCCAGATAAGTGCGAGCGTTGCGGTGCGGAGATGACGGAGAAGCCCAAGACGGGACGGGGAAAGCCGATGGAGCTTGCCGGCGTCACCTATCCGCGCAAGAAGGACGTGGAGGCGCGGGCGAAGCAGATCTTACGGGATACGCCGGTTCACGCATGTCTCGAAGGGGACGATCGTGCCTTCATGGTGGCCTTGCTCAACCACCACTACCTAGTCAAGGAGAAGATCGGTAGTGGTGTGAAGGACATCTTTGTTGGCAAGCAGCCCGGCCGGGATGCCAAGAGGTTCCTGCTGCGTCGGACGAACGGCGTGATCGTGGACTTCAGCTACCGCAAGTGTCTGCGGCCCCCAACGCGCAGGGAGCACTTCGCGGAGGCGTGCCGGGCGGCGGTGCAGGGGCAGGTGGACGCGTTCAAGACCCACGCCTTCCGCCCCCTGCCGGTCAAGGGAGATCCTACCGCGGATGTCTTCACCTTTGACCCCAACCGCTTTCGTCTGGAGCCCACGAGTAAGGTTCCGTGTGCGTTGACGGGGGAGCTGGTAAGCTGGAAGGAGTGCCACGTAGATCATGCCCCGCCGAACGAGTTCGCGAAGATTGTGGACGACTACATCAAAGAGCACCAGATCGACATCAACCAGATCCAACTCCTGGGGGCTGAAGACGGCTTCTCGCGCCGTTGCTTCCAGTACGAGGAGGAGCGGCGTTTCGCTGCGTTCCACAAGGAGCGCGCCGTGTTGCAGATAGTTGCCATCGCCCCTCACATGGAGCGATCGTATGCAAGCAGGAGGAAGGGATGAGGTTCATCCAGGAAGACAAACACAACCCGAAGATCTTGGAGGTCGTCTGGATGTGGCTCCCCACGTTCATCGGCCAGAACACGGCGCTCCTGGGAGAGCTGGACCACGCGCTCGCTGCGAAGTTCCCTCCGCCCTTCGATGTAACTGAGGATAAGCTGGACGAGATCCATGAGTTTGTGGTGGACTACATCTGTGGGAAGCACCCCATCTTCACGGGGCTGCGGGAGTACCTCCAGGCCGTGCGCGGCGTGACCACAAAGTAGGAGAAATCATGGGTTTCAAGTTTGATCAAGAGCGTGTGGTATTTGAGGGTACGAACTTCTACGTTTACGATGTTCATGATCTTCTCCCGAAGCACCGCAACTTTCCTCGTGGGGCGTACGACGTCAAGAAGCCCAACGGGAAGCCAGCGGTGGTGGGGAGTTACAAGGACGTACACAACCGCGACATTGCCAAGTTCTACTTCCACCAATCGGCCGGAAACGTTACTCGATCTGGTCTCGATGGCCTGATGGACGAGGCCCACTTCTTCGTGAGAGATCCAGCATGGGATGACAAGGGTCGCTGGACCGGCAGGGGACGCGGGTGGCCCGGCTTCGCCTACACCTACTACCTCCCGTATCGCCCGTTGGTCTACAACGGCAAATACATCGTCTTCATGTGCAACAAGCACGAGACAGTGAGCTGGCACTCGGGCGACAACTACCACAGCGAGGCGTGTGTGCTGCAGGGTTATTTCTACAGCCGCCACATCAAGACCTTCAAGCCCAAGAAGGGCCAGGACGGACATCCCTCGAAAGATCAGATGCACACCCTTTTAACATTCACCGATGAGTACGTCATCGAGCATCTGGGAATCGACGAGAAACAAGTGGTGGGGCACTACATGTCTCCGCACCCCAAGCCAACCTGCCCGGGTGACGATGTGGAATACTTCCTGGACGGCGTGCAGGAGGGCATCATCTACTCAGGGACGCCTGACGACGTGGAGGAGAAGGTGATTCAGAAGGTGCCGGGGGCGCTTAAGCTGGATACCTGGGCGGAGCGTCAGGCGGCGTTGGTGTGGCTCGGGCACGACCTCGGCAACTACGGAGAGCTTGGTAACGGCGTGGACGGAGACCCGGGGAATCTGACCAGAATGGCCATTGAGACGCAGGAAGAGCTGATGATGTTGAAGGTGGACGGATATTGGGACGACGTCTTTGACTTTCAGATCAAGATGTTGTTGATGGCGCTCAGCTGTACGCAAGACGATCTGGAGATGTTGATTCCATGATCGAGAAGGGACAGACCATTACGTGTCCAGCTTGCAAGAAGGAAGTATACCGAGCACGTGAGGACATCTCCTATGGGGCGAATATGGCCAGCAAGTATTTGGAATACATGGACGGCGCGCCGGTCAAGAAGTACACAAAAATGGCGTGTCCAAACTGCTGGATCATATATCGTTCTATCTCGACAAAGAACAGGGAGTTGATTCTCGTAGGGCAAATGGAGTAGTGATGGTGACCAAGAAGAAGACAACGAAGAAGTCGGCGAACGACAGGGTCAACCTGAAGCTACCGGCGGACTTGAAGAAGTGGATGTTTAAGTACGCGGAGAAACATGGAACAACAGTTACTCAAATGATCATAGATCACTTCGTGCGTGTTCGGAACACCGAGAGTAAGAAGCTATCGGGAGACGCGGAGCAGGTATGAATATGGGGCTGCACGAGGTCTGCGTAAATATCGTTAAGGCTTTTTATGACGATGCGGGCTTCGTGTTGACTCCCGCTGATGTCAGGCTTCTGGCCCAAAACATCTGCAGTGGGCTCTGGAAAGCAGTGATGGAGCCCTTTGAGGAGGAAGAGGAATGGCCGACGTTAGAGGACTAGGCGATGATGCACCGGCTGGTTGGGTGCTCGAGGAGTACACCACGCCGATGCCGAAGGGCCGCAAGGCGATCTTGGAGGAGGTTGGCAAGATCTTCCTGCTGGGTAAGGTGCAGTCCATTCGTCTCGAGGTGGGAAAACCCATCGCATACACGATGTTCATCAAGGAGGACGAGGCAACTCAGCGTCGCTTTGAGGAGCAGGCTGGCGGGATGACCGTCGGGGAAGTGGCGCGAAACATCGAGATGATCGAATACGAGGGAGATCTTGGCGAGGCTCGTCTGCACAGCGTGGCCTTGATCAGGATGTTCCTCTCCATTTCCGCCAGGGGTCTTTTTTTAACTCACATCGGCGTAGGCATGGAGAGCCGGTTCTTCGACTGGATTGACATGGACAAGCTGATGTTCGGCGGCATCGAGAGTTTCGCTGGAGCGCGATTGATCTACGACAAGAACCTACCAGACGATGCGTTGATCCTTTTTGGTGGTCCACACCCAGGCGGCCGGACGGACCAAATCACTTTCGCAGTCAAGTGCCATTTGTTCTCCGAGGAGGACATTGAGGAGGTAACCGATGAGCAAGATCACAAACAAGCTGCTGGAAGCGGGGATCGTCCCGGAGAACGGAGTGAAGCAGATGGAGCAGTGGAGGACGATTCCCCAGGGCTCGTCAAAGAAAATCGGCGAGTTCAGCCGCGAAAAGGTCGACGCCCTGCGCGAGGACCTCGAGCTGCAGCAGCTCCCTCAGCTTCACGAGACAGTGATGGACGCGGACAAGATCGTCGAGAAGGGAAGAGTGGTGACGCTTCTACGTGAGCCCTTCAAGGTCGGGGTCCATGTAGGGGTCGATCGTATCGGTCGGTACATCGTTCCCATCCCGCGCGATCCAGACGACTACAAGGCAGTGGCCCCGCTCATGTCTCCGCTGACCAAGTTGTACGACGGGGCCTTGCCGGAGCCGCGTGATGCGCGGATGATCACCGCAGTTTCGGTCTTGTACGAAACGAAAGCTCGGGACGTATCGGTCCCCGCCTATTGGTTTTGCGAGACCGAGGCCGAGGGCGAAGAGAACGTCGTGAGGTACGGGTGATGCCCAGGTGCTTCGTGTGCAACAAGAGAACCCCGCCGCCCCAGCTGCGAACCATCGGCTGGAACAACAGGGGCGTACCTGAAGATGAACTCGCCTGCCCGACCTGCAGGCGCAAACGACTGACCCATGTGGTCAGCAAACAGGAGGTAACAGTCATGGCCAAGAACGAACAACCCAAGCCGATCTTCACGCTCGAGGTCTTCGAGAACGGCAAGGACGACTACCGTGTCGTGATCAACGCCAAGGTAGGCGGTCTACGCCTCGAGGTGGACAAGACCGTGGAAGAGATCAGGGACTTCTTCACCAAGCGCAAGGAGCGCAGGTTGAAGGGCAAGGACGCTGAAGTTCGCAAGTTGAAGTCTGTGGAGTAGCCGATGAGCTATCTGGTATGTGGTATCTACGACAAACGTCCGGAGGTGTGCCGGCAATATCCGAACCGCTACAGCTACATGCCAGATAGCTGTGGTTACTTCTTCAGCGACAAGCGGGAGGGGTGTTGCTATCTGGAGTGTCAGGCGGCTTGTTGTATGGAGCCGCGGGAGGGCGGAGAGCCGGGAGGGGCACCTCTGCCCGACATCGCCGGGGGCGAGCCATGCAAGTATCTCATTTCCGTGGATGAGCCGCCAGAGGGCGCTATAATCGAGAGGCCAGAGGAGTGATGGGACGCAAGCTCAGGAAGTTGTCCGAGGGTGAAGAAGTTGAGGTTCCTGCTTTCCTGCAGGACGCGCGGGTCGTGGTAGTAGACACTGAGACGACGGGGTTCGACAGTAAGAGGGACAGGATCATTGAGATTGGAGCAATTTGGATCAACCGCGGTAGGGTCGTCACCGAGTTCGGTCGCATCTTGAATCCTGGACGAAGGCTGCCGCTGGACATCATGAAGCTGACGGGGATCACACAGAGCGAGGTGGATGCGGCAGACCCTTTCTGGAAGATCTCCAGTTTCGTGGTAGATCTTCTCGAGGCTCCATCCGTCATTGTGGCGTACAACAGTCCATTCGACATGGGTTTTTTGAAGAGCGAGATCGAAAGGGCTGGGCGGGAAGTTCCACGCTTCGGTCCCGTTATCGATCCACTCAAGTGGACGCGGCACGAAGATCGAGGTAAGAGTTGCAAGCTGGGCGTTGCTGCGGCGAGGCGCGGCATCGAGGTAGAAGGAGCTCACCGGGCGGTGGACGACTGTAGGATCACTTTGGCGTTGATGAACACGCTCAAGTTCCCGAGCACCTTGTCTCAGACCATCGAAAATCAGAAGCACTTGAAGACCAACAACTATCGCAGACGCGGTGGTATAAGGTAGCCAACCGAAACCACTTAGCGGAGGAAGAAATGCCAGGAGTAACTGAAGAGAACATCAAGCACTGGTTAAGGATGGACATACCGAAGGAGCTGTTGGAGGCGTTGGACGCATCGAGGAAGCTGGGCGGGTCATACATAGAGGACCTGCTCAAGAAGGGGATCTATAGGTTGGAGGAGATGTACGGCGACCAGGCGGAGCTCAACCTGGACTCGGTGATCGCAGAGGCGATCCAGAGCTTCACGGAGAAGCAGAGGAAGACCTCCGAGAACAGGTCCTCCCTGGACGACGCGAAGCGGACGACGGAGACGGTGGACAAGCAGGAGGTCGAGGTCGTCGTGAAACACGAGGTGGACGGGGAATCCTTCGAGCGGCGGTACTTGCTTGATCAGGCTTCCATCAATCAAAACAGGCAGTACAGCAAGGAGTACGACGAAAATGGCAGATGTGCGGACATCGTGCCGGTCGGAAAGCCATACCTCGTGGTGACTGGTGTAGTGGTCGGGGGGAGTAACTCCCCGGCTAAAGATCTGCAAGTGTGCGCGGACAAGATCAAAGATCTGCAAGTGTACGCGGACAAGATCGCAGACCGGCTAAGTCTGGAGGTCACGTGGTGCGGAAGGACCATGGCAACGCTGGAGATAGACGAGAGGACACTGGTAGCGGGAGACAAGCCAGTCGACGAGCTCGTCGCCGGCTTTTGCGATCGAGCGGCGCGGGAGATCAACATACCGAACGTGTCGGCGAAGGACATCCACAGGGAACTCTCGCTCGCTGTCGGATCGCGCTACGAAGAAATCGCTGCCCAGTCACCGGTAAACGAGTCCCCAGCGTCAGAAAGATCAAGCGAAAGCTAGACGGGAGGATCAAGGTATGGATGGGGTTCCCACGGGACTGGCTTCCGGATGTCGCGCAAGTGATCGCAGAGGTTCTGCACGAGAACGCTCTGCGGCGCGGCATACCGGAGACCGTTCGACGATCGGAAATCGTTCTGGAGGGAAGGAATCCGTTGTTGATGTCCTCGACACACACGACCACCATGAAAGATGGGGCAAAGATCCCTACGTGGCGGGGCAAGAAGTTCGAGGGCAGGGAGTCGCTGAAACAAGCGATCTCGGACCTGATGGATGGCGTAGATGAAGATGACGGTAGAGGTGCTTTTGGGAATCCAGCTGGAAGATTCCGGTACGATGCTTTCGCCAAAGAATTTGCGGCCATCGGGGCGGGTGTACGCAACGAAGATGGCGTTCAAGGCGTTGTGCAAGATTCTGCACGAGAAATACGGGATTGGACTGGACGTGGTGAGTCAGTCGGCCGAGGCCGCATCATCGATGTGCAGTATGATCGCCAACGGGGACATGGACTGGGAAGAGAACAACCTGATTCGAAAGAAGCGCGAGATGCTTCGCAGGAGGACAAGGAAAAATGCAAGCCTGGATAGAGATGATCAAACAAAATAAGGTCACATTCGTCATTGGTGGGCTGATCGTCATTCTGGCCATTGGCGGTGTCATCTACGGCATTGCCACGAAGGCCGGGGATGAAGGGTTTCACGCGGCGGCGGACGGGACAGTCCTGAAGTGGGACCGCTCGGCCCTGCCGCTGACTTGCTTTCACGACACATTCCCCAATGAGGAGCACCAGGCTGCGCTGAAGGAGGCGATCGGGAAGATCTCCAAGGCTGGGATATCGGCGTTCATGCCGTGCCAGCCTTGGATGGTCTCCGATCCCTTCCCCACAAAGCACGTCAAAAACACGGTCTTGATCAAGGTTGGCGCTCCGCCGGAGCCAGAACGAGAAGTGGTGGTCACTTCTCCGTTCGAACCGAAGCACGGGGCGTCCACATTTTTAGCTCATGTCAAGGGAAAAGGGATCTACGGCGCGATCGTTTATATCATGCCAGACCTTGATAAGAAGCTGTACGGTAGGGTCTACCTGCACGAGCTTTTGCACGCCCTGGGCTTGACACACGACCGTGTTCGCGATTCGATTATGTATCCGACAGCAGCAGAGAGGGCCACCGACCTGTCCAGTAAGGACACTAAACTACTGCTGAAAACCTACGGAGAGCGGAACGATGAGCCTAGCTGATCAAATCTGCAGCACATTCGGCGCATTGAAGGTCAACCCGACGAGTAAACCCGCGGTGATCAAAGCCGTCCAGGGCGATACCAGGCTGCACGTATCTGTGCGCGTCGATCCAAAGAAGCTGAAGCCGTGGTTGGCCGCGATGGAGTACGTCTTGAAGAACAAGCAGGGGTGGGATGTTCACCTCTGCAAGCAGTACTTCATTCGAGGCGGCAAGATCATGTACGCCTGGAACTTCATCGCGCAGTGGGCGTCGGAGGACATTTCAGAGCAGGTTCTCACAAACATGCTCGAGGTGCTCAAGTTCGCCGCGCGCAATATGCCGAAGGTCGTGCACCAGATAACAGAGTATCCGCTGGCTGGGGCTGGAGACGATCGAAACAAGCCCGAGGGGTCCATGAACCCAAAGGCCAGCGGATACAAGCAGCGTGGGGCACACCCCATCAGGCTGGGAAGGAAGTGATCTAATGACTGAGTTCGGGCCGGAAACCAGTCTTCAGTATCAGAAGGACCTCTACGACAGGGAGAAGCGTGGAGAGACCATCGAGCCCCTGAGCGGGGAGGAGCTCGAGCGGGTCCAGAAATCGATTGAGGCAATGTCGAAGCTCCTCGCTGACGACTCGATTATCGCCAAGTACAAGCTCGAGGTTCAGTTCGGGAAGAATCGGACATCCAAGGGCTTCCCCTTCGCCGGTGTCTTGTCTTGTTGGGTGTCTGGATCTAAGCTTCACGGCGGTGGGGACGAGAAGATGTACGAGTGCCCCAACAAGCAGTGCAGGGCGTGGATTTTGCCATCAGACTTAGGACACAGCGTGGTCAAGGACGAGAAAGGGAACCCCAGTGAGGTTCCTGTGGGGTACTGCGGCGGATGCGGATCGGTCTGGCCGGCAGAGCAGTTGATTGGAGAGCGATTCCTCAAACTGACGGAGCAGCATTGGGCGCAGGCCATTCTGCAGATCTTCGTGCGCCTGGAGATGAATGCCGACATCTACTTGAAGTACAGCCCAGAGGACGTGCGCTACAAGGCAATGATGGAGATGGCTCGCAATCGCGGTGGAGAAGAAATCGCCAAGGCTCGACGCCTAAGAGGGCTGAATATCTACCCACTCCGCAACATCATCAAAGACACGAAGCACGGAGCTCCGTTGTATGGTAGGATCAGAGCCTTCATCAACGCATGACCGAACCAAAGACCATAGGAGATCTCCTGGAGTTGTTCGCTCTCACAGAGCAGGAGAACTCCGTGTGGGGTGAGGTGGAGAGATTCCTTGACACATTTATCTCCACCGATACTTACCAGCCGTCCAAGGGTATAGCCACCGTTGTTGGAGACGGAGTCGTACCTGAGGACACAATCGTCCTCGTACGCGATAAGGTCCAAGATATCAGGACCGTGTTGAGCAGAGAGATCGAGCGGACCAAAAAGAAACCCATCAGTGCCTCGCCCAAAAAGAAGGCGACGGGCCGGAAAGCACCGAAGCGGAGCAAGCTAAATGTCAAAAAGAAAAAGCAAACCAAAAAGAAACGCAAAACCTCTGACCGCGCGTAAGAAGGTTCTGCAGAGTAATGTACACCTCCAGCAGACCATCTCGGAAATGGTGAGGGATTTCGACGCCCGGCGGAATGAGACCGAGAAGCGCATTTCTGAAAGCAACCAGCAGCTCTGGCGCAACCAGCAGGAGCAGAACGAGGGCCTGCGCATCGCTGAGAAACACGCAATGATCCAGCGACGTGTCTTCAATGATGCATTGGCTGGGTGCACGCGCGTCACGAGCATCGAGCGGAAGATCCAGGAGGGATCGGACGAGGTGGAAGAGGTCCAGGTCATCGACTGGGACTGGTACGCCGAGCAGTTGATCAACAGCGCCGATTATAACGACTTCATCGTTGGCGTCCTGGTTCCGGAGGAGACCGTGAAGCAGAAGACCGAGCAGCGGTCTCAGCGCGCTCGTGCGCAGGTCCTGCACTACTGTGTCTCCAAGGCCCTGGCCAAGGATGAGGCAAAGCTCAGAGAGGCGCTGGAGGGGGATGGCCTGGAAGGTCTGCTCAAGGACTTCATGCCCAACGGCGTGGATTGGACGGACGAGATGAGTCTCGAGATGGAGGACATTGCCAAGGCCGGTCTGATGCTTTGGGAGCAGAAGAAGCAGGAAGCCATCAAACGGGCCAAGAAGGTCAGGATCCACAGCGCCATCGATAAGCTGGTCAGGGTTATGCCAGACGAGTCCATCAGGAAGACGGCAGATCGCATCGAGGCTGGAGAGCCCATCCTGAAGGATAAGGATGGGAACGAGATCGAGCTGAGCGATGAAGAGGCCAAGGAGGCCGCCGAATTGATGCGTTCCAAGATCAACGATCCCGAAGCCATCGAGAAGGCCAAGAATGAGCTGATGGAGGAGACGGCCGCTGTGGCCAAGATAGCCACAGAGGCCCAGGAAGCCATCGCCAAGGGGGACGCTGAGACGGCCGGTAGGAAGATGGCTGAGCTGGAAGAAAAGGTCGAGGAGGCCGAGGCCAAGGCCCCTGATGACCCAAACAAGCAGTTCCCGGAAGGGGCTTCGATCTTCGGAGGATAACATGCCGCGTATCATCAGGGGGACAGCCGAGAAGAAGTACAACATCGTCAAGACCCAACATCGTTCAAACATCAACAAGATGCGTTGCCAGGGCTGCAGGTTGGGTTACGCAGAGCGTGTTCAGACGGCCGGCGGGTGGGTCTATCGTTGCAACCGGTGCGGCCGGGAGTACACTGTAGACAAGCTGTAGAACTAAAGAGAGGTCGGTCGTCCTCTCTAAACCCGAGGGGTTTGGCTGATTGCGGTCTGGTCTTTACGTCACAGAGCACTCAAGTACCCACCTGATTAATCATTTTGTAGCTAAGAAAAGACAGCCCGGCCGGGCTGCCTCAGGATGGCATGGATTGAGAAGGAGTGTCAGAGCGATCGGGTCTGGATCAGATCGTCGAACTGGTGGGGACCGGACCGCGTTGGGTTGTCGCCACGATCAGGTCTGGCAGGATATGGACTGTCGAGTTGGTTAGATAAGGGCTGTCGCGCCGTGACGGACTGCGCCGTGCGGAGGGGGGACGTCGACTAGGCGCGAGCGGGAGTGGTCAGGCATGGTTCGTCTGATCGCGGGGGACCGGGCAGGAGAAGGCTTGTCAGATCGAGAGGGATTGGCCTGTTCCAGCTCGTCGCGAAGGCTTGGCTTATCAGTTAGGCCCGGCCAGGTCTGTCAGCTGCGTGGTGCGTGAGGGCCGGATCGGGCATGTCGAATCGGATGACGACGAGGTGCGGGTGGGCCAGTCAGCTTGGGTGGGGTTGAGGAGCGACGGCATGGGATGTCGGCCGGGGCGGGCGTGAACTGGAGCGGGTTGTCGGCTTTGCCAGCACCGGCTCGCAACGGCTCGTAATGAATCGGACCGTCGAAGTGGATGGGCTAGGAGGGGAGAGGGGAGGCTTGTCAGCACGGGGTGAGGTGGATAGGTCAGGAATGTCGAGCAGTCTCGGCTGGTTTAGGGTTGGCTTGTCAGGCAGGAGCGGTCCGGTGTAGATCGGATTGTCCAGTCGGTTGGAACAGGCAAGGCATGTCGAGCAGGGAAGGCGCGGCTGATCTTGGCCCGTCGATTAGGATGGGTAGGGATTGGCTTGTCGGAATGGATCGAATGGGCTTGTCTATGCGGACGGGGACCGAGCGGACCAGGAGAGGTGAGTCGATCTGAAGTGGATGGGCGCGAACCGGAAGGGTCTGTCGAAAGGTTTGGGATGGGCGGGGACAAGACAGGTGCGTCAGAATGAGGGGGCTCGAGTGAGAGCGAGTGGGTGAGTCGACCCGGCTTGGTACGCGGTGGTCCGGCATGTCAGCTCGAGAGGAACCGGCTTGGTCTGTCGGACTGGTGTGGTGTGTATGGGACTGTCTCGTCGGGATCGGGTTGGTTTGATTTGGCGAGGTGTGTCAGGAGGGTCTAAGGTGGGTGGGACCGTGTTGGCTTGTACGGGATAGTCTCAGTGTCTTGTCTAGGCCGCCTTGCCCTTTTTGGGAACCTTCGTCTTGGGAGCCTTCGTCTTGGGCTTGGGCAGCGAGCCCTTCTGGAGCTCCTCGACGGTGAGGAACTTGACGCGGCCGAAGCCCTGGGACCTCGAGCAGCCGAAGCCGTTATCTTGCGCCAGCTGCATGCAGTAGGTCAAGAACTCCTCGCTCATCCGCTTATCCTTCGGATCGGCAAACCATATCTCGAACTCGATGTAGGTACCGGGTTCCACGTAGTCGTGAAACTTGATCGTACTGCGCGGCCCCTGGGGGCCGATGACGTGCGCCACCGTCTCTTCATGCCCGTCCGGCTCCACCAGCCGCTTCCTGTCCGCTTCCTTGTGTCCCTTGTCGTATAGGTAGACGCGGTCTGGGTGCTCGCAGCCCCGGATGAAGAATGAGTGCTGTAAGATCTGACGAACGCCGCGGTGTACGTTGGTCAGCCCCAGCACCGTTGCGGTCTCCTTGAAGCCGGCCTTGAGTTGCCGCGTCTCCAGAAAGATGCCATGTCCTTCCGGTTCGATCTTGTCCGGCTCCGCCTTGAACCCCGTCCAGGACTTGAGCTTCGCCTTCTCGCTCTCCTCTATGTCGTCATCGGACGACATCTCCTGGACGCGGGCTCTGGCCGCCTCCACGGTCTCGTCCTTGACCAGGCCCTTGCGGTGTCGTGCCTCGAGCATGGCCAGCTCGGATTCCGGATGTTTTGGCCAGCCGCCGAGCAGCCGGTTGGCCGTGACCATTGTCACCTTGTACTTCGTGTAGATGTTGACGTCGTGTTCGCGAACTAGTTCCTCAAAAGTCCTCTCCATTTGAGATCTCCTTGTTATTGAGGTTGTTGTGAAAGGGAGCTTAGCGCTCCCAAAGAATTGTGAGTTCGTCGTCCTGTACGTGGATCCATCCGCCAGACGTCTTGTTCTGGTATACTTGCACTACTTGCTGGCACCAGGGCGGCGGCGGGCCGTTCCACATGGACAAGGCCCCTTCGAGCCTGACAAACTCTCCGGCGTCAGGCTCGAAACATCCCACAGGTAGCGTGACCCGCGGCTTGGGAGTCCTGGGCGTCCCCCAGGTCTTCGATTTCGTCTTCGATTCCAGCAGCGCGATGTAGAAGTTCCTCAATGGGATACAAGCCCCTTTCTCGATCAATGTGACCTGTTTCTCTTTCCACTCGTCCTGCCACAGCTCCTCATCGATCTCGTGCAGCGTCCCATCCCGTCCGGCTTCTACGATCTTCCCCTCGTGTAGGAAAGCGTAGAGGTTTCCTCCTTTGCACCAACCGAGGGCGGGGATCAAATCGCGCGGAACCATCTGTCCGATGTCGTCCCACTCCACCAGGTGCATGTAGAACGTTCTGTCCTCTGCACCACTCGCCCAGACCTTGCGCCCATTGACGCTGATCTTCACATGACAGAAGTGTCCCAGCTGCTTGACGCGTCCTGAGCGCTTGATGATGCCGATCATGGGCAAATCCGGTTTGGGGCCTTCAACCCCAAACCAGATCTGCTTGACGTACCAACTGTACTCACTCACGATTTTGCTCCGGGCAACCTGAGCGCCTCCAGGCGTTCACATTCATCAAGCGTGCTGGCCAGTCCGTGTTCGTTGAAAAAGTCTTGCGCTCTCTCTTGGGCCGACCAAGAAATGGAACAGTGTGTTGACTCCGCGGCGTGGATCGCACGCGCAAGCCGCAACGCCGCACGGTCTTCCACACCAGGGTAATGTCCGGCCGGATGCAGCTTCCTGAGATCTGCTTTTCTGAACGGCTTATCACCCATCTTTTGCGATCTCCATCTCAACACCAAGCGCCTTACACGCTTCGGCGTAAGCGTCTGCTAGGCCGACCCAAGACTCATCATCTGCGGGCACCAACGATCTTCTGCCACCACGATCACGAACCCCGCCGATGGCGCTGACGAAGGATTCGAGCGCCGCGTCTTTGGCTACGATCTGTTCTGTCTGCTCCGCTATGATCTTCTGCAACTCCTCGACATTATCCTTGGCGTAAACCCGCTTCATCGTTCCCTCGAACTCCTCTTGTGTGGGGGGAGCGGGGAGCACCATCTTCGGGGCCACGCCAAGACTGTTGCAGGCCATCATGTAGGCGTCTCCTAAACCGGTCCATGGCTTACCGTTGGTTCTCATACGGACGCCGCCCTTCAAGTTCACGTAGTCCACGAGCGTCTTTAGGGCTACCCGTTCAAGCTCGTTGGGTCCTTCGCCATCAAGCGCTTGCGCAATGCGCTTGATGGCCTTGATCAAATCGGGGACATCGACCTCGAAGAATCGCACCCACATCCGTGTTTGAAAGAACTCCAGTCCACTCATTGTTTCCCCTCCGTGTAGCGTACCGCCTCTGCGATGCGTTGTCTTAAGATCTTGTGATAGAACGCTGCATCCTTGTTCCCCTCTTTCTCCATCTTCGCCGCTTGTCGCTCGCATACACCTTGGAGGGCGCGGAGACGACCTTCTATGTTCACGTCTTCGTCCTTCACGTCAAACAGGTACATCCTTCCTGCGAAGTCGCAAGCGTTACACACCGTCTCCGTCACTTGTTCTATGTTCTCTGTTGGATCTCGCGCCTCGTCCACAATCACCCACCGCTTACCATCCACGAGCTGGTAAACCGTGTGGATGGCCGCGCGTAGATCGGTAGAACCGCACTCTGGGCACTTCACGAATTGTCCTCCTTTTTGTTGAATGCTTCCGGGCATTCTTATCTGCAACGCTGCGCACTTGTTTATTGGCTAGTACTGCCCTTCTTTGTCGTACCAGGCAGCGTTTCTTGGCTTATCGAGGTCCACAACCAGCAGGTCGTAACCATACTGGTTATGCCTCAGACAGTAGGAAGTTGACTCTATCCGCTCGATCTCCTTCCGGGCTTCAGAATGCGTCCCAAATAGTAGTGGCTCATTGTTTTCATCTCGCACGATCTCGCTTTTGTTCGAAGACGGCGCGTGGAACTTCATGATGTGTTTGATCACGTACATTTTTATTTGGTTGCCTCGCGGCCCATGAACGCGTGGAGCTGTTCCTCGAACAGATACGCCGCTTGCCTCCAGAAGTCTCGATCCCACCGCATCATTTCCTCTTTGCTGCGCAGCTCCTTGCAGCTCTCGGCCAGTTCGTTGACCCGGGCCTCGTTCGCCTCTTGGATCTCGATGATGGTCCTGTCTCGCTCTCCGATAATCCTGTGCGCATCGTCTAATGCCTCGTCCATGTTCTTGATCACTTTGATCAGTCGCGCCTTGTTGCATTTCTCCAGAGGACGGACCTCTGGATCATTGTCGACGAGTAGCTTGCCCATCAGTTCAGCGGCCTTTTGCTGATCTTGCCCGCCTTCTCCAGTCCCTCCACCAGCTTCTTGTTCTCCTCCGCTCCCCGATCTCTCCATCCCGCTTTCAGTTCCCGCTCCGCGTCCTCGCGCTTCTTGTAGTAACCGCTGAGTCTGCTGTAGGGAACGCCGCACGGTTCGAGTTGACCGATGTAGTAGCCGGCCGCGCTGGAGCACACCTGGATGGGCAGCTCGGCGGGGTCGTACTCCTCATCGGTTAGAGTGTCTTTCAATTTTTCCACGGAGCCTCCTTTCTAGTTCCGCTTCGGCTAGGGCGACGTACTCCTCTCCCCCAGCCTTCTTTTCTTTCGCCAGAACCCCGTGCACCTGGGACTCGGTGCAGTTCTGGAGGTATCCATTGAAGTCCCAAATATCATCCGCGCTGATCATTTCTCATCTCCGGCCAGTTTCAGATTGTGCTCTGAGTCTTCGCGCTGCGTTTCAGAAGCGAGCACATGTACCTGCTCGCCGTGTCTGCATCATCGAATGATTTTCGATCAATCTCGATTTCCACTCCTGTTTCACCCACCTCGATAGCCACTAGATCTGCCGGCCCTTCCCAGTAATCAACGTCCGGGGCTTCCAGCTTTCCCGGGCGCACGACGCGCAAGATCATTTGGGGCATGCTTCGTCCTCCTTGATCTCTCCGGTCTCCAGATCTACCCACCCGACGAAGAGATACCTCCATCCCATCCCCGAGCTGGTGTCGGCGGGATATTTCTCTGGAGCCTCCTTGCAGGTGTTGTCTGGGCCGACGGCGAGGAATTGAAGGTGGCCGCAGTTTGCGCTGTCGAGGGCGTGGTTCTGGTATGCGGCCCACTCCGTGTTCTCGTGGTTGTATGGCGACGAGCGCATTGCCTCCAGCGCTTCCGGGTGCGGTTTCTCATTGCCGATAAGCCTTTTGCTCATTGATTACCTCTTTTCATGTTCGTTCGATTTCAGATCCCACCGGTCGATCAATTTGGCGGCAGTTAGCTCCGCAGCGCTCGCCAGGTTGTGGGCGACGAGACTGAGACTCTCCCCGCTTAGTAGGTGAAGGTCGCCCGATTCCAGTTCCCGTGCGTTGCAAATCCGCACCGCGAGATTGACTACGTAGTGCGGACCCAGCAGTTGATCCCCTCCGTTGGGCTTCCTCTGAAATATACTTGTCCAGGGCCTCAGCTTCTCTGCCGCATGAAGCAGGCTCTGTACTTGATCAGCCGCCTGAGCCTTCATGCTGTAATGATCGGCGAGCTTCTTCGCTTCACTCGGATTCATAGCCTCTCCTCCTTACCCACTCGATGTGGGCCTTCTTGGCGGCCTCGAAGTCTCCAAGCTCTTTGACCAGCTCGGAGAACCTCGAGGCCGATTTCTCGGTTGCGAACATCTCTCCCGGGGGTGGGTCTGGAAGCACTTCCCCCGTGGCCAGCTTGATCTCGTTCGGCCCATGCACGCGGCCAAGCCGAATCGTGCCTTCTCGGCTGACGTAGTAGAAGGCCATCAGTCTGTCTCCTCCGGCTCAGGGCCGCACTTCTCCTTCGGGCCGTCGAAGTGACCTGGAGGGGAGTCACTCTCGTCCTCGTCGCCTTGCAGCGCATCGATGATGTCGTGCCCGAGCCTCCATGCCGCCTCGTTGTCCGACTCGAACAGGCGACGCAACAGAACCGGAAGCGACTCTTTGCTGATGTGGCAGTCCAGCTTCACCGCCAGCACCATGCCCTTCACCATGGTCGTCTTGATCTCGTAGTGGTCTCCGAACTCGGGGATGTAGCAGGCCTCCAGGTGTGCGTCGATGCCGATGTTGACCACCTTCTTCACGATCTCCAGCTCCTCACCCACCACCTGCATCACGAATGGCTCCTTCATTTTCTTTCGTACGTCGTCGTAGGGGATGGAGCGGCCGAGATCGTCCTCGATGATGTTTGGCATTAGATGTCTGCTCCATAGTCTCTCAGGAGGCGAACCATCCTGAGTCGGTGTTTGGCCACCAACTTGTCGATATCTTTCTGCAGGTCGTTCATGGCCTGCGAGAAGAATCTGGAGAAGGCGTCATCGTCGCTCTGTAACTCCTGCTGTTGTTTCGTGGGCGCTTGTTTGGGCCTCGTGGGTGCTTGTTTGGGCAGCTCGAGCTGCTTGTTCCTCCCGTTCTTGAACTCCGGTGCCGCAGCAGCAGTCTCTCTGGCTGCCTCCTTGCCCTTCTTCTTGAAGACGGCGAGGATCTTACTGGCCTGGGTCTTGGAGACCCGCTTCATGCGCCTGGCAAAGATCTTCACGTTCTTCGTGGACGGTTTCTCTGTGATCAGATTGGTCGAGACGATGTACGCCTCATCCCCGGTCTTCCTGGCGGTTCTCACGCTTTGGATGCGGCAGACGATCACATCTCCGCTGTTCTTGCTGCGGTACTTCGCGGCGTAGTAGTGCCCCTTGATGAAAGGGCTCTGTTTTCGCTTCTTGGTCATAGTTTCAACACCTTCTTGTTTTTATCGAGCAAATCGTCGATGAGGTTGAGCGCGCCCAGGAGGACGCCCGTGTCCAAATCGCTGAGGTCGTCGCTTTTACATGCCGCTTCGTGCTCCGCCGCGATCAGTTCCCGCACCTTCTTGATCTGCTTGATCTGAACGGGTGCGGGGGACCAGATGCTCCATAGCCTTACGCCTGTTCGGCAGGTGAGATGCTCGTGCATCTTGTAGTCCATTCACAGCCTCCTTTCTGGATCTGATATGGTCTTTCGGGCTTTCATTAACAGTTCCCTGACCTCTCCCGGGAACGCTTCCTTCTTGGGGTGATCGCGCATCTCGTTGATGTCTTCGCCACGGGCTGCGACGCAGCAGGTCTCGTAGGTGTACGGTTTGCTCACCTGGTCCCCGTGTGCATTGGGATCGACGCCCACACCTCAGCCCTGGGGCAGTAGCCGCCTGTGGATAGCGGCTCACCCAGTGTCAGCTGATAGTGCTGCGCGGCAGGGTTGCTCGGCGTCGCTTGCGCCACGCCGTCGTCGCGTGGACCCCCGCAGCATCGTAGCCCAGTGGTCCGCTCCAGCGACCGGACTACAGCATCGATTGACGACTCATAGTCGTGGCGTACAGCGTATGCAGCCACGCTCAGACCGTCTATGCCGCGGCCCCAAATGTTGAAATGAACTCTCATTCTTCCGCCTCCCATTCTTTGCTGTGTCATACGCTCTTGGGTAAGTATCCAAGCTGTGCCTTGGCCTCATCCCGTGCGGCCTTGGCCAGCTCCTTCAGATGTCTGAGCGCCATGGCTGGTGCGATGGTCACATGGATGCCATCGGAATAGCTGCCAGATCGATTGCGGCTTTTTGGATACACGGATATCCGGTAGCCGGTGAGACCGCTGTCCTTGCTCGTTCTGGCCAGATAGCGCAGCAGCGTGGTATTGTTGATTGTGTCTACCAGCGCAGTGGCCCGCTTCGCCAACTTGTGTAACTTCTCGGCGTCTGTCTTCTTCACTTCAGCTCCTCCTCTTGGCGTTCGGCTGCCTCCAAATTCAGTTTGTTGATAATAGCCTGCATTTACAACTCCTCGTTGATGCACTCGTTGAGATCTTTGTTCCTCCTGAAGCTGAGAACCTTGGGGAAGGTGAGTGCGTTGCTATCCTGCCCCTTGGATATGTAGCTTCGGTCCTGGTATCCCACTTGCAGGACACCGATCCACATCCCTTCATCAGCGATGCGCTTGCGTTGGGCGTCCGTCAGGCCGCCGCTCACCTCGCCGATGTAATGCTTCACCCCATCCTTGTCGTACTGGTACAAACTGATCGATCCGACCCGCTTCATGTTCTTGCCGGTGCCGTAGGCTCCGTTCGTCTTCAACCGCTTGCCGCATACGGCACACTTACCGCTGCTCGTCTGCTTCTGCAGCGCGCCATGGTCAGGGACATGACATTTCGTGGTGCAGTGCTCGCGCATGCCGTCAGGTTCCCAGATCCCGATGAAGTCGTCCTCCAGGGCGTTCTTGACCTTCCAGCAGACGTTCGGCCGATCTGGCTGACCAAGGAAGCTGAGATGCTTCTCGCCCAGCGATCCCCAACAGTCGTACACCACCCATCCCTCGTACCCGTACTTCCTCATCTCTGAGATCATGTCGTCGTAAGGCTCGGCAGCAATGTCTGGGCCGTGTACGAACTTGCAGAGATGGAGTCCGGTGTGACCTCCCCACCCATCGACGAGCTCCATCAACCAGTCGAGCCAGAAGCTACAGCTGTGGTCCTTCTCGAGGTTGTCCCCTTCCCAGAAGGGCATACGGAACACGTAGGCGTGGACCAGGCCGAGCTTGCGCTGCATCTCAATCGCCCGCTCCGGCAGAGAGTTGGCGATTTGCTGCATCGCCTTGAATTCTTCTTTCGTCTTTCCTTCGCCGATGTAGAACTCACAGAGCAAGATCGTCTCGGCGGGGAGCAGGGCCTCGAACTCCTCGACCAGGTGCGGGAACTTGTCGTTCTCGACCTTCATCTTCCCGCGGGATTGGATCCACACAGATCCGTCTCGGTCTTTGGAGACCACGAAGCACATCCCGTTCTTCTTCACGGTCCAGGCCAGCGGGGGACCTCCTACACTCCTCCCAGACTTCCGTGATTCGAGCTTCCGCAGCTTCTCCTCCTTGATCGAGTTGACGGGCTTCGAGAAGGCCACGTTGTTGGGCAGCGGGCCATCGAAAGAGATCTGCTGGGAGCGGGTAACGCCGCCGAGCTCCTCTTCCAACATCGTCGCGAACTTGCCCTTGCTCGGCTTCACAATGATCTCGTACCCCGCCTGCGCTTTCTTCTTGACGTCGCGGACAAGCTGCTCAAGCGCGGAACGTTCTGGAGAGATCCAGGCTTTCGTGCCCTTCTTTCCCTTCTCACCAGGAATGTCCACCGTCTCCTGGATCTTCCCGTCCAACACGCCCCACTGGGTGATGACCTCGTCCCCGTCTACCCATCCAGCCCAGACCTGCGTGTTCTTCTTGGCCTCCCGCTGCATGCTGCAGTAGGTCTTCTTACTCCTGGGTGTCTTTCTCATCGTCCTCTTCCTTTTCCATCGGGAGGTACACGTTGCGTCGCTTATCGCTGTTGTCCTTCTCGGATCGTATGAGCCCGAGCTTTCGTAGTACCCCAATATGTCTGGAGACTGTCTGTGCTGTGGTGAAAACTCCGACCTCGTCCAGCCCTCGATGAATATCGCGCAACGCTTTTCTACCCTCGCGAATCAGCTCTAGCACCAACAAGACATCTTCTTTTATACGATGGCCGGCCACAACGAACGGCTGTCTTTGAGCTGTGAATGGGGCGGACTCCATGATGGCATCGGTTAGAACCAAGAACTGTTCTATGTCGTGTAGGCTTTTCGTCTTGATCCAGACGTGGGCCTGGTCTGTCTTGCCTGGGGTCACGCACAGGTTGAAGCTCTCAGATTGCCGTTTCATAAACTCCTTCACCTGGGCGAATTTGGAGAACCATTCGAACGAAACTCCCTTCGGCGCGTTTTCCTTATCCCTCCTCCAAAGCGCGTTGATGTGGTTCCAGTAATTCAGAACCTCGGAGTCGCTAAGGGGCTTGTCAGATCTTCGCTGAGTCATAAGACTCCCCTCAGTTCTTGCCAGAACGGCGACTCCTCTACGAGCTGTTGGTACTCAGGCGCTCTGTCCACCGGCTCGAACAGGTTGTCCTCGCTGATGGCATGGCACATTCCGCGAGGCTCGATGTCCTCGTCATAAAAGATCATGGGTCGATAGTTGGGGAGGCCGGTGGAATTGATCGGCCTGAAGATGACAGGCACAACCTTTCCAAGCACGTCCTCCGCAATGTCAAAGTACCCCTCGCGTACGAAGTAGCGCATACCTCTGATCGTCCGAAATGGCAGGACGGACCATTCCCGTCCGCTCAATGCTCGTCGCTCTTTTGGCTTCAGCTGAGTCAGCTCGACGTCTTGTTGCAGGCCGTTGCCGGCGAACATGTCGAACCATCCGCGCTGTGTGATGTGATGAACGATCGATTCCTTGGTCTCGTCCTCGCAGATCTTGTCTGTCTGCTCGAGCAGCCGGAACAGCGCGGGGCAGTTCACGACCTCGTCAAACTGCATTCCGAAGACCCAGTTCGTGACGAAGATCGACTCTCCGTGCCTTACGGCGAAGAATGGAGCGTCCCCGTGCTGTTCCGCTGCTCTCTCAAGACGCCTTATCAGCTGAGGCGTCAGCATCGCCAACCCAGCCGTTGTAGGCATCTCGCGTGTTGATCTGCATGGCGGCCATTTCGCAGAGCTGGCGCAGGGCAGAGTCATCACAGTGTGCTTGGTACATCATCTCTTCGATCAGCGTCATCCGCTCTTCTCGGTTGAAGTGGACGATGCGCTCGAACTCCGCGGTGGGATCGTCCATTGGTTCCCAGTCTGGGTTGGTGGCGATGACGTAGAAATCTGTGCTGTCGGCATCCCAGACGTCGTAGTAGATCGGCTGGTTGTTGGCTGCCCTCTCTCGTTCTCTGGCCTTCTTCACCGCCTCTTCTGGGGAAGCTGCGACGTGTAATCCTTTGATTCGTGGCTCCACGACAAACATAAGTCCTCCTTCTGGTTTGTTTGCGCATAACCCTTATACCGAAGAATCGGTAGTTCTTGAAATCTAGGAAAAGATGTCGGATAACTGGAAGCAGGAGGAAGCCCATGTTGATCCAGACGATCGAGATCGAGACGAAGGTAGATCGAAGGGAGTTTCTGGAGCTCGCCAAGGAAGATCCGAAGAAGGCCGCTGAGGCTATAGAGCCGGAGATCGAGAAGTTCAACAAGGAGTGGATGTCGAGTCGTGGCGGACCTTTGTCTACATTCGAACACCAGATCTTACGGGAGTATTTGGCCTGGAAGATGATCGGAAACCCATCAGGATCAAACGGGTAATCGTTTTTGATCTTGACTTTTTGATTGTTTGGATCACTATGTAAGCAGAGCATCATGGCTTTTGGGAAGACACACATTCATCGCCACAGTCCCGGATGGGATCCGGTGATGGGTGTGAACAAGAGCTAGGCCCGCCGACATTCGACGGGCCGCAACCGAAGGAGGCCCGTCATGCTGCGTTGTACAAAGTGTGGAGGGCTGGCGCATCCTGGGCTGGCCCACTTTCATGGCAACCCGAACGCACCACTTTGCAAGTCCTGCACGGACGAGGTGATGAAGAGGAAGGCACGTGGCCTGGACCATCAGGTCTATCGGATTAGGCGAGCTCGTGAGTTCGCACGCCAACTCTTCAGCGGGGAGATCAAAGACGCCGCTTGACGGGCGTTTTGATCGTGGGTATCTTGTTTCCTAGTTGGGGCGCTGAACGCCCCTAGAGGGAACGTTCTCGCCGATGGGCTCTCTAAATACACCAACGTATAAGAGATCATGTTCTGGGGAGTACGGTAAAGGGACGGGGCTGGGCGAGCGGCCTGTTATCGGAACCGACCGGAAAGCTGGCCCGTCGGCCGCCCGGGTACAGGCGGTCATTATCGCGGTGAGGGCAAACGGAAAGCCACTGGTTTCATAATCCAGGGAATCGGGTTCGATTCCCGGCACCGCAATAGATGGATCGATGGGGCGGGGCTTGTTTTTCTTGACGGCCTAAACGGTGGTGTGAGACTTTACACGTTCTACACCTCCTTGCAGCGGCCCCGCGTTCTTCTTCGCGGGGTTTTGTTTTTGATCTAAAAAATTCGAGCGCCCTTCGCGTGCCCCTGGATCGTCTTGGTCGCAGACGGCGACTGCGTCTCTGGACACAGGCACTCACGAGCCCGTACCCCGGTTTCCCGGGACATGGTTCTTATACTAACAAATGGGCCTGTTTTTCAGGCCCTGCCCGGCGGGACCGCTAGACGCGGCGGCGTGGGCTGCTGGCGATCTCGGCCAGCCTTTTGCGCGCGAGCTTGGCGAGAACCCGCTGCGCATGCTCGGTGGGCTGAAGCCCCGCATCAAGCAGGACTTCAGTGTTTATCGCCCGCAGAAGGATTTCCTTCTCCGCCCGGGATAGGGCGAACCTTATCCCATCGATTTCCCACAGGGCAGGCTCGCCTCCGATGTCGGAGACGATGGAGACCGTCTCGCCGTCGATCTCCATCTCGATTCTCTCTTTCGTGAAATGGGCCACTAGTTTCTTTGCGGCCCACAGCTTGGTGGGTCCGCCAACCACTTTCGCGATCAACAGACCAGCAAACATTGCCTCTACAACAGGCATATGAACCTCCTTCCTAGTTTTCTTATAACCTCAAATGCTGGTGGAATTGCGGCTCGTTGTGGTAGGCTCTTGGAATACCAGCGTGGAAGCCTAAATGCCCATCACCAGCGCTCAAGCAGCAGGTTTAATCGGCGGTCAGAACGCCATGTTTGGGAACATGGCGACCTTCGCGCAGCAAATCAATCCTTTTAATCCACAGCGGGGGATGCCTACATACGTCAACCCGATGGCCGGAACGAACATGGGCCCAATGTCTGCTCCTGGGGCGGCATCGTTCAATCAGGTGATGGGGGCTATGTCAGGCATCACGAACGCTGCGGTGAGCTACGGCGTTCCGATCATGGCTGGTGCGGGCATGATGATGGGGGGTCCCCTGGGAGGGATGCTTGATCCATTCACGGGGGCTGGGAGGGCGTTTGGACGTTCGATCGGGTGGCAGCGGGGTGCTGGATTGATGTCCAACTTGGGAAGAATCCCTGCCGCCGGGCTGGGGGGATTGACGCGGGGGATTGGCGCAGCAGCTATGGGGGCGCTTCCGGCCATGGCTCTGGCGCAGGGGATTCAGTATGTGGGCGGGCAAGCCATCAACACGATGCAGTTCCAGAATCAGACTTCCGCTTTTCTGCAGAACGCTTTTCGGTTCAACAATCCCATGAGCAGGACCGGGATGGGTTTTTCCCAGACTCAGCAGCAGGGTATTGCCGATATGCTGCGCACGATGGGATCGCGTGACGTGATGACGACGCCCCAGGAGTTGTTGCAGATCACCAAGCAGGGAACGCAGATGGGGATGTTCCGCGGCGTTGAGGACGCCCGGGCATTCAAGCGTCGCTTCATCGAGATGAAGAACACGTTGAAGGAGATCGCCTCGACATTCAACACGACGCTTGGTGAGGCGATGCCATTCCTTAGCGAGGCACGCAGGATGGGTTTTTGGACGGCAAACGACATCACGAAGCACGCCAGGGACGTGAGGAGTGTACAGTCTGTGACTGGGATGAGTGCCCAGCAGGTGCAGCAGACGATGGCGATGGGGGCGCAAATGTCCCGCGGCATCGGTGGGACTGGAGCTCAAGGGGCCAGGATGATGGCTGCGGCCCAGAGGATGACGGGCTCCGCGTTATACGGCGGTGTTATCAACAGCCAACAGTTGGCGGATGCAGGCTTGGGAACTGGGGAAGAGGGGGCAAGGAATCTTGGACAGCTGCTGGCGGGGGCCTCTGCCCGCTTTGCTCGAAGCAGGGTTGGTCGTTGGGTGTTGGCCGCTTCTATGAACCGCGAGGGAACTGGTCTTGATCCACGCAGGCTTCAGGAGCTGATGGCTGGTGGCATGTCGGTGAGGGAGATTGGGGGGATGGCGCGGAGAAACGTCGCTGGAGGGCGAGCTTATGGATTTGTAGAAAACGAAGAGGATATGAGAGGGGAGTTGGCACAGATGGGTCCGCGCGGGATGATGGGTTTCACTCGCGGAATCTTGGGTAGGCGGCTTTACGGGGGGACGTCCAGAGATCGACTCATCACACGCAGGATCATCCGCAGATTCATGGGGGGCACGCGCCGCCAGGCCGATATGATCGCCAAGATGATGCGGGACATGCCACGCCTCATGGAGATCCAAACCGCGAAGACGGAGACCTCGCTAGACCTACAGCAGCGCCAGCGCGACGAGGTGATGAACAACGAGTGGGAGCAGATGAAGCGGGGCATCGGGCAGTGGTGGCGTAGAAACATCGATGAGCCCATCGGTGAGGCGACATCGAACGTCAGCTATTCGATCAGCAAAGCCTTTCAGCGGTTCAACGATAAGCTGTTCGGCACCGGTGGTGGATCTGTACGATTAAGCGATCTTGCTGTACGGGGTCTGGTACGGGCGGCCGAAACAGGAAACGTCAAACACCTTGAGGAGGTATTCGGACCAGCAGGGATGATGGAGCGGTTCCAAGCCGGGGAAATGGGAGGAGGCGGTCGTCGTGGGATATGGGGTGCTTTGTCGGGGGTAGATCAAGGCGCGCTGATGTTCGGTCAGCGGCGCGGTGCCATGCGTTTGGGGATGGGCGGAATGGTGACGACGGGTACGGCGGAGGCGTTGGGGTTTGGGACGCCGGAACAAATGCAGGGGGCGATGACTGGTGCTGGGGCCAAGCAGATCCAAAAATTCTTACGTTCTGCTGAGGCCGTCACTTTGCGTGGTCGCATAGGCGGGACGGGGGAGCTTTCGGAGCAACAAAATCTGCGTTATGCCGGGGATATCCTACGGATGGTGCGCTCCGGCCGAGCTGGAGAGGCGGCTCGAGGTTTGGTGGAGGGAGGAAGAACGGGTGGTCAAAGACTCGCCAGGCTCATCGCTGCCCAGGGCGGTGCCAGAGGAGGATTTACTGGAATAGCTCCCGTAGGCGGAAGGGGGGCTGGTGCTGGTGTACAAGCGACGAGGGCACAGATTGAAGAGATGCGCAATGAGGCCATAAAGGGCCTTCAAGGAGCATTGGCCGGAATTGGGGCTGGGGAGGGTAAGTTGAGCGAGTCTATGGTAACTGCTGCTTTCTCGCCTGGAAAAACGAGGAGAGGTATTGAGGAGTTAAGGCAAGATCCGAGAGGACAGCTAGCATTCAATTTACTGGCCAGGGCCAAACAGATCGAAGAAAAAGATCCAGACAAGGCCGCATCGTTGCGCTCTGAAGCCAGAGATCAAATACGTTTAGTAGCAGAGGACGCGAATGCTCCAAAGGCTTCGAGAGACGTAGCTTTATCTATGCAGGACCCGGCGGACCCGCGGGCAAAAACAATTAATGAGTGGGGCGCTAAGATTGGCGAGTCCGATATGCTGGGCAACACTCTGTCATATAGGGAGAAGATTAAGGGTAGAAGGGAGAGGCTCAACAAGGCCTTGGGACCAAAGGGACAAGACCGGCTCAGGCAGATCACCGGAGGATCGGAGACTGAGCTTGGTCGTGTCGTGATGTCCATGACGGACCCGACACAGGTCGGGTCTGCTCAGAATATATTGGGCGGGACGCGCAAGATGGCCAGGGAGCTATTGAGGGACCCGGAGAAGGCGCGAGAGATCATGGGTCTGTTGGAACAGGAAGGAGCTGCGGGGACGGAGTTCGGTGGGTACGTTGAGCAAGCCATCATGATGAGTCAAATGTCGCATAGCCTGGGGTTGAAGAAGGATATTGGTCCGCGGGCTGGAGTGCGGGCCAGGAAAGCTGCCAGTAAGGGTATTGGGGCCATGCTGAATCGCATTGGACTGCGTGGTAAAGTAGACGCTGAGGGATTGATCTCCGGCAAGAAGGGTGCACAGGAAAAGCTGGCGGAGATGCTGCGTACTCAGCGCGGTTGGAGTAACGAGGACATCAAGGGCTTTTTGGAGAGGACCAAGGGCGGGCTGACCGAGGCGGAGTGGGTCAAGCAATCTGAACTTATCATTGCTCGTTCGGGTCCGATGGGATTGAGCCAGACAGTAGCTAAGGAATCTGGCTTGAAAGAATCTGAGATTGGAAGGATAACCGGGAGGGAGGGGAGCCCACAGTATCGCGGGGTGCAGCTGAAGATAGCAAACGTGCATCTAGCTAAGTTGAACACGACGATGGAAGCGATAGCCAGGGAGCAAGGCGTGAAAATAAGACGCACCAAGGAGTAGCGGATGCCAGTCAAGCCGAGATACGGAACGAATCAGATCGCCGTCCGGAACGAGATGTTTTTCCGTATCCCGCTCAAGAACGGGCAGATCAGAACTTTCGTCATGCGGGACGAGCTCGCGGTTGAAGATCCATACCTACAGCTTGTGCGCGCGAAGCTCTCTACCATCTTGACCGGTGCGGAGTTCGGGGCCAACTTGACAGATCGATCCATCAAGGATGATCTGATCAAGGTAAACATCCAAATCTAAGGAGCGTTGATGTCGACCTACGTGGAAATGCGAACCGATTCGTTCTCCAGGAATTTGGAGGACGTGGCCAGCGGGAGGTATCTCGACTTCAACAACGTTCGGAGACCGATGCGCGGCATCGAGATCAAAGACGACACCTACGCCATTATCAAAGTGATCAGATCTAACGGTCGGGAGATTCCTTTGGTGGATGCGGGGTCTAGGATCAGCGCCCCGACAGCTACAACCGCTGGAGGGGCTGGAGCGGACCCGGTATATGGCAGGGGTCTATTGCATTATCCAGATGAGGGCACGACGTTCAACTTCTCCAACTTCATTGCCCAGCGCATCACGGACGCCAGGCAAGAGAAGAGCCAGATCGTAGAGAACTTTGGCGAGCCGTACATCTTCTTCTACGGTGAGAAGCCCAGGATCTTGAACATCCAGGGGCTGCTGATGAACACCCTGGACTTCAACTGGAAGAACGAGTTTTGGCGCAACTACGAGCGATATTTCCGCGGCACGAAACTGGTAGAGCTGGATGCCCGCGTCTACTTCTACTTCGACGATCAGATCGTAGAGGGGTACGTGTTGGAGGCTCAGGCTGTTCACGAGTCCTCGCTTCCATACCACGTCCCGTTCAACCTTACGATCTTCGTGACGGCCCACACATATCTTGGGACGCTGGATAGCACCGGGATGTATCCGGTCTCGGCCAACGTGCAGATCCCCGCGGACAACCTGCGGGACATCCAGAACGTTAACGAGACCATCAGACAGCTCCGCCAACGCGCCGACGATCTCCGGCCAGACGAGCTCGTTAGCACGGTGGTAGACGTCCGCATCGCGGCTTTTAACGCCGCCAACGGTATTGTGGGGAAGGACGCCATCGTGGGGGCGATCATTAGAGGATTGTCAGACTTCGATGCGAAGGTCGAAGCGTTTTACTCCAACGTGAAGACCTACTTCTACGGGAGGCGAACAGTAGTTCCGGCAGGTATAGCCGGGGCCGAGGAGTACGTGGGACCGGAGGTCCATGCAGGAAATGCCATCGCCATCGGAGAGCCCCCCAATCGGACGCTTCCGATCAGGTCCGCTATAGCGGACAACTATGATGAGTACATCGGCGGCGGCGGACCCCCCCTGCCACAAAACGCGATGGAAGAACTGGCCAAGGCGGCAGAAGTCTCGCCGGAGTTCTACGAGAGTATGCTGCTGGTTGAGCTCGCATCCTACGGTGTCGACATTACGGACCCGACTCCCCTGAACAATTGGCGAAGCACCCTGACTCACTCATTGACGAAGACGGCGGACAGTCTGGATTATATCGCCGGGACGGCTCGAGGTCTTGGGAACCTGAAGACCAAGGGCGAGCAGATGTACCAGACACTGAAGGGCGTTGGCAGGATGACGGTCGAGACGCTCGGATATCTTAAGTCCAACGTCCCTGTTCCGATACCGTGATCTGAATGGCGCAGGCAGCCCATCTCGATCTGAGGCTGTTCCTAGAGGGCGTGGAAGTCCCGGTGATCTCCGCGTCTATCCAGATAGCAGCCAATGCCCCCGCCTCGGCGTCTATCCAGGTCATTGCCACGGATAAGATCTTAGATCTGCTTCCACGTACCGTAGTACATCTGTTCTTCTACGACTACATCGGTGCTGGCCATGTAGCGATAGATCAGAAACGCGCACAGCTGTCGCAGATATCCTTTCAGGACTGGATCAATGAGAAGTACAAGCTGCTCTTTATGGGCGAGCTGGTGACGATCAAGTTCCAGAAGTCTCACGACCAGCGCGCAGTGATCTTGGAGTGCGCAGATTTCTCGAACTACTGGGACACGACGTTCCAGTACAACTTCGGCGGCAGCCTGTTTGCTGGGAGGCGGAAGGCAGCCTTCATCGGAGCCAACTCGAACTTCTTCACCAGCATTCTTGGACATGGCGTTGGAACGGTCTCCAACCTTCTCAACGGGAAGTCTGTCAACTACCCGAACCTGAAGGGTCTGCTGGCGGGTGTGGTACGGATGTTGGAGGCTATCGGCGGGAGCTACTATGGAACTAATGTGTTCCGCGGGTGCAACGACTTCACGTCCATCGCCGAGCTCCGTTTGAAAATCTTGCAACAGATCACTGCGGCAGAGGCCGACACCAGCACATCACGCCTTTTCGCACGCAAGGCGTTTAACATGTGGATGAATCGGGCAACCCAGGGATTGGGTAAGCTGATATCATTCCGTGGCCTGGTGAAGACGTGTTTCAAGTTCATCTTCCACGAGGTGTACCCGTGCCCCGTAGCCAAGTACGTCCCTTCCAGTTCTGAGACGGTTAGAAGGCGTAGATATCTGAGCCCGCCAGAGGTGATCGTAAAGGGTGCCAACGATATCATCGAGAGGATAGACAGGACGAACAACATCTTGTCACGCTTTAGTTCGACAGCTCCGTTCGGGGAGCAGGTGGAGGTTGCCAAGGCATATCACACGTCGCACGAGAACTTGTACAAGGAGTTCAAGACATTTTACGCTTCTGCTGGAGCGGGGATAAGCGGGCCGACCACAAAGCGCATCGCTCAAGATCTGTCGAACGCGTTTGGTCCGCTGCGCCTCACGCACAAGATCATAAGGAGCGGAGACTTTCTTCAGGTCTTGAACGCCAAGCACTCCGAGCTGCAGCGGCACTACAACAGCGCCAAATCCGCCCTGCGTCGTCTAGTCAATCAGCGGCACCGAGTTACAGAGACACGTGTACGGGAGCACCAGGCCCGCGTAAACAACCAGATCTTCCGTCCGGACATCTGGTACTCCGCGCCGCCGCGTTGCAACGTGCTGTTCCCAGATCTGTACGATTCGTTCTCTTGGGCCAGGCAGTACCTCAGAGAGGTCAGTCGGTTGGAATTACAGACGCACAATGAGATCTTGGGGAACGATGCACTGTTCAATGGGCGCTATTATGCCCCGAACGTGGAGGACGTTCGGCGTGGGACAAAGCTCTCGAGCCGGCGTTTCGCACGGACGATCATGGATCACGAGCTATTCACAGGCATAATCCCTATGTTCGAGAGCATGACGGAGGCCAACCTCTTCGCGATGCGATCTAGTGCGGTGCAGAAGCAGGGATCTCCAGTGCCCTATGCGCAGCGCGCCGTCAACTTTCAGTATTTCAAGTACAAGTTTGAGTCACGCATGATGTCTGCGTCAGGCCGTTTCAACCCGATGTTCGTGGCCGGGTTTCCTGCGTTGATCATCGATCGACCAATGACTGAAGAGAACCTGCAAATCTCGTCCCTGCCTGTAGGAGATCAGATCAGAGCATTGAATATCACGGCTGAGGAAGAGCCGACGAGATCAGATCTACTGCGGAGTCTTGTCGGCCCACAATATCTCGGGGTGCCGGCTTCTCTTTCGCACAATGTTTCTCAAGGAGGGGGGCGAACCGACTACCAGTTCATTCACGCTAGGGTACATCGGGAAAGCACAGAGTTTCTGGGGGTAGATCAAGTGGAGTGGTACAAGGTGGTCGGGACGCGGGACAAAAAGAAGGTCGTTGCCTATCCGATCACATTTCCGCCAAGGCGCGGCCAGCTCGGGCCCAGTGGGGGTACAATCTCCAGGGTTGTCGATGTGACGAGCAGCAAGTCGGGGAAGACGTTGCCGGTGCTGGGGACCAACATCAAGGCGCGGGTGGGGACTGATATCCCGCCGTTTCTTATCAAGGAGATTACAACACAGATCAAGCGATCTATTCCAGCATATGCGAACTCGCCATTCTTCAAGCAACTTATCGGGCTAGACGATTTTTTGGAGGATTCGTCCCTGCGCCTGGGGGCATTCGAGGTGCATGAGTCTGTCCCATACAGGAAGAAGCAAAATGCCGATCTTCCTATCGAGGAGGCGATCAGACCGCCATGGATTTGGGATGGGTGGGCCGTACCCAAAATCACCGAGACCTACGATCAGCTGTTCGGCACGGGTGCCATCACAGACATTGATGGGTACGGGATCTTGGCGGATGCGAGTGGATCATCTAGCAGGACGCAATACCTCACAGTTGAGGAGCGTCTTGCGGCCGAGCAGCAAAACCGAGCTGCTAGCTCAGGCTCGACTAGGCGCTCGCCGGCAGCGGGCAGGAGCGAGCGGGATGTGGAGATCACAAGGGCTTCGAGGTATCAGGCCGCCCTTCTCCTGCTGGAGACGGAGAAGACCATCGAGAACTCGATCGACTTCCTGGTCAGGTCCTACAGCTTTGTCAAGGTCAACAACATGGACGTGGGGGAGTTCCTCAAGGCTTACAACTGGCGTCCGGTGGCGACGATGGTGGACATCCTCGGCGGGGCAGATCTAAGCATCAAGCAGACCGAAGTCAAGGCCACGAAGATGGTCAGGAGGAAGTACGTCAAGCGGAAGGGGCGTACCGTGGTGTACAGGGATGCAAATGGGGCGATCACTGATACCGCCGAGGAGTATCCGGTGTATGGCACGAGATACGTTGAGAAGCCCATCAAGCGGATCGGATATGTTGTTGACGGGACGGAGGGGTTTCACAGCAGGGCTTTTGGGGATGTGGAAGATCTATTCGGGTTGGTGAGCCCTACCGTCACACGTGTTCTGGGCTTATCGAGTAACTCGAGCAGAAAGATCGCCGCCAGGATGGATGTGAGGAAGCGGCGTCGTGCGGTCGTCAAGACCTATGTCGCTGAATTGACGGGGTCTAAGGGACTCGTGGGGTGATCTCTTGTCATCCGGCGCGCGGAAGGAGTATAAATAAGCATGGAAATTACCAGGCTAGAAGGTCTGATGGACGAGCTGGAAAAGATCGCCGCTTCTCGCGTGGCAGCTCCGTTCATGCAGCGACGTGAAGGTATCCGCCCCATCCGCGTGCACAATCTCCTTGGGCGCGACACGGTAACGCAAGATCCGGAGATGGAGCCTGCCGAACCACCAGAGGCAGATCAAGCTGTAGATGGTGGTGCGGAAAAGACCGCGCGGGAAAAGCCCTTCAAGGAAAAAGCTCTGGAGACCTTTGCGAAGGCCCGTCCATATGTGGCTAGTGGCGTGAAGGCCGGGCTTCCGATGGCTGCGATCGGGAATCTCACCGTAGGACGTAAGACCGGAATCGTGGCCGGGACTGTGGGAACGGCCGCTGGTGTGGTCAACGAAGCGCTGAAACAGTGGGCCGAGAAGAACAAGCGCAAGAGTGTCGCCAAGAAGATCTTGGAGGATTGATCATGCCCGGTCGAGGTTCATATGGTCCTGCGGGGAAGTGGGTCTACGAGCGAGCAAAAAAGATCCGCTCGAAGAATCCCGACATGGAAGAGAGCACCTCCTTCGCCATCGCCACACAACAGGCTCATAAGCTCGGTAAGAGCCCCAAGAAGTTCCGCACCGCAGAGGGTGTCAGGGCAGCCAAGGCCAAGTACAGCTTGCCGCGTGGAGAGTACCAGAAGACAGCAGGTGCAGAGGAGCTCATCGCCAAACGGGAAGCTGGAGAAGGAACAGCGGCGGATGAGAAGCAGATCAGATACCTCCGCGACCAGCTCGGGGAAGGGGGAGCGATCAAGACTGCCAGTCCATCGTTCGTCAAGATCGCCGGCTTTGTGGATGAGCTGGCAAAGATCGTCGGAGGGTCTCCGGGGGCCAAGTTTATGATCGGTGCTCTGCTAAATTCCCTGGCATATGGACTGGGGGAGAAAGCCACCACGGACGAGGTGGAGAAGAATTCGGCCATGGGTATGGACCTACGCCTCAAGGACCCCGCCGGGGTCAGGCGTCCACCATTCCCCACTGAGGGGAGTGTGGAGCTGGCGTCCAAGCGGCTCAACAAGTCCATGAGGACGGGACAGCTCGGAACGTCGCAAGCGTCCCACAGTCCTAACCCTCGAGCAGTGACAACTTTGTGAGGAGAAGCATGAGTTACCACAGCGTAGAAGTTTTGAAGCGTGCCCTTGTCAAGATGGCTCAGGACACACAGACTGGGGACGACGAGGGCAACCTCATCCAGGGGTCCCAAGGCGAGATGGTTCCGGAGTTGCTGCAACCCGACAAGGGGCCCGGACGTGGCCCTCGTGGGGAAGAGGAGACCATGACGGCGGGGTCTGAGGACGAGGCCGAGAAAAACCGGATGGGATATCTGAAGGACGCCTTCACCCAGTTCGATCCAGACGCCAAGAAGACGGGAAACGAGCTGAGGGGGCTGCTGGACGGTTTTGGTCCCAAGGCCATCGTCTCCAAGGCCCAGGCGGAGGACGCTGCTACAAAGACAGGGTCTGCACGCCTTGGCGCATTCTCTGACGAGCTGAAGAAGATCTACGCCGCAGCGCAGTGATCTGTGAACCCGCTCGACGATGTCATAGAGGCTCTCGACATCCAGGAGGAGATGGAGAAGGAGAGCTTCGCCTTTCGGCCAAAGAAGCCGTTTAGTCAGCGGGAGCACGACGAGCTCCAGATGTGGCAGACTTGGAATTCCAAGGGGAGGAAGCCGAACCACTTGAGGCCCCTGGTCAAGTCGCTCCAACCGCTGGTACAACATCGCGCAAAGATCTTCCAGAACAAGCTGCGGGACATCCCACCCGCAGCGATCGAGGCGGAGTTCGACGATCGGTTGCTGGACGCCCTGTCCACGTTCAACCCAGAAAAGGGCCGGATGAAGACGTGGGTGACACGGAATCTGATGAAGGCCAACCGGTTCATCAACACCTACCAGAACCCGGGCCGCATCGGTGAGAAGCGGATATACGACATCTCGAAGTTTCAGAACGCTGAGGGATTCCTAAGAGATCAACTTGGTAGATCGCCAACGGTTCACGAGATCGCAGATCATGCCAAGATGCCGGTACGCGAGGCCGAGCTGTTGCGTTCAGAGGTCCGTAAGGCGATGCCCATCGGCCAGCTTGAGGTAGACCCAACCATCGTCAGGCCATCCAGGACAAAGGAGGTCATGCGGCTTCTTCCATACGATTTGACTCCTGATGAGAACGCGGTGTTTGAGTATGTGCATGGGGTGGCTGGAAAGCCTAAACTTGGGACAAACGACATAGCGAAGAAGATGGGACTCAGTGCCCCAAAAGTCTCCAGGATCAAAAGCCAGATAGCAACGAAGTGGCGCAAGTACGATGGCTGATAGTCAAAAGAAGATCGCCAGAGATCGAAGGCTCGAACAGCTCGAGCAAGCAGTGCAGCAGTACGCGCTACGGAAGAAGGAGCGTTTGGAGGCGGACGTGGCATTTATGCAGTCCGTCATCGATAGCAGGACTGGGGCCGGACAGCTCTCTAGTCAATCGGTGTTCGACGCATCAAACCTTTTGGCTGAGAGCATTAACAGATTCTTGGAGGGGTAAATGAGTGGAGAAAAGACGGGCGTGTTGGAGCTGGAGCCGGATGAGATTATGGCTGTGGAGTTAGTCATGACCAAGAGCCTTCTGGCATCGTACAAAGAGAAGTCGGCCTCGTTGCAGATCGAGCTGTTGAAACATCAGCTCCAGCAGGTACGTGATGAGGCGGCCAAGGCAGCACGTGATGAGGCAATCCTGCTGGCCAAGCTGGGGACAGCACGAGGTTTGGGGGGTAGGATAGTGTCGGCAAAGTCGATAGGTGGGGGCCGTCTGGCCTACGAAGTAGAGTAAGATATTTCCCATCGGGGCGGCGTTGTTGTAGAATCGGAGCAACGAAATGGCAGTAGTTGCCAGAAAGAGAGACCCACTCTCGGAACGGATAAGGGAGCGAGTCGAACTGACTGGCGCTCTGGATGGGGTGAACAGGACTTACTCGATTCCGGATGTGCAGGGAGCAATCCACGTGCCACCAAAAAGACAGGTGAAGGTCTGGCATGGGACGAGAATGGTTCAGCCATCTGAGTTTGACGTTACGGAGGCGTCGCCTGGGGTCGTTACAGCGGTGACTTTGATCTTCGCGCCGCACAGCACGGGAAAAGTCTACGCGGACTATGTGACCGCAAGCTAACAATTCTGGAAGGAGTGCACGAAAATGACAGTACGACCAGGTCTGATCGACCCCGAACTCGACGTACAAGGTCGAGACACTATCAACAACGCCAGGGACCTGGCGGACGAGGCCGCCGAGCGCGGTCTTCAGGATGGGAGTCAGGCAACAGGTAACGGTACCACGGATGGTATTACCGCCCCAGTCAGCAACGTTCAGACGGCGACTGTTGCGGGCGCGTCGTTCGCCGCAAGCATGATCGGAAAGTTCGTGACTGTGGCCAGTGCGACCAATCCGGCCAACAACGGCACCTTCCTGGTCACCGCTGTCCCAGGCGCGACGCAGATCTCCTACGTCAACTCCAGCGGCGTTGTGGAGGCCAACACCTCGGCGACCTTTGATGTCTTCGCACCATATTCGGCGGCGGACAACGTGGATTTCACCGCCACCGATCGAAAGAACATCAAGGGCACGGCCAGCCACACCACGGACGTTCCGACCTATGTCCGGCCAAGCGCGATCGGGACCAACGTCCCGGCCAACCTGACCAACATCGCCGGCAACACCCTGGACGCGAAGGCGAAGGTCATCGACGTCAAGCAGGCCGGCATCAAGCTGCGCCCCTCGATCACTGACGGCGATCTGACGCTGGCGATTGGGGATGAGACGGCCGAGTTCACCGGCTACCATTTCACCTCGGACGACCTGAACTCGTTCATCACGATCTCCGGGTCGACCGACGCCGATGGCACCTACCGCATCAAGGCGGTCACCGACGGTAACACGCTGGAGTTGGATGGTCTGAACTCGGCCACGGCCGAGGGTACCATCACATGGGTGCTCGAGGGTGATCTCAAGGGGTATCTCAGCTCCCGCAGCTATGCTGACGCGGTGGACCGTCGGGGCATTCCCATCGCGGATAGTGGAGCGGAGGACGAGACCGTATACGAAGCTACCTTTTGTGACATCGTGGACCCGACGTCCGGTGGTCGTCCATCCGAGGAGGATGGAGACGCAATCTACGGCCGGAGCTTCGGTGATGAGAAGGATCCGAACAACACGGCCACCAACGAGGGCACCCGCGCCTTCGTGCAGCTGATTACCGGGACCAACAACGGCTCGGCTGTGGACAGCAGCCTGGAGCCCATCTCCGGCCGTAGCGGCTCGGCAGCGTCCATCACGGGTGGCAACACGAACATCACCGGCTTGACCGGTATGAGCGACGAGGACATTGGTCGCTGGCTCACCATCTGGAACCTGGCTGCCGATGAGGCGGGTCACTACCAGATCGCCACCATCGTGTCCGCCACTGAGGTCACGGTCACCCGCGGCTCGAACTTCACTGCCGACGCCTCCGGAGCTGTCAACTGGCAGGTTAGCCGACACCCGGGCACCTGGGATTTCTACACCCCCGACCGCTACCGCAAGGACGAGCTTTCAGAGACGGCGGACCGCACCACGCTCATCGGCGGGATCGTATCGGACGCCGAGCTGACGCTCGACATCGCGCAGATCCGCGAGTATATCGGCGCGGCGGATGGAGACACAACCCCAGACCTGGACAACACCGGGAACTACTTTCCTTTCTCAGATCTGTCGAACCCGGCCGACACCAGCCTGGAGGAGACGGTCAACATCCTCAACCAGGAGGTCGGCAACCGGGACTACTCTGCTGGCGCTTTGGCGGCCGTCAGCGGCCTGGCGGATGGACAGACCATTACGGCCAGCATCGAGGCCCTGGCGCTTGCGATCAGCAGCTCCAGTGTTACCAGGACCATCGAGCGGCTCTCGGCGGCAATCCCCAAAAATACCGTGCACGATCTGCCGGCTGGCGTTTCTTACACGGTGGACGCGACAAACAACGGGCTGTATATGGACGTCTACTGGCGCAAGCAGCTTCGTGATCCTGGTCCCAACACTGTGTCCAGCAACGACTATGAGGAGACAAGCGGCAACGGTGGCGCTGGTGGTGTTGGACAGATCACTCCATATGAGCTGATCAAGTCCGGCGATTCGGTCAACTACTTCGTCCGGGCATAGGGTGTCGTGAGTGCTAAAACCCACGTTGTCGATCGGGGAGATTCCTAGATTCTCTTGCGGGTGCCGCAGGGATAAGCAGGGGAATATCGTCCGACGTCCAGGATGTGGGTGCTTGTGCCACGAGACGGACGGCCCCTGCGACGTTCCCAACCCCCAGTTTCCGCACGATGGTAAATGCTCCTCCGGGCATTATGCACCGGAGGGCACTCGATTTTTTGCTGTAAGTGGGGAGACATTAGAAGCGTCTAGGACGGGCATCTACTGTGAGCCTTGCTTGATCGTAGCCAACAAGCTAGCAGCCTTGAAAAAGGAGGGCCTCGGACATACGATAGACCCCGAAGTAGAGCTGAACAAACTTCTCGCGGAGGGAAACAATGAGTGATGGCAGCACCGGAACCGATCAAAAGAGGCATGGGTCTCATAAGGAGCACTACGCTAAGCTGATCGACTCTTTTAAGGAGTTGGAGGCGCTGGCTGCGGCAGACGGAGCTCGGTTCAAGACGCTGGTCTTTACGCTGCTCAAGGCGTACGAGACCATGAGGATTGAGCAGGAAGCTACAATCGCTCGCCTGGAGCGCCAGATCGAGTATTGCCGCGCCAAGCAGAAGAGCTGCTCTGAGTTCTCAGACCTTTTGGTGGGGATGGTCGCGGTCCAGGTCCAGGAGGCCAAGACAGCGATTCCACCCGCTCCGGCTCCATCGATTGATCGTGCGCCATCTGATAAGGAAGTCCTAAAGACAATCTGCATATGCGGCTGTCAGGACGATGAAGATGCGGCAAATTGCGATTGTAGGTGTCACACAGAGGGGTACTGCGATGACGAGCGGTGTGCTGTCTGCGCAGCCAAGAAGTTGGCGCTGGAGCAGGAAACCTCCAAACGTCGAAAGCCACCAGCTCCGACGAAGAAGAAATCCAAGAAGAAGGCTAAGAAGAAGGCTAAGAAGTGAGCCTGAACGATGAAGAATGGATCGGAGCCGAGGAGCTTGCCGCTGACGGCTCCGATGCCATCTTCGCGGGTGCCACAGTAGTCAGCACTACGTCTGGCACCAAGACGATCGTTCTGTCAGGAGTAGACCTATTTCGCCCACCGGAAGAGCTGGAGGAGAACGACAAGGTTATCCTCACAGGCACATCGGGTGGCCTGGCTGATGGCACCTATACGGTCGATTCGATTACGGCTATCGCTACCCTGGTGGTCAAGGAGGCCATCGCTGACTCCACCGGCGGGAGTTGCGATGCCAGGCATCCGTCTGGTGCGGCCAAGGTCGGGCTTGATCCAACTGGCATGGGAAACGTCACGGCCACCGATGTCCAGGGGGCGATGGAGGAACTTGACGGAGCCATTTCTACAAGCGGTCTCACGGAGCCTCAACACGAGGCCCTCGATGAGACGCTCGTCCATGAAATGGTTAGAGATGTTTGGGGCACCATCTTGTACGGTTTGGGCGACGCTCGGCCTACCTCCCATACGATGTATCGCAATTTGGGGAAGACCACAAAGGACAGGGAGGTCACGATCACTTACAACGGTCCAGGTGGACGACCAGATACAGTAGTTATCGAGCAATTTGATACATCAGGCAATTCTATTACAGGTCAAACACTGACAGTAAGTTTATCGTATAATGCAGACTTGCTGCCCGATGACTACACAGTGGTGAAGAGCTAATGGGACTGATCAACTTCATATCGGCTGTCATTGACCGAACGACGCCGTTCAGTATCACAGGACGGTACGATTGGGTCCGATCTGCGACCGACCAATCTGGGGCTATGCTCCCTCCGAGAGGCACCTCGTTTCCAACAACCCCCGTGACAAACGAAGTGTTTTATCGGACAGACCTGGAGCGTTGGTATCGATGGGATGGGTCTGCGTGGCAAGTGGCATCGGCTAGTGGTGACGTAGTAGGCCCTGCAAGCTCGCTGGACAACGCTTTAGTGCGATTCGACGGTACGACAGGTAAACTCATCCAGCAGGCTACGAACAACCCGCCGACGATGGATGACAATGGGCGCGTTCAGGGTACGTACACCTACGCTCCCGCCGCGACGAACCCCACAGCAAATCCGACACCGGCTGATGGAGACAGGTACTACAACACTTCCCTACGGCAATGGATGCAATACGACGGTGGGCGGTCCAAGTGGCTCAGCGTGGACACGTTCACGGTGCAGATGGGGAGGAATGGTTCTGTAGCATCTCCAGGGGCGCTGCGAGCAATCAACGGCATGGCTCTGTCATCTGGAAGAGGCATCCCCACACCGAAGTCGACCATCGTTTACGTCGGTATCGCCAGGACAGACACCGACGCGAGCCAGATAGTGATCGGGCTGAATGACTCCTCGATTCACACAGTGAACACGAGCGCCACCTTCACTGAGGAGACGACCACGAATGTAGATGTCTCTGGAGGCAGGTTGCAGGGAGGCGTGCCCAGCGGGCAGAACGCCATCGATAACTGCCAAGTTCTGCTCCTCTTGAAAAGGAGAGCGTGATGGCGAACCAGACGATCATAGCCAACAACCAGACTGGCGCGGCTATTGAGTTGCTGGCGCTCGGTGTGACCATTCCTGCGTCTGGTGATCTTGAGCTGACGTTGTACGCATCGACGTTCGACATCCTGGACGATGCCCAACTGTTCGGTCTCGTAGACACCGATGAGATGCTGCTGACGTTGAACGGTACGCCATTGAGCAAAGCCGATTCGCTGGCATTGATGACGCCTCCGGTGACAGGAGATTTGGCACACAGTGATCTGACAGGAATCGCAGCAACAGATCACCACAGCAACGCCAACGATCCCACATCGGACCAGAAGGATGCGCTGACGGGTGCGGGAGCGATCACCTCGTTGAATCCGTTGGTGTCCCAGGGGACACTTGATACACATACTGGAGACACATCGAATCCGCATAGTGTCACAGCCGCGCAGGCCGGTGCGCCCACGACTGGCGATTTGACGAGTCATACTGGGAACACGTCAAACCCGCACAGTGTCACGGCGGCACAAGCCAGCGCCATCCCGACGTCAGAGAAGGGTGCGGCCAATGGAGTGTGCGAGCTGGATTCCGGCGGCAAGGTGCCGGCCACGAAGATTCCAGCGGTAGCTTTACCGGAGGTGCATGTTGTTGCAGATGAAACCGCTCGCCTGGCACTTACTGTTCAAGAAGGCGACGAAGCGATCCAGACGGACGATGGTTCGCACTGGATCTATGACGGGTCAACTTGGCACCAGCGCACAGGTGGTACAGGGGATGTGGCTGGACCTTCGTCTGCTACTGATAACGCGGTTGCTCGCTTTGATGAATCGACTGGAAAGGTCATCCAGAACAGCGCCGTCACCGTTGACGATTCTGGTAACATCGCAACATCCGGCACTGTGGATGGACGCGATGTATCAGCAGACGGTTCCACGCTCGACTCGCATGTTGCTTCGACGGCGAATCCGCACTCTGTTACGAAGACACAGGTAGGTCTTGGCAACGTTGAGAACTTGAAGGTCAATCTGACTGCCACAGTAGACCCGACAGCTGGTGACGATTCAGGCGACGGTTACGCGGTGGGTTCACGTTGGGTCAACGTCACGGATGATAGAGAGTGGACCTGTCTCGACGCAGCGTTGACGGCTGCGGTGTGGCAGCAAGTCACGGCTAACGACACAGTGCCCGCCCAGTTCTTTGACGGCTACGACGCAACCGGTGGGGTAGACATTTCTTTTGGTTGGACCGACGTACCACTGGATACGGAGCGCAAGAAGGATGCACCGTTCCTGCACATAGGTTCTTCGGCCGAGGTAGAGATCGACGAGACTGATACCTATCTGGTGTTGGGTCGTATGGGTTGGGAACAGACTGGCAACAACAGTCGATCTGCAGTCAAGGTGAGACTCGTATTGGATACTGGTGGTGGCTATGTTGAGGTGCCGGGTACTTTGAGTGTTGGCTACTCGCGTCAGATATCTCAGGGTGAGGATTCAGTCAGTTTCAGCGCGGTCATGGCACTATCCGATGGGAATAAGATCAAGCTGCAAGGCTCCAGGCACAGCGGGAATGGCATAATTGAGACTCTTGCAGATGGGTCTTCGCTTGTCATCGTGCGTATCAAGGGAGAGAAGGGCGACCAAGGTCCGCCTGGGTCTGGCACCACGTTGACGATGAAGGACGCCTCGGGCGACCTGGCGAACACGCCACATTCAGCGCTGAAGGTTACCGGTGCTGGTGCGACGTTCGTAGATGAGGGAAGCGGTGTTGCAGCGCTGAACATTCCCGGTGCGCCAGAGATCGATGAGCCGGAGAACTTCGAGGACTGGATCGCAGCTGTCGGCCCTCGTTGGTATCATAACGGTGCGATTCTCGAAGAACCGGGCGGCGTCGTTCGCCTCACGACGAGTGGAGCGAGTGGCGACAACAAGGACTTCGGGGAGTCTGCTCGTAGCTGGAAGGCAGCCAACAAGTTTCATTTCAGGTGCAAAACGAAGTTGGGACAGACTGCCAATTGCTATGTAGAAATTGGATTCGCTAATTTCTCTACAGGGCACTACGCATTTTTCAGCAACGATGGTACAGCGGGTGCTTGGCGTTCTAGAACGCGAGACGGTTCGACTTACGAGAACACAGACAGCGTAGGTACGCCTGACACGAGTTATCATCTGTTCGAGATCATCGCGGATGGGTCGGAGATTGTGTTCAAGATCGACAATGTGACAGTGGCCACGCACACGACTAACCTGCCGTCTGATGCGATGCTGGGATACAACTACATCGAGGCAACTGCCGCAGTGGTGGTGACCTTGGACAACGACTATATGCGGATCACATGTGAAGATAGGGTGAGCTGATATGGCCATCATCATCAAGAACAACGGCGACAATCAGTGGAAGTTGCTGGACACCAATCCGAGGGTGACCATCAACGCAGACAATCAGAAGGACCTGGAACTGATCGTCCCACGGATGCAGATCACCTACTCCCAACAACTGTTGAACGATTTGAAGAACGACGATCTGGCGTTGGTGGTCAACGACGGCTCAAAGGACCTTACCTTCGCCCAAGCCATCTGGCATATCTTCGGCTACGGCCAGCAGCTGCCGGTCAACGCCAGCGGGCGCATCCCCATCGACTCCTACAAGCCGGACGGCATCGGGATGATCGTCTGCTCCCACGACTTCGCTCGGCCAGAGTCGTGGTATGGAAACTCGGTTGAGGTAGTCGAAGAAGAGCTGACCAATCCCTCACAGGATGGCATCACCTGGCGCAGCGAGTACAAATGGTGGATCGACCTGATGCACGGCTACGTGCCTCGGGAGGGAAACATCAACACCGACTATGCCATCAAGGTCGAGGTCAACATCAACGATGCAGGATGGGTGAAGAAGCTCGAGGGGCATGACTTTCTTGCCGACTACAAGCATGGAGAAATCCTCACTGCATTCCTGAACCCTTACCTGTCCGACAGCGCCTACCGTGACCCGCAGAATCAGCCGCCCAAGTTGGGCATGGGGGCCTTGAATCCGGTGCAGGACAAACTGCGAGCCACCTATCATCACGCTAACGGTGCAGGGGCCTCGACGTGGATCATGGCCCCGACGCCTGGGAAGATTCGGCGCATCATCAAGACCGAGGTCAACCACACCAACGACGTCATGATCCACTCGGCTGTGATCTTCTGCCCATTCCTGACCAATCCCGCTGACCCTGATGGTCCAAAGGTGCCGTACATGCCAGAGATGGCAGTGTACAAAGGCGGTCAGTGCTTCGTGTCCGAGGGCAACCTTGGCACCGGGGTCATCCCGCCATTCGGTGGCGGCGCGGAGCGTGTGGGCTTCACCAAGCGTGGGCTTCGGCATGACACCTCGGTCAAGCCCTTCGACTACGTCTACGCCAAGGGGCTAGCCAGCAGCGTCGGCATGGAGCTGAGGGTGTGGATCTTGAACGACGTTCCTGTTGACGGGGAGTACGCCAACGTGACGTGCTACTGCTCCGAAGAAGACGATCCCAACTGGGTGGATCCGGAGTAGCGCGTGGCGCTCAAGAAGGTCATAGTCGGTGGCAGCGTCGGAGACAGTTGGTTGTCCCGAGCCATACAGTACTTCCAGCGCCTGATGCCACGGCGCAGAAAGGACTTGGGCGATGTTCCCTCTCACGCTTGGGCGGCTGGGTATTCGGAAGAGTTCGGCTGTGTGCTTGTGCTTGAGAGCACTCGGCATGGCTATCGTCCAACGGAGTGGTCGCGCTGGCTTGCGCACAGCCGCGTGGTTCGGGCGTACCATCTGCGGGACATCGACATGTCCCCCGCAATCAAGTGGGCGGGCAAGCAGACGGGGGTAAAGTACGAGTTTTCGTCCATCGCCCGGTACGTCTGGACAGTGCTGGTCTACTGGTTCACGTTGCGCTGGACTCATCGCCCGGAGAACACCCCCAACGCCATGATCTGTAGCGAGGCAGCGACACGCTTCGTGCAGCAGGTGGGCGTGCTGGAGATCAGCAGGCCGGAGCAGATGACACCGCTGGAGTTCATCCAGGCCATCGAGCATGTGCCCGCTGCCGCAGACGTGACCAAGCAGGTCCAGGATGGATCTTGGTGGTCGGAGTTTGAGTGATGACGCCGATCAAATGTGAAAAGCATCAGGAGTGGCATGTGCCAGATGTGGGGTGTCCGAAATGCCTAGCTGAAAAGCAGGGCTTCGTGCGTTGCGTGTGGTGTCGGCGAAAGATGCCGGCGGACAAGATCGTCTGGCAGGATGGTAAGGGGCGGTGTCGCAACTTTGTCGAGTGCGACACGGCGAAGATGGAAGGTGAGAAATGAGTCCGATATTCGATTGGTGGATCTTGCCGCACATGGCCTTCTTCTTGTGGCTCGCCTCGGCCATCCACAGCAAGTGGGAGCCTCGTTGGCGAGCCCACGTGCTGTTGTGGTTGGCGTGCTCCTTTGCCTGGGAGATCCCAGAACATTTCCTGCAAAGAATGTACCCCGAGACCTGGGTTGTGGTAGAACAGCCCATTAACGCATGGGTCGTTGACCCGTTGTCCAATGGGGCGGGGTGGTTAGTAGGTGCTCTAGTGGGACGTTGGTCGAAGAAAAGGAAGGCCAGGGCGTGAGCTACGAAAACTGCGCATTGAGTCTCGTTCCGGGTTTTGCTCCAGAAGTTAGACCGGAGGCACCACATGAACCTACTTTGGAAGACACCATCTGCTATCTCCGTTGGGCGTACCCGGAAATGATTGAGACTCTCGACCAGAGGATGGAGCGCCAAAAAGCCATGGTAGATCGGCTCCTTAGAGACCGTGGCATCGATCCGGACGAGCTCGTCGAAAGGACGCCCAGTGAAGTACCGGACGACGAAATTGTCCGTTTCTGTTATCATGTTCTGAGGGACATCGAGTACATAGATGGGCTGCGCTGTTGATGGAAACACTCGCGATCAAGTCATTGCTCCAACTTGGTGGTGGCTATGTTTTGGCCGCCATCGGTTTTGTCCTGTTCTTTTTGGAACGTAGGCGTAACAACCAGCTTCAAGAATCGAAAGACCAGCTCTACGATCGACTGTTCGACTCGTCTGAAAGCGTGACCACGGCAATCACAGAGATTGGGGGAGTTTTAAGGGAGCATGATAGGATGCTTGACAACGTGGTAGAGACTACAAAGATGTTATCGGGGAGGCGCTGATGTCACCACCGACATTGCCGGAGCTCCTGGTTCGTCTGGGGTATATCACCAAAGATCAGATGAACAACGTCATTGATAAGATCACGATGTCCACCGAGGAAGATCGGATCGCCATGATGTTTGTTGCTCTCGATCTTGTGACGAACAAGCAGCTCGAGGAGGCGCGTGAGCTGCTGAAGAAGATGAACAGCACGAACCGCGTGGAGCGTGCGGAGGCGGCCCACGACTTTTCACAGAAGCGCGTTGCCACTATCACCTCCTTAGCCTGCAGGCTAAGGGCGAGGGCTGGAACGGTGAGGGGAATGACGGATGAGGCTCGTAAGGTTACGGGCGAGCAAGCCGCCATACCAATGTTGGCAAAGCCTACTGATTCTTAGTAGTATGGCTGGGCGATGACGCTCCCAGCCAAAGTAGGCGAGCCGGTCCCCATAGTTGTTGTCCTAGAAGACGGCAACGAGACGCAGTACCCGCAGACCAAGATCTATGCCGCAGGATCTGGAACTCCCGCCGCCACGATCGATGTTGCCCACATTGTGGCCGGGCGTTATGAGGATTCCTGGACTCCCACCTCAGTTGGAGTTTACACGGCTCACACCATCATCTACTCGGACGCGGCAAGGACGGTAGAGAATATCGTCTACACGCGTGAGGCGGAGCAGATCGTAGCAACGGAAACGAACGTTGATGATCTGGCATCGGGCATCGTGCGGCTGCTGGGGCTGACACACGAGAACGTCTTCATAGATAACACCACGTTCGACGTTGCTGGGCAGCTCATCACATCCAGGATCAGACTTTACGACTCGAAGGCCAACGTGGAGAACGCCACGGACGGTGGTGATGAGACCATCCTTCCGGAGTCCGCCGGTTTGGTCGCGGTATACGAGATGGAGGCGGTGCATGAGGCGACGGGTCGGTTGCAGACGTACCGAATGAAGAGGACGGCATGAGCTCCACCAGCCTCGTCACGCGTGGGATGATTTGTTACAGCCAGATCTTGGGGGACAAGCTGATGAGCTGCGCACACCCGGATACGACCAGTGTCCTGGAGGTTCGGCCCAAGATCAGACGTGCTGCGGCAGAGGACCCAGTATCTGTTGGACCTCCGTCCATTTTATCTGCACGGGAAGTGAAGCCGCGGACCAGTGCCCAGGCGGAGCAAGTTCCGTCTGCTCCGGAGCCGCCTACGATCTTGTCAGGTCAAGAGATGAAGCCTAAGATCGTCAAGATCGAAGAGGAGGACTAAGTGGCGACCATCAAATTGAAGCTCTTCGTGTCCGAGCTGGCCAACGTCATGTCATTGTTCGATGTGATCCAGGTCCAGCGTTCGGCCACTGCTCCTCCTACCGTCACCGCTGTCGATCTCACGGAGGACACAGCTCAGCCGGCCGAGCTGACGGGAACTATCGAGGGGCCATACGCGCTCAACGGTAAGATCTTCACGTTCAAGGTCAACGGCACCGAGCTCTCCGTCACCTTCACCTCGCCAGATCCAATCGCCATCCCAGATGTGGTGGATGAGATCAACACGGCGCTGACTGGGGCTGGGTTGGATGCCACGGCATCAGACTCGAGCGGTTTGTTGAAACTCGAGACAGATGATTCTGGGACGCAGTTCACGTTGGAGATCATCAGTGGGACGGCGCTGGCGGTTCTGGGCTTTACGGCCGGCGACAAGGACAACGGCGAGGCCGTCCACACACTCCTGATTGCGGATGTGACCGAGTACGTTTTTGATGATGGGAGTGGGGAGGCTTCTTACTACTACCGGACGCGCTTTTACAACACGGCCAACGGGACCTACAGCGCCTGGTCGGACTGGGAACAGGGGACGACGAGCGCCGCGGTGGACTCGGCCGAGCTCATCGTGGGGAAGGTCCAGCTCGCCAAGCTCGATGGCACGGCCTGGTCGGGGGCGAAGGTGGTCATCGCCAACGTGTTCGAACCCTCCAAGGCGGATGGGTACGGTATCTTCGGGAAATCAATAGAGATTGAGACAGACGGTACGGGAATGGCTGAGACAACCCTTGTGAAGGGCTCGCTGGTAGATGTAATATTCGCGGGCACTTCCATCATCCGGCGGATCCAGGTCCCGGATACTGGAACGGAGTTTGACCTGCTGGACGACAGCTTGGTAGTGAACGACAGGTTCGAGATTCAGACGCCGGATATTCCGTATGCCCCACGTCGCACATAGAGCCTCTGAGAGGCCCGTGGCGGGCCCGGCATTTCGGGCGGTGCTGCGGGGCGACCCGGGTAGCTCAGGCCCAAATTTGAGCTGCTCAGGCCCGTTCTCGAGCACGTTAGCTTGTTGGCCGCGGGCCTGTTGGACAGCGGCACGCTGGACGTGGAGTGGGGCATGTGTTTTGGTAACCCAACTTACAAAAAAAGGTGCGTCGTGAACACAGAGTCATTCTTCGACGAGTTGGAGAAGATAGCGTTCGACTGGGCGGATATGAATCGGGTGCTGCGTTTGAGTAGAGCTCGGACGCTTCGACTTCCACAACGTCTACTTCCGGTAGGGCCGATGTCTGTCCCCGCGGCCTCCAAACCTTACCAACTAGCTGCCGCTAGGGAAGCCGTTGAAACTGGACAGATTCCTGCGGCACTAGGCGACGCATCGATGCGGTTTGTCGGGCAGACGAGCGGCAAGGCCCTAATGCCGAAGGGAGGCGTGGTCCGGCAACTGGAGCAGCGTGGGATGCCGTCTGGAGTGGTCAAAGGCAGGGAGCGCAAGGCCATGGAGTCTCTGTTACGGGGACATGAACTCGATGAGGTCACCTTGGGTGCGAAGAAGTTCGACCCGGAGTACACCATAAAGACGACGCACGTTAGTCCCGACGTGGTTCTGAGGGAGAGAAACAGGCTTCTGACGATGCCGCCTGAGGTGCGTCCGGCTGTCACAGAGGCTATGTCACCTATCCGCTCGGTGCTTGATACACCTGCTCTGGAGCGGGCGACCAGAACCGTTTCTGGGAAGGGGCTAGATTATGGCAGTGGCCCGCGGTTGAGCCGTCACGCGCGCAAACGGATCTCCAAAAGGATGAAGGAGATCACGAAGAGCCCAGATACTCCGTCAGCCACAGAGATGATCAGAGAGGCAATGGAAGGGGCAGCGTAGATGGCTAGCGAGACAGTACGAGTCTTCGTAGTAGACGAGCAGACGCCCACGCCAGATCCGATCGAGAGTGTGCTGGTACGGGTCTTCGATGCGACTGGGACCACCTTTATCACGGAGGACTACACTGATGCGCTCGGTATTGCAGATTTCACGCTCGATGGGGACGACCCACCCAACGAATACCAGATCCGGCTGTCAAAGACGGGTGTCGCGTTCGATGGCAGTTTGGGCGACGACTCGAAGTCACCTCAGCTCATCGAGGTCTGGACTCCGGCCGCCTCCTCGCCCAGCGGCACCAACGACTTTGAGGTTCAGGGACAGACCTTCAGTCGTCCTGTCGCGACAGATCCTCGGCTGTGTCGTGCGAGCGGTTTCTTCCGTCGGGCTGATGGTTCTGCGTATCCGCACCTAGATCTGATCTTCAAGCCCCTCTTCAGACCGGCCATCGTAGACGGGGACAGCGTGATGTGGACATCTATCAACACGCGAACCGATGAAGACGGATACCTCGAGATCGATCTGTATCGTGGCGGCGAGTACAGCGTGGTGGTGGAGTCCCTCGAAGATGATCCACGCAGCGTGGTCGTCCCGGATGCGTCATCCGTCAGCTTGATCGATCTGCTGTTTCCGGTCGTCGCCCAGGTCGTCTTCGATCCTACTTCGCTGGCCATGTCCGAGGGGGATTCCGAGGAAGTCACTCCGACCGTCACGGCCAGCGATCTCCAGGAGCTTACAGGTACCGCTCCCGATGACGTGGAGTACACCTCGTCGGACGAGGACGTCGCGACTGTTAGCGTTCGTGACGATGTCATTATTGTCACTGCTGTCGGGGCCGGGTCGGCGCAGATTGACGTGGCGCGCAAGGACGAGTCGATCGTCATCGTCCCTGATTCTGGAATCACCTACACTGCTCTGTCTATCACGGTGACGTAGCGTGTGGCCGTCATTCCTCGTTGTGCGTCGGATTTATCCAGAAGATGGAGGGGTTAAGCTCCTCCTCGCAGCGATCATTCGCCGTGCCGCCTTCGACATCGCGTTGTACTCAAACGATCGACGTTTGGCCAACAGGAAGATTGCTGTGGGCGCATACAATTGGATGTTCTCTGACACAGACCCTGAGCATCAAGAAGATCGGTTTACATCGTTCCTCAACATCTGTGAGGTCCTGGATATAGATCCGGGATGGATCAGAGATAGAACGATGAAGCTGAAGAGGGTCGATGTGAAGAAGTTCAACCTTGTGGGTCCGGCATGAGCAACTTCACCGAGCAAGAGGTACAGAACGCCGTTTCACAGTTCGTTCGTGAGGGGGTGAAGCTCCAAAGGAGTCAGCTGGGGCCACTGGATACAAACAACACGTTCTCGGAAGTATTGGAGTATGCGGCGGGGACACTTGTCTTCAATCCGAGCTCCATCTTCTATTTGATCTCCCTAGCGGCCAATCGTGTGAATCAAGACGTGGAGCTCGCGCTGGAGTACCTGGACGATATCCTGATTGGTATCAACGAGGTGGGGCGCGACACGGTGAAGGTCACCAGAACATCCCTGCTTGAGGACGCTGCCGCGGCTCTGCTCGAAGCAGAGCGGATCTTGACCGAATCATCCGCCATCACCGAGCGACAGTTTTCCAGGTATGAGGCTTCTCTGAACAAGTTCACAGAGGCCTCCCTGACGCCCAACATCCGCGAGTCCACAGGGCAGCCGTTTCCCAACACGTACCAGATCTCCAGGCCGCCGCAAAAAGCACAATCGGCGATCAAAACATCTGTCGCATCCCTCAGCACGCTGCACACCACGTTGCTGAGTGAGGTTTCCCAGCTGCGGAGCACCTTCAGCGAGTTCCTGGCATTGAATCTCCCGCTGCTATCCATCCAGGGAACGGTAGAGAAGGCCAGGACGGACCTGAGAACACTGAAGCGTGAGTTTGACGCCGCCACGACGGATGATGCGATCGGTATGACGCGGGACGCATTTTTACGCATCGAAGCCGGTAAGGCCGTCGTCCTGAATCTGACAAGTATCTCAGACCCGACAGAGGCGCGGATGGAGGGGACAACCTCCAACACGATACGAGCTCGCGTGTCTTCGTCTCCGGCGTCTGGAACGGCGGCCAGCATTGCCTTGACCAGGTCAGCGCCCTACGAGGTAATCCCCGGAACGCAGGATTCTATCCAGCTCGCCGTGGATGGTGGAGGAACGCAAACAGCCACCATCATCCCGGCAGATCCCGCCTTCCTGGTGGGAACTCAGGGAGAGACGTTCGATATTCATGCGTCATCGGCCGCGAATTTAACAAGTGTGGGGGTTGGGCCGTATACTGTTCCAGCGTCTCCGAACAACGTCTTCGATGTGTTTGTGGACGGGATAGGGTATCGGGCGACTCTGACCTCGGGTTCCAGGACGGCGGCGCAGGTAGCTGCCAAGATCGATGCGGCAACACGCATCGATGGATCTCCAGGGACGTTCTCGGCCGTGGCCACGGCCTCAGATAGTGGCGGAAGTCTCCGGCTGCAGCACGACATCGCAGGTGAGAATACCATTACGATCGGAGACCAAACGACGCTCAACACGGCACTTGGATTCACCTCCGGTCAATCTTCCACCGGACAGGCCGATAACAGAGAGATCAGATTCTTGGTGGATGATGTGGTGGTTGTGGCCGCAACGCTAACCACAGGAACCAGGACAGCCGCACAGGTGGCGGCTGACATAGCTGGGGCTTCTGCCTCGATCGACGCTTCTGCGATCACTGTTGAAGCTCTGCCATCGAACCTGGAGGCGGTGAAGGTTCGATCTACAAGCTACGGGGACGGCTCCTCGATCGCGATTAAGCCGATAACAGACGTTCACCGAGAGGCGATGGAGACGTTAGGGTTCCTGGAAGATCAAACCGCTCGCAGCGAATCTACCAGCCTCGATACCCTGCACGAGGCAATCAATGCATTATCGGGTATCACTGCGGAGCAGAGCCGGGAGACGCTCCAGGAGGGAGACGGAGGGGAAACTATTCTGGATGGAGCTGACTACAAGTTACGCCTCGCCTCTGGTACAATCAACGCAACACCTGCCAGCGGCGATGTAATCAGGATCGTCGGCGGATCGAATGTTGGACACTACCGCATCACAGCTGTTTCATTGGGCGGAACGTTCGACGACGTCACGGTAGATCGCCCATTCCCAATTGTCACAGGCACAGAATCCCAGAACCAGTCCTGGGAGCTGCTGCGCGACGTGCTGATCATTTCGTCAGACACGATCTCCTCGTCCTCTAGCCTGGAGGTAGTCGGTGGGACGCTGATCGCCGAGGTCGGTCTGACGGCGGGCACTGTCCGGGGCACCGTCTCCGGTGTTCGTGTCTCGTCCTCTGGGGTCGATCAGAGCTTCTCCGGCAACGATGTGCGGATCGGAGACCTGTTGACGTTAGCCGGGCCGACGTACTCCACGACGCACACGGTGACGGATGTCACGGACGGAGGGTATCAAATCGAGGTGACGCCTGAAATCTCAAACGATATGTCGGCGCATCTATTCTCCATTCAGGGGTCAGCTTACGTCGAGTATCGGGAATTTGAAGATCAGATCTCCTATTGGGACTCAAACGTCCTCGGCCCATCATCTTTCAGCGAAAATATCTTGGAGCTCGAGCGGTTGCTGAACCCACTCCTCGTGAACAAGAATCCATCCGCAGCGCTGGTTAGCGGAGCGAGAACGGCGGCACAGAACCTCCAATCGATATACGAAGACCTGAGCACGATATTGGAGGATTTCAGCGTATCGGCCGTGACGCGGATCGACGCCCTGCTGGATATGCTGCTCGAGCGCGGATTAGACCGAGCGCATGAGCTTCTCCTTCTCGGCCAGGTATCGGAGTTTTTTAGCATGACCCGAGACAGCGCATCGTACAGCGGGAATCTTCTGGAGAAAATGCGAGAGATGGCTCAGAATGATGTACCACTGGGACGGGGCGCGGAGATGGGTCACACGGAGGAGAGGCTTCTCGGTAGTTATGAGGATACTGATTTCAACTGGGACTTCTCTGATGCTGACGCAGAGTTGGACATTCCGGAGATCGACGATACGGTCTTGGAAGAGGAAGAGGATGACTTCTTGACAAAGGTTTACTAGCCAGTGCCGCCGAGAAACGAGAGAGCGGTCTCACCAGAGGCCCAGCAGACTCAGTTGAATCTCCAGATCAGAACTGTTCTGGGGGAAGCATACGCATTTCTGGTAGGGGAGCAGTATGCTGAGAGCATCGCTGCAGTCTCGCTTGAAACATTGATGCGGGAACAGATAGATCAGATCCAGGGGACGTCGGGCCGTACCTCCATCCGCCTGAATCAGATCGATCGTATTGATAGGATGTTGGCGCAGCTGAGTCAGGTTGTGGATGCCGTGACAGCCCTGCCTCCAGAGGCGTTCCAAATCGAGGCCAGTGAAGAAACCCAGAACGTTAATTCTCCATTAGACGGGATACCGGAGTAATGGACATCCAGGTTGTATATCTGCGCGACGTTCTCAATGTCACTTCCGTGACCAACGTTCCCGACATGGTTCCACGGACATTAGACGTGCGGGGTCCTGATTTTCGGAGCGTGGATCGCGTGGAGGTGAACGAGGAGGATTCTCCGAGCTTCATCGTGATGAGCAGTAAGCGGATTTTAGCCCAGGTTCCGCCATCGCAAGAACAGCAGGCTATTCGATCCATCTCCGTTCTCAGCAGCAGGTTCACCAAGACCGATCGCAGCCAGGTAAAGTTCGAGTTTACGAACCACCCGAAGAGGGCGACCGGGCTCATCAAATTGATCCAGACTTTCCTCCTCTACTTGATGCGGACCCCAGGAACAGATGCCTGGTATCCAAACTCCGGCGGGGGCGTCATGCGTTTGATCGGATCAACATTTTCCAGGAACCAGACAGGTGGTGTGGCGGCCGATTTCACCACCGCGGTCAGCCGTACCAGGACCCAGATCATGGCCTTGCAGGCATCACGCCCGCGTTTGGCATCATCGGAAAAGCTGGCCGGTGCCCAGGTCCTGCAAGCCATCTTCAGCCCGGAGCAAACAGCGTTGCTCGCGCGGGTGGAGCTGTCGAACCAGTCTGGTGAGCGGGCCATCGTAGGCTTGGAGCTCTAAAAATGGCAGGAACAGAAGACCTTCGCGAGTTCATTGAAGAGCGTCTACTCATTTACGATCCGGACATGGACATCTCAGATGGATCTCCAGCGGATGTGGAGATTATCGATCCGATCGTGCGGCGCTACACCCCAGACCCGTTCGAGACAGACATTCGCTCGTTTATCCAGACCAGGCTGGAGCAGGAATACCCCGATCTGGACAAGGAAGAGGGCGATGTTTTGATGGACCTCCTGGTAAAGCCGGGAGAGGTCCTTCTTGATCCGATCATCCGTGAGGTGGAGTTCCTTCGCAAGAATAAGTCCCTCAACGATCCAGATCTACTGTCTCCGTCAGAGGCGGACTCGTTGATGGGGAACATCTTTGTTTCGCGCTCGCGGGGGACGTTGTCTGTTGGACAAGTCCGGGTGTACTTCAACGCCCCCATCGCCGTTTCGTTGTCTATCAGCAATGTGGCGTCTACTGCAACCGGCCTAAACTTCATCCCGTCCTCGACGCAGGAGATTTCCGCTGAGGCGATGTTGTTCAACCAGGACGGCAGCCTGTTCTACTTCGATGCGTTTTACCAGGCCGAGCAGGAGGGGACGGAGTACAACATTGAGGCTGGAGAGATCATTTCGATCTCTAACGTGCAAGCATCGGTGAAGATTACGAACCTTTCTAGGTTCCGTGATGGATCTCCAGAAGAGAGCACGTTGAACTTCATCGGCCGCGGAGAGGACAGCGTGACTGAGCGATCTCTCGTCATCCCGCGTGGGACGATCGCTCGTCTGTTTGATCAGTTTCAGGACCTTCAGCACCTTCAAATCGTCGGGTTCAAAGATCCGGAAATGGAGCGGGACGTCGTCACTGGCGGAGGCCTTGGTCCCATCGTTCTCTACGGGACGGACGGTCAGACCTCGGACGATGGGGACGGAGATGGGTACGCCACGTTGGTAGAAAGTCCGGCCGGGGGCTTCGTCGCCAATGTCGGAGCGATAGGACCTGTCGAGGGTTACTCCATAACCATCGCTGGAGAAGACTATCCAATCGTGGAGGTGGTGAGTGACGAGATCATCAGGATAACGGCGTCGGGCGGCGGGATCCCAGATCTAGCGGACACACTTTCTGGAGAGCAGTTTTATGTCCGGAAGAACGTCATCACCTTATCTGGAATCCCAGGCGGTATTATTGGGGAGTCTATCAATGGCGAAGTGGAGATTAACGATAATGAGATCCACATCGGAGGCTGCACGGACTTCCACATTCGAGGTACATCTCTGGAGGACTCGACACAGACCATCGAGGCGGTAACAGACGAAGATCCGATCACGGAGGGGACGGGGCTCCGAACTAAGCAAGCCACGCTCCCCGATGACGTCGTCGAAGATCCCACGCTTTTGGCTGCAAACGATTTCGTCGCCATGGAAGTCCAGGTGGGTCAGACACTGGTAATCGAGACTGACGCTGGAAACGCCGGGCCGTACCAGATCATTAAAGTGGCTCCTGGAGGAAACGGGCAGCGGCTACAGGTAGATCCGGCCCCAGGATCTACCGTAAGCGATCAAAAATACAAGATCGTAGATACGATCGATGTGAATTTGAACGAGCCAAAGACTGTGCGCGGGTCCGGAACCGATCTGAAGACTATCTTAGGCAGCACGCAGGTCAGCACTGTCGCCGAAGTCGACTTTGATCAGCTTGGCGTGGAGGAGGGAGACGTCCTTCGTATTGGCGGTAACACGTTGAACGCGGGGGACTACACGGTGGTATCCATCAGCGGCACCGGGAACAAGTTGCTGACAGTTGATTCACAGATGCGGAAGACAAGCAGCTCCGAGACGTGGCAGGTCTACAAAGCGCAGGAGGGGATGAGCCCCCCTGTCCTTCGCATCACCAGCATCGACATTCTAGACTCGTCGAAGCAGCCAACGGGGAACACTATTCCCTACGCAGATCCCATCGATATCCGTTCTACGGCATTCTCCAACATCGGTATCGGGGAGAAGCTGGAAGTGACGGATGCCCGGATTGGGATCTTGGGGTTGACTGACCTGTCTGGTGCAATCGCGACCATCAACACCAAACAGTTGAAGGTCCGCATCAACAACGGTGCAGTCAATACCATTACCTTCTCCGGTGTGGTCGCCGTTCAGGATATTATCGATCAGATCAATGCCGGGATATCAGGATTCAATGTCGCCGATATCGTAGAGGTGAATGGGGTCTCCAGACTTTCGATGCGTTCGCGCAACAACTGGATTTGGATTGATCGTACGGGAACAGCGAATACGGACCTTGGTTTATCCACGTCGTTCGACGAGGACAACCGTCAGGTAATCAGCTCGTCGATCTCCGATTGGACATCATCCCTTTACGGGTTGGTCTCGGAGCGTGATTCAGTTTACGTACTGACGGGCGATAACATCGAGTTCTGGTTCTTGCAGGAAGTCGTAGCCGATCGACTACTGATTGTGCGAGTGCAGGATGGGAAGGCCGTGTTTCCGCTGACCGATGAGAGCGCAACAGTGCGTCTAGGGTCTCGTTCCTTCGGCAAGGTACGCTGCTACTTCCTCGAACCCACCTCGTTCGAGGTCCGGGGGGCTTACCGTCGGGCGGCATTGAGTGAGACGAACCACGACCCGAACGTCGTGTTGGGCGTTCAGAGTGATGAGCCTCCGCGGGCGGAGTTTTCCTTCGATGTCTTCGGTGATGAGTCAGCGTTCTACAGGTACTTCCCAGATCCGGCCCTGGAACACCAGCTCCTCCCTGTGACAGACGAAGACGTCCCGGACAACCTTTACATCGCTAACATCGGCGACGTCTATGTGGAGAGCGAGAAGGACCCACCCTTAGGTCCCGGTCAATTTTCCAGGGATGCGGAAATAGATTTTCTGCTGCGAGAGGCGCAGCCGGGAGATATTTTGGAAGTAACGTACCATCCGGTCCAGGGGACGGCCGATATCCGTGCTGTTGGATCGGGCGGCACTGTGGACTATGCTTTAGTCCCCTCTAAGACGTTGATCTTCTCGCTCGAGAACGGCCCAGATAGAACCGTCACCTTTTCTGCTCAGGTGAGCAGCCCAGAGCGGGTCGTGAGCGAAATCAACAACCAGCTGGGAGAGACGGTAGCTTATATTGAAGAGGATACGGGCACGAACGCCAAGTATCTCCGCCTTGAGGCTGACTTTTCATTCATCCTGCGCTCGCCCGGGACGGCAATGGCGCTCCTGGGAATGACGAGCGTGGCCGGGAACAACGACGCTCCGGCCAAGGGCAAGTACATCATCTCAGATGTGGGGTACATCTCCGGGACGACATCGAACCATATGCGAATGACGATTGGGAGCAAGGTTGGTGATGCTGGGTGGACGTCGTTCACTGCTGGGGAAATCGGACCATCGCAGCACTTCACCATCGTTCGTCCGGGATTGCAGCGTGTGAGCGCGACGGATATGCAGGACAACGTTGAGGGCTCACTCTATTACGCCGACATCGAGCTGGTCTCGTTCGGTCCAGGAGACGAGTTCAACGTGGGTGCGGATGAGCGATTCTTGGTGCAAGATCACTACTCGGAGGGATACCGTATCGCGAACGACGATGAGAACCTGGCCTTCTCGACAGAGGAGGAGTTGTCGATGACCATCAGCCGTCGTGTGCTGCTTCCGGGCGGGACAGACTCTCCCGAGAACATGACGCAGATCTCTCAGCAAAACCTGCAGATCAATTATGAGAGATCTCCGCTGGTCGAGCAGATTCAAAACTTCGCGTCCAGCGAGTTGGACCGAGTGCTCGTGGCCAGCATTTTGGTCCGCCATCTTATCCCACACTTTGTTCGATTTGAGCTGGATTATGTGGGCGGCTCAAAGGTCTCTGTGGTTCGGGCAGACATCGAAGATCTGTTGGACAGCCTCCTGCCAGACGACGAACTCGAGGCTACCGCCGTCACGGAGCTCCCACGCAAGCGTGGGGCCACGAGCGTAGAGGCTCCACTCACATTGATCGGAGTGGTTCACAATGTGGACAGGACCATCGAGGCGGACCGATCACAGAACGCCATCAGCACCGGCAGGCTGGCGACGTTTATCGAGGATATTATCACAATCACTCGGGTTCAGAGTTGATGATAGGTGTGGTTGGCTCGACGGCTTTGGCGACGTTCCCGATCCGAATAATCATACCAGTGTGAGGATCGAACTGTTCTCCGCAGGCCAGACACTCCAGGTAAAACTTCGGCAGGGGAGCGTCGCCGTTGAACATGGTCCTATGGTCTGCCAGCTTTTTGCAACTTCCGCCGCAGCGAGGACAAGCCTGGGACGCGTAGTACTTTTCGTTTTCTCTTGCCAGAGGCGACAGTACGTCCTCGTGACCTTCGATCAATTTTTGTATAATTTCGGGGTCCAGAAATTTCAGAGACATGGGATTATATTGCCTCACGTGAGGTGTCAATACAAGATTTGACCTAAGACTACCGAAAGCTGTAGAATTTTCCATCCATCGGAAGGAGATCCACACAATGTCATTTCAGGTGAAATGTGATACTTGTGAAACAACGGTTGACTGCCCAACAGTGCAGCCAAGACCGCCCCACATTCCACGCGAGCCGGACGGTTGGCAAGTGAAGATCTACGCTAACGGTACCATAGAAACCCTCTGCCCCGATTGCAAAGACGAGCCGGAGTAAGACATGACTCTCAGATATTTAAACGGGGTAGTTGTTGGTGGCCCACGCAGTGTGATTGGAAGCGGCTATGGCCATGCGCACCAGCAATTTTTGCGTTTGATGTACAACTGGTTGATCGACGAGTGCGGGTGGACCAAGATCGAGGACAATGAGAATGCTCGTTGGACACACACAGTCGCCGAGGATACAGCCGACGGCGCGACCGACACGACAGGTGGCGGAGATGTGGAAAAGTTCACGTCCACGTCTACCGACTTCTCTACACTGGGTATAGATCCGTCAACCACTCGCTACTACCTGTACGTTACTGGTTTTTCCACTGACGGCGAATACCGAAACGGATTCTATCTGGTAGACAGGATTGACAGGACGAACGGGAAGATCTTGTACATCAGGAAGCGCTACTCTCATCGAACGGATGGCTTTCTTCTTGACGAGACTGGCCTCGATTGGAAGCTGTTTGATTTTTATTCTACAGACCGCGATCTCTGCGTTAGTCAAACATCTGTTTATGCAGTGCTGCAAGGAACTGGAACCGGTGGGGATTTCCATCTGTTCATGGAGGCATTCAAGGGCCAGAACTTTATGAAGGATAGATTTGCCATCTCTCCATACGCCGACTGGGACGATCCGGGCAGTGATCCGTATTCTGGTGGAGATGGATCATGGACACCCACCTCAGGTTGGGCTGCGCCACTCAGAGCAACAGATCTACAGGGCTACAACCAGGGCCATGGTTCCGCCGATGCGTACAGAGATAGCGCAGTCGTGTTCGGTTTCGCTGACGCGGATGTGGCTTTTTTCTGGGTACGGCATTACCAGTACGACATGTTGTGGAGTTCCACGGCCAGTGCTCTCGTACATACAGCATACTATTTCGGGGACCTCGACATTCCTGCCGTACGGCAAGCCGTCGATCCAAATCCGGTTGTGTGCATGCCTTTGAAATTGGACCTGACAACCATGCGCCTGCATTATGTGGCTAGTTCCGGAATAGCACGCAATAATCCTGGGCATGTGGGGATGTTGGACGGAAGCGACGTGTCTACTCAAGGACGTTGCGCATGGTGGTCTGAAAACGGAGCTGGTAACAGTGCTACGTCCTCCGTCTTAGAAAACGGAAACCAGCTTAGAGACAGATCTTTCCATTCCGGGAACAAGTTCAGACTCCCAATTCCAGTATTGAATGATGCTTCCGGAAAGGTCGAGTTGAGGGGATTCTTAAAATATCTCAACTTTACTCACCTGTTTGGGTCTAATATGACGCTTACTCCATTCGGAAATGCCCCCGGAGACCCCAGAGACAGATTCGTTCTAGCAGGTGTAGAAATGCCCTGGAACCGCTCGGGCATGTACATCAACGTTTTCTAAGGAGCCTAGCAGATGGCTAATTATTGGTTGAGAGGTTGCATTCCGCCGAGCGCTGGAGGCAGTAACCATATGCAGTACACCCGTGCTGCGTTTTGTGTGTACTACTACTTTTTCAAAAAAATTCTCGGTTGGAGTGTGTTGGATGAATCGGCCGATATAGAATCGGTTGTCGGGATCGGATCTGGAAGCGACGGGGCCCTATCCAGCTCCAACCAGATCTTTTCATCGTCCGGATATTCTTTCAGTGGTGCAGATCAAGACAGAATGATCGCCATTCTGGACTCAGGGAATCCGGAAAATTCAGGTGTCTATAGACTGGGCTCAAATGTGGACTCGGATAATCAAAACTTTGATTTTCTATCCTCCGACAATCCCACCTCTGCCACGGGTCTTGCTTTTTGGATCTTCGATGTGACTAATGCCTCGGGGCTGGGAGAAAACTATGCAGTGTTCAACGTAGCGCACCCGACTTCACCATATCAGATCAAGCTCTCGATGACCGGTTTGGCGACTGGAAATCAAGTAGTCACATTTGAGATCTGTCCGGACAATGGTACAGATGGGTGGGACGCTACCGGTCACGACTGGTATTCTGGGTCTCCGCACCACGATAGATTGTTGCGAATCTATTGTGGGTATCCTGCTCTCGTGTGGCCGAATGGTCCTCCCAGATGTTTGGCTTACGGATCTACAGACGGAGAAACAGTCATCGTCTGTAGTTGGGGAGATGCCGGGAACCAAGCAAAAAATATGGTCTGTTGGGGATTTATTGATCCTATTGAAACCTCTCCAGCGCACGATGCAACAGAGAAAATAGTCTCGTTTGGTGGGACCAACCAGGGAACGGGTGCCCAGTCTGATTTCCGTGACGGAAACGCCATAAACGGAATTGATGTTGGTGTTTGGTACAGTGCGCTCAGAGCTCCTGGTCTCAAAACTGCCTATATGGTATCGCTAAATTACATACGTACTTTGAGCAACGCCGTTTATGACGTTTTCAAAAACAACGACGCCAATGAGCCAGATCATAGGGATGGGACAAATCACGGTGCTATGCCGATTCCGGTTCAGGTAGACGTGAATTCTGCTTCTGGGGCCAATCCGGCTTGGAGTATTCTAGGCTTTTTAAATTCAGATTACATATACTATGGTCATCAGGTGATAGGTTATGGTGCATACGAGACCTTCGGGGCTAGTAATGAGGAATTTCATGCTATAGATGGCGTTTGTTTTCCATGGCCCGAGTTGGACACAGACTGGTAAGTAGATGTTGTTACTGCCGGTAACATTTGAGACAAGTGCTAACGCACCATCGCAAAACGAAGATGGTGTTACTAAAATACCATTGACCTCTGAGCAACAGGACCCTGATTAGTGTCGTTATTGCTCCCTCTGGATTTTAATCTGACGGGCAATGCGCCGAGTTATTACTATGACGGTGCGTTATCAACGTTTGATGTGGATGCTGATGTAGATCTTGAGCCCACTATTCAGGATTATCCTCGGCCATGGACTTTGATCAAGTCCGATTTCAACATCCCGATAATAGATTCTCAATTTCCTACCGGTATTGATGTTCCGCTAGACACACTCATCTCTTTTTCTACTAAAGACACCGGGGGGATGGGAATAGATCTTAGCACACTGGATGTGACGGTTGGTGGGGTGCAGGCAATCGCTGGTGGTGTATTTCAATCTGGATGGGATGGTCCTTCTAGCGCGGCGGTTGGGAACGGCTACGATGGTTACGATGTAGTAGTCGATCCAACATCAGACCTGGATGCCTTTGATAGTTTGGAGGTGGTGGTATCAGTAAAGGATAATGGGGGAGCGCGTGTTATTCTCAACTGGTCCTTTACCACAGAGGACGTATTGGGAGTTCTTGTTACTCCCATAGATCCAACCAACGGCGAAATTGATGTTCCGTTCGGATCAAATATTGAAGTCCAGCTCAGTGATGAAGATGTGGTCTTGGAAGACTGGATCAAAGTTGAGGTGGATACCGGATCTGGGTTTCAAGATGCTTTCGTCTTTTCTGACACCCCGAAGTTCAAGTCTGGGTGGGATGGACCTGGATCTACGTGGGATAATACAGGAGGTGTCTACACTATTACGATCGATCGTACTTCGAATTTCCCTTCCGGGGCGACCGTCCAGGTGCGGGTAACGGCATCAGATCCAACAGGCAATTCGACGAGATTGTAGGATGGCTCCTTTCTTAGACAACCTCGACCCAGCATCTGGATCTCCAGGAAATCTGGCAACTACAAACGTGTATCTGGAGATTAAGGATACTGGTAGTGGGGTCGATCTGGATTCTGTTGTCCTGAAGATTGACTCTGTGATCTGTTGGAGCGGTGACTCTCAGCAAGGCGCGTTCGTAGTAACAAAGACCTCCGTGACCAATGGTTATGGTTATGAGATCAATCCAAACGCAAGGTTTGATATTGCTGCCACGGTGACGGTCGAAGTCTACGCGGAAGATCAGACGACTCCCACTCCTGGGGTATTAGACACATCATACACGTTCGATATCGCCGAGGCTTCATCTGTAACCTACTCATTCGATGTGGAAACAGATCTCTCCGGCCCGTTGATCACCAACAAAGACCCAGCTCCATTTACTACCGGGGTCGATAGAGATAAGGCGGTGTCGTTCCATATTGAAGACACCCCGGCTGGAGTCGATCTAAATAGTACATATATCTACGTCGATGCGGTCTTGGTGTATGATGGGTCTACATCTTCGTGGCATGCGGACTTCGATCCTGGATCTAGCATAACAGGAGATTCATCAGACTACACCGTTGAGCTCGTAAAAGACGTGGATTGGGACTCAAATGCGACAGTTCAGATCCATGTAGTGACAGAAGATGCGGTGGGGAATCCCACCGATGAATCATGGTCCTTTGAGATCGAGGACTATGAAGGGCCGACCATCTCCGCAAATTCTCCTACGGGGACCGGGGTGGCTCACGACACGAACATTTCTTTTGTCACAGAAGATGATGGATCGGGAGTAGATTTGGCGACACTGGAGGTGGTGGTTGGTGGGTCCTCCGCAATTTCTGGTGGTGTTCCGCAGGCAGGGTGGGATGGTCCGGGGACCAGTATCACCCCCAATGCAGGCAATGGGTATGACGTCGTAATAGATCCAACGTCAGATCTCCCGTCCTACTCATTGATCAGCGTGACGGTGGATGTGGATGATAATGACGGCAACTCCGCCAACTTTGGGTGGTCGTTTGAGACGGAGGACTACGAGGGAGTTCACGTACAGCCGCAGAGTCCGACGAACGGAGAAATGAACGTCGACGTTGATACAAATATTGTCATCCTCTTGGAGGATGACGACGAGGTAGTCGCCACCTCGATTTTGGTGGAGGTGGATCGAGGCTCTGGATTTGAGACGGCTTTTGATTATAATCAGACCCCAAAGTTCAGACTCGGGTACAATGGAGCGGCGTCGCTGCTGGAGGTGGTAGGAGGGGCCTATACAATAACGATAGATCCAGAAACAGCATTCTCGCTAGGCACAACGATCCAGGTTAGAGTGACAGCGGAAGATCCAGAAGGCAACCCAGAGAGACTTTGATCCCATGCCAATTACCTACAGCTTTACAACCACGCTGCAGCTGCCTACGTCTAGTTCGTGGCCCTGCATGGACGTGGGCGAGCTGTCGATGCCGAACATCCTCCTCTTTCCGGCGGTGTCGGCAAGCAGGGGAACTCCATGGATCTACACGGACGGAAATAACGATCTGGTCCTGTTAAGCAATGACGGAATACCCTCCGTCGTTACGATCTCTCTTCCCATCGGACAGAAGTTCACCTTTGAGACCGATTTCATCCCGTCTCAGCTCCCGCAGAACCTGGACGATCTGGCAAATTCACACCTTTTCATCTCCGTGTTCAACGCCCAGGACGACGCTGGCGGGGTGCTGCTGTCCAAGTCCGGCCTGGCCATCGTCTCCTCTTATGGCAACACGGTCATGCCGGTGGGCGGAAGTCAGGATATCTTGCCCGAGAGCAACGACTACTACACCCTGCGGATGGTCGTCGACGGCGAGAACAACGTGATGGACTTGTACATCACCAAAACATCGGATCTCGCGAGTATTGGCCACCAGCTCCGGTACACCACCGCTGCACCGATTACTCCCTCCGGGACACCGGACAGTGTGCGCCTCGAGGTCCTGGGAAATGGAACTGTTCAGGTCGAAGGTAAGTTCTCTACTCTCCGCTGTAACTGTAACGGTTTGAACATCCCGAACAAGCGGCCCATCGCCGAGGCCGGCCGGGACCAAACAGCTGTCATCGGCTCTATTCTCCGCTTCGATGGTTCCGACAGTTACGATCCGGAAGGGGCAACACTGACTTACAAGTGGACGCTGGCCCTGGCCCCGGAGAACTCGGGCTTCCGACTCTCGGGTACCAACGGGTTCACACAGGACGATGGAGACGGGGACGGATGGACAGACGTGTTTGAGAGCACGGTTGATGCGTGGAATGTGGCGAATGCGCCCGGATTACAACCAGGTGATCTCCTGGTCGTGGGGGATGGGGAGTATGAAGTAGCGACTACCGATTGGACTTACAACTCGACCACCGGTGAGTGGGAACGTGGAGGAACGTTCGATCCGAAGAAGCTGCGCGTCACCACGGAATCAATCTCAGATAACCTTTCCTCAGCTTCGTGGGAAGTCTTCCACCAGTCGTCATTTTGGGATGATCGGACATCCCCGCAGCCGACATGTGTGCCGGATGTGCACGGTGTCTACGTGCAACGGTTGGTGGTGAATGATGGCTCGTTGGACAGCCTGCCCGATGAGGTTTTGTCCAACATCTCTGAGTCCAATGTTGCAATGGGGGTGATCCCAGATGTCAACTTCATCTGGGACTATCTCTCGGACGCGTGGGGATTCTACGACGACCGCGGTCCCGTGACGACGATCTGGTCCGGCTTCGCTCAGGTTGCGGCTAATATCTTGTTGACGGCCTGGCAGCTGGACTACGCCAAGAGCCTTGTGGATATCCAGCGGACTTTTCAACGCAGATGGTTGGACTATCGACCGCTGTTCAGCGAACCAGCAGACGATCGAGACGATGCGGAGATCAAGATCGTACGGGGAACGATTTACAGTGATGAGATTCCGGGAGGCGGTCTGGTCTTCGGCACTAGCGATACCCTTCTCATCTCCAGGGATGACGAGAGCCAGGTAACGGTGACGCTGAGCGGGACAATGACCGCGCAAGAAACTGTTGATGCGATCAACGAGGCGCTGGGTGAGAAGAACGCCACCAACAAGACTGCCAGCGTTGTAACTGTCGCTACCAAGGACTACTTGGCCCTGGACTACGCCACGTTGCTAGTCCTCGATAAGGACGGTACTGCGAACGCCGTGTTGGGTTTCAGCACAACGGAGGACACGGAGAATATCTACGGTGGGTCTGACGGGTCCATCGGCAGTGTGGCCACCGCGTTTCAAGTCGGCGCGGCAGACCTGGAAGTCAATTTCCTGACAAAGGGCATCTTGCGGGAGGACCTGTTTGTGTTTACGGGAGTCGGGTATGAGGTCCAGAAGGTGGCCGACCAGACGCAGCTCACGTCTATTCAGGACATGGCTGCTGTTGGGACCAGGACGGATTGGCAGTTGAGCTCCTACATAAAGGCGGCGAACACGAATTTCACGGATGAGCTGGTAGGAGAGGGGGACATCCTCATTATGGAGGTGCGGGAGCTCGGGGCCGTTACAGTTCGGGAGGTGTTGTGTGAGGTGACGGGGGCCCGGAATCAGCATGTCGGATTCAACCCGCGTCCGTTGTTCGAGCTGGTGGGGGCGGACCTTGATAACTATGAGATCTCATTGATTGGGGTACGAAGAACAAGCGCAATCCCTGTAGACGAGCTCGTGCAGCGCATACCGCGTTTGCAAGAGGTCATCGTGGACCCGACCACCATCTATACCGAGAACCGAGATTTCATCATTGAGGAGGACGAGAACGAGATTAACGGAGTGCGGTTTTCGGACGGGCTATTCAGTTTCGAGAATCCACCGCCGGATATCTTATGGGCTGAAGTCACGTTCTTAGATAATCGGCCGATGATCGAGGACAACTTCGGTAAGGCTGTAGACTTCACAGTTGAGGACCTCGAGGCCCGCACCGACGATCTGGACTACCTCTCCGCCGTGCGGGGGTTATGGTATGCGTTCTTCAACGGCCCATCTCTTTGGAGCGTGCGAATCGGTACGCAGATCTTGCTGGGGCTGCCGTTCGCCGAGGTGGACGGCACCATTGAGGACATCAATCTGACCTTCAACGCGAACAGCATTCGGATCTTGGTACGAGATAAGATCGACACGGCCGTCATCAGGACGTACTTCATACCTCGGAGCACGTACTTCGAGGAGAACGGCCTCTCGATGGTGGCGGTCAACCCGGACACGGACACGGAGTACGTTATCGGAGATGAGGTCTCACAGTTCTATCCGTTGTCTAAGGGTGTGGACATTTTGGACTGGGTGAAAGATCCTGACTGGTGGCGGGGATACCAGGGGCAGGGTGTATTCATCGAGATTGAGAAGTACTTTCGCTACATGCTGCAAGCTGACATTGACGTTTTCAATATCACGAACTTGGTATTTGCGATCGACTTCGCCAAGAAGATCGATCCGCACTTCACCTATCCATGGTGGGTCGTACTCAAGCGTGTGCCTGCGGCGGAGATCAGCGTCACGGACGAGTTCATGATGAGTGGCACACTATACCTTTACGACCACCCGGCCTGTGCCAAGCAGATAACGGACGCGGGGACTGGAGGAGCGTACCGGTTCGATGATACGGATGAGTCAGGCAACTACAATTGGGCCTTCGATGGAGCGCCCCACAGTGGGAGTCCGAAGCCCGAGTTCTTGTACGACCGGAAGTTCCTGTGTCCCAGTCAGCAACTTCTCCTGCTGATGAGAGGGGTCCACGGTGGCAGCTATTTCCCGTTCGATTGGTTTTGGGCGTTTGATGATGGGGGAGGGACTGACAACCCAGCACTTAGCGGCCCGGACTCTTCGCCTCCGGCTCCGTACGGACCCCTTGTCGGTACAGTTAAGTTCGACACGACGTACCCAGCGGGAACTTATACACGCGGCAAGGTGATAACTTGATTTGCTAGGCAAGCCCTCGTAGAATCGGACCGGAGGATTTATGCAGCTACGTGATTATCCACTGAAACCGAAGGGGATCTTGATCCCTGCAAACGTCAAGATCACAGTTCGGGAGCGCGGGAAGAGGGTCCCGCAGCACTGCCGCGAGGACCACAACATCTGGGTCAACCTGGGGCGCGAGTATCTGCCGCGGGTCATCGCGCCGAACGCCGCCTTCACCGACCACTACGCGGAGAATCCTCCCACGAACCCGCGGGAGTTCATTCGCTATATGGGTGTTGGTATCGGAGGGGGCAGCCAGGTTCATCCGGCTGCGTACACGACACCGCTGTCCACTGACTATCCCCCTGCGGCGTCGAGCGGCCTCCCAGGCTCGGTGGGGAATCAGCAGTCTGACGAGGACCTGACGGTCACCCAGCTCGAGAGGCCGGTGAAGATCGACGCGACGGACTGGCTCAAGGACATCGTCACGCCCGTCGTTTTCCCCAACACCACCACGTTGCGGTGTGACCACCTCTTCGACGTCACCGATATCAACTCGGTTGGACCGTACACGACTGTGCCTTTATCGGAGATCGCTCTGTTCTTATCGACACAAGATCCGGACGCGGCAAATGTGTACGACACCGGCAATCCCCCGACCATGGTCGGTGCGGGTCGTCAGACAGTCGTTGCTTACAACACGTTTGATCCGATCCCGAAAACCATCTCGTTCTCGCTGGAAGCACAGTGGGAGCTTCGCTTCTGATTAGGAGACCCCCATGTCGAACCTGCCACATCCCCTCGGTGATTCCTCCGCTGGAGATATGTTTTACCCGGGCTCGCCGTCTGTCATCGCGACTGACACGCCCGGAGCGGCCGGTAGTCGAGCGGTCGAGTTTGGCGAGGATGGGTTGTCATCGGCGGTTAATCGTATGGGATACGCCTTGGCCAAAAACGACGAGTACATGCAGGCCAGGATGGAGGCGAAGATCGCAAAGCCCGAGTTTGCGACATTTGTTCCTTCTGGCGGAAATGGCGATACCTACACCTTCAGCGGGGTAGATCTGTTCGTGGGCGCGGCGGACTATCTACCGGAAACGCAAGCCGTTCGCGACTCGTTGATCTCCGTTCTGGACACAAGCTACAACGAGCTGCTTGACGCCAGCGGAGACCGTGTGGTCGTCAAGGAGATCAGAAACGTCGGCGATTTGTCCTCCATTGTGGGCGATACGGCTGGAGCTGGCGGAGACGATGATGGGTTCTACGATAGTGGAGCGCTCATTCGTTTTGGAACAGTCGATCCCGTCACGGGCGCGGCAAACCCCGGGTACTACACGTTGCCAGACGCGGTGGGAGTTGTCTTTGTGCATGGCTTGGCCAGGACGATCGATAGCTTGGCCACGGGTGGGTCAGAGCACTTGCTGCGGGATGGATGGTTCAAGGGTGCGACGAGAGGAATCTCGGAGATTCATGCGGGGACGTTTCTGAAGGACGGCAGCCGACTAGCCACCGGCAATTTCGACATGAACAGCAAGAAGCTGTTGAATGTGGATGAAGCTAGAGGTGCCTCCGGCGCGGACATGCTTCTACATTCGCAGCAAGATCTCAACTTGCAAGATCAATATCTCACCGTCCCTCTTTCCGAGGCCGGTGATACCTCGGTGGTCGGCGGTAAGAGCTCGGTGGTCGGCGCGGTCAACAACAACACATATTTGACGAATGCGTTATCCGGAAACAGGTGCGTTGCTGGTGGGGCACTCACATTTGATCCAGGCGGCGCGTCGATAACAGTCCCGGCCGGGACTGTCGTGTCGCTTAACGGAACTGCGACTCCCAAGAGCGGAGTTCACACCGTGGTAGGGTTGGGGTCAAACCTTGTTTTGGTAGTGGATGCGAGTGGGGCGTTCCAGGAGCGAGTAGTTGGCGGTGTCCTATCAACGGATGCACCGATAGCTATATTTAATAGCACCGGGGCGGCCTTCGATCTGGAAATCGATGCGCGGTGGTTGGCCTCCCGAAACTCCTCTACTGATGAGATCACTGTTGGCGATCGTCAGGGATGTGATTTTGTAGACCTGCAGGGTGCGCTGGACTTGGCCTACGCCGCATCTCTCATCACTGCAACTGGTACGGTAATGTCCGGGATTCCTACTATCCGTGTGCGTGGGACCGTCCCCGTGGCGAGCACGCTGTCTGTCCGTTGCGACGTCCGTATCATTGGAGATCCTGGTGCGTTGTTGGAGTCCGACGCCGCGTTTGACGTCGACACGAATTTCATCGAGTGCCCTACGACTGCTCATAAGATCATCATGGAGAACTTGTTAATCAAGTGGAGCGGATCATCTGCGCAGAACGCGGCCAACTCCATGATCGTCAACTGCGCTACAGGCAGCGTCTTTCTCGACCTCGACATCTATGGTGTGAACAGCACAAACGGATTCGGCAGAGGATTCTTTTGGTCTTTGGCCGGTCAGGAACACATCGCTCTTCGGCGTTGTCGTTTTCGCCACCTGCAGAACAGCGTACTCAACACCAACTCCAATGTGGACTACATGTCCATGCACAACATCCGCATCAGCGACTGCGATGGATCTAGCGATATCGGCCTGGCGTTGCTGGGAGAGGGGCACACGCTGGACCGCATACGGTTCGAGGATGATTCGTACGGAAGCGCAGTGAAGATCGGCCCAGGAAGTGAAATTAGGGAATCACATCTTCAGGGGGTTGGTCCGGTTGTGGAGTTTGATGACTCTAGCTCGACTCGCAAGGACTTCTTGATCGATGGGTGTACAATCTCTGCTACCACTCAATACGGTGTCTACACCGCGTTGGCGGCCAGCTATGAGATCCGGTGTACGATCAGGAACAGCGATATTTCTGGTAGTAGAGCACTTCAGATCGACAACGCCTCTAGTCCAGACAGAAGCACTCGCTACCATGTCGAAAACTGCAAGCTGTATGGCGACTCGACCTATATTGCGTACTTCTCGAACGCCAGGGACGTGCTCCTGACCAGCACCTACATCAAAGACGACACAGGACTCAGCTCGGTTTACGCAACGGGTGATACTTCCCTGCGGGTCAAGTCCAGCACGTTCGAGGGAAACGCCGCGACAGAGCATATCGAGATGGACAGCCCGACGGATGCACTGCTCGAGGGAAACCACTTCCTTAGCGGCAAGTATCAGATAAGCGGTACCGCGAGTCATATCCGTATTATAGGGAACTATCACTATTACGGGGAGGAGGCTGCGATATATCTGTCCGGGGCGTCGGATGGGATCAAGATCATTGGCAACCACTTCGTCGGCAACAACTACTACTCGATCAGAATTGATCATACATCAGCACTGCGTCCGATCATTTCAGAAAACGAGTTTTATCAGTGTGAGGCCCAGCCGGTTAGTGGAGACAACGGATTCGTAGTCCGGATCCATGGAGCGACGGACTCGCACGCCAAGATCATCAACAATTCGTTCTACGAGTGCGGTGATTCAAGCGCCACGGACAACCGAGTGACATACATAGTGGAAACAGGTGGGAGGAGTGAGGTTCGCGGGAATACGTTTGTCCAGGCATTGGGTCAGAATACACCCAGCATCTCTGACGAAGTGCGGTTTGTGGTGGTAGGGAATTACTCCACTGTGGCAGACAACGAATTTCACCACGACTTTACGGTTGCGGATAGCGCACAACCGGAGAATATGATCGGGATCATTCCGGGAACATACAACCGTGTTTCTGGAAACAGGTTCTATTGGCTCGGAACACACCCGGAGACCGCATCGCAGATGGTGGTTGTACGCGGGGTAGATCTGGCCAACGACCACTGTACGCTGGAGAGCAACTTCATGGGGGCACACACTATGTCCCCGGTCACCTACCTCATTTACGCAGGAACGAACAACAGCATCGTCGCGCGGAACCAGTCCATCGACGGTAGTATACTATCTACTGGTAATTACAACATGTTCCTCAGCAACGTAGTGGAGAACGACGATCTCAATGCTGGGGGGGATACTGATGACAACAACGTTCTCATCGGAAACATCTCTGTTGGTAATGGGGATATAATGTGTGAGGGCGATAACTGCGTATTCGTCGGAAACGCGGCCTACGGAAACGGGGACATATCTGCCGGCGTGACGCAAGAGACAGACGGAAACGAGAACGTTGTCATTGGGCAGCTGATGGGAGGGACGGGGACGTTGTATGCGCGGGGGCAGGATGTGATCACTTTGGGTAACCAGAACACTGGAGCAGCAACGCTGTCATTCAACGTGAGCGCCGCCAGCGCAGCCAAGCCGCACAACGACACCATTACCAACCTCGGGGCACAGAACCTCAGAGATCAAATGAACGGATAGGAGAGGGACATGGAAAAGATCACTGCGGTCATGGCGAGCTGGGAGGCCTTCCTTTTGGCGTTCGCCGCCTTCGCGATCATTGGAGTCATCAGGCGAGCCGGCACGAAGAAGGACAAGGACGGAAATGTGGTCGGGGGTTGGGCGCAGAGCAAGCCGTTCAGCATGTTCATGGACTTCTACCCTTACATCTTCTGCGGCGGGATGGTGTTCGTACCAGGGATCCCATTACCAGAGAAGCTGGAAGCGACAATCGGGGCCAAGGTCTTGTACGCTATCTACTGTGGGTGGCTCTCTGACAAGTCCTTTGCCATCGTCAAACGCGTGCTGGAGAAGGGGCTCGGCATGAAGTTCGGGGCGGACAAGAACGGCAAGAAGTGATGTCCAAGACCTGGTCCTGGCTGAAGAAGAACTGGATGTGGTTGATCGCCCCCGTGACGATCGCCGTCCTCGTCATCCTCTACCTCATGGGGTGGAGACCAGAGAAGAAGGACGACGTGGACTCCGTCACCCCGGACGATGCCGCCGACCAGGCCGTGGAGGACACCAACACGGCGCACGATGAGCGGGAGAAGGCCATCAAGGAGCTGGAGGCGGAGCATCGCGAGAAGCTCAGCGAGATGACGGAGGAGCAGCTCGAGGAGTTCGAGGAAGTCAAGAAGAAGCCCATAGACGAGGTAGCTGCATGGATAGACAGTCTGTAGCATCTTTCCTGGATGAGCTAGAAAAGATCGGTGCCACCGTCTTGATGAAGAGCTTGTCCCCTGCGGCCAAGCGCCTCATGCGCAAGGCAACGGGATTTACCGGATTGGCGGAAAAGGCGCAACCGGCGGCGGCCGCACAGATGCGGAGGGCCTTGGCGGGCCAGGGTCTTCACACTGAGGCCAGCATTCGTGCCGGTGGAGCTGGTCGGATAGCCAAGCGTCAAAGCCGTCGAGCGTACGATGAGGTCTTGAAGAGGCAGGGCCGGGTGTATCAAGGTACGCCGGGGTTGCAACAGCAGCTCGCGGCGATTCCTGGGCATCCGGGAACCATCACCAGAACACCGGCACGTATCGTTCCGCGCAGCGGTGTTTCGACCGTTAAACCTTCAGACGCGACTAGATCTGTAGCAGTTCCAAGACCTCAGCTGGCAGATCCATACGCTGCCACCGTTCTGGCGTAGATCATGAATCGGAGAACTTTAAGATCGCTGTGGGAGGAGCTGGAGAAGTGCGCGGCTAAGCTAAAGACGGAACTTCTGCCGCACCAAGAGCGTGTGGTGCAGAAGATCAAGGGTCAGCGCGGACTTGTCGTCGCCCACGGTCTCGGTTCCGGAAAGACTCTTTCCTCCGTCGCCGCCGCGGTACAGCTCAAGCCCGATAGTACCAAGGTGCTCGTCCCCGCATCCCTGCAGGAGAACTACAAGAAGGAGATGCGGAAGCACGTCAAGGGCAGGCTGCCAGGCAAGCTGAAGGTGGAGAGCCTGCAGAACTACGCTTCCAAGGGCCTGATACCAAACAGCGATCTCCTCGTTGTAGATGAGGCGCACCGCGCACGCAACCCCGCGTCGAAGACCTATCAGATCTTGCATGACGCGGACAACAAGAAGCGACTGCTGCTGACGGCCTCCCCAACCTACAACCGGCCGGCGGACGTGGCGACGTTGGTGAACCTGGCGGCGGGGGACAAGGTCCTGCCGGCGGGGGCTGAGTTCGACAAGAGGTACATCGCCAAGCCGGCCAAGGGTGTCTGGTCTCTGCTCCCATTCACTCGCAAACGTCCGGGGCTGGTCCGCAAACACGAGCTGAAGAAGCCGTTGCAGAAGTGGGTCGACTACCACAAGGCGGAGGGGGCGGACTTCCCGGACACCAGTGAGGAGCGGGTGGTCACCAGGATGTCCAAGCGGCAGACGCAGCTGCACGATCATGCTTGGGGCAAGCTGCCGCTGATGACTAGGATCAGATTGAGGCGCGGTCTCCCTCCTGGTAAGGAAGACCTGCCCAAGATGAACTTCTTCATGGGGCAGTCGCGCCAGATCGCGAGCACGGAATCACCCTTCACCAAGGGACAGGCCGAGACATCGCCCAAGCTCGTCCGCGCGGTGGACGATCTATCAGCGAGGACCGCCGAGAACCCACGGCATCGGGGTTTGGTGTACTCCAACTACCTGGGCACGCTACGTGACTACTCGCGAGAGCTGGAGAAGCGGAAGATCCCGCATGCAGCGTTCACGGGAGCACAGTCCCAGAAAACACGCAAGCAGCTGGTCCGGGACTACAACAAGGGCAAGCTGAAGGCGTTGCTGGTATCCTCCGCCGGAGGCGAGGGGCTCGATCTGAAGGGTACTCGGCAGGTGCAGGTGCTCGAGCCGCACTGGAATGAGGAGAAGCTGAAGCAGGTCATCGGTCGAGCAGTGCGGCATGGATCTCACAGCCACTTGCCCGCAGAGGAGAGACATGTCAACATCCAGAGGTTCGAGGCAAAACCACGTCACGGTGGGCGAGGAGTCGAGCAGGTGCTGTATGATACGGCAGAGGACAAGGAACGCTTGAACCAGGAGCTGCGTGGGTTGATCACCAAGGGACAACGTCATGGGTAGACGATCTATGAGAGCGTTCTGGGGGGAGCTGGAGAGCCTGGAGAAGCAAGCGGAGACCCACAAGCTAGGTGCTATGTACCACGGCTCTCCGCGCAAGTTGGGCATACTGAAGCCTCGAGACGAGCATGGAGACCCACGCGTTGTAAAGCAGCGGCGGTGGTCAGAGAAGGATGATCGGGGGGACCTGGAACTGGAGCGAGGCGCGTGTGCCTCTGGCTATGGCGCAGCAAGCTCGTAAGCGGAGCCTCAACATCGATGAGGCTCTGTGGGAGCTGGAGAAGAAGGCGCGGTGCATCGTGAAGTCGGAATACCTTGCCTGGAAGAAAAAGCGTGAGAAGCAGCTTGGTAGACCAATGACCTTCAAAGAGCTGGACACGGAGTTGTACACCAGCCGTACGCCTCCTTGGGAGAAGAGGGCCTACAAGCTCCAAGGCAAGACCGAAGTCCAGGGCATCCCAATCTCCATTGAGAACCGCAAGGGCTCTGTCCGAAAGGGCACGGACTCGGACGGTAACGAGTGGAAGACTAAGATGCTCCTACCGTACGGATACGTCCGCGGCACGCGCGGAGCGGATGGCGAGCCGGTAGACGCCTACGTCGGCCCGGACAAGGAAGCTCCGGACGCCTACGTTGTACACCAGAGGGATAAAGAGACCGGGAAGTACGACGAGGACAAGATCTTTTTTGGCATGAAATCCAAGAAGGATGTCAAGGAGGCGTTCTTGAAACACTACGACAGTCCAAAGTTCCTTGGGCCGATATCCCGTGTTCCTGTCGAGCGGCTAAAGGAGCTCATCACCTCCAAGCGCCGCCTCGTGAAAATCTCCGCGGCCAAAGATCAAAAGAACAAGGCCCTCCACTTCGCCCGCAAGGCAGGCCCTGGCCTCGGCGGCCTGGCCGGCCTGGGCATCGGCGCGGTCCTGGGAGCCCGCCGCGGAAAGCTCCTTAAGGGAGCCATCGCGGGTCTGGGAACCGGGGCAACACTGGGGTGGGTGCCGGACATGGCCGCCAACGCCCGCGAGGCCATCAGGAAGGTGAGTAAATGATCGCCTCGTTCTTCGATGAGCTGGAGAAGATAGCGCTGAGCCAGGGCTTACTCACCAGGGCGTACACCAAGGCCACACATCTGGCGGAGCGGTACGGTCGGCAGGGTGATAAATGGCGGCAGCGTAAAGGGTTCCCGAAGAAGAAGCTCAAAGACCCCCAGCGCTCGGAGAAGGCGTATAAGAAGGCGCGTAGGTACAGCGGCATAGGTCAGGCGATCAAGAAGAAGCTCGAGGAGGAGCCGCGTTCTCTGAAGCTGCGGAACGTCAGCCGCGGAGAGCACAAACACTTCCGCCAGATCTTCGAGACGCGCCAAGCGGTGAAGCAGAAGGCTGAACAAGAGGCGAAGAGGAAGATGAGAGCAGAAGTCGAGCGCCAGGTTCAGAAGAGACTCCTCCGCGAAACAAATCCTCGGGAGTACGCGTACCAGTTGTGGCGCGGCCCACATACTCCAGACGATGCGATCTCCAAGAAGATGTTTGCGAAAAGGATGAAGCACCACGACGCTTCGATAAAGGCTACTAAATGAGGGTCCTAATTATCTGCGCGCTAAGCCTCCTCAGCGCCCCTGTGAGCGCCCGGACCCCCTGCACCATCCAGGACTACTCCGACCCCTCCAAAGCGCCCGATTTCGGCTGCCCAGGCCCCCAGGAGCCCGCCCTGGTGCCCGAGCTGAGGCCCAAACCCTCAATGGGGATTGAAAACGGCGCGACGGTCCTAATTAAGAAGAAAAAGATTCCGGTACTTTATGACGCCGTTCTGATGGACAAGCTGAAGGTCATCGAGCTGGGCTTGAAAATCAAGGGGTTACGAAGGCTGCGCTGGCTCGAGCGCCACAAGGGGGAGAAGCTCCTCGCGGTGGAGCGGAAGTACGTGGGCCAGCGCTACCAAGCCCAGCTGAAGCTCGAGCAGGAGCGGGTCAAGACCGCCAGGGGTCAGCGGGATGACGCCAGGCAGGAGAGGGACGATTCGCGGAAGTGGTATAGGTCCTTTTCCTTCGGCTTCACCGTGGGGGCTGGGACCGTGGTCGTTGTCACGGCCGGCATCGTCATCGCTGTCCTCGCCGCGCGATAGCTAAGAAAAGATCCCGTGTGGTGGATCTGATCTGCAAGGGCCTTTTCGCTTCCGTTTCCGAAAGCCCGTAGCGACACGGATGATGCGGGACGTTAGCGCCCGACCCCTTGCCCGGACTCCAATTTCCTTCCTCACTACTTCGCTTTGACATCGCCCTCTGCTTCCACACAAGCAGGAGATCTGCCACCGACTGGTTAGGCCGGAGTCCGGCGTGCGGACCCCTACGAAAATGGAGAGATTGACCACTACCTCGGTTTCCCAACACGTGGCCAATGTTGGGGCCGGCAGGGAATGAAGGACACCTCCAGAGAAGAAGTTACGTTCCTCCCTGCACTTTTCTTATGACGCTTTTTGATCGTCGTTTGTAGACTAAAGACGGTATAGGGATTGAAAAGGACCGCCCCGGAGAAGGGGCGGCCCCTTATTAGGTGATGAACTCTGCGTCGTTCAGTAGGCGGGTTCTGGCCTGCTCCATCGTCGTACAACCCTGGAGGCTGACGCCGATGCGATCGGCCAGCTTCTGTAGCTCGTCTGGACCGAGCTGGTAGAATGGGTCTTTGAGAACTTCAACGAACTCCTCATCCGTGGGCGAGACAGTGGCTCGGCGACTTACTCGTCGCCCTCGTCTTCCCCCGAGTCACCCTCGTTGATCTCCGTCTCAATCTTCTCCTGCAGCTCCTCGAAGCCCAAGCCCTCCGGGGCGACCTTGGCACGCATCACGTTGTCCTCCTCGAGCCAGGTGCCGAGGTGGATGAGGTTACGCAAGATCTTGTAGTTCTCACTCAGGACGTTGTTGATGGCGTCCTCGATCGAAGACCGAAGCTCGGCGAGCTCCTCCTTGAGATCTGCGAACCCATCGTCCACGGTCTTCCCCAACGTATCAACTCGATCTTCTATATCTCCTCCAGACCGACTGGACTTGGGAGGCTTCTTTTCCTCCTCCTTCCTGGATTTGGCCTTGGTCTCGGTCTTGTCCTTGCCCTTAGTGCTAGATCTGCTCTTGCCCTTTTTCGAGCTGCCCCCATCTTCCCCGGCCCCCTCCTGCTTCGCGTAGAGCCACTCGACAACATCATCGAAGTCCATCTCCGCACACTCTTGAACGTCCAGGTCGAGTTCCTTCGCGATGCGGCGGACCTCCAACCTGTTCATGTCGTGCAACTCTTCCTTCGTGTAGAATTTGTGTTCGTCCCTTGCCATCTGGTTACCTCCTGGTTGTTGGTGGCGGTTTTATTAGCATCGCTTTGAGCGCACGTGAACCCGCCAACCCACGTGCTCGAATTCTCGCTGTTTTATCCGAAAGTGTGGCTTCTTCCCACGCACCACACCCACAATCATTCTCCAGCATTTTGAGTGTCGCATCCGGGCATTTTCCCAGAAGTGAGCACGTCAAACACATTTTTCGTTCCCCGCTCATGACCTCTCCTCTGCTGTCAAGAGGGCGTGGTTTTCCAGCTCACATTCCAGCGCCTTCACATCCGAACACTCCCAGCAGTACGTACTGCATTGGATCTGAGAATTGATGTACTTCCACTCGTTGTAGAACATGTTCTGCAGTCTGCATCTAGCCCGGTGCGTTGGATTGTTGTCCAGGTCCTTCGCTGCTTCGATTCCTTCTATGATCAACGCTATCAGCGTTGTTCTAGGAAGATGCCTGCCGACCACGCGCCACATCGTCGTGCCCTTCCTCGATGCCGGATGATGTCCGTAGCGGCGCTTGTCTGACAGCAAGAACGTGTAGGCGCACAGCTCGACCAGTTCAGTGTTGTTCAGATCGTCCCACGGAATGAAGGTCGACTTGAACTTGATCGGGTCTGCTTTCTTCCGCCTCCCCTTGTGCTTGATCCACTCGATGTGGTTATAGAACCTGTCATCATGTGCGGGCTGCGGAATGTCGTCTTCTGGATCGATTACGATGGTTTCAGATCGATATTCCATTGAGCCCTCCCGGCCACCTCAGCCAGAGTAATTTCCAGCCGAGGGTTTTCTGGGTCGCAGTCTTTGATCAACACGTGGAAGAATGTCGCGCAATCGTCCACACCGGTTACGATCTTCACCGTGTCCTCCGCCAGCTTCACCCTGTTGGACGTGTCAATCTTCTTCCACTTCGTCTCAGCCTTGCGCTGGCCTTTCTTGATCCCACGCGTGTAAAACTCATTCCACCCCTTGTTGATCACACGCTCAAAATAGAAATGCAGGACCAAGAAGTACATCTGGTTTGGATCAAGAGCCTTTAGGAAGCCGAGATTTGCTTGCCGCGTCAACTCTTTGACAGATCGCGTCCTCCACGTTCTGGCTTCGGACGACAACATCCGACCTCCACCGGGACGCTTGATGTAGATGTTGTTGCTTGTTGGAGGCATCGTCAGTGTACCCTCGACCTTCCTCACAGCTTCCTCCTGCGCGGAGGCTTGATGGACGGCCGTCTTGTTCCCCTACGTTCCTCTGGCATCTCCGCCTCTTGGTCCAGCGTCTCCTCGTCCTCGAGCTCCAGGAAGTACCCGGATGGAATCTTACGAGAATCGATGGACCCGGAGCGCATCGCTGTCTTGATTTTCTGATCGCGTAGGCTGATGTGCCTGGACAGCATCTTGAGGTCCGTTTCCAGGCCCTTTGCGACTTTCGTCATCAGCCTACTGAGGCAACGGAGTTCCAGCTCTTTGGCATCGGCCAGCACGAACCGTCGGTCCGTGGTCATCAGGTTGGTCTTGTCTGTCTGCTTGCCGTCTTTACCCAGCCGCACCTTTGCTGCGATGAATTCCTTCTGCTTTTTGGCCTCATCATACTGGTTTTCGATGAGGCCGAGCTGCTCGTTGACGTATGTGGCGTAGCTGCCAACGATGTGAAAAAGATCTCCCAAATCGTCATTTTCGAGGTCGACAACTCTCCCTGGTATTCTGGGGACGCCGTCATCGTCCAAGTACTGAGACTCGAACGGTGGGGGCCATTCCCTGGGATGGATACCAAGGTTGATCAACCCGTCGTAGGCCGACTCCGCCACCCTGTATGCGTCCTCCCCCTCCTGCGTCTCCATTTGCAGCGAGCCGATGGCACGCGGCGGGACATATGTCTTCGGCATCTCTGGGTCTTGCCGTTTCTTCTTTCGTATCCTCGGCATCTTGGGAGGTTTCTTTGCCATCCTATCTTCCTCCGTTCATTGTTAGAGATCCATGTCGGCTGCCACGCCGCCCGCGCCTGGGAGGCTTGCAGACATGGGCGTACCGGCACGTACGGCAGTGAAAGCCGTCCTCCCTGGGAGGTTCTTCTCCATCGACGGCGTGGCGGCGCACAAAGTAGATCTTCTGCTTGATCGCTTCCCAGTGATCTTTATCGAACGTGATGAAGTACTCCGCCATGATCGAATCGTTCTTGTTGTAGTATAGGATGCACATCATCGGCAGGTCCAGACAACCCATGTAGACCTGTGCCTGGGTGATAACTTCCGGGCCGGGGCCGTTGAGCTTGTCGAACAGCTCCTTCTTCATCGATTTGATCTCCAGTCCCACACGGATCTCGTCGCCTTCTGCTCTGACTGCCCAAATACCGTCTGTAGTGGAGTCAATGTCCAGATCCATCGCCGGGCCTGGGGTCCTCTCGTCAAAGTGGACCTCATCGACGAACACCTCTGTGTCCTCTGAGGCGCGGGCGACCTTGTGTAGATAGCCTTGGAGCTGTTCGTGAATCTTGGTCCCGGTGTTGAAGATCATCCGCAGTCGAGGATCGATGTTCTGTTTCGGCTCGACCCCGCAATATCGGTAGTACATCACCCGTGCACATCCCATCACGTACTTCCCGCACAGCGACTTCCCTCCCTTGCTCCCGATATCGGACGCGCTGAACACCCCCATGCGCTTCGAGTGCGGCTTCAGGTTCAGATCGTCGAGGTGGGAAAAGATGCGAGGTATGACCTGTGCCTTGGTGATTGCCCGCCTGATGGTCTCTTCATCTGCGTCTTCTAGGTCTTTGATCGTCTGTATCTTCATTAATCATCTCCAGGAAAAGTGAGAGAGGGAGGATTGCAAAACGTTCCCCGATCTTGCGGAATTCCAGCACCAGCGCCGGCATCTCGTTGGCCTCCATCGCGATGGAGGTGATGCGGGCTAGATCGACCAGCTTCAGGGAGTAGTTGGCCAGTGAGTCAGTAAACTTGTGCTCAACGCGCCAGCTACCTAGCTTACGTATGTCTCCCTTATACCCACTAAGGCGCGTATTTCCGGAGCCGGGCTGACGGCGTCCACCCATCTTCTTGGCCAGCTCCCTCTCGAGCTTCTGGGACTGTTTGATACGCCGCTTGGAGTTCCTGCTCTTCTCTGGGTCCGGCCCGGCATCCACATGAACGTCAGCCTCGACGATCTCCTCCAGCAGGCACTTTTCGCAGAGACGTATCTCGCGGATTGGATCTCCGTCACGAATCAGACTGAACGAGAATGTCTTTCTGACTCTTTTGCAGCTGTTGCAGGTTTTCCCGTGAGGCAGGGCCTCGGTTCGTAGCACCAGCGGAACATAGCTCAACGGAACCTCACGTGAGAAAGACCTGCCTTGATGTAGACCAGCTCGCTGATCGACTGTTGTAGATCTGGCTCCCGTTCGATCAGATCGATCATGCTGTTCTTTCCGTGGACATCTTCCATGTCGATGTCGGGTATCGAGTACCAACCGCCGTCACGCTTCTTGATGACTCCGAAGATTTCCGCCTGGGCGAATAGGTCCCCGATGGTATCCACCTCGAGCGGGTCGAAGTAGAGAACGAACTGACCAGTCTGGCCCTCACGAGCTCCAGCCTTCGCCTTGGTGACCTCCCAGTTGACCTCTTTGCCGATCTTCTTGCCGCTCTTGTTTGTCAGGAAGGCACCCGGGTTAGCAGAGACGCGGGCGTGATTGAGGTGCTTGAGTGAGTGCGCGCCCTTCGCTTCGTATGGCCGCCCGAACTGACGCTTTCCGGTTGTTTGGATCTTAGCCCGAACCTGGCGGATACAGTAGACCGAAGTCTCGTTGACCTCGACTGCTGGATCGTCACCGCTCCACCCACACCCGCCGGCTCCCTTCTCAGTGGGGCAGACGTACTTGAAGTTCATCTTCGCTTCGCTCGTGACCCTCTTGGTCAAGGGAGCGAACCCACACTCCGGGCACCGGAATACTGGGTTGAATGCATCCAGCACCTTCTTGCTGAAGCGAGTCTGTACCGTGGCGGGAGACGCAACCTGTGGAATTTCCTCAATGGACTTCTCGTCTTCTTGGATCGTGATCATTGCATCCCATGAGTCCACCCCGATGAGCTGGTAGGCGTTGGCCTCCACGGCGTAGACAATGCCGTCCAGCACCTTTTCAGATGGGCCCTCAAAGATGTGGAACGCTCCCACGTCCTTGCAGGATAGGGCTTCGTCGATCTCCTCCTCCGTCAGCAGCTCCTCTCCGCGGTTGAGCCGTGCTCGCTGAGAGACCTCGATGTCGTAAGGGGACATGGCGATCTTGCAGCCACAGAGCTGCGCGAAGTGCTTGTCCACGAACGACTCGAAGCAGGCCATGGCCAAACACGTGTCCTCGCCGTAGTGCTTCTGCACGTTGGCGAAGAACCGGTAGAGCAGATAGTTCTTGCCTATGCCCTCGGGGCCGTCGAACTGGTGCACCTTCCCGGCGATGAGGCCGCCGCCCAGGGCGACGTCCAGGCTGGTGATACCACACGGCCGGCGTAGATCTGATGCGTCCCACGCCTCGTTGGCCGGGCGAATGATCGGACCCGTATTGCCGAACTTCATGTTGATGTCTCGTACGATCATCTCCGGCGGACGCTTGGGAAAGCTCCGCCAGAGAAGGGACTTGTCCGACTTGTTGAGCTTCTTCGTGGCCTTCTTTTTGGCCGTCTTCTTCGTGGCCTTCTTCTTAGCCATCCTCAGGGTTCTCCTCGTAGGGCTCGGTGCCCAGATCGGGGTCCTTGGGGACGTTGACGTTTGGATCGTCAATGCCTTTAGGCTTCTCCCCGGACGCGCCCCGCTTTTCCTTCTCCGTCTTCTTCGGATCGATCTTTACTCCGTACTTTTCCATGAATGCCTCTCTTTCATCCATTGTGAATAGATGCTCGTGACGATAAAAGAAGTACTGCGCACGCGCCGCCTTCAACATGTCCAGATAGATTAAGTCCTTGATGATCGCACGCAAGGGAGACTCACTATATCCTTTGGCGCTCCCGCTCACGTACCCCTCTGCGGGAGGCGGAGGAAGCTCGAAGCAGCGCTTGAGCGTCTTCTCCATGTGCTGCTGGTCCAAATCGATGTGGGTGATCTTCCCAACGATCTGTCCACCAGCGACAACTCGCACGCCGTTGAAGTCATCCTTGTTCTCGTTCAGCTTGGGGTTCCTGATGGGAGGCCCCTTCGTTCCGCGTGGTTTCCAGTTTCTACTCATATTAGTGCGCCTCCATCCAGGATGTACCCGTGCCGAGGTCCACGTCCAGCGGGACAGACAACTCACGTATCGGAACCCCCAGCATCTCTGGAATCTCTTCCAGCGGATGCTCCATTAGGTCCTTGATCCTGCTACAGCATTCCTTGAGGTTCTCGTCCGGGATCTCGAACAAGATCTCATCGTGGATCTGCAGCAGCTGCTCTGCACCGAGATCGCGCAGGACGGGGTCGTTCTCACAGCGGAGCTGGGCTAGTTTGGCGATGACGGCAGCGCCGCCCTGAATCCTGGAGTTGACGTCCTGGCGGAGAGCCCGCGCAGCCAGCTTACCAGGTCGCTCTGGGACGTAGCGCCGCTGCTTGGGACTCCAGTATCCCGGCTGCCAGTCGTGATTCGCGTCTGGTAGTCGGCGCTTGTGTCCGAGGAAGCCCTGAACGTATTTGTTCTTGCGAACGAAGTCGTGTGTATCGGCGATGAAATCCCTGACTCTGGGGTAGGGTTTGAAGTACTTTTCCTTCCTGGCTCGTGCTTCATCCACGGTGATCCCTAACTTCGCGGCCAACGCCCAATCACCTTCTCCGTAGTTGATACCGAAGCCGATGGACTTTGCGGTCTGCCTCAAGCCCATCAGCTCAGTGATCCATCCTGGCCACTCTTCGAAACGAACCTTCTCTGCTTCAAGCCACCCGGCCATGAACTTGGCTTCCTGTATGCGATCGTACTCAACACCGTACATCACAGAGGCGGTGCCCATGTGGATGTCCCAGCCGCGCCGGATGACGTTCCGCATGTTCTCGTCGCCGGACTCGTGTGCTAGGATTCTCATCTCCAGTTGAGCGTAGTCGGCAGCCGCCATCGTGTATCCGTAACGCGGCATGAACATCCCCCGCAGATTCCAAACGTCATCGTCGGGTCGCGGGATATTGTGCAGGTTCGGGTCCGTCGATGAAAGTCTGCCGGTTACGACCTTGTGCTGTGTCAACTTGGGGTGGATCCTGCCGTCCGAGCTGGTACGCTTGATCATACCTTCGACGTACGTGCCGCGAACCTTGTCCAACGACCTGTAGTCGACGATCAGCTTGGCGACCTCGTGACCCTGTTTGGCCCAGGCTTGTAGCGTTGTTACGTCCACTGACGGCTGCTTGTTTCCGCTAGATCCGCCTGATGTCCATCGAAGTGGTACGAGCTTTTGGTCATGCACGAAGTAGTCGATCAGCTGTTTCGGCGAGCGGATGTTGATCTCCTTGCCGACCTTCTTGTTGATCTTGAACTGGATGCGCTTCAACGCCTCGCCGATGGGTTTAGCGATGTCGTGCAGGTATCCCACGTCTACTGCTACTCCGCGGCGGATGTTGTGGTAAAGAACGCGCCCGTAAGGGGCCTCGAACTTCTCGAACAGGTCCCACATCGTCAGGCCGTGAGCAGCTTCCTCGCGTTCGAGCTTTCGCTTTAGATCTTGGTAGACAGCCAGCGAGGCGAAGGCGTCGAGTGAGGCATAGTCGATGGCGTCGTCTGGGTTCTGCTCCATCATTCGGAACAGAACATCCTGGTAGGTTTCTCCCTTCTGTTTCTTGAAGACCTTCTTGAACTCCCGCATGTTCAGCCCAAGGTGCTCGAGAGCAGTCTCCTTGAGGCCGTGCTTGCGACGGTTTTCATCGTGTAACCAGTCCATGACGAGCGTGCAGTGGATGGGGCCAGGCATCAACGGAATGCCGGAGTTGGCCAGCATGCAGTTGTCGAAGTTCATGTTGGTCATGACCCAGGTGATGTCCGGGTTCTTGGAGATCTCCTTCTTGAAGACCGGGAGCATCAGCCTGTCCAGGCAGTATCGGACCCCGAGGTGTGGACAGAGCGACCAGATGATGATGTGTTCTTTCGTCCAATCATCCTTTCCGGTGGTCTCTGTATCAAGCGCACAGATGCCTGTGTCCTTGATCTCTCGGCAAACCTCGATGGTCCTTTCCGGCGTATCTATCCACTCTGGCGTGGGCACTTTGATGTACGCCAACAAAGACCTCCTATTGAAGGCCGTCCAGGAGCACACGCTCCCGGACGGCGGTTAGGTGTTGCTAGAACGGAATGTCCTCGTCGTCGGCGGGGTCATCCTTGGTGTCGTCGCGGTCCTGGAGGTGACGACGGCTATCGTCGTCCGACCACGGGTTGCGCACCTTCATGACCTTGGCCTGATTCTCGATCGGGTCAGGGGCGAAGATGCGGTGCAGTGTCGGTCTCTCAGGTACGAGCTTCTCGCACCGCTCGTCCAGGTCGCACACGCGGTGCTTGTGGAACGAGAGGGTGGTGCGGCGTTCGTCCTGGCCTCCCTGGCGGGAGACCTGCAGATCGACGTCCCAGATGCGGACGGGTTTGGGGCTCTTGCAGCTGTCGCAGTCGCGAACAGGGAGCAGAGGGGCCGCCGTGTCGCACTTCTTGCAGTGGTAGGGGCGGCTAGTGATGGACTTGAGCTGTTTCTTGCTCAAGTCGAAGTCGCTGGCCTCCGTATCGATGACCTCGCGGCCACACCCACGACACTCCCAGATGGGGGTGCTGATGGCTCCTCCGCAGTGGCACTCGCCTTGCAGCTCGTTGACCTTGCCGATGAGTTGGCGGAAGTGATCGGAGCCCAGGCTCCAGTGCAGGCGGTGGCCGAAGACGCGCTCCCAGCCCTCGCGCTCCATCTGGCGCTTGCTGAACTTGTCCATCAGCTCTTCCTCCAGCACCTTCTCGAGTATCGGGTCTCCACGATTGGCCCACTTGGTGTCGCGCTCGTGGAATTGCGGACGACCGTCCCTGTCCGTTGCCTGAACCAGGCGGTACCACGCGAGATGGATGATCGAGAAAGCCGATAGACGGCGGAAGCTGATGTGGTTCGCACCGTCATCGATGAGGTAGCACGAGATGCACTTGCCACTGCCGTGCAGCTCTCCGTCGTTATCCTCCTTCCAGATCTTCGAGCACACGTGCGACCGCTTGACGGTGGAGTTGTAGTGCTCGATGCGCTCGTGGTGCGGAGCGTTCCGTCCTCGGAAGTCCTTGTGCACCTCAAGTAGGATGCGGATCCAGTCAGGATCGTTGAGGGGTGGTTTGAAGCGGCGGCGGAAGCGCTGACTTAGCCAGGGCTTGATCTTGCCTTTCCTCTTATCGAGTTCGGGTCCGTAATTCTGCAGGTAATCTAGTCCTGCGTCGAAGTCGAAGTCTTCGCTCATAGCTTACTCTCCAGTTGCTGAAAGTTTCTGCTGTTCTTGCTGTTGTCTCAAGTTCATCTGCTGTCATGTCGTCTGGTTGAGCGTTGTCTGGTAGATGCCTTGGGTACTCACACACACGTACGCGGTGGCTTCGTGAGAGAACCTTTCCTGCTGCACACACTCCATCTCTGGCCTGCTCCGTGTTATCGAGGAAGATGTAGATCGTTGCGGCAAGCCGTTGCAACAATCTCCTCTGCATGAACGACAGGTATGTCCCCATCAGGGCCACGGTGTACTCATAGCCGTGTTGGATCAGCCACAGAGCTGCCTTGAAACCCTCCACGATGAAAACGTCAATCTTCCCGCAACTCTCATCCCGCATCAAGGGGTAAACACGATGCATGTTCCACAGGTAGTTTTTCTTCTGAAAATCGTACCCTTTGTAGTCCTCGGAGTACTTGATCAGGTCCGGTTCCTTGTAGAACTTGTACCGCGGCACCTCATCGATCACCGTCCTTCCGGATATCCCCACCAGCGCACCGAGATGATTCCTGATCGGAAACGTGATACGCATCTCTTCCTTATCGAACCCCACCTCGTATTCTTGCAGCACCTTCTTATCGAAGCCGGCATCCACCAAATCTACCGGGTGATAGTCGAAGATTCCCAGGAGCCCCTCGTTCAGCACCATCTGCTCACGAATCGGATCGGACCTGCCAATCTTCTCGTCTTTTCTGGTGCGCTTGGTAAGCTCTGGGCCGGCGCGATCCATGATGACGGCTCTCAGCTTTCTGGGCGCTCCAATTTCCTTCAGGAAGGTGTACAGAGATCCCTTGATCTGACAGCCGTGACAGATGAACATTCCAGTCTCGGTGGACATGTAGAACGCACCCTCCGTCTTCTCGACGTGGAACGGGCACGCGCCATAAATGTTCCGCCCATCGCTAGTGGTCTTCCACCACTTCAAGTACCGTGTGCCTACATCCTCAATCAGCTTCTTCAGATCGCTCATCTTCCTTCTCTTTCTCAAGGCTGAGTTGGCGGCCTCTTTGCTTGAAGGCGCGCTCTTCTTCCTTGGCTTGAGCAATTTCTTCAGCTCGGAAACGTGCGAGTACTTGCCGATGTGACTCGAAGATCTGAGTCATCTGAAATTTGACGGCAGGGACGGCCACAAGCTCGAACCCAGCCATTTTGATCTCTCTCGCTCCAGAAATGATTACCGATAGGAGTGTGTCTCCGTCATCGCTCTCAGTTTTGATCACACGTAGGGCCAGATCACACGCCTGAGCGAAGGCGTCACTGTATGCGATCTCCGCCATCGTAGACCCTTTGGTTTCCTCCCCAAGCCGGTTGGCCTGGGAAGTCGCCAGCAAAGGGATCTTGTACTCGCGGGCTATCTCTTTCAGTCCGTAGGCGATCTCGCCCTTGTCCTGGTACATCACGCCCGATCCCTTCTTGACAGCCTGGATCAAGTAAACGGAATCGGCGCATACGATGTCCGGCTCGAACTCCTCGATCTTGGCCCGCAGCTCCATCAATCCGCTCGCGGAGCTATTGCCCCACCCGCTGGTGAACAGCACAGACCGATTACGGTTCTTCTGCTTGAAGATCCGTGTCTCCTCCTCCTTCAGGTGCTGCACCGTGTCGACCAGCGTGGCCTCGTCCTCAGCAGACAGCTTTCCATTGCGAAAGGCCTGGTAGTCTACTCCGATCATGCGTGCCACGAAACGTGTCCGTAGCTGCTGCGGTGCCATCTCCTTGGTGAAGACAAGGACGCGACAATTGTGGTGAAGGTAACACTCCACGGCCACGTCCATGAGCAACCACGTCTTTAGGCTCTTCGGCCTGCCGTACAGCAGGATGAACTCCGTGTTCAGCATGCCCCTGGTCTGTTCGTTCAACGGGTGAAACTGCTGACCCGTCTTCTTTGAGACCTTTGGCTTGCCGCTCTTCGTGTGGTACCCCCACCCCATCGGGTATGGAATACCCAGATACCCAAGTTGATCTTTCGCCTGGTAGTACTCTCGCAGGATGTCACCGCTGGAGTCCGCGAGGATTTCATCGTCTCCGACCTCGCTGCCGGCGGCTATGGACTTCGCATCCTGGTACATGCACTGGACGGCCCCTCGCGGGTCATCCTCGTACATGTCCTTGATCTTATCGTTGATCTCTTCCACCCTCCCCCGGACCCATTCGTCCCGAACCTCCTGACACAGGGCCTCGATGGTCATGTGCTCTGGAGGGTCCGGGAGGTCGAGTGTGGGGTACTGGTTCAATACCATGTCCAGGGTCGGAACTGAGTTCCTGGTCTTCTTACCCTGAAAGTAGTCGATCAAGTAGTTGTAGAGAAGCCGCCCGTCATCGGTGCGGAACATCTCATACCTGATCCCCTCGTGCATCATGGTCTTCATGCCGCCGGTCTCGATGACCTTCGACAGAAGGAGAAGCTCGTAGTGACTTGCCAACGGCTCCTCCTATGCGGGGCTCAGGTATTCGATTTTCCCTTTGTTGTAGACCCGGGGAGTTCCGTCCACCTCTACACCGAGGGTGTAGCGATCGGTGTAGAGCAGCTTCCCGACGATCGGCTCTGACAGAGAGTCCGGTAGGAATTCTACCTCCCTGCCGATCCAGCCCTTCACCCGGCTGTGCCAGTTGTCGTCCACCTGGAGGATGTCCCGCAGCTTGTGGACCACGACCTTCAACTGCGAGACCGACTCCCTCAGATTTTTGAACTCGTTGTAGAAGTGCCCGATGTTGATCTTGGGCGGCCTTCTCTTCTGACCATTATTCTCGGTCATGCTGCACCTCCTTACGCGGCGCGAGCCATGTACTCTCCAGCCAGCTGCTCCAGCTCGAACCGCTTGTCCATGTCCTTTTCCTCTTGCGAAGCTCGGGAGATGGCTTGGAAGATGCCGTAGCGGTTGTGCAGGGGCTCGATGGCGAAGACCTCCTTGGCTCGGTCCTGGAATGTCTGCGTTGTCTTCTTCCGGTTCAGGAACTTCAGCATCTCAGCTTCGGGATCTTCCACGGGTTGGTCCTGCAGCGCAACCATCATCTTCTGGTTCTTGGAGATGACGGTCGGGAGCTTGCTGAGAGAATCGTCCAGCAGCGTGTCGATGGCGTCATCGCTGATGCCGCGGTGCATCCGGTAGAGGATGCGACCATCTGACACCGTCACGATGGCACCGTTCAAGCAGACCAACCTGAACGTTGAGGCGTCGATCGTGACGGCCGTGTACCCCACCTCAGAGTTACGCAGGTGGAATCCTTGGTGGACGATGTCGTTCTCCGGCAGCAGGCCCTCAGCTTCGGCCGCGTTGTAGAAGCGGCGCACCTGCTCGTTGGGATGGTTCCTGTCGATAGGTCCCAGGTTGGTCTCTTTCGTCACTACCGTGTAGTGGCTGGACTTGTCGCAGTGAAAGCCCGTGCCGAATCGGTTCTTCATGAACCGCATCTCGTTGGTGTTGATCCGCTTGTTGCGGCTCATCCGGTCGAAGATTCGAACATCGTCGATGGCCGAGTACGTTGGGCTCAGGATGGCCCTGACGAACCCGTTCGCGTCGCCGTTGCCGGGGTCGTCCTTGTCGTACCGACGCGCTCTGATCTTTCTCGTATCGTGGGTGCGGGAAAACCGTCGGTGCAGCTCCTGCTGGATCTCCTCTGCCTTGATGTGCTCCGGGTCGAACCACTTGCCCCAGTTCACGCCCAGAATCGATCCGAGCTGGCGTTGCGCCCAGTCGGTCATCGAGAGGCGGCCCAGCTTTGGGACTTCCATGTGAACGCTCGGGAAAACCGTGTTTCCATCGGGGACGATGCGAACGTCCTCCAGGTCGACAACCTTGTCCTCGTAGTTGCGCTCGTGCAAGCGGGTGATCATGTTGAACACCGCGCTAAACTTGAGCATCTTCTTCCGCTTCATCAGCAAGTCCTGTGGGTTCATGAAGGCCCTCTTTTTTTCCTTCGGCCGTGGCCGGTTGTTGGTTGAAAATTGTTGCTGCCACATCACTCTCAAGCAGATCGATGAACTTGGTCATCGCCTCCTGCGTCTCCTTGCTTGCTACTTCGTGCGCCGACATCTTGATCGCCCCGTATGGGGTGGACGTCTTCGTGTCCAGGTACTGTGCTGTCAGCTTGATCGTCACACCGATGCCCGTCCTGTTCAGCTCTGCGCTGACGATGGAGACAGCATCAAACCGAGGACTCCCTTCGATCTTCTTCACTTCTTCTTTCCTTCCAGGTATTCACGCAGATACTTGTTCAGGTTTCGTGCGAGGAACTTGTGCGCTAGGTGCGCAGCACTCTCGTTGGCCACTTCAATCTCCGCTACGGACTGTCCACACGACAGCTTGATGAAGCATGTCGATTCGATGGACATCCCCTTGTCTTCTCCGAGCCTCCAAGGTTTGACGCCCAGCGTGACACCGACTTCGGCCGGGCCGGGGGAGATGTCGAAGTGCTCCCAGTCCGTCTTCCGATCATCTAGGACAACCTCTCCGTTCTTCTTGACCGTTGTGTGCTGCTGCGCTGGTCCAAGTTGCCGCCGCTTGAACTTTCTCATAGCACCAGCGCCTTCGGGCATCCTGCGATGAGCGAGAGCGTCGGCGGCTTCTCGCTGTAGGCTTTGAAGGCCTTGTCACGGTCCAGCTCGCCCTGCCGGATCATTTGATCGAGCCTCTCCTCATCCACAAGGTACGTGACCTTCTCCGTCAAGAAGTGCTGAGAGATCCTAGCCGGAAACAGCCGTGCCAGCTCGGTCCCATCCCAGACCTGGGTACGCTTCTTGAGTGCCCCCAGCGGCCCGATGATGAGCTTCTTCTTGTCCGAGTTCTTCAGCTCCGCCTTGATGGAGGTCGTTGCCTCCTTGAGCGAGACGTTGTAGTCGTCCACGAGAGAGCGCAGCTCGTCCATGAAGTCGTCGTTGTCATCCATGAACTCGTGCAGCGCGTCTCGTGCTTTCTCGAAACGCTTGACCGCCCCTTTGGCGGTCTCGGCTCTACGCCGATTCGGTCGTTTTCTCATGTGAGCAGTCCTCCTTGCACTAGAAACATATCGCGCATTTTGTATCCTCGATCGGGCATGGGAGTGTCCCAGTATACCTGCCGAAGTTTGTCTAGCAGGTAGGCCGCGCGCCTCCACGCAACCAGGGCCTGGCCCCATACTCCTATCTTTCTCTTGTCCCCGCTCCGCGCGAGAAAAGCGGGGTGATACATCGACATCACCGGGTAGGTGACGTCGGTCGCCTTGCCGCGGATAACGCAGTGCTGCACCTGTCCTTGGACGTTCCGCATCGTGACTGAGCGCTGACCCGTCACCTCGAGCACGGCGGGCTTACCCATCGCCACTACCAACAGTGGATCAATCTCGTACAGGACCTCCTCCCAGAACGGCCGACAAGCAGCCCGCTCCTTACTGGACGGGTCCCTGTTCTCTTCTCGCTTACGACCAGATCTCTCATCGGTGGAGATGGAGAACGGACGACACTGGACAATGTTCATCACGAACACGCTTCTGCGATCTATCTTCACGGCCTCCAGGTACTCATTGAGGATGTCTCCCGAAGGTCCTATGAAGGGAGCGCCTTCGAGATCTTCTTCCTCCCCCGGGCCGATGCCGATGATGACCATGTCCGCATCGACGTTTCCATCCGGCATTACGATTCTTCCAGCAGTGCCGTCCGTTTTGAGTTTCTTTTGCTCTCGCAGCTCTCCAAGTCCGCACTTTGTACACCCGCGCCATTTCCTAAAAATGGAGAGCACCCTCTGCTCTCTTTCGGTTGGGCTCATTCTTGGTCTCTCCGAGGCTTGAGCGTTTTGAATTCATACGGGCCGCCTTCATCCGACGGCCAGCGCCTCAGCTGCAGCTTCAGTTTGTTGCACATCCTGTGGAAGAGATAGATATAGACATCGTCGTAGATCACCACGAGCGGATTCTTCATCCCTTCGTGGTGGCGATACCCCTGGATCCGCCCCATCCCCTGCTGCAGCGCGTTCTTTCCTCCTTCCGGGTGTTGTGAGCCGAATGGCGTCATCCAGAACAACGTGTCCAGGCTGTCTTCGTCGATGGCCTCCATCACCAGCTGGTGTGTTCCAAAGATCAGCTGCTTCGTTCGGAGCGCTTCCCACCTCTCTTTCACCTTCACTGAGCCTGTGCAGATACCTGTTGAATATCCCTCCTCCAAGAACTTGGCGTGCATCAGACGAAGGTGGTCTACGCTGTGACTCAGCGCCAGCACCTTTCGTCCTGCCGCGATAGCATCTCGCAGGTCTTTGGCGATGTACTCGTTGCGTTCTTCCATCCTGCCGACGTATGATCGCAGCAGTCCTATGTTGGGCTTTCCGGCCTTGTCGATGACGTACTCGTTGTAGTCTGCTGGGGATATCTGAAATAGCGTTTGACGGAAACGGATGTCTGTGGGGACGTCCTGTGACAGGTCTTTGTGGAATGGTTCGCCGAGGTGGTAGTTGTAGACCACCTCGGTGCCGTCTTCGCGGTTCACCGTAGCGCTGAGCCCGAACCTCCGACCGCAGAACATTGTCGCGGTGATACAGAAGTACGGGGCCGCTAAATGATGACAGTTGTGGACTACTACATTGGACGAGCTTACTTGGTAGGTAGGGGTTCCGCCGATTTGGAGATTGTATACAAGACCGTTTGGACAACGTCCTCCAAATGTTCCATCGGGCGTAGAGTCTACCCGCCGGACAGCCTTCACCTTTTGCTTCTGCGCAGAGCACAGCACCGTGTCATCGCTGCTTAAAGCCAAAGCAGGGACCCACCCTCTGGCGGTCCAGAACGGGTGCTTTGGCGTACAAACGATCTCTACTCCGTCTATGAGGACAGAGACCAGTGCGTGTGGACGCGATACGAAGATCCTTTCAATAGGCCGCTTCGAGAACAATCCCATGTGTTCATCAAACGACCAAACTAGATCTCCCACTCTTCGCCTCTCTATTGGCACACCATCAACCAGAGTCCCGGCTACAAAGCACTCATCCCATATGATAGTCCCAAACCATCTACGCATCTCTGGAGTTACCTGATCGGCATACTTTGCCAGTGTGTGCAGCGTGGCGACAACGATTGGCCGTTTCCAAGTCCACCTGCTGGGACTCCCACGGATCAATCCGATTCCGCCATCGAACTCCAAAAATTCCCTGATCTTCTCTTCCCACTGATCAAGTATCGTCGTCTGGTTTACGATGACTAGGGCGTTGTGCCCGAAGTGGGCGATGGCGTGCAACGCGATTGTTGTTTTTCCTTTCCCACAATTTAGGTTCAGCAGCCCGTTGTCCGCCTTGATGAATGCGGCGAACGCTTTGCGCTGCGTGTCCTTGTCCGGCTGCAGCTTGTCCAGGACGACGTTGCTCTTGAACACCGCCCGCGGGAAATTCCCTGGCGTGATGTCTACGATGGGGAATGTCAGCTGGCCGTACGTGTCGGGAGGAACATACTCTCGCGGCACAGCGATGTGGTGTGGGCTGTCCTCCCAGAGCTGAAGGAACTCCATCCCCTCTTCTCCGCTGACCTCGAACTCCAAACTGGCCTTGATCGATATCGTGTTGACGTGCTTCTTAGGAAGCCACATCCGTGTCCCCAGGTACGCCCTTTCGGGGTCCCTGACGATGAATTTGAAACCTTCCATCCGGCCTCCAGGTGCTCTCCCCAGGTCTGGAGAATACTCCCCAGGTCTGGGGAGAGCTATCCGTTCTTCCAAGTCCCTGAAATTAGAAGCGCCACCAGCTGAAGAAGTCCTCGATCTCTCTACCGGCCTCCCTACATGCTCCTGTAGCGATCATGCAGAACAGGTGCTTCGCCGGGCTCCTTCCTTCTGGGATCTCCCGCGGTCGCTCGATATTATCGTATCTGCGTCTGGAATGCTCCATCCTGGGTTCACTCCGCTGTACCGGAATGCTTGTTCCTCGTCTCTTCTCTCGGACCTTTTCGCCGCACGACCTGAAATAGTCACACCGCTGACAGTCGTAGGACCCGGGATCAAAATACTGGTCCCTACCGTAGCAGTCCAGCTCCCTCTCGGCCGGGTATCGATCGCTGTATCTCAGTCCCATTCTTCCTCCTAGAAGTAGTTGATTCAGTGTCGGAAGCCTTATACCGACATTTTCTAGTTTCTTTTGGCTTCTTGACGTTTTAGATCTAGGGCGGTTAGGATGTAGGGCATCGCCTCAGACCAGGAGCTTTAGAATGATCAACGCCCTGCTGGATATGTACGACGACCCCTCCGGCATCGTTCTCAAAGAGAAGGTCGCTTCGCTGGAGGATGTACCGGAGTTTATCAAGCAGGCTGAGCGCCTGGACCGAGAGACGCTGGACAAGCTACCTGATGACGTCTTCGCCCTGGTCATGCTGGACAGCGGAGACAAGATGCGTAAGTACGCCTGCACCGACAAGGGAAACACCGCCCTCTCAGTGCTCTACTTCATGGAGACCAAGAACAACCTTCCGGCGGAGGCTCAGAAGACAGCGGCGAAGAATCTGATGGAGGCCTGTCGATGGTACAGCATGGAGCCCCCCGCCGAACTTGAGAAGACCGCCCTTCTCGGCCCGGCGATGGGAGCAGTAACCCTTGGCATGGGGGCAATGGAAGGCAACCGCCGATACAAGCAGCGCAAGGCGGCGCTTCAGCAGGGTGCAACGGGGTCGCAGATCATGAAGATGAGCGAGATGGGAGCCAACATCATGCCCAAGACCAAGGTACCTGAGAAGACGGCCTCCCTGAAGCCCCACGTCGACATCACGGGCAAGCACCCACCGCAGCAAGTAACCCAGGAGACCGGAAGGTTCTACGCGCTCACCAAGGAGGGTGGGGCCCGATACCCAATCGACACCATGGGTCAAGTCCAGAAGGCGATCACGTATTTCGAGAAGTACGCCGAGCGCTTCACACCTCCTGATCGCCACCTCTTCTGTGCGAACGTGTCTCGGAGGGCGGACGAGCTCGGCGTACCCGTGACTGAGAAGATCGCCAAGTACGGAGCGTCCACCATGGCCCAGGATGCCCCCGTAGCGATTTATCAGCGCCAGAGGATGTTCCGTGAGGGGACCAGCGAGCACGGCCTACTGCAAGAGATGCGCGAGAAGTGTGCCTCGATCAAGCCCGAGTTCCTGGCGGTCACGCTGGAGAACTTTGATAAGCAGGCGGGGCTGGACAGGCTGTGGGACAACGGTCTGCCAGATCCGTACTACTCGATCTTCGGTGTGGAGAAGCGAGCTGAGTACAGCTTCACCACCGCGAACGACACGATCAACGAAACACGCTTGAAACGCTGCGCCAAGGAGTGTAAGAAGCAGGTCCAAGATCTGTTCAACGAGGATGTGGCGGAGGAATTTTCCAAGGACCCGGTGCAGATTTTCGATTCCCTTCCCCTGGACCAAAAGCGTATTATCATGCGACTGGCATCCCAGGTCGAAGAATAAAGGAGAGATCACGATGACAAAAGAGAGCAAGGCATTCGGTACGCAGCGCGCCAACAAGCAGCACCTCGTGCTGGGTAAGGGCGGCGTGGCTGGTGAGGTCGCAGATCTCCGCCGCGACGTGGAAGAGGGCTTTCAGAACAACGAGGAGCGCGCGGGCTTCCCCGAGGTCGACTGGGTCGATGGCGGCGCGATGTCCGTGGACGGCGGAGACGACTTCGTCATCAAGGGATCGAACCTGCTGCAAGATCAGGAGTTCGACTCGGTGACGCTGGGCACCGGCAACGCGGCCGTCACCTTCTCGGCGTTGAAGCCGGGCGAGGGCAGCGGGCTCTCCGTAGTCATCGAGCAGGGTGTTGGGGCTCTGGCGGTCGATCTGACAGACGGGCTTCTGACCGTCACGCTCGCCGCGGCGAACAGTACGGCCACCGAGGTAGCTGCGGCCGTCAACGCCGACTCCGATTGTATCGGGGTGATCCTGGCCGTCGCCGGTGGAACCGGTGCGGATGACGTCGTGGTAGCGACCGAGACCGAGTTGACCGGCGGCGTCGGCACCTACGCCGAGAACAAGGTCCTCATCTCTGGCGTGGAGGCGCTGCCGAAGCAGGAGGCCGACTCGTGGGGCGACGACTCGATCACCGTGAAGACGCCAGATCTGACGGCTGAGACCGATGCTCGAGCGGAGGGCGACCTGGCCACCATCCGTGTTATGGTGGACGGTAAGCTGTCGCTTCAGGCGACCATGGCGCTGGGCGCGGCATAACAGCGAGATCTGGTGTCCCGGGACTACGAAGCTGAGCTCCGGGAGGTCCTGGAAAAGACGGGTCAGTCAGCCGGCATCACCAACACGACGGACGAGTCGGCCGAACACGTCGAAACCACGTCTCCGGAGACAGAGCACACGGAGGCGGAGAAGGTTGTTGTTACGCCCTTCTCCGCCGCCAAGCTCTTTGTGCACCACGACACACATCCTCTGGTCTTGGACATCAAGCTGATGGATCAGTATGGGCTCTCGTGGTTCGAGTGGGAGCCCACGACGTTGTGGCGAGAGATCATGGACGATTTTCGGACGCCCTCGATCTCGGACCACGTCAAGAGCAAGATCCAAGCCCTACGTACGACGCACATCACAGATAAGGCGTTCGCGAAGTGGGAGACGTTCTCCGTCATCACGCAGGCACTGAACAACAACATTCCAGACTTCGAGATCATGCGGAGGCCCACCATCTCCCAGCTGTTTGCGGCAGTGGACATGATGACTATGGTTCGCAACGATGTCCCGTTCAGCGAGGAGATCGAGTACTGGTGCGGGGCCGCACTGCTGGATGCGGGGGTGGTGTGTGCCCCCCAGCCCATCGCTTTCTGCCAAGACGCAATCCTGGAGATTCAGGAAGAATTGGGAGTAGAGGTTGACCCAGCTCCCGTAAAGGAGAAATATAGACTATTGCTGTCTGTCCCCGCGGAGGAGGTGGAGCTCAGGGAGAACCCGGTGGACATCCAGGTGATGAAGCTGATCATTGCCAGGGACTACCTTTCTTTGCGTCGCGGCCAGATGAAAGAACAGCTGAGGGCCCTACGATGAATGCATACAAGACCCTGGCCTTTGTAGACGAGCTGGAGAAGCTGGCCCTCGCACCTTCGTTGGTCCAGCGGGCCCTACGGTCTGGTGTCGGCCGTGCTGTCGTCAGCAACGTCCCGAAGGTCTGGGGCTCTGGTTTCGGGCGCGCGGCAGCGGGAGCCCTGCCTGGGGCGGCCATAGGTGCTGTGGCAGACCCGCAGGACAGTGTTCGGGGGGCAGTCCTGGGCGGTCTTGCTGGAGCTGGAGCTGGCTATGCATCACCCCTGCTCACGGCTGGGGGTCGCGCTCGTGCTAGAGAGGCCCTGAAGCAGTGGGGCAGGGAACAGAAGCACTCCTTCGTTGGTGGTGAACTCCCCATCAAAAAAAGCATGAAGCCGGAAGAAATCGCGAAACTTCGATCTGCGGAGAAGGCCGGGCTGACTAGTCTGCCGGGCGTAGTCAAGGGGATGGCAAAGAGGCCGCTACAGACGATGAAGGCTGGTTGGCAACACGCTGGAGGTCTGGGCAAGGCTATGATCGTGGGGGATGTGGCGCTGCAGGCTCCGGGCCTTGTAGACCCAACCACCCCAGAAGGAACGGGGGAGAAGGCCCTGCGGATGCTCGGAGGGACAGCAGGATTTCTTGCCGGAGGAAAGCTGCCGATGTTGGCTAGCCTGGCCCCCATGGCCGGGCTGGCGTACCTCGGCGGGAAGGCTGGTCGCGGGATCGATGTGTTGACAGGCGAGAGAGCAAAGAAAAAGAAGATGATGACTGCGGCGCAGCAGGCCGAAGCCGACAAGTTTTTGCGGGTCAGGCCTACTACTGCTCTCGCTCAGCGGGAGGCGCGGAAACTCGTCCCGGCCGGGTACATCCCGGCTGGGTACGGACCGGGGGTTGTCTGATGGACCTCGGAACAGTTGGCGCTACACGCTTCTCCAGATCTCGCGGCAGGATAACTGGATCTGGAACCAGCGGCATCAGCTATCCGAGCCCGTTCTTCGATATCGGGCATACGTACCTGCCCACCACCGTCAAGCAGATGTTCAGGTGGTGTCGGTACTACTTTTTAGTTCACCCGCTGATCAACTCGATCATCTTCAAGATGGCCCAGTATCCGATCACGGACCTGGTCTATCACACCGACGATCCGCACTTGAAGGACCGGTGGAGGGAGATCTTCGAGGACGTTCTCAAGTACCGCTGCTTCCAGATGGAGATCGGTCTCGACTTCAACACGTACGGCAACGGGTTTGTCTCAATGTTCTTTCCGTTCCGGAAGATCATTGAGTGCACGAACTGTCATAACAGCGAGGCCGCAAAGGACGCCAGGTACTACTTCCGCAACTTCCAGTTCTATTGGAAGTGCCCACGCTGTGGGCACCACGGGCCGACCAAGGTCTATGATCGGTACATCAAGTCGACGCGGGGAATCCGCCTCTTGAGGTGGAACCCGGAGGACATCGACGTTCGATACAACGATCTGAACGGCCAGTACACCTACTTCTACGACATTCCCGTGAAGTTGAAGAACGACATCATCATGGGGCGGAGACATATCGTGGAGGAGGTGCCGCAGGTCTTCATCGAAGCGCTTCGACGGAAGAAGGCTATCGTCTTCAACAACGACAACATCTACCACTTCCGACGCCCGACACTGGCTGGCAAAGATCGAGGGTGGGGAATCCCATTGATCTTGCCGGTGCTGAAGGACGCCTTCTACCTGCAAATACTGAAAAAATCTCAAGAATGTGTGTCTTTAACCAGCGAGCTGGAGACATCGGGCGGGCTGGTGCAGGCGGACGATGTTAGGGTTGGGGACCTCGTGAGAACTCATACGGGCGCGTGGAAATCCGTGGAGAAGAAGTGGTATCGGGACGCCCGAGAAGAAGAGGTCGGCAGGAAGATCACTCTCACGAGTCTTCGTGGGTATCCGACAACGTATTCTCCACAACATCCAATCTTTACGATCCGCAGAAACGGGATTAATAGACGGACGGACACGAGAGAAGCTCCACGCTCCTCAATAATTTTGAGCAGGCCGCATCTTTATGAGGAGGTCCTTTGTCCGGCAGAGTAGTTGGGTATCGGGGAGTACGTCCTCTATCCGCGGTATCTCCCCGTGCAGGAGACAACCTACGTTGACGTTGCTTTAAGGACCGGGTTGGTGAGTACTGACGGGTTCGTCTATAGTGGGTGCTGTGAGGACACCGCTGTCGCTTTCGAATCTTTGGAGCGGGGAGAAAGGGTACCACACGACAACCCGGGGCGAGTAGCGAAGAGGGCGATTCGTGATGGGCGCACTCCGAAGAGAATGCCCAGGATCATTCCCATGACGGACGACCTGGCTTACATCCTCGGTTGGTATGCTGGTGATGGGAGCTGCAATGCCAGAAGTGTATTTTTCAGCCTTGGGAAAGGGGATGATTCCCTTTCTCTCATCGGGGCTATTCAGCGAGAGTTCGGGGTTACACCCACCGTGGAGGAGGGAAAATCTGTGAACACGGTGGTACTGTCCGACGTCATCGTACGTCATTTGATCAAGGGCCTAGTACCCGGGACAGCTCGACATAAAAAAGCCCCAGAAGAGGTGCTCAACGCCCCAAACAGCATGAAACTTTCATACCTGCGTGGGTTGTGGGAGGCAGACGGGTCAGCAGGCGAAAAGAGTATATGCATCACCTCCACCAGTCGAAACCAAGCATATGACGTATATAGGATCGCGATCCATGTTGGCTGTATCGCTTCCATCGGAAAATCGAAGCCGAGCGTTAGCGTAATTGATGGAAGAGAGGTACGAAGCAAAGGATCGTACAATGTGACCGTATGCAATGCGTCGGCCGATCGTCTGCGTTCTTTGTGGGAGTGCGGGGAGGGCCCTGATATTACATCAGGGAAAAGCGGGTTCTTTTGGGGTGACTACTTTGCCACCAGGATCTGCGCAATTGAAGAGGTTGAGGAGGCACAGTATATAGACTTCAAGGTAGCCGATGACACCACGTTCTGTGTCCCGGGTACGGCCACAAAGAATAGCATTGCGCTCGATCATATCGTCCCACTTCGCGTGATGTTCCCGCAGACCGGCTCGGCAACCGCCGACCCATTCTCGATGGTCAACCTCTCGGAATGGAAAGATCAAATCGCTGAGGAGATTCAGCGTTGGAGGCTCGATAATAACTACATTCCGATCCTCCCGCTCCCCATCGGTAATCAGACCATCGGAGGCGATGGTCGGGCGTTGTTGCTCGGGCAAGAGATCAGAGTGTGGTCGGAGCAGATCGTCACCGGGCTGGGGATCCCAATCGAGCTCATCTTCGGCGGCCTGTCCTACAGCGGTAGCAATGTATCGCTGCGTATGCTCGAGAACATGTTCATCAACTATATGCACGATCATATCGACCTGACGAAGTGGGTGGTGCGTAAGATCTCTTCTTACATGGACTGGCCATCGATAACGATCAAGTTCAAGCCGTTCAAGATGGCGGACGACTTGCAGCGTAAGGCGTTCAACCTGCAGCTCTCCCAGGTCGGAAAAATCTCTGACGATTCCCTGCTGTCTGATGCAGATTTCGATCCGGACCACGAGGACAAACAGATCGAGAACGAGACCAACCGGCGAGCGGAGGCACAGAAAAAGGCCAGGCTGGCGCAGGCCGAGATCGAAGGCGCGAGTCAAATGATCATGATGCGCTATCAGATGAAGGCGCAGCAAGAACAGATGCAGATGCAGATGCAGGGAGCTCCGGCTCCCGGGGAGCCGGGAGCAGAGGCGCACGGCGTCGCGGAGGAGAGTGGGATGCAGCCGCAGCAGCCCCCGCCAGAGCAAGGTGGACCTGGGACTGCTCCGCTTCCTCAACAGATGATGGCTGCGCAGGCGCTGCCACCAATTCCGGCCCAGGCCCGCGCCGAGCTACCGCCAGCAATGTCGGAGATGGAGTCACCGCTGAACATGGCGCAGCAAGTGGGTCAGGTTAATCAAGACCAGGCTGGCCAGATGAACGTGGATCTCATAGCGCAAGCTCAGATGGTGGCGGGGCAGCTGATGCGGATGGACGAGAACAGCCGGACGATGGTGCTGATGAACTTGAGACAGCAGTCGCCTGAGTTCTACCAGGTCGTGTTGGGGCTAATGCAGAGCATGGTGGCCGGCGGCCCCACCGCAGAACCGCCGCCCGAGCAGCAGGCTCCACAGCGGGGCCGCGAGGCCGCCGCAGTCTAGGTCAGGCTGACTCGTTTCAAGGTCGGCCATGACGGTATCTTCTCCTCCTCGTCTTCTTCAACTCCTGGATCTGGGAAATCGTCCTCAAACCCTAACAGCCTGGTGAGCGCCCAACCGTCGTATTCACGGACCCGCATCTCTAAACAATCAGAGCACATGTTGATACGTAATACTCTGGAGCGACCATCAAAGAACTCCTGGATATCTTCGCACCAGACCGTGTCCGGCCCGTGAATCTCGAATCTTCCGGCCTCAATCTCGTAACAAGACTCCTCTCCGATGAGGTCCTCGGGGCAAAACCCGCAGTCTGTGTGATCGTCCCCAACCTCTTCGAACCCAAGACCGATCTCCTCCAAACACCCCAGGTGCGCCCATCTTACGTCTTCCCCGTCTTGGTAACACCTGGGATGAAAGTACCATTCATTATGCTTGCGGCTTCGTCGAAGCCTCCCCACGCGGATGCAAAAGGCTTCAACGTCCAGGCCGATCTTATTTTCGCATATAACGCAGCTTGGGCTTTCGTCTCGTTCTCTTCCCATCCTGGTCCTCCTTCGCCTTCTTTAGTTTTCTGACGACGCTTCTCAGCGTTTCATGGAGTGCCATGAGAAGACCCACAACAAAACCACTTTCGAACATCTCTCGCATCAGTCATCCTCGTCGTCTGCATCTTCATTCTTGTCTTCGTCATCTTCGGCCTGCCCGCTATTCGGATCTAGCGCATCATCCAACCAGTCCTCCGCCTCTTTGAGCTGTGATTGATCTTCGTCTTCGGGCATGGTTTCTCCTGTGTAAAAGTTACTGACCATCTTAGTCTTCTTATATCGACGAATTCGATTGTTTTGACTCGCAAAATGTGGGCTGCTATGATCTTCGTCGTATACACAGGAGTCATCTAATGGCGAGGCTCGCACCTGAAGAGGGGTTCGCCCTCCTCAAAGACCAGGTAGCGGAGACTGTCAAGGAGATCTTCCCGATCAAGGGAACCAAACACACTCTCCGCCTGGACGACATCGAAGTCAAAGACAACAAGGACATCGAGGACATCCGCTCCCAAAAGAAGGCGCGGCTAGAAGGCCGCACCTGGTCCGTTCCGGTCAACGGTAAGTTGTCTCTCGTTGATAACAAGACCGGGAAGGTGGTCGATCGGCGGACTCAGAGGATCATGAGCTTGCCCAAGGTGACCAACAGGCACTCCTACATCGTGGATGGTCAGGAGTACCAGATGGACAACCAGTGGCAGCTCAAGCCCGGCGTCTATTCCAGGCGTGATGAGAGGGGCGAGCTGGAGTCCATGTTCAACCTGAAGGGTAAGCACGCCTTCAAGGTGAAGTTCGACCCAAAGACAGCCAAGTTCTCCATGCTCAAGGGGACCACCAACGTTCCGCTCTACCCCATTATGCGCGAGCTCGGGGTGACGGACGAGGACCTCGAAAAGTCGTGGGGCAAGCAGATCTTGCAGTCCAACAAGGTCAAGTCTTCAGACGCTGCGCTCGAGCGGTTCTACAAAGCCGTAAACAGAGAAAAGCCCTCGGACCCGCGCCAGGCCAGGGAGTTTTTGCAGGAGTTCATGGACGGGGCGAAGATGGACCCCGACGTCGCCCGCATCACGTTGGGCGATAAGCATGACACTGTCGGCGGAAAGACGATCCAGCTCGCCTCGCAGAAGCTGTTGGGCATCAGCCGCGGTGACGTGAAACCAGATGCACGCGACAGCCTGATGTTCAAGAACTTCCGCTCGACAGAGGACTTCGCACGCGAAGCGCTTCAGACCAGGAGTGGAGAGATCTTACGGCGCGTCGGAAATAACCTGGACCGGAAAGGAAAGATCCAGGAGATCGTCGGGCCGGACATTTTCAACCGTCCCATCAATGCGCTGTTCAAGAAGGCCAACCTGTCCAACCGACCAGACCAGACCAACCCGCTAGAAATGATCTCCGGAGCGATGAAGACGACGATCATGGGTGAGGGTGGTATCACGAGCGAGCATAAGATCACTGAGGATGCAAAGCTCATCGATCCTTCCCACCTCGGTTTTCTCGATCCGATCCATACTCCTGAATCGGCGCGAACAGGCGTGTCGTTGCATCTTCCTCTTGGGGCGCGAAAGAAGGGGAACAAGCTCGTCACCAAGATGTACAACATCAAGACGGGTAAGATGGAGGATGTCGATCCCGAGACGGCGTACAACGCCAATATCGTCTTGCCAGATCAGGTGAAGTGGAGGGATGGAAAGCCCGTCCCAATCGGCAAGACCGTCAAGTTCAGCGGCCAGGAAAACGAAATCACAACGGGCAGTATGAAGGGGGCGGACTACGTAATGCCGGCCCCGGCACAGCTCTTCTCTGTCGCCTCCAATATGATCCCCTTCCTTCAGAACGACTCCGGGAACAGGGCAACGTACGCCAGCAAGCAGATGGAGCAGGCCATCCCACTGAAGCATCGAGAGTCTCCGTTGGTGCAGACCGTCATCGCCGCAGGGAAGAAAGAGACCAGCCTCAACAAGTTCATGGGGAAGATCAATTCCCATACGACTCCAATTGATGGAGAGGTTGTGCAGGTCAAAAGCGATAGCGTGGTGATCAAGGGAGCGGACGGGAAGCGCAAGGAGGTTCAGACTTACGACCACTTCCCGTTGAATGACGACAAGAGCTTCTTGCACTCGACGCCGCTGGTGAAGGTTGGCGATAAGGTCAAGAAGGGGCAGACCGTAGCCGACACGAATTTTACCAAAAAGGGAGATCTGGCACTCGGATCGAACTTGACGACGGCGTATGTCCCGTTCCACGGGTACAACTACGAAGATGGTGTGGTGATCTCCGAGTCCGGGGCGAAGCAGCTCACGAGCGAGCACATGCACCGTAAGGGCCTGGACGTCGGCAAGGAGCACACGCTCAGCAAGGACGCGTTCCTCAAGCACTACGGGATGACGCTCAAAAAAGACCAAGCTGACAAGCTGGACGACGCGGGCGTGATCAAAAAGGGACAGAGGGTTGGTCCGGGAGACACCCTGGTAGCGGCCTTGCGGCATCGGGAAGAGACGGACGAGGACAAGATCCGTAGGCGGATGCACAAGTCGTTGGTCAAACCATACGACAACGTCTCCGTCACCTGGGACAACGATCATCCAGGCGTCGTGACGAACGTGGTGAAGCGAGGCAAACGCGCAGAGGTTCATGTCAGGACTGAGGAGCCGGCGGAAATCGGCGATAAGATCAGCGGCAGGCATGGGGACAAGGGCATTATCACCCGCATCGTCCCAGATCACGAGATGCCCACAACCAAGGACGGGAAGCGTGTTCATCTGGCGCTGAACCCGGCGGGGGTTGCTGGACGTATCAATTTGGGACAGGTCCTTGAGGCAGCGGCCGGGAAGATCGCCGAGAAGACTGGAAAGCCATACCGCGTGCAGAATTTTGACGGCACTGAGGATATGACCGAGCGTGTCCAGAAAGAGCTCAAAGAGCACGGTCTGTCCGACAAGGAAGAGCTCATCGACCCCAAGACCGGCAAGACGATGGGGAGGGCTTTGGTGGGGCCGCGGTACATGCACAAGCTTAGACACCAGGTCGGAAAGAAGCTCGTAGCCCGTGCTGGAGGACCGGACTACGCCTACGATATGAATCGCATTCCGAAGCGTGGCGGTCCGCACGGGGCGCAGGCGTTGGACTCTTTGGGGGTCTACGCGATGTTGGCTTCCGGAGCCAAGGCGAATCTTCGTGAGATGCAGACTTACAAGAGCAACGCGGAGAACAACGATGAGCTGTGGTCTGCGGTTCAGACTGGAGATCCACTCCCAGCTCCCAGGCCCTCATTCGCCTACAACAAGTTCGTCGGCATGCTCAAGACTATCGGCGTCAACACGGTCAAGCAAGGCAACACACTGAACCTGATGCCGCTGACGGACAAGCAAGTCAGGGAGATGAGTGAGGGTAGGACGATCAAGGACGCCGGGAAGATGGTCCTCGGGAAGAACCTCAAAGAGGAGAAGGGAGGCATCTTCGATAAGGACGCGACGGGCGGGCTGAACGGGACCAAGTGGTCCCATATCGAGCTGCCCGAGCGGATGCCGAATCCGATCTTCGAGAAGGCCATTGTCAGCCTCACCGGCATCAAGAAAAAAGATCTCGGCGCGCTGATGGACGGCAGCAAGGCCCTCAACACCAAGACGGGTCAGTTCACGTCGCCGGAGGAAGGGGTCTCGGCGGGAAAGGCTGTCGAGCACCTGCTGAAAAAGATCGATGTGGACGCGGAGCTCGCCTCCGCACAAAAGCAGATCCAAAACCCAAGCCTGAAAGGAGACAGGCTGGACAAGGTTAACAAGAAGATCAAATATCTGCGCTCGTTGAAGAAGCTGGGAATGACGCCGACGGAGGCGTACATGACCAAGACCGTGCCTGTCCTCCCGCCATCCATGCGTCCTCTGGCCGTGCGCCCCAACGGAGAGCTCGGTGTCGAAGATCTGAATGGGATGTACAAAGGTCTTGGCATCGCCATCAACAAGATGAAGGATGCCAGCCCGCTGCAGCTACCGGAAAAGATCAACAAGAGACGAGCGGCGATCTATGATGCGATGAAGGGTCTGGCCGGGACTGGGGGGTACCTCAACCGAGACTACCGCGGGGTACTCGACATCATCGCCGGGAAGAAAGCGCAGGGTCCGGAGGGAAAGCCTGGGAGTCCGCGGGAGAGTTACTTCCAGTCCAAGTTGATCAAACGGAAGCAAGATCTGTCGATGCGGTCCACCATCATCCCCGAGCCTGAGCTCGGCCTGGATGAGGTTGGGATCCCTCGCAAGGCTGCGATGGAAATGTACAAGCCGTTCATCGTCAGGGAGTTGGGGAACTTTGCTGGGCTGAGCCCACTGGCGGCGCAGCAAGCCATCAAGGACAGGGACCCGCTGGCCGCGCGTGCGCTGGAACGTGTGGTCAAAGAACGTCCGGTGATGTTGAAGCGCGATCCGGTCCTCCATAAGTACGGAGTACAAGCATTCAAGCCGGTGCTCACTAGCGGCAAGGCGATCAAGATCCATCCCCTGGTGACTGGCGGATTCAACGCCGACTTTGACGGCAATTGTGTTGACGGCTGCTCCGAATTGGTGATAAGGTGTTCTGGTCTTGCGAGGGAGCACTTTATGAAATTCGGAGCAGAGTCTTTGACAGTGGCGAGAGATCCTGCGCTTGGGATCAATGCCGACCGTATTATGATCAAGAACTTTCCACGGGAGGAAGAACCACACAGGTACGATCGAAATGGCGCTGCCGTCTACCGTGTCCCGGACGGATTGCAGGTCCTTTCGTACGATCACTTCTTGGGTGAGTCGACGTTCGAGGACGTCACTGAGCTAACCATCGAGGAGGACTGTCCTGTAGTCGAAGTGCGTTATGCGTCTGGACACAAGGTTACTGCTTCTACTAATGAGTCTTTGTGTGTCTATGACCACGAGACGGGAATGCTGCGCAAGGCACGGCCGGAGGAATCTGTAGGGGCACTAAGCCCTGTCATCTCGTCTCCTCCCGGTGATAAGCACGACAAGTTTTTCGGGTGGATGGTAGGCGCTTTTGTGTCTGATGGATTCTTCACCAACGGGCGCATCGGAATCACCAAAGTCGATGACGAGTTCCGCTCAACGTTTGGGGATGCTCTAAGAACGTTCGGCGATGTGTACGCAAGCAACACATACCGCAGAGAAAAAAAGGCACCGACCGATTTCTCAGAGCATAGCGTCAAAGATCACTACACCGTGGGGGGAGAGATCAAAGACCTGTTCATGAGGTGCTACACCGTAGAGTACAGATCTTATCTACGGGATGGAACGCGGAGCGGCGAATTAAAGAATAAGCGGGCAGCACTATACAAGCGCCTACCACAGGACATCGGCGACTATTCCAGAGATGCCTTGCTCGGTGTATTGTCCGGCTTGTTGGATGGGGATGGGACACTTTCCTGGAGCAGGTCTAAAACGAAGGAGCAGTTCCTGGCTTCGTATTCCACCAGCTCCCACCAGCTGATGGAAGACGTCCGATATTTGTGTCACTTGCTAAATGTTCGCTGCTCTGTGTCACCAGTCTACCCCCGTGCGAATAGGGCGCAGAGGCACATCAACTATGTCATCTCATTCAGCACCGTAGATATTGAGAAGCTGGCTGGGGAGTTGCGCCTCGCTGCTTACTCGGATACGTTGATCAAACTGGCAGCGAACCCGCTGTCCAAGGATGATCGGGACGTGGTTCCTGTGCCGATATCGATCTTACGCGGCATGATCAGTAAGAAGAGTGTGGTGTTCAAAAAAGACCCAAAGCTCTGTAGATCGCTGGCTACGTTGGCGTCAAAAAATAAGAGACGTCCGAGGGTCTCCAGAGACACGGCGCTCAGAATGGTCCCCTATCTGAATTTGGAAAACGCACTGGAAGCATATTGGTCATCCTTAGTGAAATCTGATGTCCGATGGTCTTACGTGAAAGAAGTCGAAGATAAGGGAAAGACGACCGTATACGATTTGGTCGTGCCTACTACCAAGATCTTCGCGGTCAATGGTGGGCTGGTGGTGTGGGACACCATGGCGGCATTCGTTCCTCTGACCTCCGAGGCGGTGGACGAGGCGCGGAAGATGTATCCATCCAGGAACCTTTTCAGTCCCGCTACCGGAAGCTTGATGTACAAGCCGACGAAGGAGAGTCAACTTGGGCTCTACAAGCTGACCCAGCAGGGCAAGCGGACGGACAAGGCGTTCAAGACCGTGGCCGAAGCTGCGAGGGCTGCCTCAGCAGGATCCGTGGGGATGACTGATGTGGTCAAGATTGGCGGACAGCAGACCACCATTGGGCGCGCTCTGGTAGCCAACGCGCTACCTCAATCCATGCGCGGCGGTGTGATGAGCGGGAAGACCCCACTGGACGGGAAGGGGCAGACGGAGCTGCTGACTCGCTTGGCGAAAGATCACAAGGGGTCATTCGGCGAAGTCGTCAACAAGATCAAAGACCTCGGAAACAGCTACGCCACGCAGACCGCTTCTTCGCTTGGCCTCGAAGATCTCCGCGCCGACAAGAAGCTGCGGGACCGCATCCTAAAGTCCGCGGACGCCAAGGTGAAGGAGATCATGTCGGGGAAGGGGACGAAGGAGCAAAAGCAGAAGAAGGCGATCCAGATCTACGACAAAGCATCGGAGGCAATGATCAAGGCTGCCGAAATCGACCACGCCAAAAACCCTACTGAGCTATTTCAAATGTTGAAGGCGGGGATCAAACCGCAGATGGGCGCGTACCGTCAAATCACCATGGCTCCGATGCTGATGATGAACGCCAAGGGCAAGGTCATTCCAGATCCAATCCGCAAGTCCTACTCTGAGGGCATCGATGTGGGCGACTACTGGACGCAGATGTCCGGGGCGCGCAAGGGCGTTGTACAGAAGGTCCAGTCTGTCCAGGAGCCTGGGTACTTTACCAAGCAGGTAATCAACTCGGTGATGAACAACGCCATCGGGGAGCAGGACTGCGGGACCAAGAAGGGGATCACACTCCCTATAGAAGAGCGCGACGTGCTAGATCGATACCTGGCAAAGGACACCAAGTCAGGACGCAAGACCTTCAAGGCAGGGACCTTGATCACTCCCGGTGTTCGCGACAGTCTCAGGAACAACCGCGTCGGCCGTGTCGTCGTTCGTTCTCCGCTCCGATGTGAGCACAGCGGAACGGGGATTTGTGCTCGGTGTTATGGTAACGATGAGGATGGGGCTCCCCCACCCACCGGCCGGAACGTCGGCATCATCAGCGCCCAAGCCATCGGCGAGCGGGCAACTCAGCTCGCCATGCGGACCTTCCACGAAGGCGGGGTGGCCCCTGTCGGCGCGGCGGGGAAGCAGAAGGCCGCACTGACGGACGAGTTCAACCGGGTGCAGCAGCTCGTTCAGATGCACCAGAACATCCCTGGGTCTGCTCCTCTCAGCTCAGTCAACGGGAGGATAACCAAGATCCAAAAAGATCCTGCTGGCGGGAGCAACGTGTTCATCTCGGCGGGAGATAAAGAAGTACGCCACTATGTCCCACAAAACCGGGGCGAGCCGCTGACGTTTGTGGGGGACAGGGCCAGAAAGCTGACGCGTGGTATGCAGATCCAAAAGGGTGCTCCCCTCTCGGCCGGTCCGATAAACCCGAACGAGCTGTTGCCCCTGGCGGGAGTGAACAAGGTGCAGGGATACCTGGCCGGACAGATGTACGATCTGTACAAGCAGCAGGGGATACGTCGGAGGAACATCGAGACCGTCGTCAAGAGTATGACGAACCTGACCAAGGTTTCTGACCCGGGCGGACAGTCGGACTTCATTCGAGGCGACTTCGCCCCTACGTCCAAGCTCCAAGCGCTCAACAAGAAGCTGGTCGCGCAGGGAAAGAAGCCTATCGCACACAGGCCGGTGTTGAAGGGGGTCAAAACGTTGCCGCTCGACATGCAGACAGACTGGATGGCAAGATTGAACCATGAGCAGCTTGCTGGTACAGTCGTCGATGCGGCGAACCAAGGATGGAGCAGCAATATCCACGGAGAGCATCCGATCCCAGCGCTTGCCTACGCAGCTGAATTCGGAAAGAAGAAACCATACTAGGAGACCGAGATGAATCAAGAACACATGACCAAGATGGCGACGGCGTTCCTCAGCGAGCTGTCAGAAATCGAGAAGCAGGGCTTTGCCCCGCTCCGCTTCCTGGCCGGTGGTGTGCGCCGACTTGGGGTCGGCATGGCCAACGTTGGCCGGCAGGGTGGATTCCTCGGTGCCATTGGAGGAGCAGGGGCTCGCCGCGCTGGGGGGGTAAGCAGACACATCAAGCAGATCTATCGATCTGGCGCAAAGCCCGTCGCAGTGAAAGGCGTCGAAGGCGGTGGCAATATGTTCGGCGGGCTGAAGGCCCTCGCTCGATCACCATACGGCCAGATGGCAGCAGTCCCGGCGTTGGCCGCGGGCGGGCTGTACGCCGGCAAGAAGCTGTTGGGGTGATTTGTGGCGGAGGTTCTCGGTCCCCCCCGCATGGTGAGTACTGACAACTCACCGACCACGGCAGAACACGGACCCGCGTGGATCCATAAAGCCGCCGTCACCAATGTCAACCTACGTAACTGGACTGTCGATGTACTGACCGAGCAGGACAACGAATACCACACCGAACTGCAGGTGGCCTCTCCGTACTTCCACACAGAGAACGGGGAGGGTATCTATGCAATGCCCGAGGTCGGATCGATTTGTCTACTGGCAAAGCTGTCTGACGAAGCCACCCCATTCATCCTTGCGTTTTTGGGATCGTTTGAACTCGAGGGAGCACAACTCGACAATCTCACAGACCGGGCTGGGGAAGCGGCGAACGCTGAGGAGGAGACGGGGACGACGCCGACCACTTCAATGTCGACGGGGGCCGGGCAGACGACGAACTCAGCTTCGGCCAGAGGAGGCAGGCCGTTTCTGAATCCCGGGGACATCATGCTTCGTACCCGGGACAAAAACTTCATCGTGCTGAAACGCGGTGGAGTAATCCAGATTGGCTCTACCCCGACATGTCAGACGGTCTACGTCCCCATCCTCAACTGCCTCCGCCAGTTTTGTGAAAACTACGAGATGATAACGCCCGGCGGGCTAACCACCTGGGCCGTTCAACGCCAGCAGAATGACCCGGCCGGTCTCGCTCCTATCTTGTATCGAATGACGATCAGAGACAAGGCTCAGAATGATAAGGCTGACGTCCAGATTAAGGTGGGTCACATCTCGGATACGGTGCGATACGAGATGGAGATCGCTCCGCAGGGAATCCAGGTCAATGATGGTGCTGTTACTGGATCTAAGCTGAAGATGACCATTGATGTGAACGGGAATCAGACGTTCACGATGGAGGGAAGCCTCAGCTATACCATCCAAGGCGGCAGGAGCTACACAGTCCAAGGTACGGATACACTCAGCGTGACAGGCGCTAGATCGGTCGAGGCGAACAGCATTCAGGAACGATCAAGGACTACACACACGCTGAATGCGCTATCGAGCTTGGAGGACATAACGGGAACAAAGACGATTAAGGCGGCCATGGTCATGCTCGGAAAAGCCCCGTCGGAACCAGCTGTGCTGGGCGTCAAACTGTTGACGTGGCTGGCAAGCCATACGCATCCTGCACCAAGGGCCCCATCTGAGCAGGCACCACAACTGGCCACAATACTCTCTTCTAAGGTAGTGTTGACACCATGAAGGTATCACAGCAGGGCCTGGAGGACGCGCTAAAGAAGTATCTCCAGGAGCTCGAGCCGGTGGCCAAGAGCGTGGCCACGAAGAACGAGGTGAAGCAAGAGCCTCGGCAGGGAGGTGGGACGGATGTATCTGTCGTGCAGACCAAGGGTGACGTGTATATGGACAGGCAGAACGCCACGGCACTGGCAAAATCTATTGCCAAATCGGTGCATGAACATGTAGTAGGATACATGGACGACCCAATGGTGACGAAGCTCAACGAGCTGATAGCGCAGTACAATCAGCTCAGATCTGACTTCGTCACGGGCGGGGGATCGACGACATCAACAGCCGTAGACCAGATTCCCACGAGCTGATCGTGACAAACCGGCGCGGAAGTTGTAGACTCGCGCCTAGGAGATAGGAACAATGGAACTTTTCCTGGATGATCCAAATGGCCTACCCAAGTTTGCTGCGGCCTTTACCAGGCTGTCCGAGAACCCGGACGAGTGGCAGGCGGAAATCGTCAACGAGCTGTTTCGTCAGGCCCCGTACGCCGGTGAGTTCACGGCCAAGGTCATCATGAACGAACTGGACCCGGAACGTAGGTATGGGATGGGAGCCGTCGAGCTGAAGACCCGCCAGGCCGTGGGCCCCCAGGACCACTCTGTCCCGGAGTATGTCCAGGGCGTGAACAAGGTGTTGATCCCGGTTGTTATCAAGGAGGGCAAACTTTCCCCTCTGGACGTCTTCCTGAGCAGCGGCAAAGCTATGCCACTGACCGAGCACCGCCTCCGCAAGGCCATGTTCCGGCCACAGCTGTTCGAGGCCGTGGCCAAACGGCCAGGCGACCAGGACATGATGAACACGCTGTTCCCACCGTACCGTTCGGGGGGATTCGGCCTGGGCGGGAACAGCCGCGTGGGCACGATGGAGCAGGGCAAGACCGCCTCGGCAAACATCCCGCTCGTGGACGCAATCCACAACACCATCAAGGAGGCGGACGTAAAGCGTGTGGAAGATCAACTCAACGCTGACCCTACGCTGCAAGCCGCCATCCTCAGAAACGAGGCGACCGCGGGCTTCATGGCAAAGCTGGCGCGACCACGTAAAGCTCTGTCGGACAGGCAGCTGACCAAGATAGCGATGGGGCTCGTTCGGCCGAAGGTGATCCAGGTATCCAAGTCGCGCGGCGGGTTCATGATTAAGACCGCCGCGCCAGACACTCTCGCCCCAGAGGAAAACGAGGTCACCCGTCCGGATGCGGAGTCCATCGTCGGCAAGGACGTCGTCAAGAACGTTGAGCGGGACGGGACCGTTACTATCTCCACCGACCCGGTCGTCCGCGACTCGTTGTCCGATGCTAAGATCAAGGTCGTCGATGAGTTCGGCGAGTATAAGGTCAGGACCAAGGACGGCAAGGAGCTCGTGGGGTGGGTCTTTCCACGCTGCGTCGATCTGGGGGGCGTCAACCTGGCGCTTGCCATCTTCTCCAACGGGTCCCAGTCAGGTGTGCAGGAGAACATCGCCGCCAGCCCGGTAGGCAAGGGCACAAATCTGATCGATGGCGAGCCGGAGGGATTCGGTTGTTTCTACCTGGCACGCCAGGGTGGGGCCGTGGCCATCGTCCCGATGGACATCAAGGGGCACGGCGTTGGGCCGGATGGAACAGACGAGTTTCAGGTTTCCACGATGTTGGGCGACGCTGCTCGCATCCGCAAGGTGGAAGGGCTGAACAAGGTCGCAGAGATCGGAGACGGGGTCTACGGCATTCCCCAAGACTGCGGGTGGCTGCCACTCAGGAACATGACCAAGCTGGCCGATAGTGCCGACGAGTTCACCAAGACGGCGCAGGTGCGCGGCTCGCTAGATCGGATCGAGGTGATGTACGATCAGTCTGGCGTTTACAGCATGCGTGGCAAGCCGATGGAGAAGTTGGCCAGCGCTGGGGTCCGACACCAGTACGTCGACCAAGATCAGACCGTGTTTAACATGGCACTTCTGGGGGTCCATCCATCCACAGCAAAAGAAAAGCTCGCGGAGGCCCGCAAGGCTTCGCGATGGTGTTCAATCGAAGGAGTGAGGCCGGTCACTCTAGCATCTGAGAAGTACGCTGCGGCGAAGGCGGAGGCCCGCACGTTCATCGAGAACATGCCTCGTATCAAGTCCCTGCTACTGAAGGAAGCAGCGGCCTTGGACGATCCCATGTCGGTAGACAAAGTGCTGTCGGTAGGGTTCCTGAACCCAGAGAACATCAGCACCTTCGTATCCTACCTGCCCGAGTTCGAGGACGTACTCAGCAAGCTCAGCGAGCTGTTGATCGCTTCAAGGCTCGGTCTGTCGACAGTGGACACTGGGGCTCTCGAGCGCGTCGTGCAGCACTTGGATAAGGTGACTGGCGGGCTCAGAGAGTTAAACCAGCATCCACAGGCATGATTGAAGAGTACCGTAGCCCCAGCGAGTTCTTCATCCGCTTCTTGTTCTCGGCACAAGAAGATCCGGACGTGGATGAAGTGCGGGCCAAGTTGATCAACTTGGGTCTGGACTGTGTCGATATATCCTACCTCGAGTCTCTGTCACAGACGATGGAGCCCAGGCCCGACGATTATCAGCCGGACAATCCACGCCACCGACCGACCAGGGAGTATTTGAAGAAGCATAAGATCTACGACATGTGGAATCCAACGCCGGCCGTCAAGGAGGCTCAGCTCATCCTCCTCGACGTTTTTTTACGTGAGAAGCTCGAGCCGATGCTTCTGTCCAGCATGCCTCATCACCAGATAGCCAACCGGTTGCGGAAGTACACCGCCATTGCATTGTCCGAACAGGGTGTCCTGGCCTACGCACACTACTTTTGGAACCGCTCATTGATGCCGCAGTCTCTTTGGGTTGACTACCTAAAGCGCCGCTTTGGGAACTCCTACGTTCAAGGCGTGCAGACCCCCCGCGACTTGGCCTCAAAACACATGCCGTGGGTGGTGAACATCTCTGGTCCGTATGGTACGTTCAACACGGCCGAAGCATCGGCCAGGATCGGACAGATCGCATTCAAGCACGCCCTGGAGCTGGAGCACGAGAAGGCCACGGTCGAGACGACGATGGCGCTCAAAAACTGTATGATCACTATCGAGAAAGCAGACGTAATCATGCGCCGCAGCGAGGTTGCACTGCGCGACGTGTTGCGGCAGTTCCAGCGGTTCCGTGTGAAGCTGGCTGACGCGAAGATCGTACCCATTCAACAGCTGACGGATGGGAACTACAGTAAGTCCGGAGAGGGTACGGACACGGACAACGAGGAAGACTTCTGATCAGGAGGCTAAGGTGAATGATCTACCGAGACCAGCTTTCAGTACTGTGGCTGAAATCGACAACGGCATTGACGTAGTAGGCAACGCTTCGGATACCACGGTGGAGAACGTGGAAAAGGCGGTCCCCGCGTGGACGCTCGTGTCTGACAGCAACATCGCCTGCGTCCGGTACCTCAAGTCGGGGGACGATTTGATCTACTGCATCTTTCGTGGAGCCGAGGTTCCTGAACGCTTCTGGGGAACGGGGGAGTTCGGGCTGTGCGTGTTGAGCGCCGTAGAAAGTAGTTGGCCGTACGACGACCCGAAGGTCGAGTTCATCCCGGCGCTATTTCGAGAAGAGGGCGTGGCTGACGATCCCCGCAGCGGTCCAGCGAAATATCCGGACTACTTCTACGGCGGGTACAGAGTGGAGGTGAAGAACGCGTTGAAGAAGCCGGTGTTGACGGAGGAGAAGATCGAGAAGCTGTCAGTCCGACTGGAGGAGGCAGCAGACGCCGCCATAGCTAAATGGTCGAACGGGAGCTAAAGGGGGGTGCGGCCCGCAGGCCGCCCACCATTGATCGACAAAGACGCACCGAGGCACAACATCCGCCTCGAATGGATGCGCGCTTTGCATCCTTCAGTGCGTCCTTGCCGAGCAGGCATGTAGGCACTAAGTTGATCCAGCAAGGAGAAAACACCGTTGGTGTAAAACGCTCGGACGCGTTGGTACAGTCGTCCGTAGGACCGGTGCCCAATGAGCGAGGCGAACGACTCGGATGATGAACGTCGCTCGAACTTCAACTAGAGACGAACGTCTCGCTACGGCTGGTGAGGCCGCCTCCCTCTGTAGGGCCGGCAGGGAGGTGGAAACGCTAAGCGTGTTTCCATCAAAGACCTTATACCGAACAATGGACCATTATTGATGCTTGTCGACCTTGCCAAAAAACGCCGTATCGAGGCCAACAGGATCGTCCCTGTGTCTTATGTGGCCCAGGTCGGGGCCGATGGTAAGACCTACTCTGAGCCGTACCTCGATTACGCTGACGGCCCAGATGGAGAATACGGGGCCGGGGAAGAGGAGTACTACGACTTCGATGATGAGCCTCGTGACCCAACCGCAGAGGAGTTCGCGGCAGGTAACTTTATCTACAATGTGTCCCCGTCCGAGTTCACAGAGACGGCAATCAAGATCGCTACCAGCGGCAAGGCGTCTAACTTCTCCTTCACCGAGCGCCCCTACCTGGCCCGCATCTACAACACTAACTCCCCGAGAACATTACTAAAATTCGCGCGACAGACTGAAAAGAGCACGACGCTCGGCAACAAAATGATCTGCTACGCCTGTTTGATCAACCACTTTCGGGCGCTCTATGTAGCGCCGTCGGCGGAGCAGGCCAAGACGTTTTCCAATGACCGTATCGCAGATGTGATCAATCTGTCTCCGTTAGTCAAGGCGTACACCAACACATATCTGACCAACGCAGTCTTCCAGAAGAAGTTCATCAACTACTCCAACATCCGACTCCGTTACGCCTACTTAACGGCCGACCGTGTGAGAGGAATCCCTGCGGACAAGATCGATATTGACGAGCTGCAGGACATCCTGGTCGACAACATTCCCGTCATCGAGGAGTGTGCATCGCACTCGGAGTGGAAGATCTTCACCTATTCCGGGACGCCCAAGTCGCTTGACAACACCATCGAGCACTACTGGTCAAACTTCTCCACGCAGAACGAGTGGGTCGTTCCCTGTGATCGTCACGGTACGCCAAATAATCCTTCGTCGTGGCACTGGAATATTTTAGACGAGGACAACATCGGCAAGGATGGACTCGTCTGCGACAGGTGCCACGAGCCCATCGACCCGAACCATCCGATGGCGCAGTGGGCCGCCATGCAGCCGATGACGGACGCCAACAAGGACAAGGTTACCTACGAGGGGTACCGCATTCCTCAGATCATGGTGCCGTGGATCTTGAACAAAAAGGACGGCTGGGCAAGCGTCCTGGAGAGACAGGAGCGGTACAGCCGGCAGAAGTTCTACAACGAGGTCCTAGGTATCAGCTATGATTCAGGAACACGTCCCATTACCAAGGCACAGCTCAAAGCGTGCTGTAGGCCGGAGATTAGACCTGGAGACTACGAGCACTTCAGGTCTGTCACCGCGGGAACTGAGGTCTTCGCTGGATTGGATTGGGGTACGGGAGAGCAATCCTACACAGTGATCTCCCTTGGCGCATACATGGGAACTGGCAACTTTACGATCTTTTGGATCCATCGCTTCACCGGAAAAGACCTGGAGCCTCCGGCACAGCTAGATCGTATCTGTACGATCTTAACCCAGTTCAATGTCAAGCTGTGTGGCTGTGACTACGGCGGCGGGTTTGATCGCAACGATCACCTCATCAGAGCCTTTGGCCCGCAGAAGGTGTTCAAGTTTCAATACAACAATAACCAAAAGAAGGGGAAGGTGTACTGGGAGGAACGCCTGCGAAGATTCGCTGTGCACCGCACAGAGGTGATGAGCGATGTATTCGGGGCGCTGGTAAGGAAGCAGATCGACCTGCCGAACTGGGATGACTTCATAGAGCCGTACGGTCAGGACATCTTGAATATCTTCAGCGAGTACAATGAGACGACCAGGATGACCAAGTTCAACCACGCGCCGGGAACGACGGACGATTCGTTCCACTCGATCTTGTACTGCTTCCTCGCCTCTATGATCAGATTCCCGCGCCCAGACATTATGGCCGAGATGCAGGACACAGGGGAAGACGACTATCCAAAGCGGAGGCGGTAGAGCTAAGGGGGTTTCTACGCCCCCCAACGCCCCCGCCGAAGCGGGGGACGCTCTAGCCGAGCCACTTCTCGGCGAACCTCGTGACGAGTCTGGTGCGCTCCCAGCCCGCCATCCTGCTGATTCCTTCGAGGGCGAACGCGCCGCCTCCGGCGAAGCCGGCGACAGCCGCGATGGCCGTCAGCTTCGACTTCTTGTTCCCGCCCCACAGGGCAGACAGGATCTCACTGAACCCCTCCGGCTGCTGGCCGACGAGGAACCAGGCCTCGATCTTCCGGTAGTCCTTCTCGGACAACTTCGCCTTGGCCTCTTTGAGGAGGGAGTTTACGGTGATCTCCTCCTCCTCCAGCCCCTTTAGCACCTCGGGGAACTCCTCGACCATCTGCTCCAGCAGCGGCTTCTGATTTTTTCGCTCTTTCCTGGTGGGCATGCCTCTTCTCCTTGTTAAAGTTTTGGGATTCCCAGACACTATTCTTATCCCAGTTTTTTGATCCGATTTGCACCAGATGGGTGTTGGATCTCAGAGGCGATGTAGCGATCTAGGGAATCCTCGGACTCTCCGAAGGAGGCGATGTGGCGCATTCGTACTGGCCCCACCCTTGCTGCGTGATTCTCCGATAGGATGAGCGCTGCTCTGGACAGGCTCTTGCGAGCTTTCTCAAGTACGCGGTACGCCTGCTGCTGCTCTGGGTTGCCGGAGAAACCCTTGCGGCGGCGGAGGGCGGACATGAGGCCCAGGCAGAGCTCGTGGAATGGGTGCCACGGCTCGTGGTCCTGGGTGGGGCCGACCATCCTCTCCAACTCTATCTCGCTGAGCTGCAGAAAGACGTCTGCCCAGTCCCGCATCTTATCAAGGGGGACCTGCGTTAGATCTATGTCGAGATAGTCCGCGGCCTCATCGTACAATTCTATCAGCTCAGCTGTGCTGGAATCACGAAGCCCGGAAACATTCAAATCGGCTACGCGCATGAGGAAGTCTAGCCGGTCTTCCATGCTCTGGAGTTTGACCTTTACTCCGTGAAGTAGATCCCACAGATCGGATAAGTTGAGCTTTTTCTGGCCCGCTTCTTTGAGAGCGCGCAGGTCTGCCTTTCTGATCCACCACTTTTTGCCGTGGCCTCTGATCTTGCGTACTCTCAAAATGCCTGCCGAGATGTAGTTCTCGACAGTCCTGGTGGTCTTGTTCAAGAACTTGGCGGAATCGACCACAGTCAAGTACTCTTGGACACTTCCCATCGGTTTCCTCCACATGCTACTCTCCATAAGTACCAACTGGACCGAATCGCGGCAAGAATTGACCGATCTGTTTTTGGGGCGTAGTATTTGCTCCTTGAGAGGTGAACATGCCAAGCACCAGGGATGAGGGCTCGATCCCCCAGGGTATTCTCGAGCAGGCGTCAGCCAAAAGTGTTGATCCCGCTCATCTTCAGTTTCTAGGCAAGCAGGCCGCCGCGCTCTACGCCGAAAACAAGACGAAGCTGTCCGAGGCCGTCGTCAACGTCATCGGTAGAGAGGACCTCGGCCCCGAACACACACGCCGTGTGTGCGAGTTCGCCAACCAAGCCGCCTTCCAGAACGAGTGGGAAAAGGGCGGCTCCGTGCGTAACATCGAGTTCGAGGGCGGGGTGGCAGATCCATCCGAGGTCTTGAAAGAGATGCACGATGGGGCCAGGGACGATGCCGTCCGCGTGAGCTCGGACTACGATGCTCCGCCCCCGGCACGTGAGCGGGCGGACAGCTCGGTGGAGAATGAGATCTTCGGCAAGTACGCGCAGGCCAGCGTGCATCCATCGGAGGTCCCCTCCGGCATGCCGGACCTGTACGCTCTGCGGACGTCAATCAATGGGGCACAAGATCACATCCACTCCAAGATCTCAGGCCTCGAGGTCACCAAGGAGGCCGTGGAACGCGACCTGGGCGATGAGGTCTGCAACGCGGTCTTGAATGGCTCCAGCCTGTACAAGATCGGCAGCGCCTGGACGAACTACACCGATCGGCCGGAGGTTTTTGAGGATGCCATGTCCGTTTCGATCTCCAGGATGGCCGAGCGCGGCGTGACCAAGAACACTCAAGAGGTCGAGAAGCTGGCCTCCCCGTCCGCTGTCGGTACGCTCCCGAACCCGAAGCACCCCGTCATCTCCCGCTTCGTGGAGTTCGTGAAGATCGCTACGGAGCTACACAAGCTCAAGGGCGCTCAGGACGTCCTCAGTGAAAAGACAGTCGAGGTGAACGAGGCAATCAAAGAGGCGGAGGGAGGAAAGGGCGGGCTACTCAAGGGACTGTATGCCGCGGGGAAGGGCGCACACAAGGCGTACTGGGGAGCGGGCAAGAAGATGTCCCAGGAGATGGCCAAGGCTGGTATCGAGAGCCCGACGGCGCACCTGTTAGCGAAGGCTGCGCCCACCGCGGGGGCAGTGGTCGCTGGGAAGGCGGCGTACGATTCTCCAACCGGTCAGCGCATCCGGTGGAAGATCCAAGATGCGGAATACCAAGATGCGGAATAGAGGCGAACCATGGAAGACGACGTCAGGTCAGCCCTACGGGGCTTGAATGAAGAGCGGGCCAAGGTGGCCTCTACCAAGGCTGCCAGCCTGTGGCAGGGGTTCAAAGCCGCGCTCACTCCCGTGCTCAAGGACACTGCCGCTTCAGCCACAGCTGCGGCCGCCATCACGGCAGCCGGATACGGGGCGAAGAAAGGCTTCGATGCCATCCACGAGCGTGTCATGAAGCCCCGGGCGTTTCGCACCATGGTGGAAGAAAATCCGTTCCTGAAGAAGAGGAACCAAAAAGACGTTCAGCGCACGTTCAACACGCTGTACGCGCTGAATCCGAAGATGGCGAAAGACCCGCTCATCGCCGGCGGGTTTGTCGGCAAGCATACCGAGCGAACCGAAGTCGAGGACATGGGAGCCTATGTCGATCCACGCTCGGCCTCTCTTATGGCCGACATCGGTGGACGTCGCAAGGAACCTGTCTTCGAGGCGTTCACCGCCAGGGCGGTAAAGCCGCGCGAGCCGAAAGAAGGACACTACTGGTCCAAACAACCGGTCCAGCCGGCGGGACCCAAGAAGGTCTTCATGACCAGGAACGATCGACGCGGCCGAAGGTAGATGAACTCGCTCCACCCATTGCTCGATAACGAGCCGGGCCTGATCAAAGTCTGTCAGTACCCGGCTATCGATGAGCACGGACAGCAGCTCGTCGAGTTCCTCCACCATCCAGACCAGCTGCACCACAGCTACATGGATAAGGTGGCGGCCCCGTTTCTTCCGGCAGTAAGGGAGTATATTGATCGGCTGAAGCCCGATGCGAACAGCATCTACGCTCTGGTCAACGCGCTTGGCGCGTACGAGTACTGGAGTAGCAATACGAATGGCGACGCATTTGAAGAAGAGATGCTGATTCATCGTGGACCTGTTTGGGGATACGAAACGTTTCAGATTTATGCGCGGCCATTCATGCACCACGCAAATAAGCAACCCAACGCTCGAGCCTTCGGGTCAGTGGAGCTGTCAGCGTGGAACCCCAACATGCACCGCATCGAGCTGGTCTGTCGCCTCGATCGTAAAGAAGCGGTGAAGGTAAACGCCACGCGCGTCATCGACAAGATCGATCACGGCGAGCTTCCTGAAACCAGCATGGGAACCAAAGTCCCCTACGATTTGTCATCCATAACCACAGACTGGGAGACCTACCGCAAGGCCCTGGCCACGTTTGATCCCGGCAGGCATAGGCATCCAGGCGTCGCCGCGTTGATCTATCATAAGACAGTGCGGCCGATCAGAGGTCTATCCATCACCAGGGACGACTACGACGAGTACTGCCAGAACAGGATGAACGAGATCTTACCGGATGGCCGGAAGGTCTTCGTCTACAACCCGTTCCCGCGATTCTTCGATATCTCCTTCGTCTTTATTGGCGCGGAGAAGCAGTCGAAGATGATGGCAAAGCTGGCCTCGGCCATGGGGCGGGCAATGATCGCCGTACCAGCCAACTACACCAGCACTGAGATAGATCAACCGAGAACTCATAAGGGGTTTGAGAAGGTGGCCGGGGTCGACTTCCAGCGATCTCGCGAGCGGCTCAGAAGCCTACGTGAAAAAAAGGCTTCCCAAAAGAAGCTCGCGGAGATTATAAAGGACGTCGTGCCTTCGCAATTCATGTCCAGAGCCGTTCCGATATTGGAGGATAGAGAGCCGGACTTGTCGCGAGAGGCACTTGATCGGATGTCGGAATGTTCACTGAACGAATCCTTGTCAACGCCCACCATGATGGGAATCACGCTGAAGCCGCGGGAGTTTCAGCGTATCGTGGTCTGCCGCCTCGGGAGGGGGGACATGGCGGACAGGCTGGACCAGGAGGGGAAGATCTTCCGGGACGTGGACGATGTGGACAAATCGATCTCGATCGGACCGGGATTCATCAACAGGCTGTTGGCTGGCTTGTTGAAGGGATATGTGGGGGACCGGAGCGCCTTTGGTCCGCCTTTGGCGCGCCGTATGATGCGGATTACCATTGTGGGCAAGCCGGCAGCAGACGAGTCTCCAGCGGAAGAACTGGAAGACAAGTTGCTAGACAAGGTCGCGGCTGCTTATAATGGCTATCGTGAGCAGGTGATCGAGAAGATCGCCGAGATGAGCAACGAACTTGAGCGGTACCCAGACGTAAAAGCTGAGGTACTCGGAAGGGACGAGACGGACATATTCGCTGGCCGGGAAAAGCTCGCTGCCGGGATCAACCCCAAGTTGTTGGTGGGGGCGATTCCGGCCACGTACCTTCTCTCGGCGCTGGCACGCAGAAAGGTCAGAAGCTCGGCGTGGACGGGCAAAGCCCCTGGGCTCCTCACGGAGTTCTTGGGCGACCATCCACACCTTGCGGCGACCGCGGTTGGTTTGACAGCACTGAAGGCGTCCGGATCGAAGATCCCTGACAAGATACTGAAAGGAGCACTCGACCTCGGAAAGAGGTTAGCCACAGGTTGACGTGAGAGGCTTCGTACCTTGATGACTTCGTCGCCGTTTGGAGAAGTAACAGACATCTGATCCAACAGGAGAAAGAAAATGAACGAATTCCTGGCCGAACTGTACGGCACGAACGAAATCATCAATGACGAGCCCGATCTCGAGAAGACCGCCGCGGAGGAGTTTCTGGTGAAGCTGGCCGCGGAGGAGGGCGTGGACCTGGACGATCTGAGCGACGAGCAGATCGGCGAGCTGCTCGAGGGCATCGAGGGCGAGATGGGCAAGCAGGCTTCGGCCGAGACCGATGTCGAAGACGAGGCCCAGGAGAAGCTGGCCGAGGCCGACTTCATGGGTCGCGCGATGGCGCACGCCTACGTGAACGAGCTGGCCGAGATCGAGAAGCAGGCCGGGCTGGCCAGCCACCTGTCGAATGTCGTCAAGGAGAAGGGCGTCGGAGAAGCCATCAAGGAGCTGGGGCGCAGCCAGAAGCAAGCGCTGGTATCCGGTGCCCGCTCCGGTAAGGCCTTGGTCACCGGCAAGCTCCCAGACAAAGCCGCTAAAAGAGGCGGAAAGTATCTGGGTGTTGGCATCAAGCGCCGCAAGGATGAAGGGGTGCGGGGCATGGCACTCCGCGCTCTCGGTCGTTCGGCTCAAACGGCAGCCCCGACCTTAGCAGCCGGTACAGCAGGGATCGGCGCTGCAGGATACGGCTTGTCCAGCATGGGCAAGAACAAGAAGGCGTCCGATGAGGACTTCGAGCAGCTCGCGCAGCAGCGCGCCTATGAGATGCTCGAAGAAGCCGGCTACGACGTCGAGAAGCAGGCTGAGGCTGACACCGCAGCGGCCATCGATGCGCGGGCGCTCGAGATGCTCGAGGCCGCGGGTTACCCCGTCGAGTAGCACCTGATCGTGGGGGGCCTGCGGGTCCCCCGCGGTTAGTGCTCTTGGTCTTGGACTGTGGACCCGGCTGTGCTTACAGCGTTCTATGACGAGCTCGAGAAGATTGGGGCGGACGAGTCTGCGCCGAAGAAGACGTTCGAGTTCAAGCCTCCGGTCGCGCCACAACAGCTCAAGCCCAAGAGCATTAACCCAAGGACGAGAACTGGATCGGGCATGGGTTACACCAGGTCCAATGTGGAGGCCCCGGGAACGGACGTGTCGATAACGATGCAACAGAAGACGTTACCGCCACCATCGGCCCGGGCATAAAAAGGAGAACGACATGCGTCTTACCCTGCAGGAAATGATCTCTGGGGCTATCGCGGAGGCCACCGAGAGGGAGAAGCTGGCGCAGGCCGGCGAGGAAGTCTCCGAGGAGGAGAAGAAAAAGGCCGAGGAGAAGAAAAAGGCCGAGGAGGCCAAAAAGGCGGCAATGGAGGGAGAGCCGAAGGAGAGCGCGGGGTACAAGTGCGCGTCGGTCTCCACCGAGCTGGTGGAGAAGTTGGCCTCGGCCCAGGAGTACATCAACTCCAACCTGTCCGCCGTCGAGTGGGACAAGGTAGCGGTCGGTGAGGGCCTCGGGACACAGGCTGGCAATGCCCCGGCCCCGCAGGTTGGCCCGGGCACCGGCCCCGGATCGGACCTGCAGACCAACATGGAGTCCCCCGTGGCGGGACTCCAGTCGACCCAGACGGGTCAGGCGAAGAACAACCAGCCCGAGCCTGATGGCGCTACCGACAATGCGTCCAAGGCGGATGGTCAGACCAACGCCGCCACGGCGATGCAGACCGACATGACCGATGTGCCTGGGGGCACCGGCATGCAGCCCCAGCTGCAGGAGAAGTCCGCGGCTGTGAAGCGGGCGCGTGCCCTGTGGAGCCGTGTCAAGACGGCGGCGGACGCGGAGAACCCCGCGAAGATCGACGCGGGCAGCGAGCCGCTCGAGAACCCCAACGCCTCGGCTTCGGAGGAGGGTGTCCCCTCTCAGCCGGCGGCGGCGACCAGTCAAAGCAAGATGGTGGCTTCTAACGAGGCGGCCACCAACTACACCAAAGGAGATGCGAAGGCGGAGCCCAAAAAGCAGATGGGTGAGGTGATCACCGAGCCAGCCCAGAAGAAGTCAACGGATCCGGTCCTTCAGGAGAACCTGGCGGCAACCTCTCAGGCGGGTGTGAAGATCGCAGCCGTCAAGGCGGCGGCACGCCGGGCATATCTGCGCAAGATCGCGCAGGCCGGGGAAGCGGAAGATGCGACTCCGGAAGAGAAGGAAAAGGCCCAGAAGCTCAAGGAAGCTCTGGCCAAGAAGCAGGCCGAAGGTAAGGAGAAGGAGAGTCAGATGATGCCTCCGACTCCGATGCCGTCGCCCACCACCCCCATGATGTAACCGGGAAGGAGATCAACGATGGAGAAGATCAGTTCACAGAAGGTCGCAGCCGTCATGGCCACCATCCCGGGCGTCTTGCGGTCTCTCGCCAAGGAGCGCGACGAGCTCCTGGAGAAGAACGCAGCTCTGCAGAGCAAGGTCGTCGACTATGAGCGTCGAGCTCGAGTAGACGGTCTGGCCAAGATGGCCTCGGACAAGCATCTCGATTCGCTCGGGGAGACCCACGAGGAGAAGATCGCGACGATCGAGACCGCCATCGAGCAGGGCAAATCCCTGGATGTCATGGAGGAGGCCGTGAAGATGTCGGCCGCCCACATGTCACTCGGGGAGGTGAGCGGGGACGAAATCTCCGCAGGTGGTGGCGACTCGCAGCTGGAGGCCTATCTTCGCGGCGAGATCGACTGAAGACGGAAGGGCACAAAACGAACGTTGACACAAACTCAGAAGGAGAAGGCAAATGGCAGTTGAGAACTTCAGGCTCCACTCTCCCGTAGAGAAGCTGGAGCGCCGAGACATGCCGCTGGCCGACACCACGCTGACCAACCCCAACAACGCGAACCCGCTGCTGATGGGGGAGTTCATGGAGCTCGACTCGACCAACCCGAAGAAGGTCGTGAGGGCGTCCGGGGACTACCTCTGCTGGGCGCTGTTCTCGGAGAGGGGTCGGACGGACGTGCAGGCGGCGCGGAAGGTCCCCCTGTTGTACATGGGGACCTACGAAGCAGACACCCTGATCTTCGACGACACGGCTCTGACCCACGGGGCGGCGCTGATGGTGACGGACGTGACCATCGCCACCCTGACCAAGTCGGGCCTGAAGCTGCACGGCGGCGGCACCGAGCTGATCGTGGGATACGTCATGCGTCTCCCGTCGGTCAACGGCGACAAGCTCCGCTTCATGCAGACGCTGGTGTAAAGGAGGAGAACGATGTCAGCACAAGCACAAGCGATCACCGAACTCTTCTCCCAGCGACTCGAGTCCACCGAAGGCCGCGAGAAGATCGCCGAGTACGGCGGCAACTACATCCGCGACCGTCTGCGCGAGGTCAGCTTTGCGCGGAAGGTCATCCCCACCCAACCCGTCACCCGCACCGACTGCCAGCGCAGCGTGAACCACGACACGCTGGTGAAGATCGTCGATGTGGAGCCCAAGAGCCGCGCGATGGCGATGACCTTCCGGGGTCAGCCTTCCGCGAATCTGATCAGCGCGCCGCGCGCCGAGATCCCCTTCCTGACGATCAGCTCGGAGAAGTTCGAGAAGTTCGAGCAGGAGCTCCTGGCCTACGAGATGCCGATCACCAAGGTGATCGAGGACAACTCGGTCAAGGACATCCAGGAGATCGAGGACCGCGAGTTCCTGATCCACATCGAGGCCGCCGTGCAGGCGCTGCAGGCCGAGGCCAACAGTGCCGCCACCGCACCCGCCCTCAACGCCACCGCCCTGCAGGGCGCGACGCCGCCGGTGGAGTTCTCGGTGCGCAAGGGCGAGCTCGCCCGCGCTTCGACCACCGACACCGCCGTGCCGCTGCCGCTGCAGCGTCCGGACATCGTCCAGCTGTACAAGCTGCTCGACGGCAACCGCCTCCGCGCCGAGATGACCCTGTTGACCGAGGTCGACTGGGACGACATCCTGATGTGGACGGTGGAGGACTTCGGCGATCGGATCCAGAGCGAGACCACGACCGACGGGTACAAGTACAACACCCTGCTCGGCCGTGCCTACGTGCGGACGATCAAGACCGATCTCCTGCGCCCCGGCAACCTGTACACCTTCACCAAGCCGGAGTTCTTCGGGCGTTTCTACGTCCTGAACAACACGAAGTTCTACATCGACAAGATCGCGAACCTGATCACCTGGCAGAGCTGGGAGGACATCGCGATCGGCATCGTGAACATCGCGGCCGTCCGGAAGGTGGAGCTCTATAGTGGTGACGCCACCGTGAACGACACCGACAGCATCCTCTCTTCGGTCATCCCGTCGGACGAGGAGGACCTCGGTGCCGTGAACAACCGCGTCGCGGAGGGTCTGCACTACCCGGCGGTGGAGCAGTTCTAGCGCACTCAACCCCACGGGAGGGGGAGGAGTCTCCCCCTCCCTTCCCCAGCTACTTGGTCGGTCGTGCCCGCGATCCCCTGGCTGGTGAAAAGATGCTTCTCATGGAGCTCAACAATCGGGTACGATAACCTGTCACGGAGGGAACTCATATGACAGATGAACAAGTCCAGACCGAACAGGAAGATCTGGATAAACAAATCCCTGCTGAGCAGGAAGCTCTGAAGGTTCCCGTCCGCGATGGGCGGGCCGCCGGTGCTTTAAAGCCCGGAAACCACTACATCATCAAAAACGTGGTGCGCCGCGTCCAGTCTCGTCTGAGGCGGTATGCGGGTCCGACCAGACTCAAGTTCAAACAGTTTGTGGCGGGCCGTCGCCTGCTGCGGAACCAGAGCATGCCGCTCGACGCGGAGACTTTCGGAAAGTACTCCAAGGAGATCTTGGAGGGCGTCCGTGCGGGCGCGCTCGAGGTCATCGATCCAGACGGGTGGCGGTACTTTGCTGATGTCCACGGTTCAGTAAGCCGGTCTCGTGGAATGGAGGTCGTCTCGCTGGAGCCAAAGAAGGCACAGGCGGGAGAGCCTCCGCATCCGCCACCGGCCGAGCCCACGGGAGATGTGGATGCTCCAAATCCACCGACCACGGGAGAGGCCCCGTTGGAAGAGACTGATACTGCAGAGGAAACCGTCTCGGGGGAGGTAGAGCCGGACGACTTGACCGAGTTGCCCGGTGTTGGCTCAGGCCGCGCCAAGAAGCTCGTGGAAGCAGGTGTAGTCAGCTTCTCTCAGATCGCCGCAATGGAGCCGGAGTCACTGGCCGAGCTCCTGGGCGTGACGGAGGAGGTGGCCGAGAACATCATCGAGGCTGCCGACCAGGAGGAGGTGTGAGATGGCCAAGGTCCCCGTCAAGAACACTTTCACCAAGGCGATCCGTATCGGTCATGACGTCATCCAGCGTAAGCAGGTGATGTCGATCGAGGAAACCCTGCTCTACTCTCCGCGGGTTCAACGGCTCAAAGAGTCTGGGAAGCTGGATTTTCCCTACTATCCCCTGGAGAAGGCCCAGACCGAGGGCCAAAATCAAAATCCCGCGTCGGGGGTTGGCGGCGAGGTCGTGGAGGTCGTGGAAGTCGTGGAAGAGGACAATCTGAAGGTGCTCCCGCACATCGGAGACAGCCGTGCTGCCAAGCTCGAGTCCGTGGGCATTGAGAGCTTCGCGGATCTAGCATCAATGGATGCCGGGGTGCTGGACGGTCTGTTGGAAATCACCCACAGCCAGGCGGAGGAGATAATCGCCGCCGCGAAGGAGCTGCTGGGTGGCTGAACTCCAGGGCATGGGGGACATCCCTGGTCTATCTGACGAGTTCAACGGGTTCATCCACATGATGCGCCTGTGGATGCGAGATCATCCACAACTCAACCGATTGATCAGGGGCGTCGAACACTCGAACAGGTTGATCGCCTGGGCGGTACTGGACTTCGTATCCGATTTCAACCAGACCCCTCCTCCGCTTGGCTTGTACTCACTCGAGCAGCTGTTGCGTCTCGGGTATACAAGTCTGGCGCGGAGGGGGACGGCCATCGCCCTGTTCGAATCCACCTCTGTTCTGCAGATCAGAAACCAGCTCAACTTTTCGGATGGCGGGATCAATGTTGCAGTGTCGGACAAAGCCCCCCAGCTTCAGTCCTGGCTTGCCATGTTCCAGAGCAAGTACGAGCAGGATAAGACGAAGATCAAGATCTCACTCAACATCCACTCGATCTTGGGCGAGTTCGGTCAGCACAGTGAATACGCGCTGATCAATTCATTTTACGGCGCTCTATTCACGTAGGAGAAGCCGATGCTTTACGTCAGAGAGTTTGGATCACGAAAAGAGTTGGAGCTTTTCATCCAGGACAAAATCTTGGGAGGGAAGGTCTTTCCGGCCCTGGGGGACAACATCAACGTCAGAGCCAAGACCTTGACGTTCACCACGCCCCTGGTAACCATCACCTTCCCCGATACCTCAGCGTTCGAGACGGCGACTCCGGCGGAGATCCAGGCGGAGGCGGACAGCCAATCTTCAGGACGACTCTCGTTGGTGAAGGCTCCGGCCGGGCCTGCCGGGAACTTCCTTTTTGCGCTGCTCACCGATGGCAACGTCTTCACCGGAGGAACGGCGGCGGCCGTCCTTGGGCTTGCCGCGGGAACAGTCGGGGCAAATAAGCTCGCAGTGGCCGATGTGGTCAACGTCTACTACGTGGAGAAGTCCGCGCAGTACGGCATCGTCTACGACGCGTAGGAGGACCAAATCCCATGGACAAGCTCTCAAGATACCTCAGCGCCGAAGAGACCCACGATATCCCGTGGGCGAAAGCCTCGGCGTTCTTTCTCACCATCAAAGAGCAGACCAAGGAGGCCGAGTCGCCGTCCCGATCTCTGACGCCTGAACAGAGAGCGCGCATCAATCGCGCCGCATTCGCTCAGGACGCACAGCAGGCAAAGTACAAAGGGCTGATGTCTGGTATCCGCTCGTCTGCAGCCGCGGACGTGCGAGAGGCGGAGAAGACCAAGCGGCAACGCGGGAAGCGTGTTGGCGGTGAGGTCGGGACCGTCGGCGGGGCCGCCGCGGGGTACATGGCTGGCCGCAAGGCTGGCATCGCCGGTAAGATCGGTGGAACGGCCATTGGGGCGCTGATGGGCCGCGGCTTGGGGAAGACGGTAGGGGAGGAGATCGATCGGAAGCGGACGATCAAAAAGTACAACAAAGAATCGGCGAGCCCAGGCACCAACAAAAAGGCTGAGATGGAGAAGTGGACCACCAAAACCGCCTCCATCTCTCGCGTCCGGGAAATGTGGAAGCTGGCCGATGGGATTCCCGAGGGCGAGGCCCTTCCTGGCGGCGCGGACAACGAGCCTGTCGTTGTCGAACCTGAAGTGGCGAGTGAGGCCAAGCCCAGCACGATGGCCGAGGAGAAGATGACGCCCGACGTGCTGGAGCGACAACGCGCCGAGCAGCTCCTGGCCGAAGAAGCCATGGCAGATCAAATGTCCGAGGTGAACGAGGCCGAGTACTACCGCCAGGTCGCTCAGGAGGCGATGCAGGGTCTGGAAGAGATGCAGGCGATGTTGCAGCAGACGCAGGCTGCGGCCGAACAAGCGGGACAGCAGGCGCAGATGTCCCAGATGCAGGCAGATCAAGCTGTGCAGCAGGCGACGCAGCAGAGCCAAGATCAGGCCATGCAGAACCAGCAGCTCACCGCGCAGTTGGAGGCACAGTCACAGGAGCTCGCTGGCAGTAAGCAGGCGATCATGCAGATGCGGCAGGCCATGCAGAACTACCGCGAGCATCTACAGGACTTGGCGCTGCAAGATCCAACGGCCGCTGCTGGTCCGTCTCCAGAGGAGCAGGGGATGATGGAGCAGGAAGCCGCAGCGCGGGAGGAGGCCCAGGCCGCAGAGGCAGGTGCCGGAGCCCCAATGAGCGGCGAGTCCGCCAAGCAGGTGGAGGAAGCGCAGCAGGCACAGGAGGAGGCTGGTAAGCAGACGGCTCAGGCTGAGCGGGCTACGGCTAAAGACCAGGCCAAGCAGGAGGCGAAGGACGCGGGTGTGACGGTGAACGTCGGCGGTCAAACCAAGACGGCCTTTTCCAGGGAGGATGCGTTACTCGCCGTAGTGCTTCATGATCTGAGGCGTGGGAAGGCGATCGGAGCAACGAAAGCCCAACAAAAAAGGGAGTACCGCCAGCTCAAAAAGAGGGGGAAGGTCATAAGTGGGCCGGGGAGACCGGCAGTGGTGGCCCTGAGACAAAAGACGGCGGCCGACAAATCCACGAAGCGGAATGCAGCCATCGCAGCTGGAATCGCCGGGACGGCGATCGGAGGCGGGCTCTTGCTGCGGAAGGCCGCGAAGAGCGGAAAGCTGAGAGAGCTTATCGCGCGGACCACCAACAGGGCCAAGAAGACCGGAGATGTTCACCAGAGCAACATGAAGAAGTTGGAGGAGCTGACCGATCGTACCGGGAAGGTGAGAGACGAGCTCAAGGACCTCAACGCCTGGATGAGCAAGCAGGCCGATTGGTCCTCGCGTGCCGTCGGAGCAGGCATCGGAGCCGCCGGGGCCGCCGGGCTGCAGAGCGCATCCGACAGAGTGGGTCCGAAAGGGATCTCAGAGAAGGAGCGCATCCTGCGCGCCAAGCTCCGCCACTACCAGCAGAAAAAGGACAAGGGGGCTCTGGACAAGTACAAGGTCGTGATGACCAGAGCGCTGGCCGACACGGCAAAGATCAACCGTGAAGATCCACGCGCGGCCGCGGTGATAGCGGCGCTGGGTGGTGCGACAGCGGGAGCAGCTGCAGCTCCTGCGGTGGCTCGTCTAGGCAAGCGCATTCTAAGGAGAGGGAGATGAATCTCGATCAGTGGCTGAAGGAAGTCTACGATGAAGAGAACGTATCCAAGGAAGCATCTGGTCTGGAGGCGATGCTAGACCAGATGAGCCTGGGAGATCTGCGCGACCTATCACTTGGCCGCACAACGCTCGAGAAGGTGGCGGCGAAGATGACGCAGACGAAGCGTGAGGCGTTGCCGTCTAAGTCGTTCGCCGTGCCTCAGAGCAAAGCGAAGAAGATAGGGGTGGCGGGGGAGATCAAGGGAGAGGCCAAGGGGAAGTACCCCATCCCGGACGTGAAGCATGCCCGCAACGCACTGGCCCGAGTTTCGCAGTTCGGCAGTCCAGCTGAGCGGGAAGCGGTGAGGAGCAAGGTCTACGGCAAGTTCCCGCATCTCAAGGCAGGATTCGAGCAGCGTCACGGGGAGAGCCCAACCTCGAAGGGGAACATCAAGAAGGTGGAGCAGGGCGGCATCGGCAAGTCTGCTGGCATGATGCGCCCGGACCAGCCGCGAGCCAAAGATCTGGTCAGCGGGCGCGGCCCGGAGGCCAGGGCAGCCAGGATGGCCATTCGCGAGAAGCTGCGTGAGGGGTGCCCGGTTGGTGAGGAGATCGACAAGCAGCTTGGTATCAAGAAGGCCGCCTCGGCCCAGTTCGAGTTCATGGACAAGGTCGCCAGGCATCTGGCCCACGTCCACACGGAGGAGGCGGAGAAGCTAGCGGTGGGGGGACGCGTGGGTAAGTTTCTGACGAAGCACAAGAAGGTTGGTTTGGGGGCCGTGGCCACAGCTCCCATCGCCTACATGGCGGGCGTGGCCAGCGGATACAAGCAGGGCAAGGGTATGGAGAAGCGCGACGAGTTCACCTCCCCGGAAGCGCAGGCCAAGGCCAAAGTGATGAGCCGCGCGCTCAAGTCCACGAAGGGTGCTCCGCCGAACGTTCGCAAGGGCGCGGTCAAGGTCGTGGCCAAGGAGATGCGGAAAGCCGCAGCAGCCTTGAGGTAGATGCTCAACGTCGAGTTCCAGAACCTCCTCGTCCGGTCCTTCACATTGGACTGGCTCGAGCTAAGCTGGGAGATCAAGAACACCACCCTCGATCCCCACGACTTCGATTGGTCCGTCGAGCGTAGTGAGTCTCCGCTCGGGCCGTGGGACCCACTCACGGACGCCTTCCAAGACCGGTACCAGTTCATAGATAACCGCGTGAACCTGGAGCACCGCTGGCGTCAGTTGTACTACCGCCTCAAGAGCGTCAGGAAGAACGACGCGACCGATGTGGTCTACTCGGACGCCGCCACGCTCGCCGCAGATCCCGATTTGATCGCTCAGGAGATCCGCTTACTTGAGCAGACGGTCTTCAAGGAGTTCATCGGACGGACCTGCTGGTTGTTTCCCGTCCGCACCTTCGGTCAGTACTGTCCACATTGCATGGACGTGGGTAAGGGCGGGACGTATCGAAAGATCAGATCGAACTGCTTGACGTGTTATGACACGAAGTACGCTCGGGGCTACATGGACCCGATGGAACTGAGTGTTCAATTCGATCCTTCACCGAAGGCTCAGCAGGCTTTGGGGACCGGCGAGACGCAACAGTCGAATACCACAGCCAGAATGAGTTACTTCCCATTGGTGAAGCCAGGCGATATAATCGTAGAGCCTGAGAACAGGCGGTGGAGGGTGGTAAAGGTCTCCTCCACCGAGCGACTGAGAGCGAAGGTCCACCATGAGATGACCCTACATGAGATCTCCAAGGGCGATATCGAGTTCGCGATGGAGATCGACGTAGGAGAGCTCAGGAACCTCGCACCCAGCCCGGAACGCAACTTCTCCAACCCCCAAAACCTGGAAGCCTTCGAGGACGAGGCGATAGCAGCGACGTTGGTGGCTTATGGATACGACAACGAGTAGGGCGTTCTACGACGAGCTGGAAAAGATTTCCTCTTCCTCTGGTGAAGATCTCCGAGACCCAAGCGGGGGGCGCGTTACCAAACAGAAGCTGAAGGGCCTGGTTCGTTATGGTGGGGCCGGAGCGCTGGGGGCTGGTGTTGGTTACGGCGTCGGCAAGACGGTGGGCGGCAAGCTGGAAGGCAGTCTCGTTCGCGGCGGGATGCAAATCGGCAAGGCCAGAGCGCTGAGATATGCGCTTCCCATACTGGCTGCTACTGGTGCAGGATTGGGGTTGGCCCGGATGAGTCTCAGCAACAAGATGAAGAGGAAGATCTTAGAGGATGAGCGTCGCGTCAGCAAGCGTACCCCCTAGCACCGCTTACACTCCCAGCTGGGCGGAGAATCCCGTCCTGCAGCTGCGGAAGACGGTGCTCGGCTTCTTACAAGGTCTATTCGAAGAGGCTGAAGTTTCCTGCTTTCGCTGGCACGAGAGTTTGGAGGACACAGAAATCGTCATCACAGACGAGTTTCCGCTGAAGCTGGATGTCGTGGGTAAGCGCCCGGCCATCACGCTGGTCCGGGGCGCGATGTCGTGGAACAAGACATCCATCGGGGAGATGCTCTCCCTGAACATGGCTAACGATCAAAAGAAGCGGTCCGATTTAGTCAGCGGGACTATCTCCATCAACTGCTGTGCCCGCGATGATCTGGAGAGCGAGTACATTGCGCTGATCGTCGCGCGGCATCTGTGGATATTGGGCCCACTGCTTCAAAAAGGCACGCCGATCCATGAGATCGGACGTGGGGTGCAACTCGGCTCGCCCAGTCCTGCCGGAGCGATCGTGGTGGGGGATACTGAGGGGGAGTGGATCAATACACCCGTCACGACCCCTTATTTCATTCAGGAAACAAACTCCGTGCAGCCGCTAGGCCAGCAGCTGCTGCGGAGACTGTCGTTAAGACTTGGAGTTCGCGGAGGAGCCCAGGTTGGTAACACCCCCGTCAGATATCAGGCCAGGCAGACTGGTCTGCGACAGCCGACGATCAGGGGGAGACCTATTCGAAATGTCTCGTTCGAGCAAACGCTCGTGGTAACAGATGAGGAGAATCCAAATGGCTAACGAAGAACTCCTTCGCCCAGGAATGTCCGTAATCCAGCAGTTTCGGACGATCACCCCCACGATCGTTCAGCCGACGCTGGTTCCCTGTGTCGTGGGCCCGTGCTTCCAGGTCGTCGAGGCATTGGAGACCGACGCAACCGGCAACTCCGTGGTGAACACGGACGCCGTGCCTTCGGTTCCGCCCATCATCACCTCGATCTCGGCTGAGGACTACACCGGCCTGGACGGACTCACCCTGAAGGTCAGCGTGAACAACGGCCCCGAGCAGGAGGTCACCCTCTCCGACCCGACCGCGGCTGGTCTGACGGCAGATCAGGTCAAGAGCCAGATCTTGGCCACGAGCGGCATCAGCGGCTGGGCGGCATACACCGTGACCCGTGGCTCGAGCACCTACCTGCAGCTCCGCGGGAACAACTCCGGTGACGGTCAGTCTCTTCAGATCTTGGATGGCACGGCAAACGCCCAGCTGGGGCTGCCGGACTTCTTCGAGGCGACTGGTTTCTCGTCCTACGCGCAGGACAAGCGGTTCATCGCGCAAGACAACTTCCCGGACCCGCGGGACAACATGGACGAGCTCGACATCGATGAGGACTCGATCAGAGTCTTCATCAACACCGGCTCGGCGCTGCAGGAGGTCAAGAGGGACGAAACCTTTCTACGCAACGGCTGGACCGCGTGGATCTTGGGCACGGCCATCTCGTTCCAGACTTCGAGCTTGAAGGACAAGGACCTCGAGGTAACGTTCGCGGTTGGTGGAACCGAGCAAACCATCACCTTCGACGGCGACTACCAGGCTGTTGATGGAACGTTGGTCGTGCCGGCCGGCGTCTACGCCGACCCCGGCACCGACACCATCGACATCCAGAAGAACAGCGATACGGCCGTGACCGTGACTTTCGCCAGCCCGGCGGACATCGATGCAGCGGTAACAGCGATCAACGCGGCGTGGGCAGCGACCTATACCGGTGAGGACGTCTGCTACCGCGCCGACGCGGACGGATCGGCCAACCCAGCCGGCACCTACATTGCCTTCCAAGTTGGCGGCGCGACCGCGACCGGTGACTACGTGAAGGTCATCGAACCGGGCAGCGGCGACGCCTTCAGCGACATCGGCTTTACCTCCGCGCAAGGAGCGGTCGGTTCTTCGCTGGTCTACTTCATCAACACCACCTTGAGCTCTCCGACTGACTACCCGGCGGCGGTTGACGGCGGCAGCGATAAGCTGAAGCTATACTCCTACGACGGGTACATCAAGGTGGGTGATGGGGACGCCAACGCTACGCTCGGGCTGACCGATGACGAGGTGCAGTACGCGCTGGAGGGCGTGGATGATGGAGACGGGGACAGCACCTCACCGATCGTCAGAATCCACAACGAGGACTTCACGCTCGATCCGACCAGTGCCTCGTTGACTGGGACCGGCGATCTGTCAGGCGACAACCAGGTCCACAAGCTGACCTTCCAGCTCGCCATCGATGGCGAGCCGATGCAGGAGGTCGAGTTCAACGGCGGGCCGATCGTCCCGGCCAACCCCTACGCAGACCCCGGCACCGACAGCTTGGGCCTGATTGTGAACGGCACCCCGGTGGTGGTCACATTCGCCAGCCCGGCCGACATCGACGCTGCGGTGACTGCGATCAACACCGCCACCAGCCCCGTGGTCGTGGCCTACCGCTCTTTGAGCACGGGTGTAGCCGATGCAGCCGGAACCTACATCGCCTTCCAGGTGGGCGGCAGCACGGACGCTGGCGGTTCGATCATCATCGACTACAGCGCCAGCACGGGCAACGCCTGGACGGATATCGGCTTTACCGGGACGTCTGACATCTACCAGACCCTCACCTCGGCCGAGATCGAGACCGCCATCGAGAACACGATGGGCACCGGGACGGCGGCCATCAGTTCTGACAACCTGGTGTTGAGCTCGGCCGAGACCGGGGTCGAGTCCAAGATCGAGATCGGCCAGGGGACGGCCAACACCTTGCTGGGCTTCACCTCCGGCTACGTCACCAACGGCCGGGGGTTCAAGCCCAAGGCCGGGGACTACCTGTACGCCGATGGCGAACTTCTGGGTATCATCGCTCAGGTCTCGCCAGGAGCGGTAGCTACGGACCTGCGGTTGGACAGAGAGCTGACCTACACCACACTGCTCAAGAAGAACTGGTACATCCAGGCCAAGAACATCGCAGATCCACAGCCTGCCGATCGCCCCACTCCGGACTTGGTCGTGGACCTGGCGGGTGACATCACGATCAAGCACGACATCCTCCGCGACACCCGTGGGGACGCTGTGGAGCTGGCAAGCGATCAGCTGATCGTGGCCTACGATGCGCTGCGGCTGGATGTTACACCCAAGGCTGATAACCCCGCGCTGCTGACCTTCGAGGGGACGGACGAGCTCGAGACGTCACTCGAGCCATTGAACACGGACAACCCCCTGGGCCTGGGTCTGTTCTTCGCGCTGCTGAATGCGCCAGGCGTGACGGTCAGCGGTATCGGTGTGAGTGCCACCAGCGCGGACTCGCCCAACGGAACACTAGCAGCCTACACCGAGGCGGCGACGTTCCTGGAGAGCCAGGAGGTCTACGCCATCGCTCCGCTGACGCACGATGGCGACATCCACTCGATGTGGCAGACCCACGTCAACAACATGTCCGACCCGGACGCCCGCGGAGAACGCATCGTCGTGATCAACCCGGAGATGCCAGACCGAAACCTGGACACTCTGGTGGCCAGCGGGACGGACGCGGACAGCACGGGCGTGACCAACGAGCTTGATACCAAGCTGTCTAACCTGGCCGCGCTGTTGCTCGCCGCCGGAGTCGACCCCACCGGGACCATCGAGGTGGACGATGGAGTCTACCTGGACATCGCCTCGGACTCCAGCAAGTACAGCATCTCAGCTGTGAGTGGGACCAAGATCACCATCCGGGTGACCTTCGCGCCTGGGGAAAACGACGACAGCTACTACAGCTCGTCCAACCTTTCCTCCTCGCTGATCTCGGAGTCCTTCTCCATCAAGATCCGCGGCGCGGAGCTGCTGACCTCGGAGAACCTACCGGATTACGCGGCCATTGCCTCGACCTACGCCGACCTGGGCACCGCCTACGGCGATCGACGAGTGTACATGACCGCTCCGGATCAGGCCGGAGCCACCATCGATGGGCTCGAGCAGCTGATCGATGCGTTCTACGTGAACGCGGCCATCGCAGGCATGATCGGGCAGCAGCCTCCGCAGCAGGGATTCACCAACTTCCCGATCTCCGGGTTCACACGCATTGTAGGGTCGAACGACAAGTTCAGCGAGACCCAGATGAACGTGGGTGCGGGCGGCGGCACCTACTGGATCATCCAGGAGGTGGTCAACGGACCCCTGACGTGCCGTCACCAGTTGTCTACTGACACGAGCTCCATCGAGAAGCGGGAGCTGTCGATCACCAAGGTGGTGGACTACGTCGCGAAGTTCATGCGGGCAGGCCTGCGTAACTTCATCGGCAAGTTCAACATCACCCAGGGCTTCCTGGACACCCTATCGACCGTCATCCAGGGGCAGTTGACCTTCTTGACGGAGAACGGAGTGATCATCGGTGGGGACCTGAACAACATCGTCCAGGACACCACTGAGCCTGACACGGTGCTGATCGATGTCACGTTGGATGTCCCCTATCCGTGCAACTACATCAGGCTCGTGTTGACCATTTGACGTGAGCAAAGAGGGCCACCCCTCTTTTTAGCTAAGGAGCAGAGACATGACTCAGTTCAGCGAATGGAGACCATACGAGCGCTACGTGCAGTCTGGGCTCGCAGATGGTCAGTTCCTGTCCGCGGCCTTCACCGTGCTGGCAGCGGGGCCTCCCAGGTTGGCCAACGTCGGCGGGGCGACCGTCACGGCTGGTGCATTGGCGGGAGCGGGAGCGGACCAGATCGTGATGCCGATTGGCATCATGCAGAACCTCAACCTGTCCCACAACCGGCAGTTCAGTCAGATCTTCGAGATCGGCTCGGAGCGAAGCTACTTCATCAGCGGCCGGACCATCGGCCAGCTGACGCTGGCGCGCGTGATGTATCACGGACCCAGCCTCCTGCGGATGCTCTACGCCTACTACGAAGATCTCATCCCGCCGAACACGGTGAGCGCGGTCTTCGCCAATGCTGGCAGCGCCACCGTGGCCAACCCGCACGATGTCAAGATCCCACCCGGCTACGAGAACTTCTTTGTCAACTTGGCGAGTGATCTGTTCAACCAGCCCATCGGGATCTTGTTGTACGTCCGGGATAGCAACGAGGACACAGTCGGGGCGGTCTACATGGAGAACTGCTATGTGCCGAACCACACCTGGGCCACGGACGCCCAGGGCGTGATGATCCAGGAAAACGCAGGCATGCAGTTCGAGCGGGCCGTGCCCGTCGCCGTCAGCGCCCTGAGCCTCATCACCGGCACCACCGGGGCCATCTTCTAGGAGCCGCCAATGAGGGGTCGACGCCTTGTGCCGGCTGGCGGAGAGCCGGCACACATCTTCGCCAAGGTAGCCCACGCCCGGGCCCACCATGAGACGTCCATCAGCGCCATCAACTCGGTCATGCGGAAGCTAGCGCGGCAGCAGGCCGCATCAGCACCCGAGGCTCCGGAACCCCTGGGAGAGTACGCTGGGTACGCCCCAGGTGGCCAGTTTGAGGCGGAACCGACATCGGTAGTACCTTCGGTCCAGTCTCCGGAAAGTCCGCTCTCAGAGCCTCTCAGGCCGTCTCACGGCCTCGGTCGTGATGACTTGCCGGTGCGGGCCGAGGCCCTGCTGGAAGGTCTCCACGAGGGGATGCTGGAGTCAGCGGAAGAGTCAGAAAAATCGGCTGTTTATAGACAACCAACTCCTCCGCCCCCTCTTAGACCTCGGGTGCTCCGGAAAAAGCCCATCAGCGCGGCGGCCAGAGCTGCCGCAGCACCCATTCGGGGAGTACTGAAGCGGCTGGTTCCTGGGGCCTTGTTAGCCTCGGCTGCTTATGGGCTCTACAAGGGAGTTCCGGCGGCGGCTAGGTTCGCCAAGCAGCAGGGGGCACGCCCGATGGCTTACAACTATGGGCTCAGCCAGCACCCGTACGGGTACTCTTCGGAGGGATAGTTTCCGGTTGCTTCTTACCTCGGTTACCTCCGCTCTCCGGCTTAGGCCGGCGTGGTAAAGAGGCACAGTGTCCCGGTCAGGACCGGCCCCCTGACCGGGATTTTTTTCTTTGGAGTGTAGGATGTGGCTACTTGCTAGCGGCCTTTTTTCGTCCAGTTGAACGCGTCTGTGATGGACGAAGGAAGGTCAGACTGCAGATCAGATGGTCCGGCAGGGTACAAGCCTTCACTATCTTCTTGCCCACTTTCAACTTCATCAAGTACGGGCAATCGTTCACTGTCGGCTGCCGGCACATGCTCATGGGCTCCTCCGTGGTCTTCGTACTGGATCGTGATGTCATCCAGCATCTCCTCATCTGGTGTGGACAAACTGTGGATAGGTTTCCGGCCGGATAAGATCTGTGCAGCCAGCTCTTGGTGCTCTGGTGTTGCCCAAGAGGCATGTAAGGCTTCAGCAAGCACGGATAGATCTGTGCCAAAGGTATCGAGGTAAAGCGACCGATGCCGGGATGGTGATTTGTTCACAGACTTATCCCCAGGTACATTGACGATGAGTGGAGGGCATGGAGGAAGCGGAGCTCCCACCACTTCATCGTGGCGGAGCGGCGGGTCCTCCACGTCATACGGCGCTGGGTATTTAAATCGTGGCATGCCAAACCCTCGCGAGCTCTTCTTCGTAGTCCATTTGTCGCTGGATCAGGGCGCGGATGATGTCCGAGCACCCAATGTTTTCCCGAAACTTTTGAGACATCATATTACACTTCTTGTAGAGGAACTCACGTTGTTCTTTCCGCATGCGGACAGTGATCGTACAAACCTTGTTCTTCATGTAGATTTCCTCGTTCACAGCTAAAAAGTGATCGGGGAGGTTGCCCAGAAAGGAGATTGATCCCCGATCACTAACTTCCGCAGGGGGGCCGTGCTTGGGGGGGAGCAAGCAGGCCCACTGCTTCCGTCACCTTTCTTATACCATAACGATCGCCGGTTTTTAAGGTTCGTTGACCGCTTCCAAACAGCGCGTTATGCTCCGTCAACAACGCAGAAAAGGCACGTTGAAAGGAGCCAACAAATGAAACGCTTTTTGATCACGATGATGGTGGGCGTCTGTCTGGGGATGATGCTCCCCGGCTTGACGGCTTGCCCAAACCCAGAGACCGGAAAGATCGATCCATACCTCACAGCACGAACCATCATCCTACAAGCAAACACAGCTCTCGGACTCGCAGACGGAATCTTCGGCCAGTGGTACCTGGGCAAGATGCTCACCGACCAAGACATCGCGAACAAAACAAAATTGATCTATGAGAAAACCAAAACCGGGGTGGCCAACGGGCTACAGATCGCTTTGAACGGAGTGGCTATCGCTGAGCAGGCCAAGAAAGATCCGAACATCCAGCTACTGATGGGAGAAGCCGACAAAGCCTGGCAGAACCTACGCAAGTTCTTGACAGATCTACTGGCAAAACAGGAGGACGCGAAGCTGGTCACACTGGCCGACGCACCAAAGAAAGAGCCTCCTACATCTGCACCAGTCACTAAGGACGATCCAAAAGCGCCACCGAAAGTGGCTGTCAAAACGTCGGCCATCACGGTGAAGGTCGACGCCCTCAAGAACCTCCCAAAGACCCTCTTGCCATAGCTAAGGGGGACTCGATCCCCCCAGTTGATCAACCGACGTACTGACGGTCGATCTCTTCGATCTGTCGATCTATAGTTTCAATCTCATCAACCTCTCGTTCTAAGTCTCTGATCTCCCTGAGGACGCGCTTCCTTAATCTTTGGCCGATTTCTTGTCCACAATCATCGAGAAAGATTTTGGACTGTTCGATCATTTCTTGTAGCACAGAAACAACGCCGTTGAGTCTCTCGCTCATTTAGATCTCCTCTCTGGTTTGTACAATTCTTATACCCAGAAGAGGGATCAATTTCAGTGAGCTAAGAAAGGCCCCCGCAACGGTGTGCCTGCTCCGCGGCAGGGGCCTTAGAGAATCAAAGGTACCAACTCTAATCCTCCAAAGCCCTTATACCGCTTACGTGTCGTCCTCTTGCATCTGGGCCGGGGGCTGCTGCGCGTTCCTCTTGATTATGGACCAGCTCTTGGGACGCTTGAACGATCTCGGCAAACGCTTGGGAGGCGGAGAAGCCGTAGGAGGGGCCGGTGCGGGCTCGAGCTTCTCCAGCTTCTTCTCGAACTTCTTCGTCAGTTCCTCGATGGTCCTGGATGTTCCTGAACCAGATGTCGCCCGGCGGGAGGCAAGAGCGAACCCAATGAAGAGCGCACGCACGCTGTCGGCATCTGCCTTGGCCGCGTTCAGCTCATTGCGAAACCGGAACTCGAGGTTACCCAGCTGCCTGTTGAAGTGATCTTCGATCTTCCCCAGGTCCCTGTTCAGATCATCCAGCTTCTTGACGAGCTCCTGGTGAGCAGCCCTGGACGCCTTCTCTGGGGCCTTTGATCGTGTCTCGATCAACGCCGTCACTGAGGCGATCAATGCTGCCAGCCCGCCCAGGAACGATCCAATCTGGACCCACTTTGACTTAGGTTTTCCGTTGATCGTCATGTAAACCTCCTGAATCCTGAGATTATCGATGATCAACTGGACGATCAACTATTTTTTGGTCAGCCGGAGGGCCAGGCCCCTATGTTCTGGGAGGCGGTTTTGAAAAAGTAGTAACTTTGAAAAAAATCCTGTGTCATATGTATATGTCCGACATATGTATATGTAGATTTAAAAAAAATTATTCTTTTTTTCTTAATAGGGGTTCCCAGACATATGGACCCCACCCCAAAAACGGGGTGGGGGGCATGATCGTTATTGATCTACCTCTATCCTTCTCAGGACGTGGTAGATCGCATCGAGGTCTTTTCCATTGATCGGCCAGTCTAACTTCCCCAGGAACTCCGCGGCCCGTTCATCGGGTCTGACCTGCAGGGTGCGCTTCCCAGGTATTTTCAACAGCAGGGTTCCGTCACCCATGTCCTTTACCCAGGCCCCCAGGCGGCGTGCGTTCTGCATGAACTCCTTATTGATGCTCATTTGATCTCCTTTTTGGGTTGTACTTTTCTTATACCGATTTATGAGGAAATTCGGATCAGATCGTGGTATAGGATCTCTGCTTTCGTTGGGGAATTACCCCCGACACAACATAGGAGGAAGAAGTGGCCAAGAAGAAGCAGAAAGAGATCCCAGCACTGGTGCGCGTCAGCAGCATGAAGGAGTACATCAAGGGGGCGGCGGACGTGAACGTGTCCGGAGAGCTCGTCGAGGCGGTGAACGGGAAGCTGGCAGAGGTGCTTGCGGATGCCGTAGATCGGTGCCTTGGAAACAACCGCAAGACCGTTCGTCCGGTGGACCTGTAGGGCCCTTGCTAACCGGGGTCTGCCCGGGGTACACTCGGTCCATGGATTTAGTAACCATCACCTCTATGCTCGATGAGCTGGAGAAGATTGCTATCTCTGGCCAGGTGCCCCGGGCACCCAAAGCGCCCAAGACTTCAGCACCACCTCCCCCGCCTGCTGCCCGCATGGCTCCCACGAAGATGCCAAACCCGCCGTCGTTTGCTCCTCCAGCTCTTCCGCACTCCGGCGTTCCGGGGCAGCGGCATAGCGCGCTGGCGACGCAGAACACCCTCGGGAAACGTCTTCCACCAATCGATCCACGCGCGGCCGCGACGATGGTGAGGTATAAGGCCCCGGTTTACTAGGCCCAGGAGAACAACATGAAACCGCTATTCATCGTCCTGGAAGGGACAGATGGCGCTGGGAGCACGACCGCGTCGAAGCTCCTGGTCCAGACTTTGAACGACAAAGGCATCGAGTCCGTGTGGACAAAGGAGCCCTCAGACGGAACGATCGGAAGACACATCAGGAGAATCTTGAAGGGCGAGGAGATCGCAGATGAGGCGTCGATGTTTCCCATGTTCATGGCAGACCGCCACGACCACATCGGAAATTTCATCCGCCCGGAGCTGGAACAGGGCAACACGGTGGTGTGTGATCGGTATGCCTACAGCACGTGGGTTTACCAGCAGGACAACTACGGGATGGATGTGATTGAATTGATGCAGCGTCGCTGCCTACCGCCAAACTACACCTTCGTTCTGGAGTGTCCGGTGGAGGAGTGCATGAGGCGCATGGAGGGAAGGGACGTGATCGAGCGTTACGAGATCGAGGAGAAGCAACGGGAGTATGCCAAGCGCTACAAGCGTGTTCCTCCCATCGGATCTGAGCAGATCATTCACCTGGACAGCTACGACTTGAACCCAGCTCAAATCGTGGACAAGATCCGCCGGGAGATCGGCTTGTGAGGGTCGGACTCATCGGGTGCGGCAAGGAGAAATTAGATCACGCTGCACCCGCCAAGGACCTCTACGTTGGATCGTTCTTCAAGCTTTGCAAGCAGTGGATCTCCAAACCTGGTCGGGTAGACGAGTGGGCGATCTTGAGCGCCAAGTATGGTCTGGTCCTGCCTGAGCAGGCCATCGAGCCGTACGATTGCACGCTCAACGGCGGGATGTACGCTGATTATAAAGCCCGGCAGTCGTGGGCGATCAGAACGAGCGGGGAGATAGTCAAGAGGTGGTGCGCGCAGAATACCGTGTTCATGATCTTGGCGGGGGCGAACTACCGCATGGCCGTGGAGTGGGTGCCGATGGTGGAGGATGTGATCCGGTGTTGGACCGACTGGAGGAGAGAGTCCGGCATGAGGAGGCCGCAGATGAGCATCGGCGTGATCAAGAAGTACCTCAAGAACGATGAGGGGTACTACTGATGGGACACGGGATACGACGCCAGCGTTGGCAGGTGCTGCCCAAGTCCGGTGCCCGAATTTGCTGCGTTCAGATCAACGATCACCAGTTCAACGACCAGGACTGGTGGAGAGAGTCTCTGCTTCTGTGGCAGGAGATCCCAGATCACTTGAGGGCGTTTAAGAAGAAGGAGTGGGATTTTGTGCTTGTGGTGCCGCTCAGTTCTGTACGAGACTGCTGGTGCGGCAACGACGGGATGCAGGCTTGGAGGTTGAAGAGGAACGGGTATGTCGTTCCAGATCGATGCCGACAGGAGGGCGGATGCCCAGAGATGTGGAACACCGAGGCGGACGTGTCCAGGAAAAAGGAACTGGAGATATCCAATCTGGAGGAGATCGAAGAATACGTGGTTCTAGATTACGGAAGAGACGTTCACAAATCCGCCTTCCCGGAGGCAAGATCCCAAAATCTACTTCCGACTTCTTGTCCGCCATTAAGACGGCAGTGAACACGTACAACAGGGGCCTGGAGCAGCTAAAAGGAGACAGCATGTTCGATCTTGAGCACCAGATAGATCTGGCGCGGAGCTGCGTGTTCGAGATCGATGAGGTGCTGTCCCGGTGGAGGATTTGGCGAAAGCTAGTACGTGATGTACAATTCAATCGATGAGCGGATAATCCTGATCAACTCATTGCGACACATGGGCGCGCGTTTCCTTAGTATCTGATCTACTTTCTTGTCGGTCGCACATAGGTAGATGCCCGGCTCCTCGCGTGTTCTCCAGAAGTAGGACAGGGAGATCCCGCCATGGTACTGGTCTGGTCCGTCTACGATTACGATTACCCTCCCGAACTTCTTGCGGTACCAGGCCGCCGCGATGAAGACTTCCCCGCCCGTGTTGATTTCACAGGCCAGTGTTGGCCAGGGCCCGTGACAGGTGTGCAGCCAGTTCAAACGCCCGCCTCTTGGAACGCCGTTAATCTCCTTGATCGTCGTTGGCATTGAGGTGCTCCTCGATGGCGTTCTTCTCTTCGTCCGTCGCCGCCAAAAGCTCGGCGAGCTTGAGTATGCAGGCGTGGTCACCAGCAGCAGCGCCTTTGGCGATCTCTGCGGCGATCATGGACTGCGCCTCCCAGGCACGAATATCAGATCTGGAGAAGATCCCTTTTTGGTGGAGTAGGTTGATGAGCGAGACGATCTGGCCGGAGACGATGGCACCCTTTTCTAGTTCGCGTTGCTCTTCGGCTTCCATGATCTCTTGGAAGTCCTGTCTGAGCTGATCATTTTCCACGTAAACTCCTTTCGTTGAATAGCTTATACCGAATTCTCGACGATTTGTGTTGACAATAACTCTGAGTGTGATCTTCTTCGAAAGATCGCTCAAGCCAAAAAACGGAGGTAACAGAATGAATATCAAACTGACAAAGATCGAGATGAAGATTCTTGCCGCCCTGAAGGGCGGGAAGAACAACGCCCGCGGCATTTCCGCCCTCGTCTTCGGCAAGAAGGAGGAGAATATCAAGCAGGGAGAGGTAAGGGACGTGCGCAACGGCCTGCGGAAGATCGTCAACCGACGGCTGGTGGACAATGCGGAGCGGGGTATGTACGCGCTGACCGCGACCGGAAAGAAAGCCGCCAAGTCCGGAGCCGGCGTTGTCGAGGCTATCAGTAAGACCACCAAGTCCAAGTCCAAGAAGACCACCAAGTCCAAGTCCAAGGCTAAGGCCAAGACCAAGACCGCCAAGAAGGCCAAGACCGCCATCGAGGTGGTGGACAAGACCACCAGCAAGCCTGCAGCCAAGAAGGCGAATGGTAACGGGAACGGGACCGCCCGCAAGGGGATGCCGACCTTCAAGCGGCGCAACCTCTCCAAGCCCTACACGAGGCAGGGGCAGTAGATGCCGGACTGCATCGGTCGGGCCGCCAGGGACTTCTTCCAGCTGTCGATCTACGATGCGCAGAACGATCACGTGGTGACGCTGCAGCTGAAGCGACACAGCGGAATGACCCCTGGAGATCTGGCCCAGCTCCAAAACTTCCTGTGGTGTCAGATCGGGCAGGCCATTCGAGATGATGCAGATCTCAGGCGCAGGCTGGAGATCGGTGGAGTTCGGGTGCTGTTGAACGCCCCGGAACGTGGTAACTAGGGTGCAGTATGTGGTTGGCCGTTGTGCTGAAGCTGTTCATGCCCGGGTCGGAGCAGTACGCCGCGGACATTGAAAAACAGGCCAAACGTTACAAGTTTGATCCACTCCTCGTTGCGGCTGTGGTCTTCAAAGAGTCGGGATTCAAGAAGGACTCCTGTTACAAGGGATCGCACGGGTTGATGCAAATCCAACTCCGCCCAAGATCATGTGAGGGATCGATGGCCCGGGCCATAGAGTTGGGTTTGTATCAACCGTCCAAGAACATCGAGCGTGGTGTGCGGATGATGGCGACGTGGCGCAGGTGGTGGCGCAAGTACCACAAGGACGATGGGTACCACTGGTTGCTACACTACAACCGCGGATTTGGATCGTGTCCTGATGGGAAGAAGTACTGTCCGACTGTTGAGAGAAGGCCCACTTCCGCGGGAAGCGGGTATGCAGACAGGGTGTTGAAAATATATCGCAGGCTAAAGAAGATCAGGGTCAGGCCCTCGCCGACCCGAAGGCCGGCGAGGGATTTGGGAGGCGTTGTGGACGCTACTTCTTCGCTTTCAGTTTCTCGGCGATGTCGGGGTTCTGCTTGATGAACTCTCGCCTGTCAAAGGCAGGCGTGAAGTACCCGTCCTCCCAGACGTCGTACTTGACTGGTACCGACTCGCCGATCTTGAAAACGCGTCGACCTAGGTTGACCGCCTCATTCTTGGCAGTCTTGCTGATCTTCTTCGGGTCGTGCACCTCGACCGACAAGTCGTTGATCCTGATGGATTTGCGCCGGCCGTCGATGTCGAGGAAGTGGACCACCGCCATGAGCTTGTCGGGGAAGTCGTTGATCTTTCGTTTGAGACCGAACATGTTCACCTCCTGGGCGCGGATGCCTGCCTTATATTCCCAGGAATGCCCTACGATCTCGCATGCCTGTGCAATCGTTCCGAGGTGTTTGATCTCCTTTCCTTTGAGAACCTTGTTTCTTTCGGTGTGAACATCGTCGGTGTCGATCGCGGCCATGTGTTGCTTGTTCAAAATTGCCACTGTGTCCTCCTTTTGCGGTGTTCAAAAACAAACTGCGTGTGATTCCGGAACATGATCCTTATACCGATCAAATTGCAGAAATTCGGAGGTGAGAAATGATCACGGTCGGCATAGATGAGGCCGGAGTAGGTACGTGGGCCGGGCCGATGATCGTGGTCGGAGCGGCTTTTCGAGAGGACACCAAGTTCCCGGAGCTCGTGCGGGACAGTAAGAAGCTGAGCTGTGACCAACGCGAGGGCCTGGTGGACGATATCTACGATCTGGCGGAGTGGGTGATCATCAAACGCTTGACGGTGGACTACCTGAACGCTGTGGAGGAGGTCTGGCCGCAGTGGGACAAGGTGGTACGAGAGATCGTCGCACAGAGTAGGGAGTGGGAGGCGGATGAGATTATTGTGGACGGCCTGCGGATGGTTGATGGGTTGGGCGGCGTCATATACGAGCCAAAGGCTGACGACACATATCCAGAAGTCTCGGCCGCGAGCGTTGTGGCCAAATACGTACAGACTTGCGCGATGGAAGATCTCCATCGCGATTATCCGGGGTACGGATTCAATAAACACCACGGCTACGGAACGAAGGAGCACAAAGATCGACTGGAGGAGTTGGGGCCGACAAGAGGTCACCGCATTTTCTACAAGCCGATCAAGGTCGTGGTGGACAATCTACCAGTTGAAGATCGGCACGAGTTAAGGAGGCTCGCGTTGAAGAAGATTCAGATATATACCAGCATCATCGATCACAGGAGGTAACCAGGTGAATGTGAAGAAAGAAGAGAAGCGTCTGGCAAAACGGGCGCGGAAGATCGGCTTTGATGTGGTGTGGTCCCCCGTGAATCAGGCATTCTTCATCAAGGAGATGCTCCCGCACGGGATCTACAAGATCAAAGGCATCAAGAGCGACAAGCAAGGAGTCGAGGAATGCCTCGAGCAGCTCGAGACCACGTTCAACTAGAGAAGGATCGTGTCGCGTTGGCGCAGATCACTGATGAGGTGGAGGAGGAGCTCAAGAGGGAAGAGTTGGTGTGTGTAGAACGTCCACCGACGCGCCGGTGTGTGTCCTACAACAGGTATCCTCGACCGGAAACACATACGGTATGTATGGTGTGCCACGCTCCATGCTGCACGAAGATGATTGTGGTGTTGGAGCGTAGTGAGGAGGAAAAGTATCCGGTGGAGTATGTTCGCGACTACAAGAGGCCGCGAGCCCGCGCAAGGCTAAAGAGGAGATCTGACGGTTCCTGCATCTATTTCAACAAGAAAACTGCTCGGTGTGCGCGTTATGGGTCTCGGCCGCTGGCCTGCAGGCAGTTCTTTTGCGGCCGCGGTGTCCCTTTTGAGGATAGGGTCTGGTTGGACTTGGGGGGAGAACCGGAGGTGGGGGGTGGGTGATAAAGCAGAGACGATGGTCGCCGAGGTGAAGAGCATACGGTACGAGCGGGGGACGTTTCGTATTGTGAGTGTCGAGACTGAATGTATGCAGCGGGAGACGGTACTCGGTGATATCGAGGGTGTGGCGGTGGACATGGTATACGAGTTTTCTGGGCAGTGGAAAAAGCACCAGGTATACGGGAGGCAGTTTCGCGCCGTGACCGCGGTACCTGTTCGACCTACCAGCTCCTTCGGCGTACTAGATTTTTTGGAGCAGTTGCCTCAAATAGGTCCGGAGAGGTCGCTTTTGGTGATGGAGCACTTCGACAACGACTACAAAGAAGTGTTCCGGGTCATAGAAGAAGAACCAGAGAAACTCGTTGTGATCAAGGGGATTACCGCCGAGCGCGCAGCGGAGATAAAGATCCAGTTCGAAGTGCTGAAGAAGTTCAAGGACGACATCATTCTGTTGAAGGGCCTGGGGGTTACTGACCGCCAATGCCGCATCATCATTGAGCATGCGAAATTTCTTGGTAGAACCATCGAAGAGATCTTGGAGGAAGACCCGTACCAATTTGTCCGCGTACGTGGTCTGAGCTTCGGGGCGGCAGATAAGATCGCCCTGGGTTACGGGATAGACTCTGACGATCCCAGGAGAGTGGACGCCGTGTTAGAACACGTTCTCGAGTGTGCGACAACGTCCGGACACTGCTTTTTGGATTACATTCTCCTGCGCTCGGAAACGTTGGACTACGGCATTGGTGGTGAGACAGCAGAAGAGGGGATAGAACGTCTTTGGGGTGCTGGTCGGCTGGTAGTGGAGCAGGATCACGTGTACCTTGGCAGGTTGTATAGGAGTGAGGTCGGAGTCAGTGAGGCCCTTCATCGGCTGTCCTATCAACATGACCTTGATGTGGACGAGGTCATGGAGGAGCGTGTAGAAGGTTGGGCGATCGAGCTCCACAAAGATCAACTCACTGCGGTCAGGAATGCACTGGTTAACAATGTGTCAATTATCACCGGAGGTCCTGGTACTGGGAAGACCACGTGCTTGCGGAAGATTGTATCCGCGTTGGGCGGTATAGGCATCCGCAACAACATGGTGTTCTGCTGCGCTCCTACGGGAAAAGCAGCCATCCGAATGAAACAGCAGTCCGGGATAGACGCTAAGACGATTCACAGGTTGCTGGAGGTAGACGCAGAGACGGGCTCGTTCGTGAAGAACGCTGAAAATCCTTTGTATTGCAGCGCGGTCATTGTGGATGAGGCATCCATGGTAGACATTGGGTTGATGGCGTCTCTCCTGAGGGCGATGAGTAGCAACACGCGGTTGATCTTGATCGGAGACGTAGACCAGCTTCCGGCCGTCGGCCCAGGAAACGTTTTGAACGATTTGATCTCTTCCGGGAAGATTGAAACAACGCGACTGACAAAGGTGTTTAGGCAGTCCGAGCATTCTTGGATCTCCGAGAACGCCTCCGCGATCAAGAACGGAGAAATGCCAAACCTGGACGATGATGACAGCGAGGACTTCTTCTTCAAGGAATGTAACTCGGCCGCGGATATACCGGACGTCATGGTGGATTTGGTCGGCGAGCTGCGGTCTTCTGGGGTTCTGAAGGACGACATTCAGGTGTTGTGTCCGCAGAAAAAGAAAGTGATCGGCACAGAGAACTTGAACGAGTTGTTTCAGGAGACGTTTAATCCTCATGAGGACGATAAGCCGTGGTGGTACGCGGCGCAGGGGCGTATCTACTTGAGGGACAGAGTCATCCACACCATCAACAACTATCAGCTGATGGTGATGAATGGGGAGATTGGGTCTGTGCGGCTGAAGGATGGGGGACTGGACCTTGGGTACCTACAGGTGGACTACGGAGACAGGAACGTTGATTATGATGTGCTCAACCTTTACGAACTAAGGTTGGCCTACGCCTTGACGGTGC
>Ga0180431_10000033_pt1 | contig 177530 bp, 188 predicted proteins | sample SS_ome_11_FD_132459 | JGI IMG/M metagenome (GOLD analysis project Ga0180431, IMG submission 132459) | Hypersaline lake sediment archaeal communities from the Salton Sea, California, USA - SS_1_MS_1 metaG | ecosystem: Environmental > Aquatic > Non-marine Saline and Alkaline > Hypersaline >...
CTGATTGCCAATAATGCTAAACATATTAGAACAGATATTAATGCAAATTTTCTCACTCTTATCACCTTTTTTTGTTTTACAAAAAAAGACCAGCCGAGACTTTGCTTCGGCGCTGCCTTTTTTTGTTTTTTTAATTATAGATTGGATTACTTAACAATATTTACTCTTTTAGAGGAAATCAGACTTAATAGTATTTAAATTTTACTGAAGAAAAAATTTACTCTTTAATAAGCCCTTGTATTTGATGGATTATTTCAAGCAGCCTGTAATATTCTGCTTCTATATCTTCACAATTTTCTTTTGTTCTACTGATTAATTTCTGGCATTCCTGTCTTGCATTTGCAATTAATTCTTCACAATCTGCTTTAATCTTTGCTGCTTCTTCTGGAGAGCAGACTATTGCTTTTGGCTCCTCTGGTTTTGGTGGTTCAGTCCAGTCTGCAGTTTGAGGCAGGAAGCCTATTGAGCTAATTCTTCTGTAGTTTGGCCTGCCATAGCAATTCTCGTCTTTGGAAAGGAAATTATAACCAGCGTGTGGTTCTCTGCAGATGTATACTTCTTCTGTTCCGGATTCTTGTGTTTTAAGTGAGTACCCTACAACTTCTGAGACAAGCGGGGTTTCTCCTGGCAGTGTGCTTGGGCATTTTTCAACTGCCCAGAGCGCGTCGGCATTCCAGATGGTTCCAGAGCCGCCGCCGGAACTGGTGCACCGGAGTATTTTGTTTGCATACAATTTATTTGCTTTAACATATTCCTCGCTTAATAAGTAGCCAGGTTTTGGCTCATAAGAATCCTCAAACATATTCGATGTGGTATAAGGGTATTGGAACCAAGGAGGCAGTGGTAAAAGTTGCCCTCCTTTGTACATATACTGCCTGATTAATAGCATTGGGCTTTTTTCATACAGTTTCTTTAGCTCAGCAGCAGATTGTTCAAAACGCTGTTCAGCACTTATTCCGCCAGTTATGTAATTGGAGTATTTTCTGTCTGTTTTCTGCAGGTTTTCAAGGTATATTTTCAGTCCTCTGAGTTTTTCATTCATCGCTTGGCAGTCTTCTTCAATTTGTATTGCTTCTGCACTGCATTTTGCATTTTCAAAGCTGACATCCCAAGAGCACTGCTCTTTAAGCTGGTCACAGGTAGGATAATCCACTCCGCCAGGGCACTCACTTTTTTGAAGGATTTCGCTGCCTTCAAGTTCAAGGCATGCAGCCCTTGTTTGCAGAGTCCTTGTTCTCATCCAATAACAGCAGAGTATCTCATTGCGTACTGCGGTATTTTCCATAAGCAGCTCTGCTTCTGTAATTGGCAATTTTGGCTCTGTTAAGAAATAACCTAAAAACTGGGCATCATTGTATTTTGTGCCTTGATAGACAAGTACTTTGCTTGTATAAAGAACATGCCCCCACTGGCCGTTACTCCAATCATCAGCATGTAATTGATATATTGGTCTGGTATATCCAGGGAAATTCTTAGTGAATATGTAGCCTAATTCTCTTTCCTTGTTATATCCTACTGGGCAGGCATATTCCTTTGCTGCAAAAACCAAGTGATCGCGGTAAAAATGCTTTGACCTTGCCTGCTCTGGAACAAACATCCATCTTGCTACTTCCTCTGGCACAGTCCCATAAAATAATCCAGGCTCAATTCTTTCTTCTTCATGATAACAAGATGTCAAAGCAACCATATCATATCCAGGCAAGGGCTTTTCAAGTGCATATCCAACAACAGCAAAAGGAGTAAATGCAGTGTCGCCTTCGCAACTGTCTCTAACAGACAAAAAATCTTTTTTTGCTGACCTGAAAATTATATCCTGCCCATGCCAATCAGAATTAATGCATTGATAAACCCTAAGGAAAACCGGCGTAGACGCAGTTGCTTTTCCTGCGCTTATCTGCGGCTTGCAACCTATCAGCACCACTGTTAAAACAAGCAGCAGGATTATTATTTTTTTCAATGCTTCACCTTTTTTTTTAAAACGAATCAGTATGCAGACTCTTTTAAAGAAAATTAGACTGTACCATATATAAATTTTACTATACCTTATTTGTTTTTCACAGTATGGGAAATGCTTTCAACTTCAACTGCATACTGGTCATACCATTTTGCTTTTTCTTCCATGTCCCGCGCATCAGCCCTGATTTCCTGAGAAATTATTTTCAGTTTTGATATTTCTGCTTTGCGCAGATTTGCATTAGGATAAAACTGTTCATCATTTCCCAGGGTTTCTTGTACAATAACTGGCAGGTATGCGTCATACCCTGTTTCAGGTATGTCTGTGAAACCCGGTTCTTGCATCTGCCCAGCGACAACGCCCCCTGTAAGCGAAATACTACTTTGCTCTAACCTCGTTGCCAGATTATCAAGATTGTCTGCAAATGCAAAAAGGAAATTTGCCTTTTCCCTGAACTCAAATGCAATCATCCTAAGTTCGTATGCTTTGTCGTATAGTTCCTGATACTCTGAAAGGACTTCATAGGGAAGTGGTGCAACCCTGTCTGGAGGCATTATGTATGCATCTGATTTTTCAGCACCATAAAGCCTGCTGACTGCTTTTCCTCCTCCTTGACACCCGACTATAAGCACAGCAAGCATTATCAAAAAAACAGCAATGTTAGTTATTTTTTTCAATGCGGCACCTTTTTTTTTTCTCTGAACAACATCACTGCAGAATGTTCATTGTTTTAATAGAACTCAAGTTATTTAGTATTTAAATTTTACTGAAGAAAAAGAAAAATTATTTTCTGTTGTAGGCGCAGATTTTTGCTTTTGTGCCGTTGTCCCGCTGTGAAAGGCACTTTGCTTTAAGCAGGCAGATGCGCTGTCCGTTTAATTCCAGACAATATTGCAAGCCGCCTGTCCTGTTCTTGCAGTACCAGGCATTTGAATCTTCTTCTAAAACAGGGGCGCTTGCCACTTTTGTTGTAATTCCGTCGTGCGCCGCTGGTTCCCCCATTAACTTTATTGCTTCTTCAATTGTTAGGTTTAAATAAGCTGCTGTTTTTTCAGTATCGTTCATGATATTACCTCACTCACTTTTTTAACTACTTGCTTTAGACGAATACATGAAATTTATTTATACTAAACGACACATTTTCATGAAAACATAGAATTATGACCTATTTGTTAAAAAATTGACAAATTACGAAAGATTTATTAAGTATGTCATTTTAATATAGAATATGGCAAACAAGGCAAATATCAATCAAGACGTATGGCAGATACTAAAAAGCGATCTAGCAATACAGAAAGACATTCAAAGAAAATTAATCAACACAAGAGCACTGGCAAAATACATACTGCAAAAATATCCTCTAAGAGCCTCTTTAGATTCAGTCATATCAGCAATAAGAAGATTCCAGAGCCAGGAAAAATTCAAGGAAGAGGAAAAATCCTTGATAGGCTGCTTCAAGGGAGCAGTTGTATCGACGAAAAATAATGTTGCATGTATCACGCTCAACATGCGGCCTTCTGAATTCTTCAAGAAGTTCTGCACAGTTCAGAAGCCAGCCTCAATAAGAATCACTACAGGAAGCAAAGAAGTAAAGATAATAGTAGAGCAGCCAAAGCTCAGTGACATCAAAAAACTGTTTGACAAGGAAAACACAAGCAAGATACAAGATGAACTAAGTGAAATAAATGTAAAGCTAAGTGCAAAATCACTGGAGAAAAGAGGGGTATTGGCAAGAATAGCAAGTGAAATTGCACTGGCAAATATCAATTTACAAGAAATGGTTGTATGCCCTCCAGAATTTCTAATATACGTAAAAGAAAAAGACATAGTCAAGGCACACGAAGCAATTCTTAAATTAATCACCAACAAGTAACAAAAGCTTTAAATAGTTTTGGGTGCTATATGTTAAATATGGGGATGAGTCAAAAGGTTTTTAAGGAAAGAATGCATACTCCTTCATTGATGGGGGAGAAAACACCAGTTACAATTCTAGGAAATATTGTTACTTATAGAAACAGAACTGACTTAGAGACTGTGGCTGATGAGACTGCAAGAAGCATGGGTGTCATGCTGTCAAATACAAACGACGATATGCAGCCAGGAAGCTGGATGTACTGTTATTCTAAAGAAGGCAAAGCAGATAACAAAGAAATTAACTACAATCTTTATTGTTTTGCTGAACAAGAAGGAGCAGACATTCCTGTTGACCAAGCAATAGAAACTGTCAAGAAAAAGATGGCTGCAGGAGAGTTCTCAGAAGAGCTTTGGGCATTTGACGGCCAAAAAAGATTATTTGTACACCAAGACCCTAAATTAGTAGAACCAGGAAAGTATCTTGCAACTGAAAACGGCAAGGCACTTGGCGGAGACTGGGATATTAAAAAAATAAGAATTCTTATTTCACAAATCTTTTAATGTTTTGTTAGCTTCATCTATCTCAATTTCTCTGAAATCTTCAAAAAAAGTGCGGTCTATTTTATGATTAGGAAGCTTAGTTATTATGCACCAATACAAATTGCCAGGTCTTTGTTGACCAGAATTCAGCGCATCCAGAGCAGTATTATGGGTTCCTGAATCAATAAAAGCGCATAATCGTATCACTGTGCCGTTGTCATCTGGATACATGTAAAAAACCAAACGCTTGTCACTTCCAAGAACAACGCTGTTGAGATGATTCGGGGCCCTGCCATAACAGTGCGGTTCTCCTGCCTGCGGCGTGCGGGGTATCTGACCCCCATCTGCGAAACCTTTAATTTTATCAAGACCAATACACACTGACTTAAAACCATTGCCAAAGTACGCATTCTTTTGGTCGCGAAAATAACTTGAAGCTTCAATCCTGTATTGTCTTCCTGGCGCAGGCCTCCTCCTGTTATAAAGCACTTCAAGATTATCAACCAAATCGCGCACCCCGATTTCAAGTGCCTGAAAAAAAGCAAAAATATCGTCAAAATTTTTCTTCGGATCTTTAGTAGGTTGTGCACTTATATTAAGCAACAGAGTGCATATCTGTATCACATTTGCTTTTATTTGCCTTTGAAATATGTTTGATATTGTAGGATCACCAACAGCAGCATCTGCCTTATTAATTATGTTGTGCCTTTGTCTTTTATCAGTAAGTTTAGTGTACTTTTTAACAACAGTAGGAATTGCTTCTTTTATTTTGTCCAGTTCATAAATTTTGTTCTTAACTTCTAACCCTAAAGCAACAGATTCTTCAGAACCCTTTGCTTCGTCAAGAGACCTTTTCAAATCTTGCAGTGTCTGGTAAGTGCCGGTAAAATATGTCATAAACAGAGAAACTTCCTTAAAGAACTGCTTGAGAATCGCAATGAATTCTTTTATTTCATCATGTGTTCGTGCTTGAGTAATAACCTCTCTTGTCATGTACTCTTGCAAAACATCAAGATCTGAAATAATTTTTTCAGTATCCATTATTGTTTATTTTGCGTAACAAATATAAAAGCTTTTTGTGCTTAAGTAGAAAAATATATATACGCCAACAAGTAACTTGACCCTAAAGAGGCAGCGCAGATCCCTGAGGGGCTCTGCTGGTCTCAATTTTCGGAAAAAATTGAGGTGAAAATATGACTCGCTTTGCTATAAACGGGTTCGGCAGGATAGGCCGGCAAATATTTGAAATTGCTATCCAGCAAAAACTTAACATCGTCGCAATCAATGATTTAACAGACACAAAAACACTGGCGCATCTTCTGAAATATGATTCTGTATACAGGAAATACAAGAAGAAAGTATCTTACGACAAAGACCACATCATTGTTGACAACAAAAAAATAAAAGTGTATGCAGAAAAAGACCCTCTAAAACTGCCTTGGAAAAAACTAGGCGTTGACGTTGTTGCAGAGTGCACAGGATTCTTCACAGACAGGCAGGGGGCGATGAAGCACATAAAAGCAGGAGCAAAAAAAGTCCTGATAAGCGCGCCAGCAAAACAACCGGATGTAACAGTTGTTTTAGGGGTAAACTTTGAGATGTATGACAAGAAAAAACACAAAATTATCTCTAATGCTTCCTGCACAACCAACTGCATAGCACCGATAGTAAAAATACTGAATGATGAATTCGGCATAATAAGCGGATTCATGACAACAGTGCATGCATACACTGCCACGCAAAAACTGGTGGATGCACCTCACAAAAAAGACATAAGAAGAGGAAGAGCAGCTGCAGTGAACATAGTGCCAACAACAACAGGAGCAGCAAAAGCAGTTGTGAAAACAATCCCAGAACTAAAAGACAAGCTAAACGGAATGGCAATAAGAGTGCCTGTTGTTTGCGGATCAATATGCCAGTTCTCAGCAGTGCTGAAGAAGACTGCCACACCAGAGGCAGTGAATAAAGCATTCCAGAAAGCTGCAAAAAAACTAAAAGGCATAGTAGAATACTCAGAAGAGCCATTAGTGAGCACAGACATAATCCAGAATTCTCATTCCTGCATATTTGACTCACTTTCTACACAAGTAGTGGGAAAAAACCAAGTCAATGTCTGCGGATGGTATGACAATGAGTGGGGATATTCTGCACGAATGGTAGATGTGATGAAAAAATTATGAAATTCAACACACTAAAAAACATGGACCTAGAAGGCAAAAGAGTCTTAGTCAGGGTTGACTTTAATGTTCCACTGGACAAAAAAGGCAAGATACTGGATGACAGAAGAATAAAAGCAGTCATACCAACAATAGATTATCTGCTAAAGAAAAAAGCATTAGTGATATTAATGTCGCATTTAGGGCGGCCAAAAAAAGTAGATGACAAGCTAAGAATGGATGTTGTTGCCAAGAGATTAGGTAAATTACTGAAAACAAATATCATAAAACTAGATGACTGCATAGGAGCAAGTGTGGAAGACCAGATAAATGAGATGCAGACAGGAGAGGTCTGCTTGTTAGAGAATCTCAGGTTTTATACAGAAGAAACAAAGAACAACAAGTTTTTTGCACAGAGCCTTGCAGAACTGGCAGACGTGTATGTAAATGACGCATTTGCAACACTGCACAGAAAACACGCTTCAGTGTATGGAATACCATACTTTTTACCAAGCTGCGCAGGATTATTAGTTGTGAAAGAGCTGAAGCAATTAGACAAGGCGCGCAAGCCAAGAAAACCCTTTTTTGCAATAATCTGCGGAATGAAAGAAGACAAGCTAAAAGCAGCTGAAAAAATGTTCACAAAAGCAAGCAATTTATTCATCGGAGGGGTATTGGGAAACATATTATTGAAAGCAAGAGGCCATAAAATAGGAAAATCTAAAATCGAGAAACTCAAATTAGACAAGAAGTTTATTTCAAGCAAAAAAGTAATAACACCAGAAGACGTGATTGTTGCTAATAAAATAACAGCAGGTGCAAAGACAAAAACAGTAACTGTTGATAAGATACCTGCAAACTGGTATGTTGTAGACATAGGCCCAAAAACACTAAAAAGAATACAGGAGATAGTTAAGAACAGCAGAACAGTATTCTGGTCAGGCCCGCCAGGAATGTTTGAAATCACAAAGTTCTCAAAAGGCACAAGAGCACTAGCCAAATTGTTATCAAAAGCAGATGCAGTCACAATAGCAGGAGGAGGAGACACTGCAGAAGCCATTGATAAATTCAAATTAGCCCGCGACTTTACACACGTAAGCACAGGCGGAGGAGCGTCTGTAGTGTATGTAGAAGGTGAAGAACTTGCAGGAATAAAAGCTTTAATTGAGAGCAAGAAAAGATTTGGATGATTTTTCTTATAGAAAGTTTTATAGCCAAGGCAGTGAACAAGGAGCTAATAAAGGAAGCAATCAAAAAGGGGAGTAAAATAAAACAGACAGATGGCCTGCTGGCAGTTTATGGGTATATTGAAGTTGCCTATAAAAAAATAGGGCCAGACACATATAAAATCAAAACGGTGAAATTAAGATGAAAAGAACAAAATGCGAAGAATGCGGAGGAAAAATAACCAGGAAACTTATTCCATTTAAAATGTATGGAATCAAGCTGGGTGATTTTCCTGCTGAAATCTGTGCTAAATGCAATGAAGAAGTATACGACGAAGAAACAGTAGAAAAGATCAATGCGATTGCCAAGAAAAAGGGACTCTGGGGCCTTGAATCAAGAACAAAAGTAGGAGAAGTAGGAAATTCAATAGACATAAGAATAAGCAAGAAAATAGCAGACTTCATAGGACTAGAAAAAGGCAAAGACATACTAGTGCATCCAGAGAACAAAAAAAGAATAATTATTGATGTTGTGTAAGATGGCTAAAAAAATAAAGGATTTACTTGGCGCACTTAAAATGAGTGATGAAGAAGCTGAAGAGATAAAGAAGCGCAGGAAAAGTATTTATTAAAAGACTATATAAGCAAAGCTTATTTGTTTATCATAAACAGGATAAAGGCTGAGTGGGTTGAATTCGAGGGTTTTAAGGGTTTTAAGGGTTAATAACCATCAGCTTTATAAAGGAAGACTAGCTAATTAGTCATTATTCGGTGGTAAAAAATGGTGGCTTGGAGTGTTTCCAAACTAGAAAAGGCATTTGTGAATTACGTTCTAGACGCAGGACTTCTAGACAAAGAAGAAATAAGAAGAATCTGCATAGCCAAAAAAAGAATAACAAGCCAGGGAAAAGAAGTGCACCTTGCACAATTAGCAGTAAATGCAAACTACCTAACAAGAGAACAAGCACAAGGAATACTAAAAGAAGTAAAACGCGAGATAAAAGAAACAGACCCAAAAGAATATGAAGAATCAATAAACGGCACACTAGATTTTTACGGCATAGACCTAGAACAAATACTTCTAGAACAAAAACTTGATTTCTCAAAACCAGAAAACAGATACGTCCCAATAAAAGAAATGGGAAGAGGAGCAATGGGAGTAGTTGAAAAAGTATGGGACAATGTGTTACTAAGAGAAGTAGCAAGAAAAACAATCCTGCTGCCGGAAACAGCACAAGATGATGAAAGCAAGCAAAAAGAAGTCATAAGAAGAACCCAAAGAGCAAAAAACGAAGCAAGACTTACAGGAAAACTAAGCCACCCATTTATCATGAAAGTGCATGATTCAGGAAGAGACGCAGATAATAATTACTTCTACGTAATGGAACTAGTAGAAAACGGAAAAGAACTTGCAGACGTCATAGACGAAATCGCAGACATCAAAAGAAAAAACAAGATGCAACCAGACAGGTTTGCAATAGACAGCGTGCTTGAAATGATAGCACAAGTATGCGATGCAATGGACTATTCACACAAAAAAGGAATAATTCACCGAGACCTAAAGCCAGCAAACATAATGGTATACGGCAGCGCAAGCAGGCTATTCATGTACGTAGTAGACTGGGGACTGGCAAAAGACGTAGAAAGAAGAGAGTTTGTTTTGCCAGAAGAAATAAGCGATGAAGACCTAAAAACAAAACTAAAAACAGCAATGAAAGGCAAATCACAGGAAATCAGAACACAAGACGGACAAGTCATGGGCACTTTGAAATACATGGCTCCTGAACAGGCATTAGGAGCAGAAAAAACAGATGAAAAATCAGACATATTCTCACTAGGAGCGATATTATATGAAGTTTTGACAGGACAAACAGCAAGAGACCTGCAAGGAAAAAACGTTTTTCAAATGCTTGATACAATAGCACACGATGAAATAGAAGACGCGAGAAATGTTAAAGATCCTTTATACAATATTACTCCCGGACTAGCAGCAATCTGCGCAAAAGCAATGCACATAGAACCTAAAAAAAGATACAAAACAGCAGGACACATGGCAAAAGATATCAGGAATTACCTAGAACACAAAGAATTAATTGCAAAACCAGACGGATTCTTTGAAAAATGGTACAAAAAAGCAATAAGAAATCCCTTGAAAGCAGGAATGGCAGTAACAGCAGCAATATTATTACCTTTGGCACTGGGTGGTGTTGGTGTAGTTAGAGGAATAAGCGCGCAAAATGAGTTAAGATTAGAGAAGGATAAAACTGTTGCAGAAAGAGTTGCAAAAAAAGAAGCACAAGAAAGAGCAAAAGCAGAAGCAGAAGCAAAAGACAAAGCACAAGAAGCAGCAAAAAGCGAAAAAGCAAGAGCAGACGCAGAAGCAAAAGCAGCAGACAATCTAGAAGACAAGTTAGAAGCAGAAAGAGATTTGAGAGAGTTGAGTGAGAAGAAAAGGAAGGCGATGCAGTTAAACCTAGAAGGAGTACAGCGTGCTCAATATGCTTTAAATATTGTAGATCCTGAGAAAAAAAGACAAACAATAGAAGAAGCAATTGCGTTGTATAGACAAGCAATAGAGTTTGATAGCACTTTAGCACAAGTGTATAATAATCTCGCAGTATCTTATAGGCATTTAGGCAAAACAGAAGAAGCTTTAGAAAATTTTGATCGCGCAATAGAATTAGATCCAAAGTTAGGTAAAGCGTATCATGCAAGAGGAACTACAAGAGCACTGTCTGGTGATTTGAGTGGGGCGATAGCAGATTATGAAAAAGCAAAAGCACTAATGCCGTTATATGTAAATATATATACTAATCTTAGTGTATGTTATATGAGAGACAATAATTTTCAAAAGGCAGTGGCTGTATGTGATGAAGCATTAAGAATAAGTCCACAAAATGCTTTGGTACATAGAAACAAAGGAGAAAGCCTGATGTATTTAGGCAGGTACAGACAAGCTGAACAATCGCTATCGGCAGCAACTGTTCATGGAGAATATGATGCTCATTTGATTTTAGCAGACAATCTTGTCAGAGCAGCACAGTCAGGAAACCCCCTTTATGAAAACTGGCGGGAAAGAGCAAAAGAGCACTGTGCAAGAGCAGTCAAAATAGATCCAAGACTTGCAGAAGAAGCTAAAGGAATTCTAGAAAAAATAAGATAAAAAAATTAAGTTGTTGCTTTGCAATTAAATGCAGCCGCACCACTACAACCCGCTCCTACAACATTTTTGAAACTTCCAGTTATAAATCCTGGCGCAGTTATTTCAAAGTCAAAATCATGCAAGAAACAATCCGGTGCATTGGTATAGATGCCTGCAAGAGTGCAACTTGTAGCGCCAGCAGGTATCGCAACTGAGAAACCTCCGCTTGCATCAACTACTTCTACATAATTGTCTATTTCAACTAAAAAGTCATTTGTGTTTTCATCTTTTGTAGTTCCTGCGGTTATCGTGATTGTATCTGCGCCATTATTTAACCCAATACTTGTTACGCCACCAGTTATTGTTGATGTTCCTGCAGTTCCATCTGCATCCATTCCATAAGTTCCGGCTGTAGCATCCACTGCAATAAAAGAGCCTTTTCCTGCGCCTGTATTATCTCCTTCTAAATTCATTGTGAAAATATCTGCTCCGCTGACGCTGTCAAACAAAACTATGCTAAAATCAGGATCTGTTGTTGCTGCCTCTTGGCCTTCTTGAGTAATAATAACAGCATCGTCTCCTGCTCCAGTAGGACCATAAGTAGTTGTTCTACTTTGACCAGCGCCAACACCATCTACAAATTGTTCGGTAAAACCAACGCTTACTCCTGCAACGCTAGTTATTTCTGTGGTAGATGTGCCGCCATTTGCATCTGTTCCAAGCGAAGAGCTAGACCACTTTGTGCCTCCTACTTCAATTGTAGCGGCTATTTCATCATTTTCAAGTTCAAATTTGCCTACATTCCCTGCACCATCCTCTACTTTATCGGTTTTACCAGTAGGGGTGAGAGTAGTAGTTCCTGTGTTTCCTCCTGCGTCTGATGTTGTATCTTTAATTTCACCTTCATTAACAGTCACAGTACTGCCAGCTCCTCCGCCTGCATCATCGCCAGCGCTTATTTCTACTGTGTGACCAGTTGCTGTGTTTGATTGTGAAATTGATCCAGTAGAGCTGCTAACACCATCTGTTGTTGTGAATGTTGTTCCTGTTGGAGTTGAGCTTTGCTCATTTTTATCCCCTGTTGCAGGGTTTTGAAAGCCTTGGAAGAGTTCTCCGCCGTTTGCTCCTGCGCCGATAATTGTTTTTTCAACCCAGTCGTCGTCTTTCTTTATAGTATCATTCTTTGTAAAATTTGTTCCGTTCCAGTAATATGAATTATACAAGGACATGTTAGAATTATTATTAAAGCAATTCATGTATATTCCTGATGGGTGGACTTGGAGTGCGCACCAGTCTCCGGATGAGTTTTGGGCTGCGAGGGTTTCTGCGTTGAGTGTTGCGAGCCAGAAGACGTTTGATTTAAGGCCAGAAGGTCCAGAGTATTGGTCTTCATATCCAGACTCAAAAGCATTCCAGTCTCTGAAAGGAGCATAAGGAGAGCTTCCAGAGCCAATCTCTTCAACACCATGGCCTGGATTTGTCATTGCTGCTGCATAAACAACAGCTGAAAGAGAAACAACAATAGTTAGAATAGTAACAAGCAACACTTCTTTTTTCATAACATCACCCGACCTCTTTTAATAACTGAATAAACAGAATACCTATATTTAAACTTTTCTTTTTATTTTGCGCTTTTTTGGCAGTGCAAATTTATTGCGTGAGCATAGTCAATTCTTTTCTTGCTTTTTCAATGTCTTCATTATTAAGGTTTTTAATAAACAGCGTCATCTTTAGAATAAAATCCTCTGCAATACCCAATAATTCCCTAGTAGATTCTTTTGTTATTTCATCAGCGGTAACATAATATTGCGAGTCTATTCTTTCTTTTTTTGCATCAGAAATTGTTTTGAACAAACCATTCTGATTAAATATAACTTTAAGCAGCAGAATAGAACCAGAATGGTTTTCACATTTGATTCCCGCCTTAAACAGTAAGCCAATTAACAGATCATACATCGCATAATAAGCCATGCCTACAGAATTTTCAAATAAACTGTTTGCTAATAAAAGTTTTGCAGATTTCAAGCAATTTGCGGATTTTTCTGTATAAGACTCACAGATTTCCTCGGAAGGCTCGATTAATTCCAGTTTTTCTTCTTTTTTCAGCTTAATCAAAAATTTGTTTCCCATAAAATTCCTCTATTCCTTTAATGATTATGTGGTCTTTAATAATTTCTTTTATTAAAAAGGATTTTACATCAAAAGGTCCTATTTTAACTTTGATTTTGGAATTTATCTCTTCAACTATTTTTTTGTTGTTTTTGTCTTTTGTTTCAATGTAAATGTCTATGTCACTGCTTTTCTTAGCAATGCCTTTTGCATAGCTGCCAAAAAGAATAATTAGCTTTTCATCTGTTTTCTTTATTATTTCTTCAAAGATAATGCTTAACTCAGGATATTTTTTCAGTAATTTTATGAGTTTATTTAATTCTGCTTCAAAGACATAACTTTTTGCAATAAGATTTTTTTTCAGAAAAAATGTTTTATTTTTGCCTTCTTTTTTATAATCAATCACGTTCTCTTTTTTAAGCCTGTTCAGCTTTCTGGACACAGTGGAGTGAGATTTATTCAACTTCTTGGCAATCCCTCTGACATGGTTCTCTTTTGTTATTAACAGTCCGATTATGTCTAACTTAATATTGTTTCTTTTTTGCACCATATGTTCCAATAATGAACCAATATATATAAAACTTTTGTTTTTAATTAAAAAAATCCTGCCTTTTTCAGCAGGTTATTATCTTGGATGAAAATTACTCTTGCCAATCGAATGTTTTATCATCTCTATTGCGTTCAAGTTCAATAAGCCAAGCAAGATCAGACATTGTCAGTGGGTCTTCTATTTTGCCATTCTGCTGAGCAGCTTTCAATAAAATAGCTGACCACTTGCCAGAGTGCTTAAGTCTACCATTAAGCTCCATATTCTTCTTGACATTTTCATATGCCTGTCTTGTACTGCTACTGTCATAGTCATATGGCTCATCACTTCCGCAACCACTTACGGCCAATGCTAGAGTTAAAACTCCTGCATAAATTGCGCGCATAGGTTGCATATATCCCTTGTTCTCTTTCATTTTCTGTTCCTCCAAAAGTTTTCTCTGCAAATCTCCTTTTTAAGCCTGATTTTCCGGACAAAATTAACCGGAAAGGCTTGCACTAAATGTGATAAAAATGCCTTTACCTCATTTTCACTCTTAGACACTATTTCAAAAATAAAATCAAATTCAATACTTGTGTGAAGATTATTAACTAAATAACAATTCGAAAGATACTGCCCAATCTTTTGTTTTTTGTTATCTGCGTTTATTAAAACTAAATATTGTCTAGTAAAACCCAGTTTTTCAAAATTTAACAAGCAGACAAACTTTATTAACTCCCTTTTATGTAATCGAACTATTCTATCAAATACTGTTGATTTGGGAATGTTGGTTACTGCACTGATTTTTACAAGGCTTATTTTGCTATTCTTCCGCAACACCTGCAGTATTTTGCTTTCTTTTTTGGATATCATTTTGTATTTGTTATCACTAAATCGTGTAAACTCCACTCTAATAAGTATTTTATGTATATATTTTTTATATGATATACATAAAATACATAAATCTTAAATACTAGTTCAACAATCAATCTGCATATGAAGCGCAAAATCATTGAACATGGAACATCCAATGCAATAATTCTGCCCAAAAAATGGTTTGATAAATACGGCCTGAAAAGAGGGGAAGAAGTGGATATAGAACAGGCAGGGCCTATGCTGATAGTGAATGCAGAAAAAATAAGATCTAAACAAGAACTCATACAGATAGAACAGCAATATTTTGTCCCTTATGTGCATAGAGTTATCGGCAAATTGTTTCAAGCAGGGTATGATCATATAGCTGTGAAAATATCAGACGCAAAAGATATGGAAGAAGCAGAAAAAGAAGCATTAAAAAACGTGATGGGACTTGAAGTAATCAAAAAAACCGATAAAGAAATCGCTTTTGATATAATCATATCAGATACCCCTGAGCAGTATGCAAAATATGAACGCAAGGTGTTTCAGACAGCAATAGAGTATTCTAAGTTTATTTTAGATTTAATCGAAAAAAAGGAATATGCTAAACTAGGTGATAGGGCGGTAGAGATGTTAAATAACAAATTTTCAGTATTCTGTGAGAGATACATAAATAAAACCATGTCCAAAAACTGTGTTTTCAAGTACGTAATTTTATGGAATCTGGAAAAGATAACAGATGAATACAAATATCTTGCGCAGTATGTAAAAGAGCAAAAAATCAAAGTATCCAAAGAAACAAAAGATTATTTTAGGGAATCAATACAATACCTTGAAGACTTGTATAACCTCTACTATTCTTTTGAGCTTGCTACATACTCAAGCATGTATCAGCGGAAAATACAGCTATTGAATAAAGGGCAGAATCTATATCTTGAAAAAAAATCTCCTGAAGCGATGGTTGTGGTAAAATTAATGAATGTAATACAAGGCGTGTTTGATTGTATAGGAAACATGCTTGTGCTAAACATCTCTAAATGCACTGCAACAAAAATACTTGAAAAGCAAGATTAACCATTACTTGTCCACATATCAGGACTTTAGTACAGAAAACAGGACAAATCAAGGCTTAAGAACAACCTTAACCCCTGTTATCTTTCTCAGATTCTCAACCAGCTTGTTCTCAAGCTCCTGAATATCTACTTTAGAAAGCTCTTTAGAAAACAAGTCAATCTTTCGCTCAATATCAATACGATTATTCTCCAGCTTTGTAATCCTTTCTTTCTTCTCTTTCAAGAGAACAACAACATCAAGATTAGCAATCTGCTTTTTAATCTTGTCCTGCTCATGCTTAATCTGACCGTATTCTGTCAAGAAACTTCCAAGATACTCTCTTGTCAAGAGCTTCATGACCTCAAGAGTCTTTTCTTTTTTCTTGTCCTTCAAGTCAATCCTGTTATTAACTATGGCCATCTCCATGTCATGAAGCGCCTTAAGAATGCTTAAATGCAAATCCTGCAGCAAAGCATCAAGAGGAGAATCAATATACTTCTGAACAATAATCCTGTGCCTGTAAGTAATCCTCTCAAACTTCCTCAAAGCAGTATTAATAGAAGAAAACGGGCCTGTAATCCTCTCCCGAGTCTCTTCAACCCTTGCCTGCGCCTGCTTGAAATTGTTCTTAAGCTCTGTCAATTCCTTGTCTTTCTGAAGAAGCTCTGTTTCTTCTTTTAATTTCTTAATCTCTTCAGTGTGCTCTGCAAGTATTTTTTTCTGGGAGTCAAAATCCTTCTCAAGAGCCTGCCTTAAATCAAGCTTTGTCTGAAAATCAGTTATTCTTTTCCTGGTATCATCAAGAATATTCAAGCCAGCAGTATCAAACGCTTCTTTAAAAGAATTAATCTCTTTTGAAATACTGCCGACATTAGCCATGACCTGCCTTGACTCATTAGCAAAAAACTCCTGCAGTATCTGAAAAGACTTCGCAGTTCCCTGCGTCAATTCCTTTAATTCCTCTTGTATTGCAGAGTGAAATACAGGAAAATCACTTATTGCGTAAGGAACATGAACCCTGTCAAGAAAAGAACCAACCTTTTTTGAATACGCCTCCCTGTTGCCCTGCATAAAATGCTTTGCACGCTCAGGAATATTAGGATTTAATAATTCTGCATTATTCAAGGTTTCAATATTCTTCTTGGCCGCAGAAATCTCTTGAGAAACACGACTGCCAACTTCCTTTAGCTCAGCAGTCAAGGAATCAATATTAAACTTGGTTTTTTCATCAAACCAGGAGTGCAAATTAGCTAATTCAATTTCTTCAACAGGAACCTCTGGCTCCCTGGTAAACAATCTTTTCAAAAACCCCAGCATACTAATCCTTAAATAGAGAATATTTATATAGATTTGGGTGTAACTAACAATATAATGAAGAAGATACATTCAAAAAAACAAAAAGAAATGAAGCAGATTGCAAAAGAAAGAATAAAATACTTATTTAAACAAGCAAAAGAGGCATTCAACAAAAACCCCTCATTGTCAAACAGATACGTAACTTTAGCAAGAAAACTATCAATGAAATACAAGGTGCCAATACCAAGAGAACTAAAAAGAAAATTCTGCAAACACTGCTACAAGTATCTAGTGCCAGGAAAAAACTGCAGAATAAGAACAAAAAACAGCAAAGTAGTGTATTACTGCCAGAACTGCAAGAAGTACATGCGGTTTGTGTGCAAATAGACTCAGGCAGAACGTATCTTATCCAAAACCTTTCTGAACTCGCGCTCTGTAAACGGCTTTTGTAAAAAAGCATACTTTGCGGCAGAAGGATATTTGTCTGCGAAATGCTCAAGAGGCTTTCCACTCATCAAGATGGCATATACACCAGGATTTTCTGCCTTGTAAGCATCAAGAAAATCAGGACCGCCCAGGCCGGGCATTTCCACGTCGCTGATAATCAAATCAGGCTTAAATTCCCTGGCAGCAGCAAGGCCTTCCAAGCCGTCACTTGCAACCTGAACATCCTCTCCAGCAACATAAAGCGGCAGTAAAACACGCAAAGCTTTTTCATCATCAACAACTAAAACTTTCATTTGTTCTTCCCTCACAAATAAACATATAAAAATAGAAAAGTTTATAAACATATGTTAACTAAATTAACATTTCAAGGGGTACTGAATTTGAGAACCAAAAAAGAGGGTAATGGCGAGGCAGTGATATACACTTATAAGCTAATTCATCTTCCAAAGAAAGACAAAATAAGATTTTTCTATGCGCTAAAAGGAAGAAACGGCAAAAAAGGAATACTAGAGAGACTAAAAATAGAGCAATTAGGAAGAACAGTTCTTTTAGCTTCTGCAAATAAAGAAAAAGAACTAGATGAATTTTTTGCTTACTGGCGGTGCAAACCAAAAAAAACACGGGTGAAATTGTTATGAGAAAAAACAAGCGCAATGCAGGCAAAGACTTAATCATAATAATACTTCTTGCAGCAGTTGTTTTTGGCCTGATATCCTTTGCAAAAGAAGCAACAATAACAGGACAGGCAGCAGCGCCATTAAACCAAGCACCAATCTGGACAGGAGAAACATCCACATTCACCACAATAAAAAATGAAAGCATAGTATTATCCTTAGGAGAATATTTCACAGACCCAAACGGGGATGCAATAACATATCTTGCATCAGAGGCAAGCAACATAGCCCTGGAAGTGTCTGGACAACAGCTAAAAATAACACCTGAACCAGAATTCATAGGAGAAAGATACATATCCATATTCGCGTCTGACGGAGAAGAAACAATAAAAAAAACAATTACATTAACAGTATTAGAAACACCAGAAGAACCTGAACCAGAACTTGCTCCAGAAATAAATGACGCAATAAAAGACCAAAACGGAAGATCAGTAGGCAAAAAAGTAGAAGAAGACTACACATTTGACACAATAATAGACAACATAGAAAGAACACCGCAAAACATCATAATAACATTTCACCACAATGCAAATGACGAACTGCCAGTATGGATAGAAGACTGGGCAGACTACAAACTATCAAAAAATACTGCACTGCCCAGAGAAACAATCACATTAACAGTGCCATTAATCAACGGCATAGTGCCAAAATTCAAGCTTCATGTCGGAGCAACATCAGATGTGTTTGAATTTGGAAAAACCATACCTTCTGTAAGAATAATAGATGACAAACTGAATGCAGGACAATACCAAATATATGACCGCGATGATGATTTTGTAGACGTAGAGATAACAAAAGGAGAATCAAGAATTATCATAAACGCAGTTGCTTCTGAAGAAATAAATGCAAAAATAGGAGAAATAGAAGAATTAAAGACAGAAGTAATTGCAGTAGACCCAATAGCAATGGGAAGCGCAACAATCACACTAGAAAAAACAGGAAAAGTCAGTGTAATAAGAATGTGCGAAGACTTCAGCACAGAAACATTCACCTGCCAGGGAAAATGGGAAATAACAGACATACCATTCACAGACACAGGAAACCAGATAATCTTCACAGTAGACCACTTCAGCGCATACGCAGGAGGAACAGCAACAAATCTCACAATATGGGATGATTCAGACCTGGGAACACAATTCACAGGAGCGCCAATGTCATTTTATGCAAACTTCACAAATGCAACAGGCCCGGCAAACAACACAAACGGAAGCTGCAAGATAAGATTCAACACAACAGGAGCATACGGCCCATGGCTAAACATGACATTCAATGCAACAGGAACAGACATCTATAATTATTCCAGAACATTTAACATACAAGGAACCCCTGATTATTATGAAATAAACTGCACAGGCACAGGAGAAAACCTTGCAGCAACAGACGCATTTTACGTATACCAGTTCATACCAAACCAAGGGCTGCTAAGCTGTACACTCAGGACAGGAATCGCCTGCCTTCCAGGAGAAACAAAAGTGCTCGGCCTGTCAGCAACAACAAACGCGCACGCAGAATTATCAACACAAAGCAATTACAACACAAGCATCTGCTGCCAAGACCTCTCAGGAAGAAACACAATACTTGCAACAGGAACAACATTCATAAACCTAAGCAACACCACAAATGCACACGTCGCACTCCCAAACACAACCACACAATATAATTTCTCTGCAAACATAAGCGGAAGCAGTGAAAACATCACCTGCAATTACACACAAACATCAGGAGTGTGCGCATACCCATACGGCTGCATAGCAACAATATCAAACAACACCAATGCACACGTGTCAGACTGCAGCAACAACCCCTACAGCCAGACAATATGCTGCAGATTCCCTCAAGTCCCATTAAATTCAACACTCAATGTAACAAAAAACATAACACCAAGCCCTGCAATAATAGGTTCAGTAATGCGCTACATAATACTGATACAAAACCTTGGGCCAGGAACCGCACACAACATAACAGTAAATGAGACATACCCTAATGACACAATATACCTGAGTGCAATACCTGCACCAAGCGCAGGAAACAACATATGGTTTATATCAAACATCACAGCAGGCTCAAGCAGCACAATAACAGTAAGACTGCGCGTCAATGATTCTGCTGTAAACGGAACCTACCTGAACAACACAGTCAACGTGACATGGTATAATGACACAGGAGGCAATACGTCCAGAGCAGCAAATGCAAGTGTGCAGGTACTCACAGGAGCTGCAGCACAAAGAAGAGCGAGCGGAGGATGGCCGGCAACAGCAGGAGCAAGAAGAATGTACCAAGAAACAGCAGAAGCACTTGCAGCAGAACAGTTCACGCCCACCTGCGTGGAAAGATGGACCTGCGGAGAGTGGGGAGAGTGCATAAATAGCCAAAAAATGAGAATATGCACAGACCAGAACAGCTGCGGAACAGCATATTCCAAGCCAGGAGAGACAACAACATGCACAATTGAACAGCCAGCAGCACCAACAGCAGGACAGGCAATACAGCAGCCTCAAATGCCGCCACAACCAGTTTATGTACCAGAAGAACCTGAAATAAAGGAAAACAAGCTGGCAAAAACACTGCCATTCATAACATACGGCTTATTAATCCTGCTGACAATAGCACTTCTAATCCACTTAATCAGAGAGCATTTCATAGGCAAAGAGACACATGACATCTGGTATTACGCGCTATATGTCTTGTTTGCACTTACAGTGCTGTCAATAACAGCAGAATTACTGCTAGGAGAACTAATGCCATATCCAGCAATCTTTGCAATAGGCGCGATAGTGATGGTATTCATACTGGATATTCTTCTGCGAAGGATAGCAAACAGGCCAAAAAGACCAAAGAAAAAAGAACCAATCACTGTTGTTGAGAAAAAACAAGAAGAGATCAAAGAAGACGAACTAGAAGAGATATCAAGAAAACTCAAAGAATTAAAACTTTAAAGCTTTTTCTTCTTAATCCAGTCTTTCTGAAGCAATAATGCATAAATAAACAAGATTATTATGCCAAGCTCAAAAAAGCCATTCACATGAGCAGGAATATTCAGTAAACCTGCTGTTCTCAATACAGTCAATAATTCTTCAATAATAAAAATTATCAAAGCCACAAAAACAAGTGTCCAAGGCTTCTGAAAAACCTTGTTCCTGTTCTTAGCAGGTGTTGCAAAAAGCTTAAGGAACAGATAAAACAGGATGATGACTAATATAAGGTTATAGTATGGTGCTACTAATCCAAGTGCTGCCCAAAACTCAGTCATTCAAGCCACCCCTTTGTAATTTTTATCTGTGCTAAAACTCCTGCAATAACAAATAATAATATGAAGAATGGAATTACATGCGTGAGATGAGGTGTGGAATAGATACCAAAGGTCTTAAGAGCTCCAATGACCTCTTCAACAGCAAACAATACCAAGCCAATAATCAAGAATCTCCAGCTTCTCATAATCTTGTTTTGCCTTGCAGTCCTGAACAGACTCAAAGCAATAATGCCTGCTACAACTGACAAGAAGCCTGCAGAGAACTGCGTTATTCCATAAATCCATTCGTATGTTGTGAACAACCTTTGTCACCTCTCTTTATACTGAAATTTTAATAAACTAGTATTTAAAGTTTGTGGTTATTTGTTTGTAGTCCTTGGTTATTCGGTAATTGGATGTTCAGCAATTACTTACTACCAACTACTTGCCACGATTAGAAAGAAGATAAAAAATAAAAATTATTTATCTGTCACAGCATCCGTAGTACATAGGCAATAAGTCACGGACATTGTTGCCGTACATGTCTTCTGTGAAGCAATTGTATCCCATTGATGCCTTGTCAGTGTACAGTTGATATCCATAACCGAAAGCAGCTCTTATGTTATTTGGGAAGTGCAATAGTTCACATGTTGTCAAAGCTGTTGGAATATGCGTGTATGGGTTTCTTCCATACCGGATTGCTGTACTAACTCCCTGCTCTGTTCCAGTCATAAACTTAAGGCTAGCTCCACCCATTTGCGGGTTTGGTGCTACTTCTCCATCTGGAAGCATACCATATGCTGCAGGATTTTCCATTGTCGGGCTGTACTCAATCCACCTAGTGTAAGGGAAAGGGTCTCCCTCAAAATTAGTGTAGATTCCTGCTCCTGTTCTTCCAGAAGTAAACATCAGAATCAGCCCTACTATTGCAATGACTGCAACAACGGCCATTATAATCAGAGCAATGCTCTTAGATTGTTCCATCACGATTCACCTCACTTTTTTAAATTTGAGTGTATTTATTCAATAAATATCATTAGTCGTATATAAACTTTTTGGTATTTCAATAAATAAAAATAATAAAATAAAAGAAGAAGATTATCTTCTACAGCAAGCAAAGTCTCCTAGTATATCTCTTACAGGAATGCCGTCAACTGTTTCTGTAAAGCAGGTCCTACCCATACCAATGTATGACTCCCACTGCTGAACATTAACATTATTCGGAGCATAAACATTGCTTGGAAACTTTAGCATAGCACAAGATAATTTTGCAGTCCTTGTCTTTGCATAAGGATCTCTCTTGTATACTACGTCTTTCTGAACTTCTCTAGGAACTTCTGTAAAGTCCACTAGAGTTTCTGTTGCTCCGCCATATATTGGATTTGCTGGCTCAATTAATGTTGTTTCCCAGCCAGGTGTTTCAACAACAGGCTGTCCTTCAATGTATCTTGTATACGGGAACGGGTCTCCTTTAAGAGCGCCACCATAAACACCAGCACCTGTCTTAGACATAGTAAACAGTAGAACCAGTCCAACAATAGCTGTTATGATAACTATTCCCAGAACAGTTAGTGTAAGGCTCTTTGTTTCCATTAAATATCACCTCGTTTTATTAACTATGATTATTATTCTAAGAAAAATAATTTGTATATATAAATCTTTCGTCAAGAATGATTAAAGAAAAAGAATAAAAAAATAAAAAATTTTACATTACGTTACCAGGCTGGTAACAGCAAAGTCCTGGGAATGGCTCTCTTCCGTTAATCTTTATGTTAACGCATCTGCCATCAAATTCACTCATTGCTCTCTGAACGCTTGTTGTTGCTGTGTAATCTACATACTCAGAATACTTTGGATTTACCATAGCATACTGTGCAAAGTCAAAACAGCTTCTTATTGGTACGTTGCCAGTGAATTCCAGGTCTGTTGGTGTATACATACCAAAATTCCTGTAACCTGTTTTCCAGGAACCTTCTACCTTATATCTTTCTGGTGTGCCCTGCGGCATGTTTGGCTGCTCAACAATTCCAGAGTACAGAACCCTGTTATCTGTATATGTTCTAGCAGCATGACCGACATCAAGGCCACCACTGTATACACCTGCAACTGCTGCGCCTGTATCTTTCATCTTAGCAAACATTAGAACCAAGCCAATAATTGCAATCACTGCAACGATTCCTAGAATTGCAAGTGCAATGCCTTTTGTTTGTTCTGCCATACTTTTTTCACCTCTCTTGGTTAAACATAATCAAGTATAACACATAAGTTTTATTTCTTTTATATAAATGTTTCGCTTTTTTTGATTACTTTTTAGTCTGCCAAAAGTATATAATCAAGGCAATAACTCCTATTGTCACTGCAGAATCAGCAATGTTAAAAGCAGGCCAAAAACGAAAATCAATAAAATCAACAACAAAACCAAACAAGAACCTGTCAATCAAATTTCCAATAGCCCCTCCTAAAATCAAGGAAGCTGAAATTATCGGAAGATATTTCTTAGGAAGATCCTTGTAATAATAAAGAAGTATTCCTATGATGATTATTGTTATTAAGATTAAAACCCATCTTGATGCTGGACTGTTTAATAAGCCAAAGCCTATGCCAAAATTCTTGATTAAAGTGAAATAGAAAAAATTATTTATGATAACTATTGATTCTGAAAATGCCAGCTTAGAAGTAATCATGAATTTTGTCAGCTGATCAATAACAACAACTAGAAAAGCAATCCCAAAAAAAAGAAAATTCTTTCTCATCTCCAGGCAACAATCTCTTTCTCTTCTTTCTTTTCCAGCTTGTCAAGCCTCGCATTGATATGATCAATGCCTGCCTTGATAGCGTCAAGCTTTGCATTGACTAACTGAAAATCCTTGTTAGAGTCTGCAGGTGTTCCAGGCGGTGACGGCTCTGTTATTCCAGGAGGAGAAGGCATCTCAAGCGGAGCCTCTCTTGCATTAAAACCAGGAGACTGCTCAGGAGCCAAGCCTCCAGCAGGCCTTGGAAAATCACTTCCAGAAGGCTTTGCGCCAAAATCAGGCCTTGCATCCATGCCAGGAGGCTTTGCAGCAAGGTCAGGCTCTGCGCCAAAACCAGGCGATTTTGTATCTAAATCCGGCATTTCAGGCGGGGAAATATCAGGCGTCTTCGACGCACTTGATTCTTTTTTCTTCCAAAACTTCAAAAAATCCAACATTTTATTTCACCAATTTTTCAAGCAATACTTCTGGAATAAGCTTGATAACTTTCAAGCCCATTGTCTCAGGATAAATATCAACAGTTCCTGCACGATACATCTCAATCAAATTAGTCTTTTGATAAGCAGCACCAAACATCAGATTAAACAAGCTGCTCCTGACACTGTCCTCTGTCGGGAATAAAGATGCCACTTGCGGAGATAAAAATTCTTTAGGGCTGCCTGACTCAAAGGCGGCCAGAGCATCTTCTCTTGTCACTGTTATGCCTGCAACGTTAATTGAAGGAAGATCATCAAAAGTATTCCAGTGAACAATAATAACCTTATAATATCTTGCTGCCAATGCATCAAGAGACTTCTGGCTTAAACTCCTGTAATTGCTCAGATCATCCATAACTACAGGCTCCTGGCTGCCCTTGACTGAGAAAGCACCAGCAACAGAATCATCCAGCTCTAATAAGAATAATTTATTTTCTGTCTCAAACTTTCGCTGCAAGTCTGCAGTATCATAGATAAAATAAAAAGCGCCAACGATTAATAAAGCAATTATTATGATTGGAATCGCAATCTTTGTAATCTTTTCCATCACAGTAAGAATTATAGCAATAACCAAAGCAATAATCAAAAGAACAAATAATATTCCAATCAGAGATGCCATAAAACAAAAATTTACAATTTAAATATATAAACTTTGTGCTAAAATCTCTTTTTGCAGAATCCAATCAAAGGACAACCAGCGCAATCCGGAACTTTTTTACAGAACCTTTTTGCATGCTCAACAATCAAGGCATGATATTCATTGAAAAGCACAGCATCTTTTTTTAATTTTTCATGAAACAAGCCCTGCAATTCTTCATACTTCACATCCTGCCTGCAGATTCCCAGCCGTGAAAAGATTCTTTTTGTGTAAAGGTCAACAACAAAACTCGGCTTGTTATATGCATACAAGATTATTGAATCAGCTGTCTCAGGGCCCACACCTTTTATTTCCAATAATTTATTACGCAAGTCTTCAACAGGCAATCTTGAAATATTGCTGTTCTTAAGAATAAAATCAGAAATTATCTTTAACCGCTCTGTTTTTTGATTAAAGTAACCGCTTGGACGAATCGCTTCTGCAATCACCTTATCGCTTGCTTTTACAATCTTAACAGGATCAATAAGGCCTGCTTTTCTTAAGTTTGCAATCGCATTCTCAACATTTTTCCAGGAAGTATTCTGAGTCAAGACAGCACCTATTATTGTCTCAAACCTCTTGTTTTTTGTTGTAACAGGCCACCAATTCTGCGGACCGTATTCTTTAAATAGTATCTTATATACATTATACATAACACTGGATAAACAGGCTTGTTATAAAAACTTTTAGGGTGGGAGACAATTGTCAATTGAATGCCTTGCAACAGAACTAGGAGCAAAAAAAGACTTTAAGCACATACACTTCAGCAGACTAGGCTCTGTTTACATAGATTATACCCACACATTCTCAACAGAGATATTAGAAGAGGCGCTTCCAGAAGAAGCAGTACGAAGAAGAAGGACAAGAAAAGAGAACATAGACGAGAAAAGCACACTTGTCGAGATGCTTCTAGAACATTTTGAGAAAGAGCAGATAACTGAGAGAGAGGGGCCTTTCAGGACTGTAAATGTCAGGGCAAGAATAAGCGACATGCTGGAGTTCCTGCGTTACCAAAGACAGCGTGCGCTCCAGGTAAAAATCCGGGATTCTGAACTGGAAGAGACTGAGAAAGAAAAGCTTCGAGATATCTGGCACAATTACAAAGACAAAATCAATGCAGTAAAAAAACTAAGAAGAGAAACAAGAAATGAAAAAGCAGCGTCAGAGCTTGACACAATCATACAAGAATACACAGACAAAAAAGACAAGGCAAGCTACACACTTGCAAACAAAATAGTCACAGGACACTACACAGAGATGATACGGTGGGAGCTGTCACACCCCTGGAGCTATTACAAGATAAATGACGACAGAATACCAGACATCCTCAAGAAAAAAGAATCACTAGAGAAAGAACTGCGCGGAATAAGGGCAGATGCAGAGAAAACACTCGGCAAAAACGCAAAAAGAACAATAACAGACATGAACAAATTCTTTGAAAAATTCTACGGCACAAAACAATTCACAAAAATACACAAAAGAAAATTTGCAGAAAGGCTCGGACCAGACATAATCGCAAGAAGAACAGAAGCACAGAGACAGATGCACGAACTGCAGGAACAAGTGCAGGAAATAGGAAGAATAGAACACAATCCAAGAGATGCAGCTGACGAAATAAAAGTGATACTTGACTCTGACAGGCACTTTGAGTTCCAGCGATATGTTGATGCAGACGAGATACTCAACTCAAGATGGTGCTTTATCGACATAGAAAAGCCAAGATTTGACACGCCGCAAGAGGAAGTGAGCTGGGTAGCAATAAAATACTACGAAAACAGAGTCCTGAAAAAAGAGATTCACACAAGCAAGAAAGTAGGGGAAGGCTTCAAGAGAAAATTTCTTGAGGAAAAAGGATTTGAAATCAAGGACCACTATAAAGACGAAAACTGGCTGATGGCAGGAGTGCAGGCATCAATAAACGCAATGAACCCGAAGGTGCTGTGCACATACAACACGCCGTACGACCTTGTGGAGCTTGATAAAACAGAACACGGACTGGAGTACGGCAAGAGAAGAACACGCGCAAAAAAAGAGGTAACGACAAGATTCTTTGAGAGAATAAACGTAAATGACATGATAGTATTTGACCCGCTTCCAATACTGAAGATAGCAAAAAAATTCCTGCCAAACAAAAAACTTGCACTAATAACACAGGAACTCGGGCTGGAATTCAAGAAATCAATTGACTACAGAATGATGGCAGAGCTGGAAAACATAATAGACGGCACGCCGCTGGAACAAGTCTCAAGCAAGACAAAAGCAAAAATAACAGAGTTTGCAGGGCCAATAGCTGAGATAGAAAATCTGGAGCAAGTCTGCGCGCAGATAATAGCATCTTATGTAGGAGACGATGTCGAGATACTGCCAAGCCTCGTTTTTCATCCAAGAATGAGAAAAATCTACGAGCACATAAACTGGATATCACAATTTGCAGACGTAAACTTCCAGAAAGCAGCACACACTGCAAACGCCGTGAACAATCTCCAGAAAAAAGACTTTTTTGAGAGAACAGGAACACACCTGGACACAATCCACAAAAGAACAAAAGCACAGCAAAGAGCAGAAAACAGAATAAGAAGCTTTGTGAAGAAAAAAAAGAAAAGAAACACCTGGATAAACGAGACAAAAGAAGAAAGAAATAGAAGAGAAGAAAGAGCAAGAGGGCTGCAAAAGAATCTTGCACACTTTGTGATACCATCATGGCAGTTTCTTCGCAAAGACATGGAATACAGATTTCCTAATGCAAAACAACTATTTGAGCACCTTGACCAGAACAAAGACAGCAAAGAAGCATATTATTTTTTATCAGAGTATGCAGACGCATTCTGCAAATACCTGCTGCATGCATGGGGCACATACATAAAAGCAAGAGACGAGCTTGACGCAAGAATAAGAAAAGCAGGCCTTGATTACTATAGAATAGACGATGCCTGCACAGGATGCAGGAAGCTTCTCAAGGGTACATTTGATGAAGACCAAATCAAAAGACAATATGTAACAATTAAAACACTGGAATCTATACTGGACTCTAAAACATACATCTCAGATTACTGGAAACCAACAGGCAGGGAAGAAAATGACAGAGAACTAAAAAACGCCCTGCACGACGACATCAGAAAAATAAACAGAACACTAAAACAGCAGGGGCTTGAGGCAAGACAGTTCCAGGGCTGGCTCAATGAATGGCTAAGTGTTGAAAAAAAGAGAACAAATATTCTTGCATCATTTGCTGCAGACCCAGAAAACATAGAGATACTTGAATTTGAGCAAAGAATCATCAATGCAGCAAGCGCCCTGAAAAAAGCAAAAGCAAAGATAATACATCAAAAAGACGAACACATCTTTACATCAATAGAAGGAACAAGCGAACTTCCTGAAGACATCCCGCTCATACAGGTTGAAGAGCATCAAAAGGCATACATTGCTGAAGACCCGGAATCAGGAAACAGGATATATTATCCAAAACACGGGTATTACGGAGGCATAAAAGTACAGGAAGAGCCCTCCAACCATTTTACTGCATTTGAGATGCGCGCATACGGCGGGTTTCTAGACCTGCTGTTCAACGGGCACATAGACAATGCAGTCCGGCACTTGATAAGGGAAAGAGACAGGTTCAGAAACAACAGGGTCGCAAGAAAAGAGCTGCTGTTTTTCATCAAAAAATCAAAGACATACCAGGCATATGTAAAAGGCGAAACAATAAAATTCAGGACCAGCACAGAAGAAAAAACAAGATATGATGTAAAATACAGGATGCGGTATGTTGAAGAATACAACAAAAAAGGCGAGCCAGAAAGGATATACATAACACCAATAGAAAAAATAAAACTGGACAGGACAAAATACTCTGCAAGAATAGAGAATAGAATCGCAAAACTGCTAAGACCGCTGCAGGCAATGATAAAAAGAGAAAGAGACCTGATGCCCACAGCACTAGAAGAATCTTACCCAAACACAAAAGACAGAAGTTTTGATAACTGGCACAAAGGAGAACTTAAGGAATCTCCTTTTGTGTGGGCAAAAAAACAAGTTGAACAGGGACAGGTATTAAATGACACAGCACTAAATGTTTTTGCATCATACAGAATATACAGGAACGGCTTCAGGCCAGACTTTGAAAACGAAGAGATACAATGCGCAAAAGCACACTGGGCATGCAACATAATAAATGAAAACACAGGACGCAGCATGCACAGGGAACAAACAATCGTGCCTTCCTCAAGAGGAGGATTTCACATAGTCACAAAATCAGAACACCCAGGAGAATACAGGTACAAATGCACATGCGAGCACAACAGAATAAGAAAAAAAGAATGCAGGCACATCAAGCAGGCTGCTGCATGAAATCACCTGTTTTCCTTAAACTCTCTCCTAAAACTTAAGCCAATTGATTCCTCTGAAAAATTAAAAAAAATCCAGAACTTCTGAGCAGTCCATCCCCTGCCAAGCCTATGCAGATAAGTATCCCCTAAATAAGATATTGTGATCACCCCATTTCCATCACCAGTAGCGACGGGCAGGTACCATGTCTTCTTATGATTAACAATTCGAAACTCCTCATACTGGCGCTCCTGCAATTGATATCTTTTTCTGGCGCAAAAAGCAGAAAGCTCTGCAAGAAGATAGTTATAGCCATCCCACTCAGTTCGCGCCTCAATCCTTGCAACCAGGCCAGGACCAGACTTTGTCTCAAACAATTCAAATATCATACAAAGGAATATCCTTAAACACTATATAATCCTTGCGCTTTATAGGTGCAGTCAAACTTTTCAACAACAACTCCGCGAACCCTGTTTTTTTCAGGAAGCGCCCTTGAAAACTCCTTGACAAGCCTGGCAAGCGCATAACCATGAGACGTCTCGCTCTGAAGCCACACCTGCTCTGACATATCTTCTGGAAGCCTGATGTCAAAAGTCCTCAAGAGATGAAGCCGGTATTTCCAGATTTTTTCCATGCTGTCCAAGCCAAGAGCATTAATCATTCTCATGCCATAAGCAGAATATTTACGCAGCACTAAACTCAGCAATGGAATTCTACCATCTTATTTTAATGAAGGCTCCAGAAGCAGAATCAGCAAGGCAATACCTGCACCAAAGAGGCTTCACAAGCAAAACACTTCAAGAACTAAAAATAGGGTTTGCACAAGACAGATGGGATACAGTCCTAAACAAAGCAAGATACCGCTATGGAAAAGACTCAATAAAAATTCTTCAGACAGCATCCCTGATAAGCGAAAGAAGAAGCAAGACAGGACACTATGACTATTTCAGGAACAGAATAATGTTTCCAATCTTTGACAACTTTGGAAAAACAATCGGCTTTGGAGGCAGGGCATTAAAGCCAGACGACGAAATAAAATACCTTAATTCACGCGAAATAAAAAAAATCTTTGAAAAATCAAAAACATTATACCTGCTGAACCTGGCGCAAAGAGAGGCAATGCGCACAGGACACCTTTTAATGATGGAAGGCTACACAGACGCAGCACTTGCACGCCAGCAAGGACTAAAAAACACATTTGCAACAGCAGGAACAGCATTAACACCAGACCATGCTTTGATGCTCAAAAGAATAACAGATAAAATAATAATATGCATGGATGCAGACAATGCAGGAAGAAAAGCATCTATTGACGCAGCAATGCTTTTGCTGAACACAGGAATCAATGTTGAATTAATCCTGCTTCCAGACAAAAAAGACCCTGCAGAAGTAATACTTGAAGAAGGAGACAGATTCAAGCACAGGATAGACAGCGCAGTCTCGCTTTTTGACTTTGCACTGGAAGATGCAGTAAAAAAACATAATATTTCATCAACACACAATAAAGCAATTGTGCTAAAAGAACTAGAGCCTGTCTTACGAGCAGCGCCAGACGCGATAACCTGCCATGCATATATTCACGCTGCAGCAAAAAGGCTGGATGTTCCTTTTGAGACTGCAGCAAGAGCTGTTGAAGCAAGCAGGCAGCATAACAAGCCAATAGAACTCACCCCATTCCTGACAACAGAACAAGAACACAGAATAGCAAGCATCCTGCTGAGAAGACCTGCCTACAGAAATGAAATCATGACAAGGCTCCTGCCAGAACACTTCAAGAACAATGAAATAAGAGCATTATTCATGTATTTCAGGGAAACAGAAACTGCAAAAGGAGACCTGATAACATCAAACCACCGCTTGTCAAAAACACCATCGCTTTTTGATTCACAATACACTGAAAATCTTCCACGAGACATAATAGGTTTTGCAAGGAAAACAGGCCTGCCAGCAGAAGAAAGCAAACTCTACAGCATGATAAGCAGGCTACAGAGAACACCTGCTCCAGACACGCCAATCAACATCATCATAAACAGCATGCTAAAAGCGCATTACAGACACGAGCTGAACCAGATGGAAGAACAAATACAAGATGCAGGAATCAGGAAAGACCAGAAAGCACTAGAGAAACTAATGCAAAACTACCAAAAAACACTACAAGAATATCACAAGCTAAGCTTATCCAATAAAGACTGATTAAAATATTCAGGATTTCTCAAAAGCTTGACATAAAGCGCAGCTGTTGAAAAAATATCCAAGACATTATGGCGAACAATCCTCGCAAGAGGCTCTGGATTCCCACCTTTCCTATAGTTTTCATATTCTGCAAGTATTTTCTCTCCAGCAACATCATCATCCGGGCGCGTAAAGCCAAGCAAGGCAACTTCATAAGCAACAAGAGACATTTCTTCAAGGCCATGAGATTTTTTATACGGCTTAAGCGCCTGCATAACATCCAGATGCTTTTCACCAGGCCAGCCCCACTCAATAAAAAAATTCCTGGCCCGCGCACTAATTCTTGTCATGTCAAATGTTCCATTAAAAGAAACCGCTGCTTTTGCAGAAGACATTCTTTTAATAAATGCTTCCAAGACAGTCTGCTCTTCATAATAATCCCTTGCAAAAAAACCTTCATAAACAAAAGCACTTCTTCTTGCATCATACCTTCCAACACCGATAAGAAACATAGGATCATCATAACTAAGGCCAGTAGACTCAATATCAATAACAGCGACATTATCCAAAGGAATGAAAAACAGTTCATTATGCCGGGTGATAATCCTTCTGTCTTTCCAGGCATTAATGTTTCTTCTGACACAATCAGCATTCCGCTTTCTCACACTATCAAGAGGAACAAGAACCTTGTAGTAATCTATTCCCTTGATTTTAGCAATCCTTCCCTCTAGAAACTGCTCTATGCGCTCCCCCTTAGCCATAAGAAAAAAGAATCACTGCACTGTATTTAATATTTTTGTATTTTCAGAGGCTCTTTCAAGAGACTCAACAAGACCGCCCAAGACCTGGTTATGATGCAAAGCAAGCTTCCTGTTCGCAGGCTTAAGCGCAATATGCGGTGAATTGACCACAATTTCATGGAACCTGTATATGTTTGCAAGGCTGTGCACTCTCGGCACAGCCTCTGCAACATATGTGTGACACGGTGAACATTCCAGCTCAGCAACAGCCTTAGACAGGTATTCCAGAAATTTTTCAGGAGGAACAGCCTTAATTCCAATCTCACCAAGAGGGTCAGCAAGCCTGTCATACACAGACCTGTTCATCTGAATAACAGCAATAACACCATCAAGTGCAAATGCATTATCCTGCCTGAAAGCAGACAAGTCATCATAATTCTCAAATAAATTGCTTGCAGCATTGACTGTAGTCCCTGCCTTGGTCTCAACTGCAAAATTTTTTCTTGCAGAAGAAGCCATAGCATCTGGCTCAACATAAGAGCCGTCCCAGCGGTAAATCCTTAAGCCGCGGCCAGTAATAGGATTAACATCACGAATCTCAGGAAAGAACTTCCTGAACCCATTCCTGAAATACGCGCCAGTGGGGTCAACAAGATTAGTGACAAGAAGAACAAGCTTTGTAGCCTTCTCTGTTATCTCTGAAAGCAATTTAGAATTCTGGAAAACAGAGCAGGAAAAATCTTTTTTACGCAGGCTAGTCAAGCGTTCAATTGTCTGGCAGGGCGTCTCGATCCTTATCCCAAGAGGGCCAATGCCTGCACGCGTAACCTGCCTGTATAATTTCCTGTGCCCAGGATTCCTGCTTTTCTTGAGAGCAGTAGGGGCAATGTTCACACCATCATTAAAAAAATATGCTCTTAATCTTTTGCCAAGATTTTCCTCGTCAACAGAGGTGACAAACCTTGAAACAAAGCTGTACAAGTGAGGAAAATCATCATGGACACTGTTAATCATTTTCTCAACACTGTCTTTTTCACTTCTTGCAGCAATGGTCCTCATCTCACGCAGAAGCTCTGGATATTTTTCACTGAGCTTTTCAAGAGAGAGAATAATAGAAGGGTCATGCGCGTCATACGCCTTTTTGACTTGTTCATAAGGCCATATCTCAAGCAATTTTTCATGAACCCCTGCAAGTGACTGCCTGCATCTTCCATTAGTTTCATAACCAAGCGCCTTAAGACCAGCACTGATACTGTCCTTATCAGAAACCAATTTACCAAGGTTGCGAAGCTTTTTTGCAAGAGAGTTATCCTTTGTGCAAAGTATATCCTTTTTACGGACAACATCATTGTTAAATAATCTGTATTTGTGCAGTTTTTCAGTGATGTCTTCCCTAAGCTGGGCCTCAGTCAGGGCAGGGCGCGGGGCGCTCACTGTGGTAAAACCAAGCGCCTTAAGGCCTGAAGAAATGCTGTCTTTTCCATTAACAATTCTACCATATCTTCGGATTCTGTGTGCAAGGGTGCTGTTATTAAGGGCGATGATGTCTTTTTTGCGTGCAGGATTATCCGGAGTAATTTTACGTTTTTTTAGCTCAGAAAGAATCCTTTTTCTTAATGTCTTTTCACGCTTTGCATGGACCTGCCTGCTTTTAAAATCTCTTGCGAGAACAAAACCAAGATCTCTTGCAGTAGAGCCAGCAGAGTACCTGCCCCTTGCAATCTTGTTTCTTAATGAGAGATGATACAACAAGGTTGAAGAAATCTTGTTAGTGTTTACAACTTCATCAGGAAACTCCTTCCGCAGCCTTGCAGCAAGCTCATTGTCAATGCACTCCAGTTCATGAGAAGAAATACCATACCCATTACTTACAGCCTGCCAAAGTAGATAACTTAAGGATTCACTCACCCTGTGTCACACCCATTTTTTTCCGTTCTTTTCAGAACAAAAAACAAAAGAAGTATATATTTATTTTGGTGTCACAGAACAATAATTAAACAAGAACAGCATTTAATGAGCCATTCTGGCCAGGTCTAGAAGTCACTCTTGCCTTTCCCTTGTCAGTCTCAACAATGCTTCCTTTTGTGAGGATATTACGCCTGACATAGTTCAAGTTAGCAGGAGATTCTGTAACTTTTTTCAGTTTAGCTTTCTCAAATTTCTTTGTCTTAGGATTGAATAAATTAACAGTGTTGATATTCAAAAGAATGGTTTTCTTGCTGCCGCCTCTTCCACGGAACTCTTTTTTCACGTCTTTCTCAGCAATAGTTGTATTAGTCGGCCGTCTGCCTAGCTCATATTTCTTCTTAGCCCTAGGAGCCTTGTAGCGCCCCCCTGTGGCTTTCCTTGACTGTCTTCCTCTCTGTGAAATAGCCATAAGACCTAAAAATTGGGTGATTCTTTATAAACTTTATGGTGGTGAGCAGTAGGTAGTAAGTGGTAAGTAGTAGGTAGTCAATAGTTGTTGAATAAATTGCCGCAACCACTAACTACAAACCAATAACCACTGACTAAAAACCACAAACCACAAACTAATAACTACAAACCAAATAAATAGAGAAAAATATAAATAAGACCTTGTTATCCCTCAATTAATGAAAAAAGCAGTAATTTTGTTCGTGATATTTGTGATACTTTCTATTAATGCTGCTGCCTTGAAAATCGTCAACACGCATGCAGATGGAAAAAATCCAGTGATATACGGCAGCACTGTTGCTTTTGAGACAGCGGAATCAGATTTGGGAACAGACCTTAATAATGACGGCGACACAAATGATAAAGTAATCAGGTATTACAATGTGGATTCTGGGGACATATTCAACACAGAAATAGCAGGAAAAAACCCGACGATATTTGCGCAATACATTGCATTTGAATCCTCTGAAAAAGACCAAAATGCAGACCTAAATGCAGACAATGACACTAATGACAACATAATATTATATTACAGCCTGCGAGATAAAAAAGTAATAAGCACAACAGCAGAGGGAAAAACACCTTCCTTATTCGGGGATTACATTGCCTTCTCAACACCTGCAGAAAAAATAAGGGGAATAGACTATAATAACGACGGGGACCAGGAGGATGAGATAATCAAGCTGTACAAAATATCAACAAAAGAACTCACAAACACAAAAGCAGCAGGAATGAACCCTGCAGTATCTGACAAGTACATCATCTTTGAGACTCTTGAAAAAGATGAGGACAAGGACCTTAACAATGATGATGATAAAAACGACATAGTGCTACGGTATTATATAATGGAATCTGGAAAAACACTAAGCTCATTCACGCCAGGACAAAAGCCAAACATGAATGAAGAAAGCGTGGCAGTCTTCACATCATATGATAATGGAGACTCAATATATTATTATTCTGTTGCAACAGAGGAACTTAAAAACACAGAAGTAAAAGGAAACACCCCTTCAATAACAAATAACTTAATATCCTTTATACAAGATGAAAAACTTGCAGTATACGACACTGACAAAAGCGCTTTTGCAGTGACAGACGTATATGGAGCCAACCCAACTGTTTTTGAAAACAAACTCGCGTTCTCAACAAATGAAGCACTTACAGGAGACCTGAACAATGACGGGGATTCAGCAGACTCTGTAATAAGAATAGTGATAGGAGAAGATCTTGACAATGATGGAGTCTATGATTTTGCAGACAACTGCCCTGATGAAACAAATGAAAACCAGACAGACAAAGACAGAGATGGAATAGGAGATGCTTGTGATGAAGACACAAAAAAAGCGAAAGAGGCAGAGGAAACAAAAGAGAATACAGACGAGAAAGCAGCTGAGGAAGAAGCAAAACAAACAACATTACTTTCCGAAGATAAAGAGGAGACAAAAGCAGAAAAGACAAGCGAGCCAAAACCTTTGCCAGAGCCAAAATCATTCACAATGACAAAGAAAAAAGGCCCAGGATTTTTTACATGGTTATTGATACTACTCGCTATACTTGCAGGAGCAGGATGTGTTATCTATGCAGCAATTTTCGGGCTGGGAAAGAGAAAAAGAAAGTTTAAGTTCTAATGGGTAGTTGGTAGCGGGTGGTTGTTGGTTGCCGAATATTAAATTTCCGAATAACTACAAACCACAAACTAAAAACTAACAACCTGCGTTTTAGAAAGCTTTAAATATGGAGTGCTCATTTTTAAGAATAATTGTTTTAAATTTTTAGAGGGGTGCAATAAATGGTTGAAGCAAGACCTTTGGATGCCTTAAACAGGGCAAAAGACAAAAAAGTAATAGTAGACTTAAAGAATCAAAGACAGTACATTGGAATACTAAAAGCGTTTGACATTCACATAAACGTTGTTCTAGATGACACTGAAGAAAGAATAGAGGGCGAAGTGAAAAGGAAATTAGGAACTGTCTTCATAAGAGGAGACACGATAATCCTGATATCTCCTGCATAAGAACACTAAAATGACAAAAGGAACACCTTCAAAAGGAAAGCAATCCAAAGGCAGATCACACATAATCTGCAGAAGGTGCGGAAAGCATTCTTATCACGTCAGCAAAAAAAAATGCGCCAGCTGCGGCTTTGGCAACAGTTCAAAGCTAAGGTCGTACAAATGGCAGAAGAAAGCATAAAGCTTTCTAATTCTTTTGTTTTTCTTTTAATATTTCTTGATATTTTATCTTAATTAATTAACAAGCAGTAAGGGTTTCAAAGTTTTAGATTACTAGCTGGGTCCTTCGGACAGTTAGTTTTATATATGCGTGGCTTTTGCTTTCTTTTTATCGTTTGTATTGTTTTATACAAGCGATTGCATATGCGGGGTTGCCGGCAAATCTGAACAAGTTCAGAAAGCCGTCATCCCCGCGTTCGCTGCGCTCACGCGGGGTTGCCGGAGTGGCCAAACGGGTCAGGCTTAGGCAAGTTGTTTTTCAGGTATGCTGAGTCCAGAAATGGGCGATGACTTGAAGACACCTGATGGCTTAGTGCCTACGCAGGTTCGAATGTGAGGGACTGCACCCTACACGTACTGGCGTACGGTCAGGTGCTCCTGGCGGAGACCTGACGGGACATGTGATCATGTGATCTCTCATCGAAAGTCCTGCACCCCGCATCATTTTTACTTGATTTATAAAGAAAAGAGGGGGTATTTATAAAGCAAAAATGAATTTTAGCGGTTTTTGTGCATTAGATTTTATCATCATTTCTGAGTGGCAACAGCCCAAACACCATAATTTTAAGGGCTTGAAGGGTGCTTGGGAGGCAAACCTGTCGCAATTATCCCGACTTTTAGAAAAGTTTATAAATAAAACTTTATCCTTTCAACAAATATGGCTAGTAATGATACTCTCTTGCTAGCCAAGAAAAAGAGGACACATAGCGAGGTTTATGTGTTCTGATATCGTGTGGAGACAAAATTGTTTTTACACAAAAACGCAAGATCTTTACATGGCGTAAAGATAGCCAAAAAAAACACGGAGGTGTTTGAATAATGAACATAAAGAAAATCGTTGCTTTGGGCGTCGGTTTGACGATGGTTGGAGCGACAGTGTTCGGTGCTTCAGCGTGGAGCTTAGCTGATTATCCAGCACCATTTGTCAAGGATGGATTACCAGACCCTAACTTGGCAATAGTAATTGGAGATCAGGCAGACGGCTCAGACGTTGTTGGAGCTATGGACGTGCAGGGTAACTTGCAGCAAGAAGCAAAAGTTGTTGTAAAGACAACCACACCAGCAGTTGGTGGAGTTGTAGTTACTGGAGACGCAGCAGAGGTAGGCAGTACATCTGACCTGCTTGAGATAAACGAAACAATTGGTGATGTTAGAGAAACATTTACAGAAGTTGACTTGGACATGCTTAAGGGCGGTCAGATAGTCACAAACAGGGGAAGCACAGAGTATAACCAGTACTTGAGATTCCCTGTGCTGACTGCAGGAGTATACCCGCCAAGCGGAGCTGTTATATTTGATGAAGATGAGAGAGACAAGGTAGGACACTACTTATACTGGAGAGCAAACAGGCAGTTATACCAATGGGAGCTAGAGTTTGAAGAAGGACTAAGATCCAGAATTTCTCCAGCTACACTAGCAGCACCAGGCCCATATGACCTGGAAGACCTTGAAGACAAGGACTTGTTCATGCTAGGACAGCCATTTGTAGTAGTAGACACTGACTTGTTCACGCCAGTTGCTCCAAATAACTTGACATCATTGACAATAGACTTGATGGGCGGAGCAGTAGCAGGAATCCTTGGAGAGAATGACAAAGAAACATATGTTGTAGACGGCAAAGAGTATGAAGTAGAAGTCTTGGTTATCTCAGAAACATCTGCAAATGGAGAAGGCTCTGTAAAATTCAGAGTAAACGGCGAAATCACCAGCGAATTAAGAGATGGTGAAACAGATGTTCTTGCAGATGGAACCCAAATTGGTATCAGAGACATCTTGGCAACTGGAAAAGACATCCAAAAATCCATTGTACAGTTCTACATTGGAGCATACAAGGTGTCTTTCACAGACAGAAACACAACAGATACTTTGTTTGAGCAGTCTGGAACAGAAGTAAATGAAGAGACAATTGAAGACTCTAACATAAGCATCAGAGGATCTCTTACAGGATTTGGAAACGAGTACGAGTTAACAAGCGTCAGATACAACCTACAGGCAGATGCAGTTCTAGGAGACGTTTACATACCACCAGGAACAGGCTTGAGAGAACAATTGGATGAGCCAGAAGGCATGCTTACACCATTCTGGGACATCAGATACGAAGGCCTGATGGACACTGGAGTAACAATAGTAAGATGGGATGCAAGAGGAAGCAGAGAATATGACCTAGAGTTCACAAACCAGGAAGGAATAATGTATGACACACCATTAATCAGCAACAAAGGAGCAAACTTCTACTGGGGAGATGATGACGACAGACTATGGTTCACAGAAGGTTCAAATAACGCAACACCAACCTCCTGGCCAATAGCAAGAAGAGACTACTTTATACTAAGCGATTGCCTGGTAACACCATACAACACGGCAATAGCAGGAAACAATGACAACACATGTTTCACACACGTATTGAGATACAACAGCATCGATACAGCAAACAGAAGACTGACCTTTACAGACTTAGCAACAGGAACACGAGAAACAACATATGATGCAATAACTTGTCAAGCAAACCTTGTTGTAGGCGGAGTAACTTACTTAGTTGAAGTTGACCCAACAGGAGCAGCATGTGGGGCAACAACAACAGATTTGGTAATTGACTTGAACGCAAACGCAGTTGCTGGAGCACAATTCACAAGAGGAGAGCAAGTACTTGTTGCATTGCAAGGCGAAGGATTACTGCACTTTAACACATCAGAGTGTGTAAGAGGAGCAGCAAACAGGCCAAGTGCAGGTGTACCAACATGGGATTGGTTAAACTGTACAGTCAACAACACAAACGCTACGATGGAACTGATAACACTGGCTAAAGAGTTTGACGAAGCACAGTTTGACGAGAGTGTCAATGTAACTATTGAAGCAAGAGCAAACAATAGAATTGGCTTGAAAGGAAACACTCCATCTGGAATAACAGACTTGGTTTGGAGAAGAACCACTTTCTTTGGTCCATTTGACCTGGAAGAAAACGAAGACCTAGAGCATGCAATGACTGGATACGGAGTATTCCTAGAAGTCTACAGGCCACAGTCTAGTACACAGGCAGAAGACTTGACAGCTGAATACCCACTGAGCCAGAGAGGCGCTAGAGTATTCGTGACAGGTGGACAGGTAAGTGTAGCAGATGTAGTTGGCGGCGGAACTTCAGAACAGATCCAGCCAATCCAACTAGGAACTGCAAAGCTAGCAAGCGAGATTGCAGACATTACACAATGGAACGCAATCGTCGTAGGCGGACCATGTGCAAACCCAATAGCAGCACAGTTGATGGGCAACCCAGATCCATGCTGGGAATCAATCCCTGAAAACAAGGCTATTGTTAAGTTGTACACACACGCAAACGGCAGAGTCGCATTGCTTGTTGCAGGACGAACTGCTAAGAATACCAGACAAGGCTGCCGTGCAGTAGCAACTGGACAAGTAACCAGTGTAGCTGGCACAAGCGCAATGGTATCTGGTACAAGCCTAACAGACACAACAGTTACAGAAATGTAAATTCTGTAATTAATTTTTTTTCTTTTCTTTTGAATTCTTATTTTATATCACAGTCCTGTTATCGCAAGTGCAAACCTTGGCATTTGTTTTCAAACTATATAGTGAATTTCGTTAAGCATACAAAATTTGCGATATTCGCTAAATAGCAAATTAAAATTTGCTATAAAAACAAAAGAGGTGAAATAAATGGGAATACTAACTGAACTAGGAGTGTCAGTTCTAGAGCCTTTAAGGAGCATCTGGAATGGAATAATCCAAACTGTTCCAGGAATAGTTGCTGCAATAATTCTGCTGATTATCGGCTATATAGTGGCATTGATCATCGCATACATAGTTGATCAAGTGCTGGAGAGAATAAAATTTGACAAATGGGTGCTTGACAAGACCCATGCAGCAAAAACCTTTGGCAAATTTAGGCTAGGCAAATTCTTGGCCCTGATAACAAAATGGTATGTATTCATACTATTCCTGCCACCAGCAGCAGCACTAGTACGACTAGGTTCGCTATCTAACTTCCTGATGGCAGTAGCAATGTGGATACCAAACGTAATTGTTGCAGTAATCCTTGCAATGATCGGCGTGGCATTCGCGTTCTACATAGACAACAAGATAACAGAAACCAAAATAAAAGCAGCAAGCATACTAGCAATGATTGCAAAGATAATAATCTATGTCTTTACATTGCTGATAGTGCTTGACCAAGTCGGAATACAAGTAGCAGTTGCACAGACAAGCTTCTTGATAATCCTAGCAGGAGTGATGCTTGCAGTAGCAATGGTTATTGGAATTGGATTTGGACTTGCTTTCAGAGACGAAGCAAAAGGCATAATAAAACAAGTAAAGAAGAAGTTATAAACTTCTTTTTTCTTTTCTTATTCTTTTATTCTTTAGAAACATTTAAAAATAATGTATAATCCTAGCTTTCTGAGGTTGATAATATGGCAAAAGTAGTACATGAAAGATGGAAATGCATCATGTGCGGAGCTTGCGCAAATGTCTGTCCGGAGTTTTGGGAGATGGCAGATGATGGCAAGGCAAAGCTAAAAGGTGCGTCATACAAAAAAACAGATGAAGGAGAACTAGGAGAGCTAAACGTAGATGATGCAAAATGCAACAAAGAGGCAGAATCTGGCTGTCCTGCACAATGCATTCATGTAAAAGAGTGAAAAACTATTTCTATTCTTATTTTATTTTTTGTATAGAAAATAATTATTTTTAAGAAAAATTTATAAGAAACAGGTTATTTGATTCTAAAAAAGAGGCGGTTTTGGGGTCAAATGCTTAAAATAGCCAAGATAAAGAAGAGAGATGGTTCCTTAGCAGACTTTAAGCCAGAAAAGATCACAGAGGTCCTTGAAAAAGCTATTTCTGATGCAAAAATAAAAGATGGCAGGCTGGCAAAGAAACTTACAGGACAGATAGTCAAGACGATGGAGAGTGCATTTGGGACAAAATTAATGCCCAGAACACAAGATGTAGAAGATGTCTTGCTAAATACGCTTAGTGCAAACAAGAAATTAACACCAATTGCAGATGCTTATACTGCTTATAAAAAAGAGCACAAGGAGAGTATCGGCTTTAGGACAGTTCATGGAGTTCGGGATGATATCGGCCTGAGCCAAAATGCAATAAAAGTGCTTGCAAAAAGATATTTGCTTAGAAATGACCAAGGCAAAATAATCGAGACGCCTGCGCGAATGTTCCAACGAGTTGCAAAGACTGTTGCGCAGGCAGAGACAAACTACAAAAAAAGCACATCAAAAGCTGAAAAAGAATTTTATGAAGTTCTATCTAGATTAGAGTTTTTGCCAAATTCTCCAACACTAATGAATGCAGGAACAGATATCGGACAATTAGCTGCATGCTTTGTTCTCCCTGTAGAAGACTCTATACGCAGTATTTTTCGCGCTGTTGAAAACATGGCAATAATACACCAGACTGGAGGGGGGACTGGATTTAGTTTTTCTAAAATAAGACCAAAATATGACATTGTCAAGACAACCAAAGGAAAAGCATCAGGACCAATATCATTCATGACAGTATTTGACAAGACAACTGAAGTGATAAAACAAGGAGGCAAAAGAAGAGGCGCAAACATGGGAATACTTCATGTAAGCCACCCAGACATTGTTGAATTCATAAACTCAAAAACAGAAGAAGGCATGCTGAAAAATTTCAATATATCTGTTGCAGTAACTGAAGATTTCATGGAAGCAGTAAATAAGAATAAAGAGTTCTGGCTAATCAATCCACGCACAAAACAAAAAATAAAAATGGTGAGCGCCAAAATAATATTTGAACTGCTCACAAAAGCAGCATGGGACCACGGCGATCCAGGAATTATTTTTATCGACGAGATAAACGAGAAAAATCCAACACCGCAGGCAGGCGTGATTGAAAGCACAAATCCTTGCGGTGAGCAGCCATTGCTTCCTTATGAAAGCTGCAACCTCGGCTCTATAAATCTTTCTAAGATGGTGCGCAACAGCAAACCAGACTGGACAAAATTGAAAAAAACAGTACGCGCTGCTGTTCATTTTCTAGACAATGTAATTGATGTTAACAAATTTCCAATATCTGAAATAGAGGAGAAAACAAAAGCAAACAGAAAAATAGGCCTTGGTGTGATGGGATTTGCAGACATGCTTGTCAAGCTGAAAATGCCTTATGATTCTGAAAAAGCAATACAATTTGCAGAAAAGCTGATGAAATTTATTACAGCCGAAGCAAGGAAGAAGTCTGAGGAACTGGGAAAGGAAAGAGGAAATTTTCCGAACTTTGAAAAAAGTGTTTATGCTAAAAAACACAAAAACATGCGAAATGCGACAGTCACGACCCTTGCACCGACAGGAAGCATAAGCATATTTGCAGATACGACATCAGGCATAGAGCCATTTTTTGCAATAACTTATGTTCGCGAGATTCTGGACCACACTTCCATGCTAGAAGTGAACAAATTATTTGAGGAAGTTGCGCAGCAGAGAGGATTTTACACAAAAGACCTTTTTGCCAAAATAGCCAAAGAAGGAAGCGTGCAAAAAGTGAAAGGAATTCCAGGCGATATCAAAAAAATATTCAAGACAGCACTAGAGATAAAGCCAGAATGGCATGTCAAGATGCAGGCAGCGTTTCAGAAGTATACTGATAATGCTGTCAGCAAAACAGTAAATCTGTCAGAAGATGCAAAACCAGAAGATGTTCAGAAAGTATATCTGCTTGCTCACAAACTAAAATGCAAAGGATTAACAGTGTATAGGTATGGATCAAAAAAAGAGCAAGTACTTTACATTGGCAAGGAAAGCTTTAGAAAAGCAGAAGAATATGCAGGATCCTGCCCGCACAGAACCTGCGAGTACTAAAATGGGAAAAATATATTTATGGACTGGAAACGGATGGGGAAAAACTACTTCTGCCATTGGGGCTGCGATGCGGGCAGTTGGGCATGGTTATAAAGTCATTGTAATACAATTCATGAAAGGATGGGGAGATAAAGTGGGGGAATATAAGATTCGTAAGAAAATAAAAAATTATGAAATTTATCAATTTGGCAGGAAAGGATGGGTTGACCTGAAAAAGCCCACTAAAAAAGACAAGGAACTTGCTCAAAAAGGGTTGAAGTTTGCTTATGAAATTCTTAAGAAAAAACCATTTATGCTGATACTTGATGAAATAAATCTAGCAGTTAAGATAGGGCTGCTTGATGAGAAAGAAGTACTGAAATTTCTTAGTAAAATTCCTGCAAAAACAACTGTTTATTTGACAGGCAGGAATGCTACACCTGGCTTACGCAAAAAAGCAAATTATGTGAATGAAGTGAGGATGTTAAAGGGCCCTAAGAAATTAACTGGCGAGAAAGGAATAGATTACTGAATCTTCTTTTTTAGTTCTTTAAGTTCTTCTTCTAATTCTTTTTTAGAACTCTTTGATTTTTCAGGAATAGACTCTATGTCTTCAAAATCTTTCTGAAGTTCTGGCTCTTCCTCTGGAAAATCAAATTCAGTTTCTTCCATAACAAGAGAGGCATTTTTAAAATATTTAAATGTTGTTGTTTTATAGTATACTAAACTTTATAAACAGGACAGCATTTAAACAAACAACAGGTGGGAAAATGCATAAATTTACACCAGCAAGTCTAGAGAGAATAATTGAACGGCTAAACAATGCTGTCACGCATCTTAAGAAAGAAAAGAAAGAGACAGAACAGGCAGGCAAAACATTTGATTTTGACTATGTAATAACCTTATTTGAAGAGACACACCTGAAAGACTACAGAAGAATTCTTGCAAAACTAAACAGGTGGGGGTATTCTTCAGAGACAGTAGAAGAAGTGCGGCTGAGAGACGTAGTTGAACACGTAATGTCCCCATTAAACCAGGAAAATCAGCTTTCAGATGCAGCAAAAATTCTCGCAAAATACATAGTGAACCCTGATGAAACAGGAAAAAGAAAAAAACAATCAGATTATGTAGGCCTAGAGAGGCTCACGCTCATAGTATCCAACTCAAAAAACAAAAACATTTTTGACGCCTGGGCAAAAGAATGGGAAATAGACAATTTCTATGACAAGGACCTCGGAGTCAAGAAACAATTCAGGTGCGACGCCTGCGGAAACCAATCCTCAAAAAACGTTACAATCATAAATGCTGAAACAGGCTCAAAACTATCATTCAATTACCAGTGCTTTAACAATCTCACAGCAGACCTTGGAAAACTCGGCGGTGTGATAAGCTCAGTAGAGCATGCAAAAAAAGAGACCTCTGATGCGCAGGCGCGCAAGTTCCAGGAACTGCTTGAAAAAGCGCTTGATAAAATGGAATTTGAAGAGGCAGCAGGAAGAATAAAAAAAGAACTGCCAGAAGAATACAGAATAGTTGCAGACCCAGAGGCATGGCTGGAACAACTAGGCAGCATGTACGAGCACTTCAGGCAGGATATAGACTTCACAACAGGAAGCAAGGAATTTGAGCCGCATGCAAGCCTGAGAACATGGAGCAGGATAAGATTTGAAGATGAAAACGTGCCTGAACCAGTAAGGCTTGCGCACGAGAAATTCTTAAGCTTGTCAAAAATGACGCTTGCAGAAAGACTGCTGTTCATACAAGACTACAAACTGAACAGGGCAGTGAGCATCTTAGAGAACAAAGACATGCTGGACGACCTGTTTTTGCTGGAATTACAGGGAGAAGCCAACCTTGATCCAATACGGCACTTGTTCAAGTCAAGAATAACAAAAACAGACTCAGATAAGATTGCAGAATTCAGGTCAGATTTCTTAGACACAAGAAGAGCACACAACTCTGCGCTAATAAAAAAATACGGGCCAGAGATAATTGACAGCAGCCTCAGGATAGCATTAACTTACTTCTTCAGAGACAGAGCAGGCTGGGCAGAAGCATACCAAAGACAAGAAAAATTCCTTGATGCAAGCCTTTCAAAAAAAGATTATGCAATAATAAACAGGATATGCGAACGCCTTACACTGGGGTTCCCACAGGAGATGCCTATTGATTATGATGCTGAAGCAGTTCAAAGAATCCTGCTTGACAAAACACCCATGCTCATTGCAAAAGAATGGATGCGCGAGCTAGCAGTAATCCAGAGAAAACTGGATTATGGAAAAGCAAAAAGCGACGAGACCAGCAAATTGCATGGAGAGTATATCCCAGCAGAAGAGTTCCACGATTTCACAGACATAGACAGAAGATTCAGCCTCTCAACAGTGATTGATAAGATAGCGCACAGCTATGCCAGAACCTCTGCACACATGAACTTTGTTGAACAAGAACTGCCTGGATTAAAAAAAGCAGTTGAACACAGCCTGATTGACAGGGCACTTACTTTTCACAAAGACACAGCATATGAATTAAGGCTGACAGATGAACAGGCAAGGACACTGAAACAAATAAGCAATGAAATACGAAAACTTGACAAAAGAATAAAAGCAATAAAGGTTCCAAGGCAGGCAAGCGAGGAAAAAACAAAGCTCAACAGAAAACGTGATGAGCTGGTGACACAGAGAGACGAGCTGATAATCAGGAGATATCTTTCACTAAAAGGAGATTACCTTCAGTACACCCTAAGGAATGTAAATGGAGAGAGAATAAACCAACATAACTCTGTTTTAGGCTGTACGCTTAAGACAATATTTGACGGCGTGAGGGACTTCAAGCCAGCTTCTGAATATGGAGACCTTCCTGAAAAGATAGCAGAGATAGCAGACATAATCGAGAAGTCACGAATATTTCTTCATGTGCCAAACCTTCCTGAATACTACTTTAATCCAGAGACACTGCGCAAAATAAAATATGTTGATGAAGAAGGTGTTGCAAAACTGTCAAGAATACACGGGCTGTTGACAGCACCAACAAAAGCACTTGAAGATGCAATAAAAGCAATTGAAAAAAGCGAAAACCCTGCTGAAGTAATTGCCAAGATGAAGGCATACGCTGAAAAAAATGTGCAATTACTAAAAAACCTCTGGACCCCGCAGTTAATGCAGATAGGGTTAAAGGAAAAACACAAATCAAAAAGCAAAGGAGTAGAGTTTTATGCTTTTGACAGTTTACAAAGAGAATACAACAAAATAAAAGGATGCATTACACTTGATGGCCTGGTTGATGAACTGCGTGAAAACAAGGAATTCGAGAAAGCTGTAACAGGCCCAGAAGAATATTTTCTTGGCATGCTGAATGAAGTGACAAGAAGCCACTCGCTTTTCAAAAAAATAATAGAGATTGTAAAATCAGACACAGACCTGTCAAACATATATGTTGCTGGCGAAATAGTAAAAACTGCAAGACAGACCATAGAAGACATGCCTTATTTTCCATCTCAAATAAGAAGAAAAAAACTATTTGAAGACAAATCAGAAAAATACATACGAGAAACTTTTGTGCAGAGCGTGTTTGAAAAAATACAGGAACAGCCGGAAAAAGAAAGACAGGCATACTGGAGATTGATTAATGGCCAAAAGATGTATTTCAGCAGAAAAGAAGGTGAAAAAGGATGGAAAGAAGGGCCAAAATATGGAATGGATATACCAGATGAAAAATACTGGCAGTCTGACCTCTTGAGATTCTTAGATGGTACAACACCTGGCGAGCTCAGGGGATGGAAAAGAAGACCAAGACGATGGGAAAGACGCCCCAAATGGGTTGAGTGGGATTTCAGGCACGTTGTGTATGTAGCAAACGGCACTGCTGCGAAATTCTCATACAGGCGCAATCTTGAGGAAAAACTCAGGACGCATGCACAAGATAATTCTGTAAGATTAAGCGAAGATCAAGCAGAAAAATTATTCATACCAGTAGCAAGAAAATTTGAAGCACTAGTTAATGAAGTTTTAAAAGAAATGTAAAAAGAAGAGATAAATTCTTAAATAAAATTCCTGCAAAAACAATTGTTTACCTTACTGGCCGAAATGCTGCTGCCTGATTGCGTAAGAAATCAGATTTTGTTAATGAAATTGGTTTTGTATTCAACTTTTATGATAAGAAAGAAAAAAATTATATATATTTCAGGTCTCTTGGATCATCTGGAACCCTTCTACTTGTCGGATTGTTTGTATTTGTTCCTTCAGTTTTAAATGTTGCAATCAGCTTTTTATTTGTTTCATCAACAAGCAAAAGACGCTGCAAATCTGTTGGAATTTGACGAATTCCTACTGCGAAAAATGTTGATTTTTTAAGGGAATCTAATCTTTGCAGTGGCTCCTGTTGTGAACAGAAAACGAAATAATTCTCTGTATTTTGCGTAGTTGTGCCTGCAGTGTACTGAACATGCGCGATATCATAATATGTTGGGTTTGCTGTAAACGGAAATGGTTTTCCTGTCTCTGAAGGAATGGTCGGCTTTCCTATTTTAGCTGCTTTTTTGGTTACAAGAGAACATCCTTTATACATGTCTTCACTAATGCCTTCAAGGTCTGTGAATACTATGTTCTCTTCTTTATCAGTAATAACAACACGCATATCTTTGCAAGTGTCAACTTCTTTTACCAGAATATGCACTGTAATTTTGTCGTCTATCATTTTAGCCTACCTCGTCTATCTCTGTTTTGATGAAAAATAAAGTAAAGAAAGATTCTTATTAACGAACCTTTGCCTTAAGCTTAAGCTCCCTGATTATGTCCTTGCACCTGTTTCTCAGGGTTGTTTCTGTAATACCAGAAACTTCTGCAACCTCTCTCTGAGTTCTTTTCTCTTTCAGCATCAATCCTGCAATGTAAAGAGTAGATGCAGCAACACTAACCGGGCTCAAGCCAGATGTCAATCCTTTCTTCTTTAACTGTTCAGCAAGCTTAACAGCCTTTGTCTGAACCTTTGGAGAAAGCTTCAGTGCACTTGCAAATCTTGCTGTATAGTCAATAGGATTGATTGGTATGATTTTAATGTTAAGCTCTCTTAAAAGCATTTTATATGTTTTTGCTATAATCTTAACATCTGTTCCAGTTAATTCAGAGAATTCTTTCAAAGATCTTGCAATGTCATTGACCCTGCAAGCAATATACAGAGAACCAATAACAATGTTTTCTATGCTTCTCTTTAGCGTCAGGTTTTTCTCAGCTGCTTTTCTATAGATTTCAGCTGCTTCTTTCTCAACTCTGTTAGGAATATTCAGCTGGTTAGATATAAGCTTAAGATTTGTTAAAGCATGCTTCAGGTTTTGCTCAAAACTAGAGCTTGTCCAAGCGTTCTTTTTCTTAATTCTGCCAATCATGGCTTTTGTCTTGGTGTTTAATTTGGCCAGGTCAGACCTGTTTCCAATGCTTGTAGCCAGGTTATCTGCAACCCTTGGGTCAAAAGGAGCACCAGACCTGCTGTTCTTTTCAACACCTTCCATATCAAAAGACCTAGTCTCATCTGTAAAATCGACCATAGCATCCTCTATAACGAAGTTACAATTCCTGCAAACAACTTCCCCATTTTTCTTATTTGTAAGGAAATGCTTGCATCCACAATCTGGACAACTTTCTGTCATTAACATTTTATTTCAGCCTCCACTCACTATACACGAATCTGACTCTTTTTACCCCTTCCAGTAGCTTTAAAAGGGTTACTTATATTTAAATCTTTCGGTTTGTTGTTACTTTCAAGTGGTTATTTGGCATATTGAAAATAAATAGAAGAAGTGCTGAAAAGGGTGAATTCAAGGGTTTTAGAATATTTAGAATGGTTTACCTGGCAGCGTCTGCCTGCCTTTCTGTCTCGTTTTTCTTAGAAATAGCCAAGCTCTTAGGATCTAGCTTGTAGGCAGCGATTATTTCATCAGCAAGAGCTGATTCAATAGATTTCTTCTTATTGAAAGACTTATCATAAGAACCTTGAACAAAGAATCGCAAGGCAATGTCAATCCTTCTCTGAGGAGCGCACTCAACTGCCTTAGGGTATCTTGCACCGCCGTATTCAATTGTGACAATCTCCTCGCGAGGAGCTGCATTAACTAAGGCTTGAACAAAGACCTTGACAGGATTTTCCTTAGTCTTCTGCTCAACAATATTAAAAGCGTTTTCAACAACAGTGTAAGCATTAGCTGTTTTTCCAGTGCAGTGACCAGAACTTCTCAAATGCTTCTTGCTCTTGTGCCCAGGAACAAACAACTTATTCATTAATCTTTCAACAATGAAAATCTTGCTCTTGTGAAACCTTCGTCCTGCATATCTTGCGCCTGTCTTAGGAACAATCCTTGGCTCAAGGCAGATATATCTGACCAAACCTTCATCAGCAATGCCGATGCCAGCTGTGCTCCACTTATCAAAAGCAAGTACTTCAGTCATGTTTCAAAAAAACCTCCTGTTTTTTTGACATGATAAAAATCTGGCGATTTTTCTCATTTTCTAGCTTTCTCCAGCTTACCGCTCAATAAATCCTTAAGACTTTGATCATTAACCTTGATAACCTGCCACCTGACACCAGGTAAATCACCCTTAGCACGGCCCTTGTTGCCGCCAATACACTCAACAATAACCTCATCGTGCTCGTCAACAAGCTTCAAGGCACCATCGCCTGGCAAGAATGCAGTAATCTGCCTTCCGTTCTTTATCAACTGAACCCTGGCGCACTTTCTCATAGCAGAATTAGGCTGCTTTGCCTCAACCTGCCTTTTCTCAAGAACAATTCCTCTAGCCATGCTAGAGCCTTCAAGAGGGTCTGCCTTCTGCTTAAGATTAAATAATTTGCGAACATACTCTTTGTTAAGCATTCTAGACTTATACCTGCGCTTTTTCAATGCACTGCTTGTGTTCAATCCATTGCTCTTGTTTCCCATCTTAAATGACCTTTAATTCTTTTACAGGAAAATAACGCTTGACAACATCCTCATAAGCCCTCAAGTGCGAGGCATTACGCCCAATAAGCAAGCCCCTTGTCTTAAGGTCAACAGGAGTAAGGGTATATATCCCCTCTTCCTCGGTTATCTCCTTTACTTTTAGAGGATGTACCAGGTTCTTTATAAAGTTTACTGGTTCTGGACTAAATTCAACAATCTTTACTTTTTTATTAAGCACTTTCTCAAGTTTCCTGACATTAACCCCTTTTGCACCAACAGCCTTACCAATCTCATTAGGATGAACAATGAACAAGACAAGGTTCTCCTTGATTATGCAGTCCTTAAGCTTGGCTCTTGTTATTGTCTCAAAAAGAGACATAAACTTCATAGCACTCATATCATAAACAATTTTAGCACTCACTTTAAGACTCCAATAACAGAAATTGAATAAGGCTTTTTACAGACAACACCAAGCTCAGAGCCAGGGTATGCAAGATCCTTTACTTTGACACCAGCAATATTACTGTAATGAAGTATGTCTTCTTTAGTAGAATCTGCGCAATTAGCAGACAAAAAAACCTGCTTCAGCTTGCCAAGCCGCAAAAGCTTCAAAGTGCGCTCAGTACCAATAATCAACTTATTGTCAGCCAAAAGGCCTCTTATTTCCACTGCAGTCTTATCAATTCTTCTCTTAGCCATAATATCACTTTAGTTTTTCTTTCTTAACTTTTGTAACTAATCCAGGAAGTCCTGTGCCAACAGGAACAGGCTGGTTAAGCATGACATTCTCAACAACAGAATTAAGCTTGTCAACATCCCCTGCAAGCGCAGCATTAATAACGTGCTTTATCGGAGTCTCAAAACTAGCCCGTGCAAGAACAGAAGCTTTCTCACTCACAACACCATACCTTGTTATTCCTTTTATTCCGCCTGAGACGCACATAGTATCTGCAACAAGCATTATATGCCTGATATCAACATTCAATCCCTGCGCCTCAATAACCTTGAAAACTTCTTCGATAATTGCCTGCCTTGCAGCCTCAATACCAAAAGTTCCTGCAATCTCATAAATGTCGTTGCTTACTGTCCTTGAAGGGTCAACAAAATCCATATCAAGAATCTTTTTCAAGTTGCTTCCAGCTGTAATAATAATGAATTCATCTTTTCTTTTGACTGGCAAGACCTGAGTAACACCCTTGATTCCACAGACATACACGTCTCTTGCTGTTTCCTTTAACTTGTACAAGTCATTAAGGCCTTTTTCTTCCTTGCCCTTGAGCCTTAGAATAATATTTCCATCCTTGTTTTCCTTGACAGAAGCTTCTTTAGACAAGCCCTTTGCTTTTGCAACAGACTTGACTAATCTTGCAGGAGTCAAGCCAAGCAAAGCCATTTTCTCTTTATCAAGCTTAGCCTCAATCTTTAAGTCAACAATATCAATAACAAACTCAGTGACAAGCTCCCCAAGAGTAGTCTCTTTAACCAAAAGAGCGCACTTCCTGATATCCTTCCCCTTATTGTATGGTGAATTAAGGAAAATCTCCATCATAGGAGTTTTAAGAGTCTTCCTGCCATCAAGAATCTCAATAATCCTTGGCAGACCCATAGTGACGTTCATCTCTGCAACACCTGCAAAGTGGAAAGTATCCAATGTCATCTGCGTACCAGGCTCACCAATACTTTCAGCACTAATCAAACCAACTGCCTCGCCAGGAGCAATCATAGCAAGATTATACTCCTCAAGCGCTTTCTCTGCCACTTTTTTAATCTTTGAAGCAGGGCATTTTTCCTCAATCTCTTCCAAGATTGACTTAGGCAGTTTTCCAACATAAGGTTTTAGTGCTTCATTCATTTTATCATACCGTATCAATTATTTTCTGAACATTAATCTTTCCATTTTCAGAGCGAGAGACATCAATGCCGTCCTCGCCATACTCAAACTGGATAATCCTGTAATTAGCATCACGAACAGACCTATCATACTCCACCCTCAAGTCCTGCATTGCATTAGCGAGCCTTCGATACAGATAACCAGACTTAGGTGTTCTCAAAGCAGTATCCATCAAGCTGTCCCTTCCTACAATAGCATGGAAGAAAAACTCTTTAGGATTCAAGCCATGCTTGAAACCATGCCTGACAAAACCCCTTGCCTCTGGACTCAAGTCACCTTTCTTAAAGCAAGAAAGAGTCCTTCCAGAGTAACCTTTCTTTATCCTGCTTCCATGCAGAGCCTGCTGGCCTGCACAAGCAGACATCTGAGAAATATTAAGATAAGAACCTCTTGCACCAGATTCAGCCATTGCAATCGTATTTGTAGTCTTATCAGCATACTCCTTGACAAGATTAATACATTTAGTTCTTGCCTTGTTAAGCAATTCAAGAATACGCAGTTCAAGAGTTTCTTCAATAGATCTTCCAGGGAAAGCTTCCAGAGTTCCAGCTTCATACGCCTTGATCATCTGGTGAGCCTCTTCCTCAGCTTTATTTAATGTTTCAGCAATCAAATCATTAGCTTCTTGAGGCATATCAAGATCAGAAAGCTTTGCAGTAAATCCAGTGATAAGCAATGTTTCAATACCAAGCTTCAATATGTTATGCAAAATATCAATTGTCTTAGTAGGGCCATACTTCTTGTGCATGCTTCTCAGCAAGAATCCAGCACCTTCTCCACCAAGACTTGTCTTGTCCATCACACCCTCAATTAATTTACCATTTTCAATAATAACATCCTTGCCATCTCTTGACTTTCCCTTGAAATTAAAATCAGAAGGAAGCAAAACACTGAAAATCTCTTTACCATTAACAATTTTCTTGTTAGGCAATCCTGAAATATCAGTAATACCTGCCTGGCAAAGCAAAGCAACTGCATCTTCCCTAGGCATTTCCTGTTCTTTGGTAAGCAAGTAATTACCAGAGATGCCGTCATGCAAGCATCCCATGACGCTCAAGCCATACCTTGGACTGATTAATTGTGTCTGAACCTGCATAAGAATCTCTGCCTCTGCCCTAGATTCCTCTGTCTGAGGAATGTGCAAGTTCATCTCATCCCCGTCAAAGTCAGCGTTATAAGGAGCACAAACAGCAGGATTAATCCTTAAAGTCTTGTAAGGCAGAACCTTGACCTTGTGGCACATCATACTCATCCTGTGCAGAGAAGGCTGCCTGTTAAAAATAGCAATATCTCCATCCATCAAATGCCTCTCAACAACATAACCAGGCTGAAGCTCCTCAAGAGCAGCCTCTTTAGTCTCTTCAGTAATCTTTTTTCTCTTGCCATCAGGCCTGATAATATAATTAGCACCAGGATAAACACCAGGGCCGCGCTCAACAAACTTTCTCAAGTAAGCCATATTCCACTCATTAATTGTCTCAGGAACAGTAAGCTTTCTCGCAACTACAGCTGGAACTCCAACCTCATTCAAGCCAAGCATAGGGTCTGGGCTGATAACTGTCCTAGAGCAAAAATTAGTTCTCTTACCAGCAAGATTGTGCCTAATCCTTCCTTCCTTACTCTTGATTCTTTGAGTTATTGTTTTTAGCGGCTGACCAGAACGATGACGAGCAGGAGGCAATTGAGCAACAGTATTATCCAAGAAAGTAGTTACGTGATACTGCAGCAAGTCCCACAAGTCCTCAATAATAATCTCAGGAGCACCAGCATTAATGTTCTCAAACAACCTTTGGTTAATCCTAACAATATCGCCTAACTTGTGCGTGAGATCGTCTTCAGAACGCTCACCAGATTCCAGAGTAATAGAAGGCCTTATTGTAACAGGAGGAATAGACAGAACAGTGATAACCATCCATTCAGGCCTTGCAAACACAGGATTAAGACCATACAATACAGCATCATCATCCTGAACCTTCTCCAGCCTAGACCTCACTTCAATAGGACTAAGTTTTTTATCACCTTCAAAGAAAGTAGAAGGCTTTTCAATAGAAATTTTCTGCTGAGCAGCCTTGCAGTGAGGACATTTCTTGACAGTCTTAAGCTTAGCAATAGACTTTCTAATCTCTTCCTGCCGGGCTTCATAACCCTCAGTAGCCTCAATTTCATCAAGATGCTTCTTGAAAGATGTCATCTTATTCTTAGGGATAAGCAACCTTCCGCAATCCCTGCAAATACACCTCAATAAATTATGAATCACAGGAATAAACTTTATGTGAAAAACAGGCCTGGCTAATTCAATATAACCAAAATGGCCAATACACTCTTTTAGTTTACAACCGCAGGTCTTACATCTCAGACCAGGATCAATAACACCAAGTCTTACATCCATCAAGCCGCCATCAACTGGATAACCCTCTTTATCATAAAGTTCTGGAGTCACTATCTTTGCAGAAGCCATCTTCTTAATCATCTTAGGGCTAAGAATACCAAAAACAATGCTTTCCACCTGCTTGAAAACAGGATGCATCAAAGCCTCAGCCCTCTCTCTAGTTATGGGCTGTCTTTCCTTGGTCTCTTCAACAACCTCCTCTCCAGGCGCTTCTGTATCAGTAGACTCTTCAGCAACTTCTTCAATCTTTTCAGGAGCTTCCTCTGCCTTTTCCGGCTCTTCCTGAACCTCTTCCTCAGGCTCTTCAACTTTCTTTTCTTCTTTCTTTTTCTTTGCCATGTTAATACTTGCTCTTTAACTGAAGTTTTGGATAGATACCCAATGACTTAAACTCATCAAGTATCAGCTTAAAAGCATAACTAAGCTCAATATCATTAACATCAGAATCACCGCACATAGGACAGTAACGCTTCTCTTTCTGCGCATCATAAATAGCGATAAGGCCGCATTTCTCGCAAACAGGAACAACAGTCTTGTCAGAATCAAACCGCTCCTTCAAGAGCAAAGAAGCTCCGTGAGCAACAAGCGTATCTTTCTCCATCTCTCCAAGCCTCAAACCGCCTTCCTTAGCACGGCCCTCTGTAGGCTGTCTTGTCAGCAACTGGATAGGGCCCCTTGCTCTTGCCTGCAATTTATTCGCAACCATGTGCTTAATCTTCTGATAATACATGCTGCCGATAAAAATCTTGACCTGGAACTGCTCTCCTGTAATACCATTATACATGGTCTCTGTTCCATCTTCCCTAAATCCCAATGAAAGCAATTCTTTTCTGATTCTTTCCTCTGGCTCTGAACCAAAAGTAGTAGCATCAACATAACGACCAGCAAGAGCGCCAGTCTTGCCGCCAATAATCTCAAGAAGATGAGACACAGTCATCCTTGACGGGATACCATGCGGAGTAAAAATCAAATCAGGAACAATTCCAGAAGCAGTAAAAGGCATATCACTCTGAGGCACAATCAAGCCAATAACACCCTTCTGACCGTGCCTAGAGACAAACTTGTCACCAATCTCTGGAATTCTCTGATCCCTAATCCTAACCTGAACCAGCTTGTTACCTTCCTCATTCTCTGTAATCAAAACAAAATCAACAACACCTTTCTCTCCGTGCCTCAATGCAACAGAGCTCTCTCTCCTGATATTAGATGCAAGTGAATAATCTTCTAATGAACTCAAGAATCTCGGAGGAGAAGTCTTGCCAATGACAACATCCTCTTCCTTTACAACAGCCTCTGGATAAACAATGCCGTCCTCTTCCAGCAATCTGTAATCTTTCTCAGACTTGTAACCCTTTATTTCCTTGTCAGGAATGCAAATCTCGTCTGTCAAGCCGCCAGAGTACCTTAATTCATCAGCAATCGCAGGCCTGAAATAACTGTTTCTTCCAAGACCACGCTCAATACTTCCTTTATTAAGAATAATTGCGTCCTCCATATTATACCCTTTATAGCACATGACAGCAATAACAAGGTTCTGTCCAGAAGGATGCTTGTCAAAATCACACAAATCATGCATTATTGAATTAACAATAGGAGCCTGCGGGTAATGAAGCATGTTAACATCCATGTCAATCCTCACAGGAAAATTAGAAGCATAAAAACCAATCGCGTGCTTCTGATTCTTGGAACCAATACTCAACCTCGCAGACTGGATATACTGCCCAAAAGGAACTAAAGTAGTTACTAAACCAAGCATGCACAAAGGAGAAATCTCCAGGTGAGTGTGCTCAGGAGTAAGCTCTTTTTCAGAAAAAGCAACCAATGCATTCTCTTCTTCAGCAGCATCAATGTACTCGATAACACCCTGCTCTGCAAGGTCTTTCCAGGTAATCTCCTTTTTCTGCAGCTGCTTGATGTGCTTTTCTGTAAGCAATGGAATGCCATCCTTGACAATAATTAGAGGTCTTCTTGTTCTTCCCCGCAAGCTCTCAACAAAAATCTGATCAAGCTTGTCATCATAATAAAAATTCACATTAGGGCTCATCACACCAGAACGCCTGTCTGACTTGATACGCTCAATAAACTCAGAACTATTATCAACAGTTCCAGCAAATTTCCCATTCAAATAAACTTCTGTCATTTTACAAAGTCTTTAAACCTGCATTTTTAAGCAATTTAAGGATTTCCGCCTCTTTCAAATCCCTTGAGACCTGAGCCATCAAGGCAAAATTCTTTTTCAATCCAATATTAGTACCTTCAGGAGTCTCACTAGGGCACAATCTTCCAAGATGCGTCGCATGCAATTCTCTTGCCTCAAAATTCTCCTGCGTGTTAGACAACGGAGAACCAACCCTCTGCAAGTGACTGATGGTATTAAGATAATTAACTCTCTGGATTCTCTGAGAAATACCTTTTCTTCCGCCAACCCAGTTTCCTGTAGCCATAGCAGAATATATTCTTGATGTAAGCAATTTATCTCTAATGATAATCTTTATACTTGGGAATTTTCCTCTCTTAACAATCCTCTGAAAATTATATAATAGGTCACCAATCAAGACTTTCAGATTAGTCCTGAAAAGATCTGCCAAAAGATCGCCAGACATCTTAATACGCTTGTTCATGTAGTGATCCTTGTCATCCTTTGGTGTCTCGCCAGTGCTCACTGAAATAAATTTCCTGAGCATCTTACATAAGTTATACGCTTTCTGCATCCTGTCATCCTGCTTTGTGCCGACATGAGGAAGAAGATACTTATCAACAATTTCCTGAATCCTTTCAAGCCGAATCTCTTTTGATTGTGTGATTCCAATCTTCTTTGCAATATAATCCATAGCTTCCTCAGGAGACTTGATGTTTGCAAATTCAAACAAGTTGATAAGAACCTCGTCATATTGTTTTTGTTTAGAAATAATCTGCATTATTTCCTCATCCTTGATGAGGCCTAATGCCTTGATGACAACAACCAAAGGAATACGCTTGACCCTTGTGAACGTAAGATAATAAAGCCCGTCTTTCAATCTTTCAACAGTGTGAGGAATCTTGTAAGGGCCGCTCTCTGAAAAAATCTTGCCAAGATACGGGCTGATGCCGGTCTTTTGCGGCTCAACCAAGAACCTGTTTGCTGCTAAATCCTCTATATTAACCAAGACTCTCTCAGTGCCGTTGATAATGAAATAACCGCCAGGGTCATCAGGATCCTCGCCTTTATCAACAAGCTCGTCCTTGTTCAGCTTGTTTAAGTGGCAGAAATTGCTCTTAAGCATTATAGGAAGACTTCCAATCTGCGTGGTAAAAGTCTCTCTTTGGACATTATTAATATGAGAACTAACTTCAATAAAAACAGGCGCAGCATAACTGATTTTTCTCAGTCTTGCCTCAACAGGAAAAATAGGTCTCTTAGAACCGTCTGCCTCTGTAATCTCCGGCTTTTCAATCCATATCTTATCTAAGCGGATTTTGAAGCTTTCAACATTAGGAGGAATAATTGTCGGTTCAATTGTCTTGTTTTCCTCAATTATTTTTTGCAGCTCTTTTTCAACAAAATAATTAAAGCTCTCAATATCTGAAAGTACAAAAGAATTCTCATCAAAATACTTCTCGATCAAAATCTTTGAGTAATTAGGCACTTGTCACCCTCCTATAAAATACTGACTGTCCAGCTGTAGAACTTTTTCTAATAATCTTGATAATGTCACCAGGCTTGACTTTCAGATGAGCGATAGCTGGATCTTCCTTGTAAATTCTCGGAAGCTCAATACCACTAAGATTATATTTTTCATTAATCTTCTTTTTCTCAGCTTCACTCACCACAGTATGCACTGGAACCAGCTTATGTTTTGTCACGTCGATTTTTTTAGCCATTTTGTTTTTGAGCGTTACGGGCCGGACGAGATTCGAACTCGCGACCACCTGATTTCTTCTTTGCGAATAAAAGTCAGGTGCTCTATTGCCCGAAACATGATTGTTTCTCCAGGCTGAGCTACCGGCCCATTGTGCGATAGTCTCCACTCTACTACTTGATTATAAATTAAAACGTGAGCAGTATATCTCTATCAATTTTAATAGTCCCCTCTGGCACAATACAGCTTGAAACTCCTGGTTTGTTTATAAAGCTTTCGCTTTTTAAGGAAGATTTTCATAAAGTATATATACACATAAGAAAATCAGGAAAATATGGAAATAAGGCTTGACCTGCGCAAGACAATTGAGCAAAACGCTTCTGCGTATTTTGACAAGGCAAAAAAAGCAAAGAAAAAAATAGCAGGGGTAAAGAAAGCACTAAAAGAATTTGAGAAAGAACACGAGAAAATAGTGCAACAAAAAGAACAAGCTGTTTCTAAAGAAGAAGACAAGATTGAATTAAAAAAAGAGAAAGAAAAAGCCAAAAAAACAAAAAAATGGTATGAAAAATTCAGGTGGTTTATCTCTTCAGAGGGATTTCTATGCATCGGGGGCAGGGACGCAACAACAAATGAGATAATTGTCAAAAAACACGCTGAAAAAGATGACATTGTGTTTCACACAGAAGCACCAGGAAGCCCCTTCTTTGTAATAAAAACAGAAGGGAAGAAAGTTGGTGAGCAGACACTGAAAGAAGCTGCACAAGCAACTGCAATCTATTCAAGAGCATGGAAAATGGGCCTTGCAACAGCACTAGTTTACTGGATAAAACCAGAACAGGTCCGCAAGGAATTAGGGCTGCCAAAAGGAAGCTTCATGATACACGGCAAAAGAAATTATTCAGAACCAGTTTTACAAATTGCAGTTGGCGTCTTGCCAGATGAAAGAGTGATGGGCGGGCCTGTTGAAGCTGTGAAGAAAAACTGCGGAAAAATAGTTGTACTTGTGCAGGGCAAAAAGAAAAAAAGTGACATAGCCAAAAAAATCAAAAAAGAAATCAACAGAGACCTGGATGAAATAATATCAGCACTTCCTGCAGGAGAATTTGAGATTAAGAAGTAAACTTTATATTCTGTAATAGTTTATTCATTAATGGTGGGAGATTGAGTCTAGAAATCTACTTGATTAGACATGCAGAATCAGAATCCAATATTGACCAGGATAGAGTAATTGGACGCAGCAATTGGATTAAATTAACTCCGCATGGTATTGATCAAGCACGCGCGCTTGGAGATCGTTTTAGAAAAGAAGGAATAGTATTTGATGCTATTTACAGTTCGCCTGCAGTTCGAGCACGAAAAACAGCACGGCATTGTTTTGAATCCTCTGGCCGCCTATTGCACCCAATAGAATTAGACTTTGAACTCCAAGAAATAAGCCAGGGAGATTTTGAAGGCAGGCTATGTAAAGAAGTCTACACAGAAGATGTTATGGCAATGCTAGATGCAGATAACTGGAATTATGCTTTAGGCGACAAGATCAAAGGAGAGACTCCGCGCATGGCTGCCAAAAGACTGAGGGACTGGATGGAAAAAAAAGCAGAAGAGCATAATGACGGCAGAATCTTTGTATCTACACATGGCATGATATTGAAATATACGTTTGCAGATATTTTTGACTTAAACAAAAGAACATCGTATAAAATACCTTTTGGCAATACCAGTATTACCATGCTTAATTATGAAAACGGAGAATTCACTTGTGTTGTGAAGAATGATACTTCTCATCTAAGAGAAGCAGGGTTATCTTCTATTACCTGGAAACATGATGATCCTGAGACGGACAAAAAATAAGAAATAAAAAGTATAGAAAATTTCTGTTGAAATTTTATATTTTGTTATCTCCTAGGCCTTCTATGAAACTGCCTTCTTCTAGGTTGGTCCTGCCTATCAATCCTGACATGAATGCTTTTCAAAGCAGGCGTTCTTGTCTTTTGGACATTGAACTCGCTGTACTCGCGAAGTACTCTTGAAAAATTATCGTGGTCATAATCACACAAAAGATTTACAACCATTCCTTCTTCACCCGCCCTTGCAGTCCTGCCAATCCTATGGACATAATCCTTTGCATCCTTAGGAATGTCATAATTATAGACATGAGACACGTTATCAATGTCCAGGCCTCTTGCAGCCACGTCTGTGCAGACCAAGACACCAACTTTTGCATTGTTGAATAAATCAATAGTCTTAGTCCTTTTGTTCTGTGTAAAACCGCCGTGAATTGCAACAGCACGAATCTTGTTAGCCTTAAGATTCTTGACAACAAAATCAGTGTTTTTCCTTGAATTGCAGAAAACCATAACCAATCCCCTGTTCTCACTTTTTAACAAATGAACAAGCAAGGAAAGCTTCTGGTTCTTCTGAACATCAAAATAAACCTGCCTAAGCTTTTTAGGATCAACCATCTTTGTGGCAGACACCTTTGTGGGCTGAATCATGAATTTATTCGCAAACTTCTTTATGTCATGCGAAATTGTCGCTGAGAAAAACAAGGTCTGCCTCTTCTTAGGGCACTGCCTTATAATTCTCTCAATATCCTCAATAAAACCCATGTCAAACATGCGGTCAGCCTCATCCAAGACCAACACCTTGATTTTAGAAATATCAATAGTTCTTCTCTGAAGATGGTCTAACAGTCTTCCAGGAGTAGCCACAACAACATCTGCCTTTGGAATCTTATCAATCTGTGGATTAATTGCAACACCGCCGTAGATACTCAATATATTCAAGCGCTTTGTTTTTGCAAGCTGGGTGATGACACCCTTGACCTGCTCTGTAAGCTCTCTTGTAGGGGTAAGAATCAAGGCCTGCAAGCCCTTTCCAGGACTGACCTGCTCAATAATACCGCACCCAAAAGCCAGGGTCTTTCCAGAGCCAGTAGCTGACTCTCCAATAACGTCTTTCCCTTTAATTATATGCGGGATAGACCTGCCCTGAATCTGTGTAGGATTAGTAAATCCTAAATCTTTAATACTTGTCACTAATTCTTGGCTTAAGCCAAAATTATCAAATAAGTTCATTGTATTTACCTCATATTACTATTTAAGCACTTTAAAGAAAAAGCGAAATGCTCATGATAATGATCAAGTGCTTTCTCGTCAGTTATTATGCTTATTGAATATTAGTGGATTTTGGTGCTTTATAAAGCTTTCGGTTTCTTGTTGAATTCCACATTTACGCTTTCATAAGCGATATCTTGGATAGCAGCAGAAAAAGCACTAGTGCAGCCTGCCAACCGAACATTAGCAAACTCTTCTTTTTTAGCAGTCTCAAGGATTGTTTTCAGGTTTTTGGAATCAGTCAGGTAACCTTCCTTACTATCTGGTTCTGCTTTTCTGTAAACAACAGGTGACTTTAGTTTCATAAGCCCATCACAAATAACATGATATGCATCAATCATGTCTAATCCTCTTTTTTGCATGCTTTTTCCCGGCTCTACATATCTCTCCGGAGCATAAGTCCAGGTCTTAACAATTTTTTGCATTGTCTCTTGATCACTTGGGCTGACTTTAATTGTCAGCAAGGCCTGTGTTTCAGTTTCTACAATTATAACTAAAGAAGAACCTATAGGAATATTGTCTCTAGCCCTGCTCAACAGAGTAGTCTCTGTGCCGGCGTCGTATTGTTCTAAAAGTAATGGCATGAGATTTAGAGTTAGATATTTATTTATAAAATTATCTAACCACCTGCACTCGTGTACTTCTTCATAGCAAGGTTCCACAGATAAAATGATATTGCCGTGAAAATTATCACTGGAATCAGGATAGACAACAATATCTTAGGCGTTGCTCCCCTAAGCAATACTTCTGCTGGATAAAAAGAGCTAACAGCCAATGGGAAAAAGAATGTCAAGGCAAACTGGATACCCAGAGCATAGACATTCAAAGGATACCTCACAAAATCAGATATCTTGAAATACAGATTCATCAAAGCCTCTGACCTTACAACAAGGAATGCAGAAGCACTTATGAAAACCATCACAGCAACCTGTATCAATAATCCTGCAAGTACCAAAATGATGTACCAGAAGAAATCAAATGAGAACACAGATAATCCCAGCTTAATCATTGTGTAAGACACAAGACAGATTCCTACAGCCACTTCTGGCAAACCATCTATGATAAAAGACTCTGCAAGAATATATAGCATTGTATTGTATGGCTTAACAAGATACTTGTCAAACTCTCCCTCTCTTATGCAATGAATCACTTCATAAGGAAAATGCATGACAAAAGTGTGTCCCAAGCCAAATACAAGGATTAAGGTGCCCTGAAACAGCAAAAACTCATTCAAAGACCATCCAGGAATGCCCAAAGTAGTAGAATAAATCACTAAAGTAAGCAAAGGACCCACAAAATCAGCAAGCACCATAGCAAAAGCCTTTATGTAAAAGTTTGTCTTGTAAGCCATTTCTCCAGCCAAAGACATTCCCACTGTTTTTTTCTCAATTCTTAGGAATTTCATACGCCTGCACCTGCAAACTGCTTAAATGCTCTCTTGTAAATCATCTGGCTAAGGAAATAAAGCAAAACAATCCAGACTAACTGCAAACCAACCTGTTCTAAAACACCAAATTTCGTGAATTCCCCTAAATAAATCTGAATAGGAACATACCTAACATACTGAAACGGCAAAAAGTTAGATGCATACTGCATCCAGACAGGGAAAAAACTCAAAGGAATCATTCCCCCGCTAAGGAACAAAAGCAATGTTCTCCTGACTCTTCGTAATCCTTCAATCTTTTTCAGCCAAAACGCACTCAAGCCGACATTAAAACTGATAAAAAACGCCAGCAAGAACGCAAGCATAACTGAAACAAGGAACATGACAAAGTTGAAAGCAGAAGCTACTGTTAAGCCAAAGAAAAAAAAGCCAATAAAAAACACAGGAATCATCTGCAAGACAATACCCAATGAATTAATCCCTATCTCAAACGCCAGATGCTGCCACATAAACCTCATTGGATAAGTAAACATAGTAATTATGTGGCCCCTTCTCACATCCTGTGAAATCCACTTGTCAACATCACACCAGACAAAAAATCCAACAATCATGCTCAAGACATAATACTGGATTAAAGCAGGAAAATCAAATCCTCTGATTATCTCTTGTCCTGTGTAAGCATAGATAGCCTGCCAAAGAAAATAATAAATTATCAAAGACAATGGAACAGTTATCAAAGTAATGATAAAGTGAAACCTATACTTAATTCCAACCTGTAATCCTACCTTGGCCTGCGCCATATACGCCTTTATTGTTGATATCATTTCTTCTTTTCCTTGTAGATTTTTTGAATTATCTCTTCAATAGGAGGATCCTGGACAATAATGTCAGCAACATCAAACTCAGTAATCAAATGATTAACAACATTCTTGACTTTCTGCTTTTTTGTGTCAAGTTCTAATTTAAGCTCGTAGTCACTTTGTTCCATTACCTTGCATCCCTTGAACCTGAACTTCTTATCCAGCTTGTTAAACTTAACATCCAGATGCTTGTGTGTAAGATAATCCTTCTTTATCTTTGCAATAGGCCCGTCATACACTATGATTCCATTGTTGATAATGATGATTCTCTGGCACAATCTCTCTATATCACCCATATCATGAGTTGTGACAATGAAAGTTGTCTTGAATCTCTTATTGACATCTAGGATAAAGTCTCTTAGCGTGTCTTTTGCAACTACATCCAGGCCAATTGAAGGCTCATCAAGAAAGACCAGCTTAGGATTATGCAGCAAAGCTGCAATAATTTTGCACTTCATCCTTTCTCCCAGAGATAAATCTCTAACAGGAGTCTGGACAATCTCTTCAACATCCAAGAGCTTAATCATGTACTTTAATCGCTTCTCAAACTCTTTCCTAGGAATGTCGTAAACTTCCTTGTTGAGCCAATAAGTGTCCAAAGGAGGAAGATCCCAGTGCAGCTGAGGCTTCTGCCCAAAAACAACACCAATATTAGCCACATACTTAACTCGATCTCTCCAAGGAGTGTAACCCAGCACATTCACAACACCTGAACTAGGATACAAGACACCTGAAAGCGCCTTTATTGTTGTAGACTTGCCAGCACCATTAGGGCCGATGAAGCCAACAATCTCTCCTTCCTCAATGTCAAAGCTAACGCCTTTCAAGGCATGCTTTATCTTATACTGTCTTTTGACGAGAGATTTGACTGCATTGAGCAGGCCGTGCTCTCGTTTATGGGTCTTGAATGTTTTTTTCAAGTCTTTTACATGAATTGCATTTGTCATAGTGTTCACCTTTTGTAACAGGATTTTGTAAGTGTTATATACGCCTGTGTGGTCAGGCAAGCGCGGTTTGAAATCAAAAAAAGAACTCTAACAAAATGATGCCAATGTTAATTTATGCTTGGATTCATCATAGTTCATCACTTTATGCAAGAAAACTCTCATGATATTTATAGTTTTTGTTTTTAAATGAAAAAAAAGTTTATACTTGTTTACACTTCTGAATTATAGAGAATTAAAGAGTCAGTACAAAGAAGTAAAAAATAAGAAAAAAATCAGCTGAAGAAAGAGGTTCTTCAGCTTTTCTTGCTGTAATCAGGAATTACTAAGGTGCCTTCTTCTATGCCCTTGATTATTTCCTGCATGCTCTTGAGTGCAGATTCCGCATTTTGCTCGGTTTTGTCTGTTTTTCTAGATGCGTAATTGATTTGCCATCTTGGATTATTCCTACAGTGGCAGCTAGTGCCATTGTTGTGATGCCTGACTGAATCATTGTACAGGTCTATAAACCAAGGCAGAAGGCAGTCCATTGCTTCTGCTCCGAATGAATCAAAAGCACCGCCTCCCTGGTCTGCATGCAGCGGCAATCTGGCTATCTCAAGCCGGCTCGGATTCCTATTGCCAAGAATAGCGTACCAGCCATTATTCTCATGCACGAATTTTCTGACAGACTTCTTGTTCAACCATTCTTTTTCGTCTATCTCTTCTAGTTTTTCTGTCATTTTTGTTACCTCCGTATATTGTTTATTTTCTTGAACTCTTTGAGATTATGCAGAGCTAAATCATAGTCATCTGCACTTCCCTTGATTATATTCATAATGCATTCTTCGTTTGCATCGCTTAACCAGGCAGCAACTTTTTCTTCTGCCGGAAGATGATCTGGAAATCTAACTTGCCTGGCAAGATCTGCAAATTCATCTGCGATTTCATATCTTTGATCTCTTGTATTCTTGTGGTGCGAAAAATCAATCACACAAATTTTTCGTTTGCTAATAAGCCCATATAATGTTTTGATATCATTAACAGCCAATTCATACTCAAAAGTTGAGGGCATTCTAGTATCACGAAAATGAAACATCGTGCACCTCGCAGTATGAGGAATCATCAATTCTTGACCAGTACGATCAAAACCACAATCAGAAAGATACTGAATAGAATCTAGATTATCAAGAGCAAAAATAGTTGCAACACAATTATGCCTGGTTATGTTTCTTGCTTTTGTCCAGTCTGAGATTCTTGGATCTTCTACCATTCTCCACAGTTCCGTAATAGTAACCATATTCACTATGTGTTGCTCTGCCATTTTATTTACCTCCTTCCAGTTCTTTCTCGCACTTCTTGTCAAAGGCTATTGCCTCATCCAAAGCCTTGAAAGTAGGCTCAAGCTGATCATGAAACTTTTGATGATCTTCTGCCACGTCTTTCAATGCATCCAAGTGCGTAAACCAAGTTTGGTCTTTATCCTGCGGTGCAGCAGCACTGTATCTATCTGCTGCTTCGATTCTTTGAGCAGGCTGAAGGCCTTGTTCTATTCCATGTTCTTTCTTTCCACACCCCCAAGCACCTCCAAACAAGGCTGCGCCAGTTGCTGCGTACAATACTATTTTTTGAATTGTTTTCATTCTCTGTTACCTCCTGCATTTAAGGATGCAAGCCCTTTATGATTCCACTAATGACTGCTAAGACTAATCCTATGAGCATGATTATCACAGGCACCTTTGCAGGAATCTTGATTTGCATGACTATCAAGCCAATCAAGACTACAGCAATGCCTCCAAATATCTGCAGCATCTTTATATCGAAAAAACCAATTAATTTTGGTCCCAGGCCTGCAGCTGCAATTAATGCAGATGTTGCAAGCAAACCAGCGATTAAAGCTGCAGCTATCCGCTCCAGAACAGGCCCGTCAAAAAACAGTGCAATACTGATTGCTCCAGGCCCTGCAAGCAGGCCAAATGCAACCAAAAGCAATGAAGCCCATTCTAGCTTGAATATGCCAGCAACAGCAAGCAATGCCGCATGGCCGTTAAAAGCAGCCATTGATACCATAGGCGCAAGCCTAGTCACATTTTCTGTTATAGTCATCTTAATCACCCACCCTATCCTTTAGAAAAGGATAGAACCCAAAAAGTGCAGCACAAGGCTGCACGCGCGAAATTACATACTGGGTATGTATTCGCGTTCACTAAATTGGGATGTTTGCTATTAAAGTCCCTGCTCTCAGAGTCGAACTGAGATGCGCGGGGTTACAGCCCACTGCTTTACCGTTAAGCTAAACAGGGTTTTGAAACACAATAGTATTCACACGCTTATATAATTGATTGAATATTATTCAAAAAATAAGCAATAAATTTATAAATAATTGAATATTATTCAAAAATATGAAAGATATTCGCAAGAAACTAATCAAATTATTCAAGACAGGCTACTGCACGCCGCAGATAGCCAGGATAGCAAAGAAGATACAAGAGCCCTCTACCACAATACATTACAATATCAAGAAACTAGAGAAAGAAGGGGTAATAAAAGCATACAAAGCAGTGTTTGACTACAAGAAAATAGACCAAGGATACTGCGTGTTTGTTTTAATTAGCTTGACACCAGATGAGTACGGCAACCCAGAAAGAATAGCAAAAGCACTCTCAAAAATCCCTGAAATAGAGAGCGTAGACATATGCACAGGAGACTGGGAAATGGTCCTTAAAATAAGAGTAAAAGACATTGACGCATACTATGATCTGCTTAAGAACGTAATCTCCAGAAAAGGAGTGGCAAAAATAAAATCATTAACTACACTAAAACAATTGAAGACAGAGTTTGTAGAACTATGAGAATATTCCAGAAAGGAGAATGGAAATTATTCTGGCCGTTATATCTAGCATATTTTTTCGGCATAATGATGCCAGACATAGACATACTGATAATGATATTTTTCTTTGCAAAAGGATTCACAGCAACAGAGATAGGTATAGGCTTTGGCCTTATGTCTCTTTTTGTGATAATTGCAGAGATTCCCACAGGAGCAGTAGCAGACCTTTTCGGAAAGAGAGTCTCTGTACAGGTGCACTGGCTTATCCATGGAATCACAACAGCAATGTTCTTTTTTGTGACAGCACCATGGCAGATGTGGGTATTGTTCAGCATACAAGGAATCTCAGCAACATTCTCCTCAGGAGCAATGGAAGCACTTCCATATGAGATGGCAATACAAGCAAACAGAAAAGACCTCATAAAAGAATTCTATGGAAAAATACACGCAATAGTAAGGTTTTCACAATCAATCAGTTATTTTCTTACACTAGGATTTCTTTATCTAGTCGGTTCAACAACATACTATTATTTTTTCGGACCAAGACAAGGATTAGATTTTCTATGGTTCACTGCAGCAGCAGGATTCTTAATTGCATTTTTCATAGTATTCAAGATCAAAGAAAAAGTGCATAGAAAAAAATTCAGTTTCAGAGAAAGCATAAAAGACACTTACAAGATGTCTTTAGAAGGAATCAAGTACTCTGGACAACATCAGGTAGTAAGAAAATTATTCTTAGCAGGCTTTTTCCTGGTTATAGCAGCACTTTTCTTCTCAGATATAGTATACCAGCCTTTTTTATTAGATCTCGGCTTTAAAGCAGAAAATATAGCGTTAATAGTAGCAATAGCATCTGTCTTTGGAGGAATATTCTGCCTCATACCTAAATTCATAGAAAAAAGATTCAAGACAGAAAAACATTACTTGCAAGCATTCATTATTCTTGATTTAGCATTATTGCTGCTGTTGTTCATATTCGCAGGACCTGTGATAAGCATAATATTCTTCCTGGTATATTTCAATCTCAAAGACTTAATCTATCCAGTCTGGATGCCATTCAACCAATTATTCTACAAAAAAGAAATAAGAGCAACAATCGGCTCTGTAAGCGGGGTATTGAACAGCCTAGCAATGGTGATATTCTTTCCAATAGTAGGTATCTGCGTCGACAAGTTCGGAGCTGGCAATACAGTATATTTTGCAGCAATACCTTTAATGATAATGTTTGTTATACTAAGCACAATAAAAATGAAAAAAAGAATAGAGCACTAAAAAAGATCAGTGCTCAGATATCTGTCTCCTCTGTCAGGAAAGATCACAACAATATTCCCTGAATCCATTGTTCTTGCTTTTTCAAGAGCTGCGTATAATGCTGCACCAGAGCTCATACCTACGAACAATCCTTCTTCTCTAGCTAATCTTCTGGTCATTTCAAAAGCATCTTTGTCTTCTACTGTTATGCAAGTGTCTATCTTATCTGGATCATATATCTCAGGAACAATTGCTTCTTTCATGTTCTTCAATCCTTGGATGTTATGACCTAAAGTAGGCTCTGCAGCGATAACCTCGATATCTCTCCATTTCTTCAAGAAAGAACTGATGCCCATCAATGTGCCGCTAGTTCCAATAGAAGCGACAAAGACATCAACATCAGGCATCTGGTTAAAGACCTCCTTAGCAGTATTCTCATAATGAGCAAGAACATTATACTTATTCTTGAACTGATCAGGCATGAAATACTTCTCAGGATTATCTTTAGCTAATTGTTCTGCCTTTCTTATCGCACCATCAGTTCCTTCTTTTGCAGGGGTTAAGACAACTTCTGCGCCGTATGCATTCATTATCTTTCTTCTTTCTATGCTGACATTCTCTGACATCACAATCTTCACTTTATAGCCTTTAATTGCAGCAATCATAGCAATACCAATGCCAGTATTGCCAGAAGTAGCCTCGATAATTGTCTTATCTTTTGTTAACTCCTTGTTTTTTTCAGCCTGCTCAATCATCTTAAGAGCAATCCTGTCCTTGATGCTTCCAGAAGGATTCAGTCCTTCAACTTTAGCATAGATATTCACCTTCTTGTAAGGGTTCAACCTATTTATTTTCACCAATGGCGTGTTTCCAATCAATTCAAGTGCGTTTGCACCGATACTCACCTTGTTTCATTTTATTATCCTCCACGCTTAAAGCCCGTATGGCTAATTTTAGAAATTAAAAGTGTTAAAACAATGAAGCTATAACTAACAACAACAAGAATGAGCATTTAATGTCAGTTTGCTTCTCATACTGTCTAGTAATGCGTCTTTGTTTATAAGGTTTTTGTTTAAAGATATAAAGAAAGAAAAAAATCAAAAATTGCAAGGTCCTCTGAACTTGGGAAAAATAGGGGTAGAATCAGGGCTTTAAACCTTTTTTGTCCCTTCATATTTCTTGATCAGTTCTAGCACATCTTCTTCCTTTGCTTTGTAGATTGGTTGATGTTCCCACCAAGGCGGCAGACCAAAAATGTATTCTACTTTATCTCCTGGCTTTAGCCCTTTTTTGACTGTTCCTACCATACTTTCTACAAAGTCTTCAAGGCCTGTAGTTGTTCCTCCTGCATCTTGACCACCAATGCTTGCAGGTTCGCCTTCAATTCCAGCACGCCAAGCACCGCGGTCAAGCATCACATATATCTCGTACTCTGTCATTTTATTTACCTCCATAGATTGATTCTAGTGCTCCTTTGAATCTCTGGACTGCATGATCCTTATCAGTTATCTTTTCACGAGTTACTCCTTGTTTGTCTGTCTCGTAAAACTGAAATACTCCTATATCTGGATCATAACTTAATGCAATCATGTACGTGTGCCTTTCAGCGTCATACATCACGCTCCAAGTGTCTCTAGTTTCATCGATGAGCCTCCACATTCCCCATTCTTGTCGCTTAACTCCTTGTTTTTCGAGATCTTGAATTAAAGGCTCCAATTCCTCCATTTCCCGTTCTGTATCAAACAAAGTCTGCCATTTAGGGGACCATGCTGTTTTTTTCTCTAATGTTGTTTCTGTCATTTTACTTACCTTCACTGTGTTTTGCATCAGGAAAATGCTCTTTTATCCTGCTGAGCAATTCTTCAGGAAATAGAGAGCCTTCTCGTATGTCAAAATACAATTCAATCAAAACACCAGGATGTGTCTTTTCTAGGGCCCTTTTATCTCCTTCCAGCTCTGCAGCCATTACTCTAACAGCGCTATCCAAGTCACTGTCTGGAATATCTGTGCACAGCACTGCTCCTAGTCTTCTGGCTGTCGAAGACCAATCAAAGGTCTGCCACCGAAGCATTGGGGGCCTTTCTGCCTCTTCAGTTACATCCACTCTCACTGCGTACTGGCATTTGTCTACATATTTTTCTTCCATTTTTGTTACCTCTGTGTTTCAACTTTGTCGCTGAAATCACTATGAACCACTAGAAAGTGACAGTTCTATAATAAAATATCCCAAAAATAATGGTTTTTTATGCCATATTTAACCATTTTCTCTTAGAAAATGGAATATTTTTTCACTGATAAATGTCTTTCCGAAAATATCCATTACTAAGAAAATAATAGTAATATTTAAATACTAATGAGATATTATTCCAAAATAATGGATTTAGATGAAAAAGACTTACGGGTTCTGGATGAACTCAAGGCAAATGCAAAACGCACAACAAGCCAGATATCCAAGAGAACAGGGCTTCCAATCACAACTGTTCACAACAGAATAAAGAAGCTTGAGAAGCTAGGAATAATCAAGAGATACACAGTAGAACTGGACTACAAAAAATTAGAGAAGCCAGTGGCAGCATATGTGATGGTTCAGGTAATCTACATGCTGCCAAGCGGAATAAAAGTGATGCAAGAGGATGTTGCCAAACACATCAAAGGACTTCCTGGAGTAGAGCTAGTCGAGCTATTGACAGGAGGAACAGACATACTGGTCAAAGTGCGTGTAAAAGATGTTGATGAACTAAATGACTTCATAATCAGAAAATTACGAAAGATAGAAGGAGTGGACAAGACACAGACAATGGTTGTCTTGTCAAAGATATGACTCTGCTTTTGTGAGGGAAAAAGAGGCAAAAGTACAGCAAGAAGGGATTGTATCTGCCTGTCGGCTATCTTTACAAAACGTGTTTAGGCAGATACAATACATCCCTTTCAAAACATTAAAATACTTGAAAAACAGGCAAATAAAACATGGCACAAGTTGACTTTTCTAAACTAAAGAAACTGCCTCCTGAGATGAGGATTAAAGCACTGCAGAAACTAGAGCAAGAAATAAACAAGCTGATAACTGTGCGCCAAAAAGAGATAGAAGAGGCAAAGGCACTGCTTGCACAAGCAAAACATGAGCAGGAATTAATAGAGGAAATAGAGACACCAAAAGTAAAAGAAGTAGAGGTGCAGAAACTCTTTGAAAGAAAAGAAGCGCCTTCAATAGAGAAAAAAGCAGAGCTGGAAAGGCTTGCAGAAGAAGCACCAGGAGCGCCGCCTTCAGAACAAGCAGATTATGCAAGATTCATGGCGCAAGAGATGTCAGTAGATCAGATACATCATAAATTATATGAAATAAGAAGCGAGCAATCAGAGACTGGAGTCGAGAAATGGTATCAAAGAAATTTTGTAGATGCAGCTGCACAAGCACTTGAACTAAAGAAAGAGCACGGCAATTATGTTTCTGGCTCTAAAAAAGAGGCAACACTGACTGCTGCAGAGCGGCTAGTTAACTATTTAAAATAATAAGCTTTAAATAGACTGAGACATTTTTATCATACTATGGCAGAATGGAGAACACAACCATATAATCCGATGGATCGGCAGTATCATGAAACAATTGAGATAGAGCCAGCCAGGTCTCATGCTAACATTGAAGAACCAATAATACCTATTTCTGAATTAGGGCAGACCATACCAGAAAGAGACCCTGCAGGAAGATTCAAGAACATTATCCAGACAGCACAGGCAGCAATAAGGAGAGGGGCAGGAAAAATGCAGTTAATGTTGATGACACCCCCAGAATCTGCTGTAGGAGGAAGACCAAAAGCATACGGCAAAGAAGTAAGAGAAGTGTTAAAAGATGTCTTTAAAGCAAACGAGGCAATGCTCTCAGGAGTAGAGATGCCTTCAGCAATGAACAACCTCTCAGGATATGACCCTCAAAGAGGAACATTTGACGATGAAAAAATGAAAAGAGACATGGATGAGGTAAAAGACGCAATAAAATTCGCAGCAGATGTAGGACAAGGAGGAGGAGTAGACATTGTATCCTGGGAATACGCAAGGCCATTATTCAACGCAGACTGGAACCAGGACAAAAAAGGCCAGCCAATATTTGAAGACACAGGAGAACCAATAGTGCAGGTAGTAGACGAAAGAACAGGAAGAATACAAGGAATGAGAATAAATGAAATAGAAAAAGTGCCTGTAGCGCTGGACAAGGAAACAGGAGAGCCATACAAGTATAATCCAGACATTGGCCAGTTTGTGGATTACAAAGGAGAACCTGCGGAAATAAAACCTTGGAAATGGGAAGACTATCAAAAATGGGCTAAGGTAAAAGGAACATCACCAGAACAATTATTCATGGAAGAGCAATTGAACACACAAATATACCAGGCAAGAGGCTGGGCAGCAACATACAGGGAACATGTAGAACACACGCGGGAAAAACTTGAAATAGCTAAAGCGAAGCTTGCAAAAGCAAAGACAGAAGACGAGAGACAAAGTGCACAAGCAAAAATTGATGATTTAAACATAAAGTATGATCAAGAAGTGGATACAATAAAATCCTATGAACAGCAGGCAGCTGAAAATGAGAAAAAAAAAGACGCACTAACACCATTAGGAAAATATGCAATGGAGAGAACAACAGACTCATATGCAAAACTAGGAATAGCTGCTCGACAAGAGACAATTTACAATAAAAATGCAAAAAGGCCTGTATCTGTCGGGCCAGAATTAGGGTGGCCGCACGCATTTGGCTCGCATCCAAAAGAATTCAAGGAATTAATACACACTGCAAGAGACAGAATGGTCCATCTGCTGACGAACAAACAAATAGAAGACCCTAAAACAGGAGGAATGCGCGATAATCCCTACTATGAACCTGGAATGAGCAGAAGTGCAGCAGAGGAAGCAGCAGTAACACACATCAAAGGCTGCCTTGACACATCACACTTAGGCATGTGGTTCCAGCACTTCAAGCCAGAACTTCCCTGGCATGAACGAGTTGAAAAATTCAACAAATGGTACATGGAAGAAGTAAAAGAGCTTGCAAAAGGAGATGAAGTAGGCTCAATACAATTAGTCAACAGCATGTCAGGAGCACACGGACACCTCCCTCCAGGACAAGGAATATTCCCAGTAGTAGAAGCTGCAAAAGAATTCAAGAAACAAGGATTCAAAGGATTCATGGTATCAGAAGGGCATGAAGAAGAAGCATTTAATGAAGGAAGAATCTTGGTTGAAACATGGCGAGCATTCAACGCACCATTTGAATCACAATACGGTCCAGGAGCGCCTGCACGAGGCTGGGGCGACATAGAAGGAAGATACCTGGGTGATAAGCAATCACCTAGACAAATGTTCGGAAGCTATGTTCCTCCATTCGGGGAGTATAAGCCGTGGACAGAGATACCTTTAGAGTGAATTTTATTTAATTAGAATTCTTATGGCATAAAAATAATAAGAGAATCATTTCCAGGACAAGAAATCTTTGGGGTAAGGTATTTCCAATCAAATGGAAACAGGGGGATTTACTATGCCCTGCAAATGACCTCTGTGGTTTGTGCCATATTCCCTATATAGGAAGGCATCCTTTATAAAGCTTTCGGTTATTCATCACTAGAAAGTAGTTAAATATTGGTAACAAGCCAGGCAGAAGCCTCATACATGAAATACCACTCAGCCTTGTTAAGAAGCTTGAAATTATCAATTCTTGCCTGCATATCCTCAGTAACATGCGTGAAGGCATCATACACCCCAAATGTGTTATGCAGTGCAGCAGAAGCAAGCTGTGCATCTGCACTCTTTAGCATATTATTCTCCTGGACAGTAAACTGATAAGTTGCTGAATGAGAACTGTCTGTAGTTGTTTCAGCAGCATCAGAGTGATACCAGTAATCCGTGCTCTCGCTCTCTGTAGAGGTATCATAAACCTGCACCTCAGGAGAATACTCTGTATTGGCACTATGCCTTGCATAATCAAGCAATTGCTCGACTGTATCTGGAATCTCAGCAGGAATCACTTTAGCCTCTAAAGAATCAGAGCCAACAGGCCTCTGAACCACTTCTTCAAGAGCCTGCTCAATCTCAATCCTGTAATCGTCGGAAATCCCCTCTTTCTTTTTGCTCATGACATAAAGAATTTTGAACTTCTTTTTATACTTTTCCAAACTAAAAGATATAGTTTGAATATATGTAATTATTCACTAATAGTTATAAAACCTTTTATACCCTCTAATAAAAAGAGGATATATGGATTTTACTATTGAGGAAAGAAAACACCCAAACACAAGAAATTACAATACAGCAGACTATAAACTGGCAGACAAATTCGCAAATGCAATGAAAAAAGAGCTGGGTGAATTCTTAAAATCATCAATATTATTCGGAAGTTCTGCAAGAAGAGAGAAGCCAATCTATGAAAGAGACATAGATGTCTTGATGCTTGTAGATGACTTGACATTAGTCTTAAGCCCTGAAGTTGTGGAAGCATACAGGGTGATAACAGAGAGAACAGCCTCAAAAGTCTCAAAAAGATTACACGTTACGACAATGAAGCTAACAAACTTCTGGGAATATGTAAGGAACGGGGATCCGCTGGCAGTCAACATGCTAAGAGACGGAGTTCCATTACTTGACACAGGAATATTTGAGCCGCTTCAGATGCTATTATTCCAAGGCAGAATACGGCCAACAAGAGAAAGCATGTACGTATATTATGCAAGAGCACCAGCAACACTAGTCAATGCAGACTGGCATGTGATGCAGGCTGTTTTAGATCTTTACTGGGCGGTTATTGACTCTGCACACGCAGCATTAATAAGGGTTGGAGAGATACCGCCAAGCCCAAGCCACATAGCAGACATGATGCACGAAAAATTATACAACAAGAAATTAGTATCGAAAAAAGCAGTAAAAACAATGGAATTTTTCTACAGGCTAAGCCGAAAAATAACACACAGAGAAATCCAAAAAATAACTGGAAAAGAGTATGATTCCTACAAAGCAGATGCAGAAGCATTTGTTAAAGAGATGAAAAAAGTAGTTGAAGCAAGATAGTTTTTTAAAGAACTTAATTCTCTATAATTATATGGCGTTTGAGCTGGACAAAAAGAACATTCTTGGAAAGATAGACAAGTCACAAAAAGGAGAGATAGATAAAGATATCCAAGAATTAGTAGACTTAATCAATTCTAAAGAAGAATATTACACCACAAGCTCCTGTTCAGGCAGGATAGTTGTGATAGAAATACCAGAATCTGGCAGAAAAGACGAAGCAAAATGGCGATTGGTGAAACACGGGCTTGCTACAACTGAAGAAGTTAAAGAAGCAATTAAGTCTGAAGAAGATGTCTGGCTAAAAGAAGAAGGAATGATACTGCACGTGTGCTGCAAAAACATTGAAGCAGCTGAGAAATTGGTGAATACTGCCAAGAACGCAGGATTCAAGAGAACAGGAATGATATCTGTGAACAAACGATATGTTGTTGAGGTTGTGAGCACAGAGAATATTTCTACAATTCTGTCAAAAAAAGGAAAGATACTTGCTGATGATACTTACCTTTCTGCGCTTGTTAAAGAATGCAATAAAAAACTAGAGCAAAACAAGAAAAAAATAGACAAGTTTATATATGCATTTTCTTGATTAAATAAAAAAAGAGGCAAGATGAATCATAGACTAATAGCATCACTTGTTTTACTAAAAACAATCATCCTGTTAATAATAGTTCTTAACAACACTTCAATAACAGGGGGTGCTGTGATAGGGGATGCAGAAGGATATGCAAACACGCCTTCTGACAAGGTCCAGGAATTCTTTGGAGTCCAGGGAATTATTTTTCCATCATATGACTGCGGAGAGATTGCGTCAGGACTTTACCTAAACATAGCAGACAAAGCAGCAGATGACATGGCAGGATTCATGACACAAGGAGCTAATCGAGCAGCAACAATCAACTTCATACTAGACAGAATAAGACTTGTAGGCACAATAGACATGGTAAAAGGAAACATAGTTGACGACCCTTTTACAGACAGCTTGATAAGCATAAACAGCGAAGCAGTTGTGAGAACACCTAAAGACACAAGAAAGACATTCTTTAACATGGACTTATACGGCGTAACAGACCAATTCTTTTATGTACAGCACGGCAGGTTTGCAACACCATCACTAGACTGCGAGTTTGTAAACCAAGACGGAATGGCAATATGCGACTGCCAAGTCCACTCAATAAGAGACATTGCTGTCGCTGGAATACCAAACCCACTGAGAGTAGAGCTTGAGAACCCGCCTCCTATTTTACAGAGTTAGGTTAGTATCAGGCCAGTGATTACAGTGGTTATATAAATTATAAAAAGTTTTAAATAGAATGAAGGCATTATATGTCTAATGGGAGTGATAGACGGAGTGAAGATGCTAAAGCTGAAAAAAGACAAATGCTTTGGCGAAAAATACGAGAAATGCGAGCAGTGTGAAAACTGCTGGATAAAACCATCCTGTTTAGTCAGATTTAGGAATAAAAAATAAAAAAGTTTAAATACTAATTCATTTGGAGTTATTTTCATGTTAAAAAGAGGGTTGAGCTTACTAATATTCTTAATTCTGTTATCCAGTGCTGTATGCGCTTGGTCTGATTTGAACACAACTCAAGTTTATGAAGGATCGGCACCTTCTATGGGGCTTTTAATCGACCCATCTAATTTAAATTTAACAATTACCGATGTTTTACTAAATACTACTAATGTAACAATAACAGATGCTTCTGCAAATGGCTGGCAAGCTAATTGGAGTTTATACCAAGCACATTGGTATGGTAATCAAATTCCGCCAAATATGTTTGGACAGGCTTTGTTTAAATTTATTATCGCTGTGCCTTTAGTTAATGCAGACATTAATGTGACTTTTTTAGTTATGCGAGTTAATAATGATAGTAGTATAGAATTCGAAAATGAAACTATTACTTTCTTAAACGATTCAACTTCTCCAGTTCTAGCCAGTTTGAATCCTAGCAATGCGACACTGGCAAACTCAATGCAGACAATCACAGCAAATGTGCAAGAGAATGAATCACAACTACAAAATGTAACATATACTTATGGGGCCTGCAATGGAACAAATACTACTATTGTATTAACATGCAATGGAAGCATATGCACAGGCACAGCAGATTTCACAAACTGCAATGAAGGAAATACAACATGGTATGCTTTTGCTGCAGCAAATAATGTAGGCGGCGTAACAACAATATTGGGAAACATAACATTCCATGGCATACCACCAAATGTGACTGCAGTTACACCAACACCAGGAACAATGTACACTGCATCAGAAGCAATATACATCACAGCAGATGTGACAGATGATACAAATGTAAGCAAGGTAAGGGCAGACGTGACTTATCCAAACAGCACAACAGTTCCATTACAGCTAAATCTTGCAACAGGAAACAAATACAGCAAGTTATTCAATGCACCGAATATAATGGGGCAATACAATGTAACAATAGTTGCAAATGACACTTCTGGAAACACAAACAATTCACAAAAAACAAACTTTAAGATAGTGCCAGACTACACATTCACAGTTGCTTTAAATCCATCAACAGTGCGGCCAGGAAGAACAGTTGTTATAAGCGGAACAGTAAAACTGGCAAATGGCTCAGACATACCTGAAAACAAAACAGCAATAGACGTGCAAGGCACAGAAACAAATGTTACATTAACAAACGGCACATTCAGCCATACATTCAACGCTCCCCAGACCATAGGAACATATAACATATATATAAAAGTATATGCAAACAGCGGATACAATTATTCATCAATGAAAAAACTAACAGTAAGAAATCCAGACACAGGATCCAGCGGAAGCGGCTGGGGATGGGACTTTGATGACTTTGAAGGAAGCGGAGGAGTATACATAGATGAAGACTCAGGAGTTACAGAAGCACCAGAAGAACCAGCAGAAACAACTGAAGACTCAGGGGTTACAGAAGCACCAGAACAGGAAGACGCAGGAATGATTGAAGAAGAGCCAACACCAGAAGAAGTAATAGATGAAATACTAAGCAAGCCAGGAAACCAGATAACAGGCTCTGCAGTAGGAATAGGAACAGGAACAACAGCACTCGCAATGATACTATTAGCACTTGGACTTGCAACACTGGCATACTCAAACGTAAGAATAAGAAATCACGTGCACAAGTTTGCAAAAGAAAAAGTAGGAAGCAAATTCAAGAAAAAAGCTCCAAAAGAAACAGGGTTTTCTGACCAAGAGTGGGAAGATTACTTCAAAAGACTGAGAGAAGATTAGATCTTCTCTGCCTTTAATGAAACAATCGAGTGATAGTTTCCAAGACTTGTTTTTGCAGGAACAAACAAGCTAAAATACAAGCTTAATTCTTCCCCAGGGTTCAATACAAACGTCTCATCTAAATCCCCAAAATTCTCATTATCAGAACTTATCTTCAAATTATCTGCACTAATCTTGCTATCATCGAAAACCAAATCATTTGCTTCTAAATAAAGATTCAAATCAACATTGCCTGTATTCTTGACAACTGCATTAGTTTTTGCAACAGCTTCTTTGCCAGGCAGAGTAGAAAACTGAATCTTATTCGAAGTTACTGTGAAATCTAATAGCTCAAGATACTCAAAGAATAACTTACTGCCTGCCACATTAATGGAGTAATTGCCTGGGCTTAAGTCATGCTCCAGTTCCACAAAACCCTCATAAGTATCATTATGAGTATTATTCAAGACAATAGTTTGGTTAAGGAAAGTTGCACTCACTTCATCAGAAGCAACTGCAACAATCCTAACCTTTCGCTTTCCGCCGCTCACAGGCCGAATCTGGGTTCCTTTTTTGCTAGAATCATCATCAACATCCAGCGTAACAGAAGAAACATTGCCAGTGGAATTCGTTACGTTAACCACAATCTTTATTGAATCAGGGTCTGAAAAATCAGGAACTGCCTCAACAAAATCAGCAGAGTTATTATTAGAATCCTTTTTTCTCAACAAGACCTTTCCTTCCTTGACATCAACAGCAGGCGAACCTTCAAACAAGTTATTCTTTATTCCAGAAGCAGAGCCCCAGCCAACAGCATCAATAACTGTGCCATTAGAATCTTTTAAAGCAACACCGCTGTTATCATTATTCATGGTAATAGTTTCTGTATGGTCAGCATCACGCCAACCAGAATTCTTAGAATTATTCCAGCCAGTATCAGCAACAAGGTAATATCCCTTGGCCTTGATAATAGAATTGGCAGGAATCACTGCATCCTTCGCAGAAGTCTCTGTAGCAATGATCCACCTGCCAATATCTATAGCTGAGGCAGAGGGGTTGTGCAGTTCAATGGCCTCAGAAGAAGTCTCACTTGTCTCAGGGTCATAAAAGACCTGATTGATGTAAACAGCTGATACAAAGTTTGGCAAAATTATCAGCATAAGCAAGATTGTTAATATTGTTTTGTTCATATTATTCACCTCGTTTAGTGTGCGCCTGGGACGGGATTTTCGCCCGCTTAGTTCGAGATTCGAACCCGCAGGACCTTGGTAGGTCAGGGATCCTTAGTCCCTCGCAATTACCAAGTTATGCGACCCAGGCATAAGTTTTATATACTTGTAGTGCTTTATTACAAGTACCTTGGTAGGTCCTAAGTTATGCGACCTTGGTTTTCTTTTATTTTTTTTATTTTAAAATCAGTTTCTGAGAAAAAGACAGAGATATTTCCAGAAAACCGAAAGAATTCTGGTTAATCCAAAAGAATTTTAGTTATACTGCAAAAGAGGCGAAAGAATTTCAAGAAATATGAAAGAAAAAAGATAAATTAAAAGCCTATTTCTTAGGCCTTCTTAGCATAACAACAACCAATACAATGATTATGATTACAATAACTGCAATCAAAATTCCCAGCAAGCCTAGATAAGCACTAGAGCTTGTGAATGCGCTGTCATCAGATGTTCTTACACGAGCACTTGGTGCAGCTGGTTGTGTATCTGGTGTTGTAGGCTGTGTTACAGGCGGTGTTACAATAACTGTGTCATCTGTTGTATCTTCTTCTGGCTCTTCTACTTCACAAGCATCAATAGCCAAGCTAAATGCCTTGGTATTGCTTGGAGCAATGCCATCAAAGTACGTGTTCAGATAAACAGCATAAACACCGTCTTTTGTATCTTCAGGAATATCCAGTGTCAATGAAAGCCTTGTGTAATCATCTTCATCAAGTTCTAGATCAGACTTCTTTGTTGACAAGTCAAGATCTGGAATCTCCAGCTCAACAACTACATCATCTTCATCACTTCTTCCCAGGTTGATTATCTTAGCATCAACTTTCAAGCTTCCGCCTTTACAATCCATCTTTTGAGGATTCATAGCAGTGCTCTTGATCTGTATATCGTGCTTTTCTCTCTCAACCTTAAGGTCAACTTCCCAGATATCTCCGTGCCAAGCGCCGTTTTCATCCTGGCCAATTGTCCTTATGATCAAGTCATATGTTCCATCATCAACTTCTTCGCTGATGTCAAAATCAAATGACACGTCATCATAGTCATCGGGATCTGGATCAACAGAATCGTCTTCATCAACTTCAAAGTCGCCATCATCAACTTCGATTTCAACATCTGCATCATCAAAATCAATGTCTCCTGTCAAGTCATCCTTTGAGTCCTTATCATCAAAATTGTTCTCTACTTCAATATTCATTGCACAGGCAGTGTCTGGCTTTAATTCATCAAATTCAGTTCCATCCTTGACCTTCTTTGACTTGTCGCCGCACTCAAGAGTTGCTTTCTTAAGCTCAAGCTGGTTAACAGCCTGCATCTTAACATCAATATTCTTTGGTGTGCCAGCTCCAGTAACTGTGATTGTTCCTATACTGAAAGCTTTAGGCTGAAGGTAATCTGCAGCATTATCATCTGTTTCAACTGCATTAAAGTCTAGAGGGATATTGCCTTTAACAGTAACATCAACATAAGAGCCATTTGGTCCAATGCTTGTAATTGGTGATACAGGATTGTACCTTATGTTGTATTTTGTATCTGCAGTGTCTGAGAATGATATGCCATTGATAGTTGTGTTTCCATCATTTGTAATCCTAAACTTTGCTGTAACGTTGTCTACTCTGTCTTGGTTTTCGCCACCAATAGTTATGCTAGTGACTGAAACCTGAAGCGCTTGCGCACTCGCAGCTATAGTAACTAACATAAAGAGCATCAATACAATTAGTGTGTGTTTTTTCATGCCTTATCCCCCCAATTATAAGTGTTATTAGTCCATAGTAGTCACATTATATATAAAGGTTATGGTATTTTAACATATATTTTGTAGAATATAGGTATTTTGCTGGAATTTCACTTAATGCTCTATCTTGCCTATGCCTGCAAAAATGACTATCAATATAAGAGCTGCAGCAGCAATGATTGTCAACATACCACTAGATGCTGGCGTGACTGTCAAAGAACTGACTGCTCCGCCAGTTGCAACACCGCCTGTAATTGCAGCTTTTCTTACAAGAAAGATAGTCAATAATATCGCGAATAACACACCGCCAAAAATCCATGCAATTGGAACTGGTTTTTTCATTCTTCCTCCTCTTTTTGAACCTTTTCAGCCACCTCAATATTTTCCTTAATTACTTCAATATCTTTCTCAGCATCCTTAATCTCCTGCTCAACATGCTGTATTTTTTCAATTTGCTCTTCATTCAGGTTCTCGTCTTTTTCTTCTAGTTCCTGCACTTCCTTGAGATCTTTCTCAGCCTGACCCAAGACTTCCTTGTCTTTTTTCAGCTCTTTTTTCTCATCATCTAATTCGTCCATAAGCTCCTTGATGCTCTTCTTGTCATCACCATCATTGCCAATTATGATTTCCTTAGCACGCTCTATCGCTTCTTCCATAGTAGCTGCCATATGGAGCTCTTTAAGATTCTGAGCAAGTTGATTCACCTTTTTAGCTGTTTCAGGGTCCATAAGCAAGATTTGTTAGTTCAAGTTTATTAATCTTTCTAGTCAACAGTAGTTGTATAGAACTCTCCATCAATGTGAAAAGGCCGCTTAGTTTCTTTCATCAATTCTGCGTGCAGGACCTTGCCTATTAATAGTATATGATCACCAACATCTACTTCTTGCTCAACTTCACACTCAAGCCAGGCAATTGCTTCCTTGATTCTTGGGCAGTCAATCAATTTTTCAGAAGGGGCTTCTGTGAGGCCAACCTCCTTGAACTCATCCTTCTTAAACTCCTTGCCGCAAGCTATAATTTTGTCCTTTAACTCATAAGGCATGAAATTAACCACAAAAGCACTAGTGGCACGAATTCTTTCTAAAGCAGGAGCCTGCTTGCTAACCAAGATTATGTATTTTCTTGGTTCATAAGAAGCAGGAGCGTGCCAGTCAAGAGGAAGGATATCATTAATATGCTCTTCAACACCCATAATTTTTGCAGGACCTCTGCAGGAAATAAGAACAGTCTGCCTAGGATTATTTATTCTTACCATCTTTAGCCTTAAAGTAATGCGTCAGAATGACTGTTAAACCAGTCAGTAATAATAATAGAACAATACCTATAACATATATAGAAATTCCAACTATCCTAAACAAAGGAATCAACCAGTCTGTATTAAATGGTATAGAGATAACTTCTATTGCAATAACAGGGGCAGCAGCAAAACAAGCCAATTTAATGGTCTTAACCCACTTTTTCCTGTACTGCGTGAGGTCTAATAACAAGAATGTTAAAGTTCCTATTATCAGGATTAACAAGAAATACTTTATCCACAAAGCAATGAAAGAGTAGAAGACAATTGAAGGAAGGATGAAAATTATGAATAAAGCCAACACCTGGCTGACAATAGGCCTGTTCTTTGTAGGTTCTAGCAACTGTTTTGTACCGACTTTTTCAGTTCCTTTCAATAAACTGTATAAAACATAATCTTTAGTGATAATAACCCTTTGAGTCGTCGGCTTGACATCCTCTCCAGTCATGTCAATTGTCAAGACCGGCTTTTTCTCAGGAATATGAATCGCAGAATTCATGTCAACAGAACCAGAGACATTAATTGCATCAAACTTAGACATCTGCTCTGAAACAAAACCAGTCAATCTTCCAACCTGCGGAGCATAACAAACCATCATAATTACAAATGCAAAAGCAAGAATCATAGTGAAATAACCAACACAATGGCCAAAAGAACGATTAGTGTACTTATCTAATTTTCTAGGATTAAAGGAATGCACTATTTCTTTGATGAACTCTGGCGTTTTCATGTTTTTCACATAGAATATAACTTGTATTTAAGGATTTCTTTTAGCAGCAACACTCAAGCCCTGCAAAGTAACATTCATGGCTAACAAACGATGGTCAATCTGCTGAATTATCGGGTGAATGTGCGTGAGTATTAGGTTGTGGGTGATATTCGGGTCAACATGCTGCGACCTGACCTTGGTTTCATGAGCCTGCTGCAAGTCACCTATTGCCAAGACTAGCGAATTAAAATGCTCTTTTAACAAAGAATGAAGTTTTGCATCAAGAAAATCAAATCTATCTGAAACCTCAGGAGTGTAGGCGTCTAATAATTGTTTTTTTGCAGAAGTGATGCTCTTTTGCAATTGCTCTGCATGAGGTTTATCTTTGCATTCCTTATACTCAGAAGTAAAAGAACTAATACTATCTAACACCTCTTTTATTCTCACTATATTCTGCATTGTGTACTGATTTATTATTTAAGTATAAAAATCTTGTCCTTAATGTCTCTTATTCACTTTACTTGTGATTTTCTCAAAATGCAATCCAAGAACTGCAAGCTCAACTGCGGTGGGAAACGCCCTTCTTTTAATTATGCTAGTTTTCAGGATAAGCTTCCAGTACCGCAGACGGGAATTAGACAATATACCTATGCTCCAAATGCTTCTGAGAAATGCTTTGACATCTTTTCTGGAAATCCTTGTTCTTACAGTCGGTTTATAATACTTGATGAATGTGTCAATCCTTTGATAATACTGTTTTGGGGAATAGATTGTTGAAAGAATCTTTTTGTACCCTTGCATGAGCTTTTCTTTGCCCATTTTTGGAATAAAGTTCAAACTGCCGTCTGTATTTTCTCCAGAAGTATCTTGTAACAGCCTACCTTCTGCTTTTAACCTGTGCCAGAGCCTTGTCTGCGGCAGGGCATTAAGCATGCCAACCATTGCCGTGACAACACCTGTCTGCTGTATGAATTTAATCTGTGCATCAAATATATTATCCGTATCGCTGTCAAAACCAACAATAAAACCACCCATTACCTGCATACCATTTCTGTGGATTGTTTTAACAGACTCTGCAAGATCTCTTGTTACATTCTGCATCTTGCCGCACTCCTTTAAGCTATCTATGCAAGGAGTCTCAATGCCAAGGAAAACCTTGAAAAAATTCGCAGCACTCATCAACTGCATTAACTCCTGGTCATCTGCCAAATTCGTGCTTGCTTCTGTGTACAATTGGAATGGATACTTGTGTTCTTTCTGCCATTTTATCAAATGCACAAGCATTTTTTTGACTTCTTCTTTCTTGCCAATAAAATTATCATCAACAATAAACAACTGGCCGCGCCAGCCAGCATCATATACTGACTGGATTTCTTTTATCATCTGCTCAGGTGTTTTTGTCCTTGGAATCCTGCCATTCATTATCACAATATCACAGAACTCGCAATTAAAAGGACAACCTCTTGAGTACTGAATAGACATGGAAACATAATCCTTGAAATCAATCAAAGACCACAATGGAACCGGTGTTTCTTTGATGTCTGGCCGTTTATCTGAAGTGTAAATTGATTTAGGAATTCCGCTTTTCAAATCTTCTAGAAATAATGGCAGGGTGATTTCTGCTTCATTAAGAACAAAATGATCCACGCCCTTGAATTTTTCATGCTGTGTTGTAAAAGCAGGCCCTCCTGCAATCACTTTTTTCCCTTTATCCTTGCATCTTTTGATGATTTCTCTCGCACTTTCTTTCTGAACAAGCATGGCTCCGATGAGAATAATATCTGCCCATTCGATTTGTTGATCTGTTAATTCACGTATGTTAACATCTATGAGCTTTTTATTCCAGTTTTCAGGAAGCATTGCAGCAACAGTCAATAGCCCTAAAGGTGGAAACGCTGCTTTCTTAGAAACAAACTTTAAGACGTGCTTAAAACTCCAGAAAGTGTCAGGGTATTTTGGATAAACCAAAAGCGCATTCATTACTTCACCTTAGCAGCATCTTATTAAAGTTTTAATATAAAAATCTTGTCCTTGTTTTCGTCAATTTCCTTTTCTACCTGAAATACTTCTTTTATTTTTCCAATAATCTGATCTGCATTATTTGCTTTCTTTAGAACTGTCAATGCGAATTTATCTTTTCCAACACGCTTGATTTCTTTTAGTCCTGCTTCTATGTCGCCGAAATTGTGGATGCTTGTTACTGCAATGACCACATCAAATTCATTATCTTCAAAAGGAAGAGATTCTGCTTTTGCCTTTATTGTCTTGAAAGGCGCTTGTTCTAATAATTTTTCAGCAGGGTCTATTCCTGTGATGTTGCAGTCAAAAACTTTTGCAGAAAGACCTGTTCCGCAGCCGACATCCAAGAGTTTTGTGTCTTTAGTTGTTTTTATTTCATTAGCTATTATCCTGAGTTTCTTGAGCTGCTCTTCTCCATGAAGCTCGTTATACCCCTCTGCTGTTTCGTCGTAGTAATTCATTTTATGCGCCTAATCCTTTTTGGTTTATTGTCCCAGAGAACCTTTATTATTTCACAATTATCTATGCACTTGTTAAAAACAAGGTCGCGAACACTCTTGCCCTGAAATTCAAGCAAAAGACAGAGCAAGACCCCTCCGTGGGTTATCACTAAGATTTTTTCTCCAGGCTTGTGCTGCTGCATCATCCTGTTGAAACCTTTGATAACTCTTTGATATAATTCCCGGACAGATTCCCCGCCAGGAGGACGCCAATCCAGGCGTTCAGAGGATGTCATATCTTTTTTTATCTCTGGAAACAATGCTCTTTGTTTTTTGCGAGAGAGACCCTCCATTGCACCGCTTTTAATCTCTACAAATTCCTGCCAATTAACTAATTTAGAAGATGGATGATGCTTTAATATCCTCTTTGCAGTTTGTCTAGCCCTAAATAAAGGAGAACAATAAATTCTTGCTAAAGGAATGTCTTTGAAAAATTCTGCAATTTTCTCAGACTGTTTTATGCCTTTTTCAGTCAACCTTGTAGCGCTATGGCCTTGAGTAATGTTCTTAACATTCCAGAAAGTTTCGCCATGGCGTACAAGATAAACAGTGATGTATTTTGCCATATCTAGCTTTAAAACGCATCAATTTAAATACTTTGTTGAATACTCTTCAGTCATGGAAGTTCAAGATAAATTAAAAGAATTAACAGGAAAGAAACAGATTAAACTAGTTGAGTCAGGAGACCATGCAATACTCTCTGTACTGAAGTTCTGCAAGAGCATTGGGAAAGAAAAAGTATTGATACAAGACCAAGGCGGATGGCTGACTTACAGAGATTATCCAAAAAAAGTTGGGCTTGAGAAAGCAGAATTGAAGACAGACTATGGGATTCTTGACCTTGATGATTTGAAAGAAAAAGCAGATGAGAAATCAGTCTTGCTTATCAATTCACTAAATGGATATTTTTCAGAGCAGCTAATGCAGGAGATTGCAGAGATTTGTGCTGAGAAGAAATGTTTGCTTGTGAATGACGCTTCTGGGAGTATCGGCACAGATATTGGAAAAATAGGGGATATAATGCTCTGCAGTTTCGGCAAAGACAAGCCAGTAAACCTGCATTACGGCGGATTCATTGCATATGATTCAGGAGAATTTGAAGGAGAATTTGATGATTCCAAACTGTCTGCGCTTAGTGATGAGCTGGACAAATTATTTGCAAAACTGCTTGCATGGGAAACAAGAAATGCCCAAATAAAAGAGGACCTAAAGGATTTTGATATAATACATCGCGAGAGCAAAGGAATAAATGTTATTGTGAAATTTTCCAGTGAAGAAGAGAAAGAAAAAATACTGGAGTATTGCAAAGAGAATGATTTGCCTTATACAATATGCCCTCGATATATTCGGGTCAATTGTGACGCTGTTTCTATAGAAGTCAAAAGATGCCACTAATTAGTGATTAATAAAGCACAATCTTTTTAAAGCATGGCCTTTTGAATACTGTCATGACAACAGAAAGCTTTTTAATTTCAGGAAATTTAATGTATTCTATGGAAGGCTGGGAGGAAAGGACTTGGAACGATGTTTATGCAGAGCATACACCCATAGTTAAAAAAGCCCTGCAAGAAGATGAACTGACACACCATGTTTCTGAGCATCCTTCTGATGTTGTGGATTTGGTTGTGAGTGACTGTGCAGATGGCCTTAAAAAAATTGTTGATGATTACAGATTAACACAAAAAAAAGGGGCAGCACCAGGCGATGTTGACTGGGCTGAATTTGTTTTCTATAGTCTTGATAGCACAAAAATTAGAGAAGTTTTAAGTGAAGATCCTGTGCTTCAAGAGAAGCTTGGAGACGACCATGAAATGACTGCGATTAATTGCGCTTTAGTCGTGAGCGAGAAATATGCAGAATTTGTTAACGAAAGAACACTGGCTACACGAGCTAACGGATATCAGAGTGGCGAATAACAAAGATATACAACAATACTTCGTCTGGATGCTCTGATTCATACTTTTTTATTTCCTGATTGATTTGTTCAACTTCTTTTTCTGATAAGTAGTATTTTCCCGGGTCTTTTTCTAATAAATTAGCAGAAGTTAAAGTTACGAAATCCTTGAAAAAGAATTTTGCACGGGGTTTAGTGACAAGTTTCACTTCTTTTTTTTCTTTAGATTCCTCTACTTTGGGCTTGTTTTGATTATAAAACTGTATATAATAACCTGCTGGAAGAGCCACAAAATGCTCATCCTTGTTTCTTGGTATCTGCTGAACTGCAAGCCTAAAAAGCTGATTAAATTCAGGAAGATTAATAGTTGCATTATCTGTTCTCTTTAAAACAGTGTAATCATTCTTATCATTTGCAGTTCCAAGAACGTGTTTTGTAAAGCAGGCAGTATAATCTGCATTAGGGAAAACAATAACGCCAAAAGTCTTTTTTTTAATTAAAACAAATTTCCCTTTTTTTGCAAGTTTTCTTGCTTTTTTAATATCTGCAGGAATTTTCTCGTTTTTTGTGAATTCCTTTACGCCTGCAGGCAGTATTATATAACCCATAAATTTATTTTATTATACCTGATATAAATAAGTATCTCTTAATATAAAATTTTATAATCTCTCAAGCATTACTTTTTTGAATGGACACGCCTTGGAGTTTTTTTGATTGGAAAGACATCTATAGCGAGCAAAAATATTTTGTTCAAACCACATTAAGCGATTCACAAAATACGCTTAAGCTAATGAATCGCATCGTATATTGCGTCAGCTGTGCAGCGGCAACCCGAATTGAGGAACACTGCTTGAACCACTTAACAGAAGCAATAGTAAGATTTCAATCAGACAATAAAGATAAAGAACCAGATAAATGCGATTGGCTGGACTTTGTGTTTCATTATAATGAACAAAAAGTGTTAAAGCAAAGGTTTCTGGATGACAAAATACTAAAAACAGATATGGGGTCTATGCTTGAGGAAACCGCAGAAATAGTGTCTGCAACAATAATACAACAATACAATACACTATTAAACTCAAGAACAAAAGCATCCTGGAACTGGCAATAGTTTACAAAACTTTAAAAATAATTCTTGATTTCTCTTTTCCGGGAGTGGAGATATTGTCATTACAAAGAACAATCAAGAGAGAGATAATTCAAGTTGAGAAATGCCCATACAGCGGCCACTATGTTTTCATGTCTGTTTCTCCTGCAGGGCCAGATACTGGAATTGTGTTTGAGGTGCCGCGGGGAGAGGTAAGGGCAAACTATAGAAATGCAAAAGCAGAAAGAAGATCTATCCTGCTCAAAGAAGACAGTGCAAAGGTTCTGATGCCAGAGCATTTTCTTGCGATATTATTCGCAAATGAAATTGACAATGCAAGAGTGAAACTCAAGAGATGCAAGCCAACAAGAATAAATGATTTTTCATACTTATTGACTTATTGTTCTAGAAAACTTTTTGAAAAAGAAGGCATGAATGAACCAGAAGTGGTGCCAATAATAGGCACAGCAGAGAACAGGCTATGTGAGAGGATTAAAGAATACGGCACTGAAGAGCAAGACAAGGAACAAAGAACACTGAGATTAGAACAACCTTTTGAAACCAAGAAAATATCATTTTATCCTATTGATGGCGATGAAATTATAATGCAGGCAACAACAGAATACAATCCGATTGGCGCTCAAACAGTTGAGCTGGCAATAACACCAGAAACATTCAGAAAAGAAATTGCAGGGGCAAGGCCATACGGCATGCATATAGGAAAATACTTGTTCTTTTTGCCTAAAAAAACGCAAATGATGGCTGCAAAATTCTTTGCAAGCCTGCTGAACCCGACATTAGGCATAGGACATGGCTTTGATGAAACAAATGTATTCCTGCCGCCCAAAACAGCAGAAAAGTGGTGTGAACAAGAAAAATACTCTGGAGAGATTGCAAGACACACAATAACAGATAAATTAGCTCCGCTTGCGCTTTTACCAGGCAGAGTAGAGGGAATCAGGATGATTGTGCGACTAGGCAGCAATCACGCAAATGATCTTTGTGTATTAAGAGAACTGGCAAAAAGATTAAAGCCCTATAAATCATCCAGGCGCAGGACTTTTGCTGTTGGAGAGGGGAATGAATCTGTGTTTTCAAGCAAATTAGCATATACATCATAATTAAATTCTTCATTCCAAAACTTTTTTTCATCTCTTAATGCCTGAACAATGCTTTTTTTACCCACATGCAGATCGCTTGTCATTCCCATATACGGCTCCCAATCTTCAGGAGTGGTAATAGCATATCTCGCAACAGAACCCCTTTGCTCAGGAGGCTGCAGGTAAACTGCTTTTGCAGCAAAAAATTCCATATAAGAACCAAATTCTTCTTTGTTTGGCGGGTGAAGCGCGCTTGCACGCACCAAGAAATCAGGCCCAGTGTGTTCTTTTTCTGGCTCTGTCTCTGCAAACCCCTTGAATAAAGCAAGAAGATGATGCGGCAGGCCTTCATACTCGCGAAAATTCCTTACAAGCATTACCCACTGGCCTTTTTCAGGATCTGCACCTGAATTAATTCTTGGAGGATTAACATTAGAAGTTAATATATACGGTAATAGTAAAAGCGCGCTCTTCACTGTCATTCTGCAACCAAAATAAGCAGATGATTATAAAGATTATTGTGAGTGAAACTATAATTTTCATTAACTTTAAAAATAAGCAGCATTCTTTTTGCAAAATGGCTTATGGATTTCATTATTCAAGAAAACATCCAGACAGGATGCGGCACACATCAAAAAGCAAACAAAAAGACAAAGGCACTATTGGCGGCAATGGCAATGCTGTGCTAAACGGATGGGTAAGCCTGATACAAGACCATGAAGGACTAACAGGAGAGGTAAGCATAATAGCAGATCCTGCAAGCCAAGGAAAGTATATTGGCAATGGAAGAAGTTTTCTTTTCTATAAATCAAAGCCACTTAACTGGGTCATTCCAGTAGAAATCAGAACACACCTTGATACTGGAATGGTGATTAAATACGGCAAAAAAAGAATGCTGCCTCTGGCAGACCAGGTAACTGTTTGGGCGCCTTATGTTTTAGAAAGCAAAAAGCAGCACTTGCCAGATTTGTCTCCGCAAGAAAAAACAGTTCTTGATAAAATATTGCAGGGTGTAAACGGCAGGCTGTTTAACCTGGTTCTAAGAAAAGTAAACAAAAAAGAAGACAACATTGAATCAAGATTCACCCCAGACCTGCAGGAATTAATGCAGCAAGGGTATTTTTACGGGCAAGTTGAAATAAGATTATAGAAACAAAACTCTTAAATACAAAAAAAACAATACAACACAAAAACAGAGGTGATTATCACATGGCATTAAGATTTCCAGATTCTATGGATGAATGTGTCTATTTTACTAGAAGAAACATTGACAAAGGCAAGGTTATAGCATGGGTATTCAAGGAAAAATGCCCAAAATGCGGAAAAGCACTAATGGGCAAGCCAAAAGACGAAAAAACAGGAAAAGTAAAAATCAGAGCAAAAGAATATGTTTGTCCTTCCTGCGGCTACACAGCTGAAAAAGGAGCATATGAAGATACCTTGACTGTAAATATTCAGTATACCTGCCCGCACTGCGGACACAAAGGAGAGACACAAGAATCCTTCAAGAGAAAGAAAGTACAGATGTTTGATGAAGAATCGCAAAAGAAAAAAGCAGTTGACGCAATAAAATTCAAATGCGCTAAATGCGGCAAAGATATATTGATTACGAAAAAGATGAAATAATCTTTTTCTCTTTATAATTCAGTAATATTTAAATAACCCTGCCCTTTCTTTCAGAGTATGGCTAAGAAGACATTTTATATCACAACAGCAATATTTTATCCAAATGCAAAACCGCACATAGGCCATGCTTATGAGCAAGTGGTAGCTGATGCTATAGCACGGTGGCACAGGCTATTAGGAGAGGATGTCTTCTTCTTGACAGGGACAGATGAGCATGGCCAGAAGATATACAAGACTGCAAAAGAGCATGGCAAAGAGCCGCAAGAATGGGTTGATGAGATGCTGCCTTTTTTTAAGGAATTGTGCAAGAAATTAAACATAACATATTCAAGATTCATCAGAACAACAGAAAAAGAACACAAGAAAGTCTGCCAAGAGATATTCAAGAAACTAGATGCAAAAGGAGACATCTACAAGGATTCTTATGAAGGATTATACTGCACAGGATGCGAGAGATATTACACAGAAAAAGAACTAGAAAACGGACTCTGCCCGGTACATAAGAAAAAACCAGAAAAAGTGAAAGAAGAAACTTATTTCTTCAAGATGTCAAAATACCAAGACAAATTAGTAAAACATATTCAACAACATCCGGATTTCATACAGCCAGAATCAAGAAGAAATGAAATAATCAATAGGTTAAAGGAACCACTAAGAGACTTGAGTGTATCAAGGCCGGTGACTTCTTTACCTTGGGGAGTTCCTGTTCCAGGAGATAAAGACCACGTTCTTTATGTCTGGCTAGATGCATTACTTAACTATATTTCTGGGGTAGATTATCCAGGAGCAAATTTCAAGAAATACTGGCCAGCAAATGTGCACATAATAGGAAAAGACATTCTTTGGTTCCACACAGTAATATGGCCATGCGAACTAATGTCAGCAGGAATAGACCTGCCAAAAACAGTTCACGCACACGGCTTTGTTAACTTAGGCGGGGAAAAACTCTCAAAATCAAGAGGGATTGTTGTAGATCCTGTCAAACTAATAGAAGAATACGGCACAGACCCTGTAAGATACTTTTTCCTGAAAGAGATACCAGCAGGTGAAGACGGTAACTTCAGTTATGAAGCACTGGTTGAAAGAAGCAATTCTGACTTAGCAGATGTTTTGGGTAATTTATTACAAAGAGTGACAGTCCTGACGCAGAAAAACTTTGATGGAGAGATACCAAAACCAGGAAAATTTGAGAAAGTAGATGAAGAACTAATCAAAGAATCTGAAATATTTGAAAAAGTCAATGAATTAATGCAAAAATATGAATGGAACAAGGCAGTTGACAATATCTGGAGCTTTATCAGGGCATGCAACAAGTACATCAATGACACAGAACCATGGAAATTAAAGGAAGACAAAGAAAGATTAGGGACAATACTTTATGTCTTGACAGAGTGCTTGAGACTTATTTCAATTTATGTCTATTCATTTATACCAGAGACAGGAGAAAAAGTAGCAAAACAAATTGGGCAGAAAGTAGGAACATTCAAAGACATCAAGTTCAAGAAGACAACAAAAGGAAAAATACCAAAAGCAGAGATATTGTTCAAGAAATTTGAGATAAAAGAAGAAGACCCATTTGCCAAAGTAAACCTGAAAGTTGCAGAGATAACAGAAATAAAAGAGCATCCAGAAGCAGACAAGCTGTACATAATGCAGATAAATCTCGGCAAAGAGAGAAGACAATTAGTTGCAGGGCTGAAACCATACTTCAAGCCAGAAGAACTAAAAGGAAAACACATTGTTGTTGTGACAAACCTAAAACCTGCAAAACTAAAAGGTGTTGAGAGTGCAGGAATGTTGTTAGCTGCAGAGCTGAAAAAACAAGTTGCGCTTGTTGAAGCACCAAAAAGCGCGCCAGGAGAGCAGGTTTTTGTTGACGGAATAGAGCCAGGAGAAGGACAGATAACTATCAAAGAATTCCAGCAGGTGCAGATGACAACAAAAAATCACAAAGTCACATACAAAAAACAAGAATTACAGACAAAAAAAGAAGCAGTGCAGGCAAAAATAGGAGACAATGCAAAAGTATTGTAAAATAATCCTGATAATTCTTATCCCAATACTTGCTTACTTGATGAGCGTTGGGGTTTTAGTGTATGATTCAGATTATTATACAAAATTAACTGATGAATATAGTTCTATAGATGCAGCAGAAATGAATAAAGACATGATTGAGTACTTTAAGACAAGAGAACTGCCTGTCAGCTTTGATGAATTCAGCGAGAATGAGCGCTTTCACCTGGAAGATGTGCAGGTTGTAATACATAGATTGATTACTTTGCTTATGATACTGACAGTCTTGTTCATTATCTTGCTAAATTATGCAGAAGACAAGCGGCAGATCTTCTTTTATGGCGGAATAATTACTGTAGTACTGCCTATCTTGTTCTTTTTGCCATTTGATGCGCTGTTTACACAGATGCATAACTTATTTTTTGCAAAAGGAAGCTGGGTGTTTCCAGCAGATGCACTGCTTGTAAACCTGTATCCTGTTAATTTCTTCTATGCTTTTGCAAAAGGCATAGTCTTACGAGGTTTTTGTCTAGGGTTGGTGATAACTTTCCTGTCGAGGAAATAGGAGACACCTATATCTTTCACTACAATAAAATTTATAAATGAGTTTGTTATTTTGGAATAATAACAAATTAAAGTTTAAAGGGGGAAGTTAAAAATGAAAAAAAGCAGAATAAAATCAGTGATATTAGCTGTTCTATTAGTCGTGGTAATCATATCCTTGGTAGGATGTGTAAAACTGCAGAAAAAGGCATCTGACGATAAAGCGGCGGATGACAAAAAAACAGACGATAAGTCAGATGACAAGAAAAAAGAAGAAAAAACAGCAAGTTCTGCAAAAGATGGGGCAGAAAAGATATCCAAAGACGCAGAAAAAATAGAAAAAACCGTAAATGCGACAGAAAAGACAGAAAAGAAAGATACAACACCAAGCAAAACAGAAACAAAAAAACAAGAGACGGCAGCTGAAGACAAACCAGAAGCTGATGACGGCCTGCCAGTAAAAAAAGTCGTTGAAGGAGAACTGGTAAGCTTCCCTAACCTAAAAGCAGTCGACCCAGACGGAGACCCAATCACATACACATTCACAGCACCAATGGATTCAACAGGAAGATGGCAGACAAGAGAGGGAGATGCAGGAGAGCACGTAATAACAATCACTGCATCAGACGGCAAGAATGAAGTGAGCCAGCAAGTCAAAATCATTGTAGAGACAAAGAACAAGGCACCAACAATCACGTTAAATTCACCAAAAGAAGTCACAGTAAAAGAAGGAGACACAATTGAGATAAAGGCAGAGGCAACAGATGAAGACAATGACCCAGTCACAATCACCTTTTCAGGATGGATGGACGGGCCAACAAGAACAACAACATACGATGATGCAGGAACACACACAGTAACCATAACAGCATCAGACGGAAACAAGGAATCCACAGAAGAAATAACAATAACAGTCAGCAATACAAACCGCGCCCCGGAAATCACAGAAATAGCAGACCTGAAAGTCACAGAAGGAGATGAAGTGAAAGTAGATGCAGAAGCAACAGATGCAGACGGTGATGAAGTGACAATCACGTTCAGCGCACCACTAGGAGCACAAGACGGCGTATGGACAACCAAGCAAGGAGACGCAGGAACATATGAAGTAGAAGTAACAGCAACAGACGGAGAAAAAGAAGCAAAAGAAACATTCAAAATTATTGTTCAGTCACTGAACAAAGCGCCTGTAATAGACCTGGCATCAACAACAATCAATGTTGATGAAGGCGAGACAGTAATGATTGACGCAGACATAACAGACGAAGAAAACGACGAACTGACAATAACATACTCTGGCTGGATGACATCAGATACGTACCAGACAGACTATGATGACGCAGGAACACACGCAGTAACAATCACTGTGACAGACGGAATAAACACCGTTACAGAGGAAGTAACTGTTATTGTAGCAGACATGAACAGGCCGCCAACATTTGATCCTGGCGCATTTATTTAAATATTTTTTATTATTTTTTTCTCTTTTTTTTAACCTATCTTTTCTAACACAACAATAAATATTAACTGGGGAGAATTTCTTGTTAAAATGCTACTCCGGTCTCTAAAACTAAAAAACATCCGCAGTTACTTAGACCAAGAAATACAATTTCCAGAAGGAACTGTGCTGTTGTCAGGTGACATAGGTACTGGAAAGTCCACCATACTTCTTGCTGTTGAATTCGCGCTGTTCGGGATCCTGAGAGGAGATCTTTCTGGCAATAGTTTGTTGCGCAATGGAGAAGAAAAAGGCTCTGTAGAGCTTGAATTTGAGCTAAATAACCAGAAAATAACAGTGCACAGGAAACTAAAAAGATCAAAGACGGCTGTAGAGCAGGAAGCAGGCTTTATCATCAAAAACAACATGCGCAAAGACGCAACACCACAAGAGCTAAAGACAGAAATCCTGGAATTAGTGGGTTATCCCAGAAGCATGCTCTCAAAAAGCAAAAGCCTTGTTTACAGATATACAGTATATACTCCACAGGAAGACATGAAACGGATAATACTGGACAGCCAAGATTCAAGGCTGGACATTCTCAGAAAAGTTTTTGACATAGACAAATACAAACGGATAAAAGAGAATACAACAACCTACAGCAAAGGACTGCGAGAAAAGAGCAAGGAATTCGCAGGAATGATAGCAGACCTGGAAGACAAGAAAAAACAGAAAAAAGAGAAAGAAGAACAGGCAAAAGAGGTCATTTCCAGCATAAACGAGCAAAAACCAAAACTAGACCAGGCAAAAAGAGACCTGGAAGCAAGCAAAAAATCACTATCAGAGACAGAAGAGAAAATAAAATCACTCCAGGAATGCAAGAAAAAACTAGAAGTAAGTAATGCACAGCTAAAACTAAAGGCAGAACAAAACAGCAAAAATGCAGCAGAACTAGGAAAACTAAAACAAGAAATAGCCAGATTAGAGGAAGAGATAGAAGGCAAAGAAATAACAGACTTTGGCTTGAAACTAAAAGAAAAACTAGAGCAAGTCAATAAAATCGAGAGTGAACTAAAAGAAATAAATACAAAACTCACTGCAATCAAGACAAAAAAACAAATGAGCCAGGAAACAAAAGACAAGATTGCAAGCCTAAACAACTGCCCGACATGCCTTCAAGAGGTCAGCGCAATACACAAAACAACAATATCAGATGCAGAAGACTCAAAAATAAAGATATTCAAGGAACAAATGGAGCAGCACGACACTCAAATAAGCACAAAAGAAGAAGACCTGAAAATCCTGAAACAAGAATCAGAACTATTAAGAGAAAAAGAAAAACAAATGTCCCTCATAAAACTAAAAAGAGAAAACCTGCAGGAAAAACACCAAAAAGAAAAGAACCTGCTGGAACAACAAGAGACAACTAAAAAAGAAATAAGCGAGATAAACCAAAGAAAGATACAAGTAAAAGAAGAAATAGACAAATTATCTGAAATTGAGAAAGAATTTGCAGAAAACAAGAAAGAATTTGACACAATAAGCCAAAAAGAGAAAGAACTAGAGATAGAATACAACAAACTAGCAGAAAAAAAAGAACTAATATCTGAAATGCTTGAAAACCTTGAAAAAGAAGTCAATGAAAAAGAGAGTGCAAAGAAAAAATTACTAGAACTGCAGAAATTCAACAACTGGTTCGGGGATCACTTCCTGAAATTAGTCGATGTAATCGAAAAACAAGTGATGACAAGAGTTTATGGAGAATTCAATGAACTGTTTCAGAGCTGGTTCAATGTATTAGTTGAAGACGAAGCAATACAAGCAAGATTAGACGACAGATTCACACCAATAGTGCAGCAAAACGGGTATGATATTGAGATAGAAAACCTAAGCGGCGGGGAGAAGACTGCATGCGCGCTTGCTTACAGATTGGCTTTGAACAAGGTGATTAATGACTTGATAACATCTGTGCAGACAAAGCAGTTATTGATACTAGATGAGCCAACAGATGGTTTCAGCACAGAACAACTTGATAAAATACGAGATGTTCTTGAAGAACTGAATGCCAAACAGGTTATCATTGTCAGTCATGAACCAAAAATAGAGACCTTTGTTGACCACGTGATACATGTCCAGAAACATGAGCACATCAGCACCGCAAACTATAAATACTAGTTTACAAACTAAATCTTTACAGGGTGACGGTTTTGAGAAAAAAAGCGGTATTACTAATAGTATTCCTTATCTTACTTAGTTCTATAGCTCTTGCAGAAGACAGTTTCCTTGCAAGAATAACACCAGAAGAGGTAGTGATAAAACAAGACCAGACAGCTGAATTCAATCTAACAATAACACACACAGGAGATGAACCAAAAACATTTGAAATCTACTCAACCAACGTAATATGGGACGTGCATGTAGAAGATGCAATGCGTGTAGGGCCTTCAGAAATGTTCAACACCAAGCTATTTGTTCGGCCCTTGGATGTCAATCCAGGAGCATACTGGGTGCCATTAACAGTAAAATTAGCAGGAACAAACCAAAAATCAGAAAAAAATGTATTATTAGAGATAGAATCCTTGATTCCGCCAGAACAATCATACCTTCCAGCAATTCGAGGAGAAGTCTACATGGAAGACCTTGTAGACCCAAGAGAAGAAGTAAAAGTAAGAGTCAAATTAATCAACCAAAACAAAAGAGACCTGAAAAATGTCAATATCAAACTAAGAAGCAACACCATAAATAAGGATTACACAGCAGAACTCGGGCCGCTAGAGACAAAAGAACTCAAATTCTTTGTAAAAATGCCGCCATTAACTGCACCACAGGACGACCTGCTCAAAGTATCAATAATAGTCCCTGAAAAAGACAGAGCATACAGGTTTGACCTAGACCCAATAGAATTTGAAGTAGATGATTTCTTTGACTTTAAAGAAGAACTAAAAACAGAAGAAGGATTCTTAAAAACAACTTATCTGGTAACATTGAAAAACAACGGCAATGAGCCATATGAAGACGTGCATGCAGTAAAAAGCTCATTCTTCAAGAACATATTTGTCACAACAGTACCAAGAGCAAGAAAAGAACCAGGACAACTTGTATGGGATATTGATTTACAGCCAGGAGAAAGCGAACTCATAATGTACACATTCAATTACCAGCCATTACTGATTATCGCGATTGCACTTGTTTTGGTAACATTAGCTTACATCATATTCAGAAGCCCAGTAATCCTAAAGAAAACCGCCACAGTAGTAGCAACAAAAGAAGGAGGAATATCAGAACTAAAAGTTCTTGTAGAAATAGTAAACAGATCAAGAAAACCAATAAAAGACATAAAATTAATAGACACTGTTCCACGGATTGCGCATTTAACACAGGATTATGACGTAGGAACAGTAAAGCCAGACAAAGTGGTAAAACACGAAAGAAAAGGGACTCTTGTTAAGTGGAGCATTGATGCAATAGACCCTGGTGAAGAGAGAGTAATAAGCTACAAAATAAGGTCAAAATTAAGTATTTTAGGAGGAGTTACACTTCCCTCTGCAGCAGTAAAGTTTGTCGTAGGCAAAAGACACAGAACAGCTAATTCTAACACGCCGGTTATCGGGTTTATAGGATAGCTCGAAAACTTTATAAAGCGCACATAGTTTATCCTCTAATACCCCGCTTAGCTCAATGGTAGAGCGTTCGGCTGTAGATAAACTCACTTACTGACTCGGTCACAAGACCAGGAATGAAAGTAAGTCAGCCGTTACCGAAAGGTTCCCAGTTCGAGTCTGGGAGCGGGGATATTTTTTTTTCTAAATGTTTAAACAGTATAAACTGCAGCTTTAACCTATTATTACTATTGCTTCTTCTTATGGAGTTAGAGAAAATATTAGTTGGAGATGATCAAATAGAATTTGCTAGAGCAAACTTTCCATTTATTCCTGATGCTGAAACAGAATTTGTTAGCACACCAGAAGAGGTAATTGAAAAAGGAAAAACAGGAAAGTATAGTCTGATAGTCACTGATCTAAACTACACTCCGTATGGGAATGAAGGTATTACTGTGCTTAGAGCACTAAAAGACAGTCCTGCCAGAAAAATATTATGGACAGGACAGGCATATGCTCCGGAAGTACGGGCAATAGGAGAAGGCCTTGGAGCAGAAGTGCTTAACAAGGATGAACTAGGCACATTAGTAGGACAGGTAGTGAGCAAAGCACCCCTGAAAAAAGATGGCAAAGTTCTTGTTTATGTAGCAGAAGAACAGCTTGTGGGAGCCATTCGGCAAACAGTATGTGCGCTTCTTGGAAATGAGAACGTAACTGTGAGCTCTAAATTGCGAAAAGAGCTTGAGACCGGAGAATACGGACTTGTGATAGATACCAGCACGATGCAAGGAGACCGAAGAGCGCATGGAACAGTAGCCCATGATTTAAAGTATGTGAGACTAACAGAAGTACCAAGAGTAGAAACAGTCCATAACATAACCACTGTCGTGCGAGACATAATTATGAAAGCAGAATACTACTTGCGTTCTATGTCAAAAGATTAATAAAGCAAGAACACCTATTCTAACATGATGAAATCTTTGCGGGAAATAGTTCTAATAGCAATGCTTACAGCAGCGTGCACGGGATGCAAGACAAAAGACTCTTTCATAGAACCGTTCGTGCCAGTGCCAATAGGCATATATGTAACAGAAGAAGGCGAACAAACAGAAGCAGGCAAAAGACAGGAAATGCTGGAACGCATAATCCAAGAATACGATGTTCCGCACGTAGCAGACATAATCTATTATGACGAAATAAACCATGAAAGATATTACCAGGTAATGCACACAACATACGGCGTCTCAAGAAAAAGCGCAGACATACCCTGGAAAAAAGTAGGCGAAGTAAAAGGAAAATACGGCGCAGTAACAATAATAAGACAAAACCAAGTAGGCCAAGGAAAACCCTCAGTAATGATAGTGCCTGCAACAATATTTGAAAAACACCAAGACAAACAAGACCTTGTCAGCTTCGTAGTAGACCATGAAGGAGTGCATGCAAGAGACAATGCAACAGGACTCACACTCAACGGAGAAAAAGTAACAATCGCGCAAGTCGGCAAACAATTATACCACGACATACTCGAACTAAGAGCATACAACAACCAAATGCTGCAAATAGAACAAGGAAGGGATGTATCACAAGAATGCATGACACTTATAGCAAACGCATACTACCATCACCACCAGCGAATACTTGTAAGCGCAATAAACGGCAACGAACATGCCCAAGCAGCACTAAACTTTGCAACCTACGCACCAGTAATAGACCTTGACCAAAAGAAAGTGCTGTTAATCAGAAAAAAAGAATTCCTAAAAAAATCACACTAGCAGTAGCAAAATTTAAATATATCCGTCTATTCCTCTCAATTGGTGGGTGAGGTTTTGAGAAAAAAACTATTAGGATTAAGCCTGATTTTAACAATTCTAGAACTAGTTAGCCTAAGCTGCAGCACACCACCCAAAAAACCAGAAAAGCCGCTTCTAGAACCAGCAAAACAATTAGGTACAGCAGAGCCAGAGAAAAAACCAGCTCCTGCACCAGAAGAAAAACCAAAACCGCCAAAAAAAATCACGCTAGAAGAAGCACTAAACGACGCAAACCTAAGGCCGCAGCACATCAACCAAATGCCTTTATCAGAATACATACAAGAAGCATTTTATTTTGACACACAAGAACAACAAAGACACTTTGGGGAAAGATTCAAGGAAGCATTCAATCCAACATACGAAGATGCACAAATACTAACAAATATAATAAGAAACACAAACTACACAGCAATAACAGTCCTGCCAACAAGATTCACAGGAATGGGCAGAAAATCCTTTGTGATTGTGTTTCCAAGAATGTACCGCTCAGTAAGAAACCAAGACGAAGCTGAATTAATTCTTGTAGATCAATTAGGGCAGCACGCAGAAGACAACGCAAATGGGATTGTAGTAGGCAATACAATAATACTGCCAGAAATAAGCACAGTAAAAGAAGCGCCAGAAGGAAAACAAATAACAAGAGTAAGCTCCAACATCTACATGCGCCTCCAAAACATAAGAGCAGCATACGAGATGCTGGAAGCAATAAAAGAAGGCAAAAGAAATGTATCACGCTACTGCAGGCAATGCGTAGAAGGAACATTCCTCGAACAATACCTGGAACTAGAACTCAACTACGTTGCACCAGTAGAAGTCCTAATAAAAAAAGGCGCAGACCCAAAAGACATAAAACCAGAATACCTCAACAGAGCAAGAAGCATACAAGCAGTATTAAAACAGATGGACTGGGGGCCTGCAAGAAAAAACGGCGCATGGTACGTGGCAAAAAGAAAATAACGCAAGATTTTTAAACAATCCGGTTCTTTCACGACAATATGCCCCAGTAGTGTAGAGGTTATCATGAAGCCCTGTCGAGGCAGCGCAAAATCAGCGATTTTGCTGGTCTTTTTGCTGCCGCAAAAAGGCTTCGACCTGGGTTCGATTCCCAGCTGGGGCGTCCAGTGTTGAAGTACGAAGCCACAATTTTTGTGGCTCTTGACTTCATGGCTTTACGCCCGCGCTGGGATTTCTGGTTAAAGTACGATGCCCTAAATGGGCCCAAAATGGTGCCAAAAATATAAAAGCCCTGTTTTCTTAGGAGGAATTGAAATGAAATATGATTGGCACGGCTATGAAGCAAAACTCAGAACCCGGGAAAAGCAGATAAGGAATTCCAAAATCAGTGAAAAGAACAAAAAACTGATCTTTGAATTCCAAAAAAACCTTGTCATCACAGGGATAAGCAAGCCAAGAATCCTGAAATATCTGGAGATTCTACGGCTAAGCGCAGTTATTTTTAAGAAAAATTTTGATAAAGTCACGAAGAAGGATATAATGAATTTTGTCAGCATAATAGAGCAAAGGAATTATTCAGAATGGACAAAGCATTCCTATAAAGTGATTGTAAAGAAATTCTTCCAGTGGCTAAGGAAATGCGAGGACAAGGAATATCCGCCTGAGGTAAAATGGATACACGCAAGAGTCAAAAAAGACAGGCAAAACCTGCCAAATGAGGGTGATTTGCTGACAGAAAAAGACATACAGAAACTACTGGATACTGCAAATAACCTTAGGGACAGGGCATTTATATCTTGCTTATGGGAGAGTGGATGCCGTATAGGAGAGATAGCATCAATAAGAATAAAAGACATAGTATTTGATGAATACGGATGCGTTATCCACGTCAATGGAAAAACAGGCCCTCGAAAAATAAGAGTGATAAATTCAGCACCTTACCTGGCAAACTGGCTGGGAACACACCCGAATAATACAGACAGAAATGATTTTGTCTGGGTTACACACAGAGGTCAAAACAAAGGCAAACTTCTGATGTACTCAACCATCAGAAAACTGATCATAGATTTGTGTAAGGAAGCAGGAATCAAGAAAAGATGCAATCCGCACATCTTCAGACATTCTCGCGCAACTTTTCTGGCAAATCACTTGACAGAATTCCAGATGAACAGCTATTTTGGCTGGGTCCAGGGAAGCGATATGCCAAGCACGTATGTGCATCTATCGGGAAAAGATACAGACAGCGCTTTGTTGAAGTTAAATGGAGTTGTCCGTGAGAAAGAGCATGACCAAACACTATTGACACCGCAAAAATGCCCTAGATGTGAAATAATAAATTCGCATGAAAGCAAATTCTGCAACAAATGCGGAGCAGTATTAGACGTGAAAGAGGCAATGGTAATGGAAGAGAACCAAAAACAATTCCGGACGAAAAGAGACAGGATGGACTTGGTAATGAACATGATGATGAAAGACCCTGAAGTGGTTGAAGTAATCAGAAAGAAAATGGAAAAAATGGCAAATCCAGAGATTGAAATATAAGTATATTTTATAAGACCATAAGCGAAAAATATATATAGTAAACATAATCAGTATAACCCATATGAAAAAAGAAAAACCTTGGTATAAAAAATGGTGGGGTATACTGATTATAGTTCTTATACTTTTTTTAATAGTTAGATTTTATATCTTTATTTATTCTGAAATGCAAAAAACGCCAGAGCAATTAGAACTAGAAGAAATAGAGCGATTTCAAGATGATGTCAAAACATCTTTATATTTTGATGGAGTAGACAATGATGACCTTGTAAAAGTAGAAAAAATCGAAGACTCTAAAGTTACCGAATTGTCGGAGTGCATAGATACAAATAATCTTCTGGTTACGATAGGCATTGATATTACAAGCAAAACCCGTGGAATGGTTGATAAATTTGTGGGTGATGATTTTACTTGGGGAATGAATGCAGCCAGAACAACTTTTAAAGGCGTATATACAGATTATGCCAATAAAGAATATCCTGAGAAAGTAGGCGCGACTCAATTAATATTTGTAAAAACTCCTGAACCAACAAAAGATAAATACGGAAATACCATACAACATGATCCAGTGCTTATAGGAAAGATAATTCTTTGTCATACTACTGCTAAAAAGATAAATTGGGATGGTATAACCGATAAACAACTAGAATCACTAGCGATAATAGATTGGCAGGGAACAAGAGGGACAGGATTAGCAGATAAATTACAGAAAACCGCAGATGCCCTTCAGCAACTACAAAGTGATGTTCAAATGGCTAATGAATATTTAAAAGCAACCTCTTAATTTCTTATTTTTTATCTTTAAAGATATTATAATTTGTAAAAGAAAAAGGAAAAAATATATATTTCGGGCGCGTATTTGCCTTCTAGGAGGGTTATTTGCTGAAAATGAATGATCTTGTCAAGTATTTAACTTATGCGGGAATTGGCTTAGAAGAGGTATTTAAACTAAAGGGTGAGAAATTAATTTTATCACAAAAAGAAACAGATGTTAATTTAAAGGGATTCAGCTCCGAATCATTTTATAATATTAATTCGCTAAATAGAAAATTTGATTTAATCTTAGGAAATCTGCCCCTAGGGTTAAGAAAAAAAGAATGGATTGGCTCAGACGGATCTGATCAAATTGTTGAACGGGAAAATTGGTTGTATATGTTAGATTCTTTATCTTTATTGACTGATCGAGGATTTGGAGTATACCCGATAGAACCTGCTTTCTTTGAATCTGATTTCTCAAAGAAATTCCGAAATCTAATATTAAAACAAGGATTTAAGATAGATATAATTATTAATCTTCCAAAAACCATATTACAACCAGAATCATCATTACAACCGGTTATGCTAATTGTTTCAAGAGGTAACCAAGGGAAATATTTTGTTGCGGAAATAGCATATAACCCTTTAGAAACTATTAATAGTATTGTGATAAAAAAAATTATTGAGAATAAATATAAGAATTTGTCTAATACTTTAAAGGATGGAATGTATATTGATGAATTCGAGGGGTTTAATAAGTACAAGATTAAAAAGGAAATAGCATTTCTAGAAAAAGAATATACTTTGTTTCGCAAAGTGTTTTTTAAGGACATTATTACAGATTTAGTTGTTGGACGATCATTTGTTGAAAAACAGAACTCTTTATACATATCTAAATCAGGAAAAATATATACTTGCGATGAAATAAGTCAAATTAAGCTCAATAAATCTGTTTCAGACTATGCTTGGGGGAGTGCCTATTCTGACTTTGCTAGGATTGACCTTAATGAAGATTACTGCCTTGCAAAATACATGACACTTTTTTTTAAATCCAAGCTTGGAGAGAAATTATTGAATTATTTAAAATCGGGCGCTATATTATCTCAGATAACTTTTAAAAAAATTCCATCTCTTCAAATTCCATTACCTGAATTATCGTTTCAAAAGAAAATAGCCAATTTATCAAAAAAAATGAATCTATTGATTAAGAAAACAGCAGAATTTCAGAACGAAGTTGCTTTAAATCCATTTAATTATGAAAAACTAGAACCAAATTTAAATCAAATATTGGGCTATCTGGATATGCTTAGTGAAGAGGATAGAATTTATGAAATTATAAAAAATGGAGAAGATAGACAAACCGAATTTAAATCAACATTGCGAAAAAGTATTGATAATGAGAAAATACCTGATAAAGTAATTGAGAAAAATGTTTTAAAAACTATTGCGGGTTTTCTTAATTCTGAGGGCGGTTGTTTAATTATTGGTGTAAATGATAAACAACAATTAATCGGGTTATCCCCTGACGGATTTGAATCAAATGACAATATTCTTAAACATCTCAAAAATCTAATTACAAGAGATATTGATATTAAATTTATAGATTTAATTAAATACCAAATAATCAGTGTTCACAATAACGATGTTTTAGTAATAACTTGCCAGGCGAGCAACAGTCCTGTTTTTTTAGGAAAAGAAGAAGAGTTTTATGTGAGAACAAATCCCGCAACCGATAAATTAACTGGAAAGAAAGTCTATGAATATATTCAAAGTCATTTTTTTAGAAATGATAAAGAAACTAATTAAATGTTTAATCTTTCAAGTATACTTTTTTTGGGCGGTTCGATTACTTTATCAATAAGTTCCTGCATTTTTTCCATCCATTCAGGAATTTTTTCTTTTTTGGATTTCATTGTTCATTATTTTGTTATACATCTGGTTGAATTTGATTAGAAAGTCATTATTTAAAGCCAAATCTCTTATGTATGACGCTATTGAATTATATCCATTTATTTTAGCTCTTAATTCTATCTGCTTTTTTTGGTCTGGCGTTACTGTAAATTTCATTATATTATTTTTGGCCATGAATATATGATTATTTTTCTCATTTAAATATTCCTTATTCAGTTTTTTCGCGAAAAAACTCAATAGGGGATTCTTATATTTCAAAAATCTTGTTTATGACATGAAAAACAATGAGGTGTGTTTTATTGAGACAGGCAAGATGCACAGCTTGCAAACTGCGAATAAGAATTCGTGGAAGAATGTTTTGCAAAGAATGTATTGAGTCATTCCATCAAAAGAATGGAATTGACATTGAGAATGAAGATCCTGAGTATGAATTCACGAAAGAATTCAACAAGGAGGTTGATGAAGATGATGAGTGCTAAGGAAATTTTGGTTTGGAATTTACTTTTTTCCGCATTATACCTTTTGAGTTCAACGATAATTTATGTTTTTTCAGGAGATCCGCCTGAAACAATTCCTGTTATTATTTTGATTGGAATTTTGTTTAATGCGATCCTAACAACATATTTGTTATGGAGAAGAAACAAAGTGGAAAATCCTATGGAATTTCTGCTTAAGTTTATGTTCGGTAAAAAGAAAACCGGGGGTGAGAAAAAGAATGAAAAAACAAGCGCTAATGAGGTTGTTGCAGACACTAAGTCTGCTGTTGATACTGGTTCTGCCAGTGATATCTACTAGTGCCTACGCAGTTGATTTTAACCAAGACATAACACCAGAAGACCAGGCAAAGTTTGACGAAATGCTGACGCCTGTAATGAAAATATATAATTTAGTCAAGTATGTGGCAACAGTTATAGCGGCTTTGGTGCTTTTATTTGCGGCGATAAGTTTTATGACTTCTGGCGCAGACCCAAGAAAAAGAGAAGTTGCAAAAAGCATGGCTATGTATGTTGTTATCGGCCTTGTGGTAATCTGGGCAGCTCCGTTAGCGGTAACATATATTTTGTGAGGTAAAAAACCCATGAAGAAATTTTTGATTTTATTAGTTTTAGCTCTTTTACTCTCGTCAATGTTTGTTGTTGCTGTTGATGAGGAGGATGAGGACGAAGAAAATGAATGCGGTATTTTTAATCTTGGCAGTTGCATTAGCCAAAAACTATTTGAATATACTTCTAAAGTCATTAATGCACCGATTCAACCATTAGTTTCTCTTGTCAAGAAATTATTATCAGAACCTGTTATTATTTCTGTTTTCAATTATCTCTGGAAAATCATGGCGTATGTTATTTCTATCTTTTATGGGCTCTTATTTCTTTATTCCGGCTTTTATTTTATTACTGCAGGCGAGGACATGGTTAAAAGAGAAAATGCAAAACAATGGCTTAAAAATATTGTCATAATGGTTGTTCTTATCCAGGCTTCTTATTATCTTTATGATCTTGTTTTACAAGTAAATTCAGGATTAACTAGCGGAGTCTTGAGTCTGATTGATACTAATTTTTTCCTTTTCACTTTGGATAACCTGGTTAATTCTGCTTTACAGTTCTTTTTCGCAATTCCTTACGTGCTTGTCTTGTTAATTACCGCAATTTTGCTAATATTTAGATATGCCATTGTTTCAATTGGCATTGCTATCTTTCCAATCGGGATTTTTCTATATTTTATTGAACCTTTAAAGCCATATGGAAGATTAATTTTAAATTTTTTAGGAGTGAATATCTTTATTACATTTTTTTCAGCAATAATTCTGTTAGCATTTTCAAAATTAATTGAATTGTCCATTTTCAGCAGTCTAAAAATTATGGTTATGATCACTGCATTTACTGCTGTGATTTTTGTCATTATCTATTTTATATTTTTTAGCTTAATTAAATCAGCGTTCAGAGCCGGGGGAAATATCGGCTCAGCTATTGCCAAGTATGGAAAGTTTTTATTATAATACGAGCCATAGGCGTCAACTATTGCTTAAGAGAAGATGGTGTAATGTGCCCGATGACTAAGAAATTACTTTTTTTCTTCAATTAGTTTAACAAGAATTTCTTTGAGCACTGGTTTAATCTTATCATATTTTTGAATAAACTCTTTATTTAATTTATCTAAATCAATAGGTTCTTTTTTAGGATGTAAAATTAACGGCTCTTCTAACGATAACACAGGTAGATAATGGGCGGCCTTATTTCGAATTTCAAATAAGTCATCAAGATTGTTTTTTATGCTAGTACCATCTAGCAAACCAGAACTCTTTAATGCATTTAATTTTAAAAAAGAGCTACAAGCTTTATCACATAATAAATTCCTTAAAAAAGATTCGTGTTTTTTTGGCAATATAAAATAATTTATTAAAATAGCATCTATTAATATCTCAATTTGAATTGTTGCATTGACTATGCTTCCTCGTATTTCCGTTGTTTTTTTTTGAGTTATGTCAACTTTTTTTAGGAATTTTTCTTTGTCCATCATTATATTTGAATAAGCTCTCATATTTAAATTTATTCTTTTCTTAATTTAAAAATTTCTTGGAGGTAACCTAAAATGGCATATGAAGTCCCTCAGCAGTTGGAATATAGCGAGAAAATAATGTTTGGTCTGACATTTGCACAGTTAGGATACTTTTTCTTTTTTGGAAGTATTGGATTAATTCTCTTTAAGATGGGTTTACCATTGTCTGCACAAGTTGTTATTGATATTATTATGGCTTTTTTAGCAGCTCTTTTCATGTTTTTTGATTTAGGAACTAAAATCAAGGATTATATTCGCTGGTTTAGATTCAGACATGCCTTTTCTGAATGGAGAATCGGCAATTTTTTAGGATTTAACAAGGTCAAAGATGATTTTTTTATTGTAAACAACAAAAAAGTAGCTGTCCTAAAAGTTTTTCCTATAAATTTCAGCATTAAGACAAACGGAGAAAAAGAAGCAATAATAGGGGTCTTTCAAAAATTCCTGAACAGCATAGAATCTCCGATACAAATCGTGATGAACACAGATACAATCGATTTAGACGATTATTTTAAGGATCTTATTACCAGAAATAAGCAATATACTGCTCTTTTTGATTCTCACAAGAAATTTCTTGAGAGTATTGTGGCTGATAAGGGAATAATGAATCGTTCTTTTTACATCATTATTCCCGAACACCACAATATTGACATTCAAATAAAATTATGTGAAGAAAAGCTGAAAAATCTGAATTTTTCATACAAAAGAATAAAGGGAAAAGAGCTCAAAAAGATATTATCCGGATTCTTTTTTGCAAAAGGAAAGAAAATACTGCCTAATGAACTGCTAAATCAGAAAGATTATATCAAAATAAATGATGTTTATAACAGAATAATTTATGCTCACGGCTATCCGAGACGTGTAGAAGCAGGATTTCTTGACAAAATAATCAGTAGCCATGGAAATTTTGATATTAGTCTGCACATTAATCCATATCCTATAGAAACAATGATGGTAAACTTAAATAAAGAACTTCAAAAACAAAAAGCAGACCTATTTTCACAACAACAAAAAGGATTAGTAAACCCGAGCTTGGAAATAAAGTATAAAGACACAAGAAAAATTCTAGAAGACTTGCAAAAAGGCCATCACAAACTATTTAATGCAGGTTTGTATATAAATTGTAAGGCCAAAACTCTGAGGGAACTCGACCTCCTCACGAAAAAGGTAGAGTCAGAGCTGAATTCTTTGCTGATAATTCCCCGAGTGGCAAATTACAGGATGGCGCAGGGCTGGAAAAGCGTAGCACCCTTAGGTATAGACAATCTGAAAATGAATAGAAACGTAACTACAGAAGCATTAAGCGCCTTTTTCCCTTTTACCAGCCCTTTTCTGCAAGTCGATGAAAGCGGAGTATGGCTTGGCCTGAACAAAAATAATATTCCTATAATTAGAGATATTTTCAGTCTAAGTAATCCAAATGGCGTAATTTTAGCACAAAGTGGCGGTGGAAAAAGTTATTTTGCTAAATTATTGATTGCAAGATACTTATTGAATGGTGTAAAAGTAATGGTCATAGACCCACAAGGAGAATATTCTGATTTAGTCCACCATTTTAACGGCCAAAGAGTAAACTTAAGCATGAATTCCAAATCAATGATAAATCCATTAGACCTTATGGGACATAATTACACAGAAAAAAGACTTTCATTAATGGATTTAATGCCTGTAATGCTGGGAGATCTGACAGAACCACAGAAAAGTTTCATTGACAAAGCAATAACAGAAGCATACGAATCAAAAGGAATACACAAAAACAAGGAAACATGGGATAAAGAACCGCCAGTTCTTGCAGATATTCTTGAAATATTGGAAAGCATGGAGAAAAAAGCAATAACTTTAGAGAAAACTACATTGCGAAGCCTGATTAATCGCTTGAATATGTATGTAAATGGCGTTTTTAGCTTTTTGAACAGGCAGACAGACATTGATTTTAAGAATAATTTTGTATGTTTTGACATTGGCAACATGCCAAAACAGGTAAAACCTGTAATCATGTTCTTGGTATTGGATTATGTCTATATGAAAATGCGCAAAAACCTAGATAGAAAACTATTGATTATAGATGAAGCCTGGAGTTTATTATCAAGAGCGGCAGATGCAACATATATTTTTGAAATTGTTAAAACTTGCAGAAAATTCAATCTAGGACTATTATTGATTAACCAGGAAGTAGAAGGATTATTGACATCAGAAGCAGGAAAATCAGTATTGGCAAATTCTGCATACACTTTATTGATGCGACAAAAACCTGCTGTAATAAATCCAATCAAAAATACATTCCATCTAAGCCCTGTAGAAAAAAATTATCTATTAACTGCAAATGTTGGCGAAGGAATTCTATTGGTAGATGATGATCATACAGAAATCAAAGTAGTTGCATCAAAAGAAGAGCACCAAATAATCACAACAAATCCAGATGAATTAGTAAAACAAAAATCCGGAGGCAAGAAAATGGAAAATATAACCCCAAATCTAGAAATTGTTTCTGCAAAAATTGCTCAAAAAGAGAAAATAAAACCAGAAACAAAAATACCAAAAGAAGTGAAAGTTGAAACAAAGCCCGAAATCAGGCCAGAACCAAAAAAAGAAGTCAAGCCAAAAAGAAAATATACAAAAAGAGTGAAAATAAATGTAACAGAAGACAAACGCTGTTACAAAAAAGCAAACTTGATACCTGAAGAGATAGATTACAGATTAAGAAAAGGGTATCATGAAAGCCAGCAATGGGATATAGAAACAGGCAAAACAGAAACATATCTGCTAAAGCCAAGATACAACGAAAGTGACAGCCATATATTTCTAATATATCGAATCGCAGATTTTCTGTATAAACATACTAAAAAAGTGTGGCTATTTGAAACACACAGGCCAGATATAATATTTGAAACACCATCTGGCAAAAAAGTAGCAATAGAAGTAGAAACCGGAATGGCTATGAAAAAAGTGCCAAAACAAGTAAAAGCCAAAGCCAGAAAATTAAACAAAGAATTTGGAAAAAACTGGTTCTATGTAATAACTAACAAGGATTATGTCTGGAAATACAAAAAATTAGGAAGAACATATACAAGAAAGCAAATTTTAGGGGTGGTGAAATCATACCTAAAGAAGGCCTAAACAACCTTCTTTTCTCCACCCCCTGAAATCGCATTATATTCCCCATAACTCCCAAATCCGAGGGTCTGAAGGGGTGGTGAAAAACCAGGTATGTGCTATTTTTACTTCAAAAAATCAGTAAATATTTATATAATTGAATCTCATATTTGTTAAATGACAGATGTATTAACAAAAGAACAAAGAAGCTATTGTATGTCAAAAATTCGTGGTAAACATACCAAACCAGAACTTAAACTAAGAAGAGAACTGACAAAAAGAGGCCTGCGAGGCTATAGAATCCATTATAAACTCATAGGTTCTCCAGATATGGTTTATCCTAAATATCGATTAGCGATTTTTATTGATGGTTGTTTCTGGCATAAATGTCCAAAATGCTTTATTGAACCAGCAACACGTAAACAATTCTGGTTGCAGAAAATAAAAGGAAACGTTCAAAGAGATATAAAAGTCAGAAAAGCTTTGAGAAAAAAAGGCTGGAAGGTCATCCGATTCTATGAGCATGAAATAAAGAAGGATTTAAATAGATGTTTTAAAAAAATATTAAATGAACTGGCAAAAAGAGGTTTTAAGCATGCACAAACCATTAAAAATACTTGATTTGTTTGCGGGTGCAGGAGGTTTATCGCTGGGATTCGAGTTGGCTAGAAGTAAGGGTAAAAAAATCTTTAAGTTACACAGAGCTGTTGAAGTTGATGAACATGCCTGTCTTACGTTGAAAAAAAGATATGGTACAAATAAAGTAATTCAAGGCGACCTTACAAAGAAAGAAATTCATAATTCTGTTATAAAACAATGTAAGGGAAAAATTGATGTTGTTATCGGAGGCATTCCCTGCCAGAGTTTTTCTCTTATTGGTCCAAGATCCGGATTTGGAAAAAGAATGGACAAGTTTAAAAAAGATAAAAGAGATCTTCTTTACAAAGAATTTTATGCTATTGTAAAAGAACTAAAACCTAAAATTATTGTTATTGAAAATGTCAAAGGTATTCTTTCAAAAAAAGATTTAAAAGGAAAGAGAATAATTGATAGAATAATCAAAGATTTTGAAAAAGCAGGTTACAATTTTAACATTGAAAAAAACAACCAAAAATATATGGTCCTGAATGCAGCGAATTATGGTGTTCCGCAAAAAAGAGAAAGAGTTTTTATTATTGGTTTTTATCGTAGATTCACTGATTCCTGTATGTCTGCGCCTAAACAAACACATTCATCTGAAAAAACAGCTAAAAGATTATTAAAACAAGTAACAATTCACGAAGCAATAGGAGATCTTCCAAAAGTACAGGCAAAAATAACGTATACAGACATACCGCTAAACCAAAAAAAAACTATCGACAGGGTTAATAAGCACAGGAATAATGGCAAAGATAGAATAAATGTAAACAGTAAATCTTACGGAAACTTTCTTCGCACCTTGTCCAGATCCGGAAAGATGTTTCATCAACAAATAAGACCAAATGGATATAAATATATTGACCACCATGTTGCAAGAAGTCAACAATCAAGTGACATAGACTTGTTTAAAGGAATGAAACAAGGCTGGACAGCAAAAGATGTAATAGAAAAGGGATCTGAGAGTTTAAAAATAAAAATAAAATATGAAATGAATGCCTTTAAAGACAAATACAGAAAACAGAAATGGAATGAACCATGCACTACACTGTTTGCACATCTTCAAAAAGACGGCAATAGATTTATTCACCCCAAACAAGCGAGAACTATTACCCCGAGAGAAGCTGCCCGATTGCAATCTTTTCCAGACTACATAATTTTTGAAGGTCCGCCAAGCAAGAAATTCTGGCAAGTAGGTAATGCCGTTCCGCCTTTGTTGGCAAAAGCTGTTGCTGAAGCCGTTTTTTCTTCTTTAAACCGCTAGTTTTTTAAACCTTGAGAACATTTATCATCGATGGGGGGTTAATTTAAGCCTATAAATATGAGAAACAGATCAGTAACTTTTGCTGATTTAATAGATCAGAAAACGTGGACGGATTATGGTGATTTTGTTAGAGAAGCTAATGAGATTCTGGAAGCAGAAGTTAAAGCACATATTCAGGAAGAAAAAGAACTTATAGCACAGCTAAAAGCACATCCCACCTTTAAGAAGCTAAAAATCAAGAGTGTAAAAGATAAATTGCCTAAAGCGGAAGCACTTCTCCTCAAAGGAGACGTGGTTGGTGTGGACGGCACAAGATCCGATTATAGATTATTATCCGGACTTAGATGTCAGATTGGTGTTGTTGCCGTAAATTATGTTGGAGAAAAAATCAGACATTCTTTCTTTATTTCTGAGGCAAGTCTGAAACTAGAGACAGAAGATATAATAGAAAAAATCTCAGGAAGAGCACGGCATGAAGAAAATCTATCTGATATGGCAATAAGAGGTCTTATGTTATATCGGGAGAGAGAAGCAGGTTTGGATCCAAGATTCAAAGATAAATATATAATGTTTCATGGACCCCTTCTGCCTTTTGAGCTTATGAGCGGACTCGGAAGACTGCGGGCTTTGGATACAACGCTGGATGTGTTGCGCAGAATAATAAGAGAAAAAAGATTCTTTTCAGTAATATCAAGCACATCATTTCAGGATTTTCTCACATTCGGCAGAGCAATAGAGCCATTTCAATATTTTACTATTGCAGAATACACTCTGGGTCATTATTTGCAGAATACCAGCAATTTTATGAAATGGAAAGAAAAATGGAGGGCTGATGAAAGAAAAAAAATAGAGGAATTTTTAAGAGACCATGCTGAAAAGATTCTCATAGGAGTTATCAGAATAGGCGAAAGACCTTATGTTTTCCATGCGCATGAAGAAATTTTCGATTTGGCAGCAGCAATTATAGCAAGAGATGCTCTTTTTCAAAAAGAAAAAGGATTTCCACTTTTAATTGATTATGCAGATACATTATGTTCGCAATATTTTTCATCAGGAGATTTTAAGCGAATGATGGAATGGGAGCTGTCACGTACAGGACAGTACCTTAGTGAAGCCCCTGAACGCGATTTAAGACTGAAATAAGGTGAGAAAAATGAACAAACAAAAAAACCCAATAGGTTTTATCAATTTTGATGGCGTTACAGGAGAAAATAACGAAATCGAAATCAGAATTCCAAATAAAAAACTGAGCAACATCAGAAGAGGACAGTATGTCCTTTTACAGTCAGACGTTTCAAATGATTCAAGACTATATCTGTCCAGAATAATTAAGGGACCTTTTTTTCAACCAGATGCAGTCAGTAAAGATTCAGCATTCGCAAGAGCCGCTATTCTGGAGGCAGATAAAGTAAAGTTCAGACCAGATTTTCATGGCGTATGTACTGCGGAAGTATTAGGAGAAATTATTGATGAAGAAAACCTTATCCTAACTGGGTCCAGTAACAGGCCTTTCCCTCAAACTGCAGTTTTGCCTCTTGATGGCGATGATATAGAAAAATTATTGGATATAAAAGGGGATGTTTATATGGGTGAACTTTCCGGTTATCCAGGAATAAGAGTTCAGTTTAAACAGCATCTAAAAAAAGTTCTGCCAAGAAATACAGGCATTTTTGGGACTGTTGGCTCTGGAAAGACAAATACAAGCCAGGTTTTAATAGAAGAATTATCAAAAGCCGGCTGGGCAATAATTGTCTTGGATGTTGAAGGGGAATATGTTGAAATGGATAAGCCTTCCAAAGAAGCAGAATCTAAGCAAGTAATCAAAAAACTCATGGAAAGATTTAAAGTAGAGCCAAAAGGCATAGATAATCTCAGAATCTTCAACCCGATACATACTGAAAGCAATAGACCTGATAAATCAGAAGAATTTGGAATTCGTTTTGCCGATGTAAGTCCTCATTTGCTCGCAGAAATTCTGGACCTGAATGCTGCACAAAGTGATCGTTTTATGGAAGCTTACTTTGAACTTGATTCTGATCAGGAGAAAAAGACAGCATCAACTAAGAAAGCCCGAAGCATGGTGGAAACACTGTCTGAAGATAAAGAAGCAGTAATAGGCATAACTCTACAAGATTTTATAGATAAAATAAGGAGTAAATTAGACAAGGCCTCAAATATTGGCGATAGATCTTCCTATGCAGTTGTCCTGAGAAAAATAAAAAAATTGAAAAAAACGCGCGTATTTGACACTAAACAACATTTAGGCGACTGTAGTGATTTACTAAAGAACGGCCTTGTTAGTGTATTTGACATGAGCAATTCTCAAAACCTATGGATAAATAACATAATAATCAGCAATTTGTTAAACAAAATATTTGATTTAAAATTGCGCGACAACAAAGATAACCCGAATCTCCCGCCGGTTATAGTTATAATAGAAGAAGCACACAGTTTCATAAGCAAGGAACGTGCAAAAACAATGGACGAAACACTTGATGTACTGAGAGATATTAGCAGACGTGGAAGAAAAAGATGGTTGAGTCTGTGTTTTATAAGCCAACAGCCGTCACACCTGCCTCCTGAAATTTATGAATTATGCAATACAAAAATAGTTCATCAGATTACTGGTGGAAGAAATCTTAATGCAATAAAAGCTTCAGCAGGCGGCGTTAACCCTGCAGTGTGGTCGGAAATACCTGTGATAGGGCAGGGCAGATGTCTTATGATTTCACCACAATTTCGACATCCTCTGATGGTTGATGTCAGACCCTGTACAAGCAATAGAGGAATGACTGAATGAAAGAAGAACATAAAGTTATTTTTAAGCCAAGAGCACGGTTAATTAAAATCTTAGGAGAGCATCTTATCAGAGATAATACTGTTGGTGTTCTGGAATTGATAAAGAATGCCTATGACGCGGATGCTGAAAAAGTTGAACTGTTGATTGAAGGTACACGATCGCCTGAAACAACACAAGTGGTGATAAAAGATAACGGTGCTGGGATGGATTCTGATATTATTGAAGGCAGATGGTTTGAGCCGGCGCATGGTGCAAAAGACGATTCCAAAAAAAGAATGCAAAAATCGGCAAAGGGAAGAATACCTTTGGGAGAAAAGGGAGTTGGCAGGTTTGCAGTCCAGAAACTTGGTAAAGAGCTGGAACTTATTACAAGACCGAAAGGGAAGGATTATGAAATTGTTCTTAATATTAACTGGAAGGATTTTGAGGATAATTCAAAATTTATTAATGAGATAAGTATACCTTATGAAAAAAGACCAGTCAAACAATTTAAGGATGAACCACACGGCACTTTTATAAGAGTAAAAAAGGCCAGAGAAAACTGGACCAAGAAAGATCTTGCCCGTCTTCAGGCCAGTCTGATAAGATTACGTTCGCCAGGGATTGTTGATTCAGAGTTTGATTTGACTTTTATTTGTCCTGATGCTCCGGAGTTAGAGAATCTTAATAGATCAGATATTCTGGACAGATTTCAATTTTTGATAGAATGCTCTGTTGATGAAAAAGGATTTGTTAATTATTCTTATACAGAACGAAAAGGAAGTAATGGAAAAACAAAAATAAAAAAATCCTGTGATTTATGGGCTGAAGTCAGAGACAAGGAAAAATCAAGTGGGAATCCTATGTGTGGCCCATTTAAAATCAGATTGTTTGCTTGGTTAAGAGAAACCCAGAACCTTAAAAATTTTGGAATAACAAGAGACCATCTTCAGGAATTATCTGGCGTTAGCATATTTCGTGACGGATTTAGAATTCTGCCGTATGGAGATCCGGGAGATGATTGGTTACAGCTTGACCAACGGAGAATTAATGTGCCCGCATCAAGATTAGGTAACCGGCAAATAATAGGTTTTGTTGAATTAAATCAACAGGACAACTCTTGCCTTATAGATAAGACAAGCAGAGAAGGGCTTCAGGAAAATCAAGCATTTTTTGACATGAAATCTCTTGTTTTGGGTTGTGTTTCAAAACTCGAACAGGAATGTATGTCTTCAAGAAAAAAAATCACCAAAACACAAACAAAAAAAGATAAAATGGAGTCAACAATTGAAGACTTAAAAAAGGAAATCAAGGATTTGCAGGAGACTTCAAAGAAATATGAGGAATTCAGACAAAAAGAAGAGGAAGAAAGTAAAAAAGAAATTACTGAACAGAAACCAAAAGAGGAAATGGTTGTTATTCCAAAAGAAAAGTTGGATGATTTTGAAGACAAATACACTGCGGTATGTAGTTCTCTCAAAGAATATATTGAAAGCGAAGGCGAAAATCGGGAAGTTTTCCTGCATCTTGTTGGAATGGGTCTTGCTTCAGAAAGATTTTCACATGAATTTGAAAGAATGGTTTTCTCAGTGTCTGAAGCAGCACAAAACCTCAGAAAAAAATACGGGCCTGATGATGATATAACTAAAATAGAATTATTCACTAAAGCTCTAAAGAACGAAGTAAGATTAATGAGTGCAATGCGATATATCAAAGGATCTCCTCAGGAAGGAAAGACGTCTGTTATGAAAATTTTAAATCTTATTCTGATGATATATCAGGATGAAATAAAACAAGCAAACATTCAAATACAGATAGAAGGTAAAGGTATTACTACAAGAATGCCTGATTATTCTGTTGCTCAGATACTTAATAATATCATATCCAATGCGGTGTACTGGTTATCTACCAAATCACAAAAAGATGACAGGAATCTCCTTATATTCTTTGATGAAGAGAAAAATTCATTGTTAATAGCGAATAATGGGCCAACACTTGCATCCAATATTAAATCAAATTTGTTTAAGCTGCCTTTTGTCACGGCCAAAACTCATGGAAGAGGGTTGGGCATGTTTATTTCATCAGAAATGCTTTCTCTTTATACTGGAAAAATTTCAGTTATTGACAGCGAATGTGACAAACGAATAGATGGAATTGGTTTTAAGGTGGATTTCCCAAAACTGTAAATATAGACGATTTTTATATAATTTATAATCTCTAATTTTTTATACTCCCTCTTCATTTATATACGTATACGCTTCGTGTCCTCTAAGAGGCCACGGAGAACATTTTATATAGTTGGACATCTTCCGAATTCATAACATACTGTGGGGGTGTGTGGTATGAAAAAATACGAAAGTCTGGAAAGTTTAGCTCTAGATAAAGAGCTAAAACCTTTGTATGAGAGCGCTTTGCCTCAAGACATGTACGTGAGAGCCAGAATTGGTGGCGGAGGCGGTGGATCAGGACCGTATTCGCAAAGAGAAAGTATTGGCGGCGGAGGTGGAGGCTCAGCACCATAAAGGTGCGCCCTTTTTTTCTTTTAGGGGGTCGGAAAATGGTTAACGGGGGAAGCTATTTTCAATCTGCACTGATGATTACTAGATGTGATTTTTGTGACTATGTTTTCTTTAGAAACAGGTTTGTCAAATTTTTCGAGCCCTTGCCTTATTCCAAAAAGGCAGTTTTGAAAAAAATCAATTCTTTGATTAAAGATTATAAAAATAATAAGGGGGTTGTTGACAATGAAAAGGCTCAGAGGATTTTATTGTCTAGGGACTTGGAGAAGATTCGGGATACACTTAAGAATGTGAATATTCCCAAGCCAATGGATGATCTGAAAACAAACTATGCCAAGCTGAAAAAAATCTGTAAAAAACTTGGTTTGACAGATAATTTTCCAGAATATTTTATTGTAGACACTTTTCCAAAACCATATCATAAAATGAATTGGTTATGCGCTTTTTTTGACAAAGATGAAGAAGAAGAGGAAGATGATGACATAACACCAGGAATTTATCTGAGAAAAGATAAGATTATGCAGAGCTTTGCAATTACAAAAAATTTGTGCCATGAATTGATTCATATAATCATTAATCAGTATACAAAGAAAGATAACACAATTTCCAGAGGACTGGAAGAAGGGATTTGTGATTTTGTCGGATCAATATATTTATTTGGTTTGATTGAAGGCTTTGACAAAGCAAAGAACATTAATTATCACTCCAAATTCAGTTATTATAAAACACAGGAATTACTAGACCTGTATAGAGAAGCATTAGTCCAGGCTTGTCTGTTATACAAGAATATTGGAATCAAAGGAATGATTAACCTGATTAAAAAAGGAAGAAATCATATCAGGGAAGCTGAAAAATTATGTTTACAAGGAAAATATAATAAAATAAAGATTAAAAAAGGTGGCTGGACTCCTGAACTTGATAGAATTGCAGATTATTTTATTTCTGTACAGCATTCACTGCGCATAAGCCCCATGGCTTACCACGTTGCAGGATTACTAAAGAAAAAGATGAAGGTAAATGATCTGATTAAACAACACAGTCTTGACCGGAAGGCCACTTTAAAGGCGCTCAGAGAGCTTCAGAAAGGTTTTTTCCTCATTACGGTCAACAAGGGCAAGGTTTGTTACGATACCACCAAGAATTACCTGGAGGTCGGAGCTGTGAAGTATGCCAATACTTCGTAAATCAAGGATTCAATTAGGTGCAGAACACCAAAGATTATGCCAAAATGCTAGTGAATTCCATCAGCTCGTAAGTTCTTTATGCCCAAGCTCAATTCTTAAAGAAGGCCTTGGATTCAGGATTCAGATTTTCTCCAAGTTGATGTGCTGGAGAAATATTAATCTGCTTGATAACAATATCAAACGGGAATTAGATGAATTATTCAGTAATTCCAGGTCAAGCAGGAAAAAAGTCTTTACTGCATTTATAGATCAAGGCCTGATAGAAAAAAGAGACTATGGAAAATATGCAATCACAGAAAAAGGTGAAAGATTATGGCAAGCATTGAATAACTTTAATGAAATAATAAGCGGAGAAAAGCCAAAAGTATTCAGCAAGAAAAATCCTTATTATGAACACGTATTTATCAGAATAAAAGTAGATGGAGAAAGCCTTTGCAGAATATGGTATAATTGGTGTCTAAGAAATCCAACTGACAAACCATTGACTCATGCTTTTTATGACATTACAAGCGATACTCCTTTGCAGAATACTTTCAGATTAAAATTGTCTGAAAACATAAAATCCAAAGAAATGATTGTTGATGACACAACCAAAAAACATTTCAAAGTCAATTTCAGAAAACCTTTGAAAAAAGGAGATTGTGTTGACTTCTGGTATGAATATGACTGGCCAGAAATGCTGAAAAATGTTTACAAGCAATGGGATTATTGCATAGATACAAAAGCGTATCCAATAAAATTCTTTACTTTCATCATAGAACTGCCTTTGAATCACAAGATCATAGAAAAAAGCATTCAGTTAGATGTAGTCGGCAAGAAATCACTGACAAAAGACTTTCTCTGCTTACAGCCAATATCATATGATTCTGGCGGGCAAAGATTCTTATACTGGAGAATGCAGAATATTCCTGGCGGATTGAAATTTAATTTGAGCTGGGAACATAATTGATCTAATTAACTTTAGATAATTTTATAACTGCCGGTACTTTTATAAAATTGTATGTCGCATAAAATAAAAAAACAACATTACGTTCCTCAATTATATTTAAAAGGATTTTCTACGCAAAGGAATAAAGAAAAATATTTATTTGTGTATAACAAAGAAAATAAAAAATGTTTTCAAGCGAATATTAGAAAAATTGCCTGCGAGAATTATTTTTATGATATTGATGAAACCCAGATAACAGAAAAAATATTTAGCAAAATTGAGTCCGAATTTAATATACCTCTGCAAAAACTTATTCAAGCTGAAGATTTAGATAAATTGAATGAATCAGATAAAAAAGTTCTATCTTATTTTATTGCTGCGCAATTATTTAGAACCAAACAGTTTAGATTAACATACAAGCAAATCTGCGATGGATTATTTGATAAGATTGGTAAGTCTCAATTAGCTGATTTTAAAGAAGGACAAGTTACTCTTACAGAGGATAGCCTGAAACGGTTACATATAAGTTCAATATTTTCTTTTATTGAAGACATATCTAAAATAATACAAACAGAATTATCTTGGAAATTATGTATTAATAATACGAAAATGCCTTTCTGGACATCAGATAATCCAATTGTATTTTATAATGAATTAGAATCTGATCCCTTCGTAAGTAATATGGGTTTAAAATGCAAGGGTTTTCAATTGCATTTTCCTCTTTCTCATAGGTTATTATTAATCTTATTGGATCCCAATACAAGAATAAGGGATTTATCTAAGTCTAAAACAATAAAAGACCCAAATTATCGTGCCAAGATTTCAAAAATTAATGAAAAAGTTAATTTTAGGTTGGTGGATTTGTTGCCCGATAAAGAATATGTGATTGAGGGCAGAGTGATATATGAAAATAATTTACAGATATTTTCATCCACACAATTTATTTTTTCAAAAGATAATGATTTTAAACTTGCAGATAAATATTTAAGTGAATATCCTAAATATAGAAATAAAAATAGAAAATGGGCCCATATTACCTAAAATACTAATCAAAATAGTTCTTTTTATAAACGTACACTCTCCATGTCCTCTTATAAGCTATGGGCCATGGCCCGTGGCCTCTTATAGGCTATGGAGTGTATTTAATTAAGGAGTTCTTATATAATGTAAGTATGGGGTTGGTCTTGCGTCCTTGGTATGATACTCTTGAAGCCAAGGGTGTTATGTCTTATGATAATAATGCTAGATGCTGGAATACAATTAGAGTAAGAAAGAATTTTGTCAAGCAATTCCCTCAACTCAGGCAGAGAAGAACCAAGTTCAGCTATAAAATGAGTTTTTATGCCTCTTATGAAGAGCTGAAAAAAGCCATCAAGAATATGGAAAAGAAAAAAGAGGCTCTGCCTATTCTACTGTATCTGGTGCAGGAGAAAGTTTGAATCTTAAGTTTTTTGGCCCCATTTTCTCCTAAAATCCTCTACTTTTCATAATAACAAAGTTTATATACTTGTTTTACCATTTTAATTAAAAAATAAGAACTCAGGGATGGGCTTTATACTTCAAGTCTCAGAGTCCAGCTGGGGCGTATATATTTCTTGCGAAACTTTAAAAAGAATATATTGTTAGATGCCTTTTTATGAGGGGGGGATAAAATGAATGATAAAGAAAGAAAAGAAAATTTCCGCAAAATAAGTGATGATATAATTTTGCCGTTAATGTTGCGGTCGCACTGCGTGAGTGCAACTTACCAAAGGGCATTTATGGGCGTTGGAAACAATCCAGCAACTTATTTCAATGAAAAAAATGATGAAACAAACGTGACACTGGAATTTGACCCAGACACGTGCGCAAAAGGAACATTCTATTTTGAAGCCTTGTTTCCAGAAGACTGCGAATTTGAAAGACGAGCAAAAACAACAATAGAATTATCAGAGCGCATCGAAGAAACTCCTTATAAATTTGGAGCAGAAGAACACCGAGTAACTGTATCTGGAGACTTTAACAAAGATAATATTGAAGAAGTAAAAGCCACAATATTGTCTGTAGATGATGCTGTTCGCGCATTGTATGAATAAGCAAAGCAATTTTTATTAATTTATTTTAAACAAATTTTTTCTAAAAGGCATATTCTCATAAACAGAAATGAAAAAATAATTTGCCTGCAGAAAATAAGAAGCGTAGAAAAAATGCTGTTAGAATAAAGCATCATTGAAGATATTCTGCAAGAGTCTTGATTATTCTCTCATGCATTTTTTTAGTATTTTGTATATCCCTTGTATCGTCAGGCTCCCACACAACAGAAGGAAAACCATTTAATTCAAAAATCCAGGTTCGCTCTTTTCCTTTACCCAAATCCACAGAATACATTCTTGGATTAAAAATATTCAACTTGCCGTCAATACTGCAGACAACATCCATAAACTGCGAACCAATATCTGCAATTTTGACATACTTTACTTTTGCGCCATATCTGACTCCGCTGATAAAATGCCCTTGCCTAGCCAACCGCGCGTAGGACAGCAAAGGTCTGCCATTCAAAACAATAATCCTCAGATCATGCCTGCCTTCTATTCCAAGCTCTCGGATTCCTGTTGAAGTTTCAAGAAACGGCTGAATAACATAATCTCGATTTTCAATACCTTTTAATTTTTCATAATTTTCATCCTTGATGCCAAGTATTCCTCTTCCTGAATACTCAAACCGTGGTTTTAAAACAATCTTACAAGGGTCTAAATCCGGGTGCAATGACATTTTCCTGATTTTTTCTATTTTATCTACAATTTCATCAATAGACCCATTCACTGTTTCAGTCGGTATTACAGATTCAGGAGACAAATCACTATTTGCCTTTTTATCCCTGCACAAAGCCATTAAACTGAAATGATTAAATACAGGAATATCCTTGTTTTCATTAAGCTTTTGCCTTTGTTTATTACTGATATTGCACCTGTCCCAAATAAACTCAACAGGTCTTCTGCCGGTCCTGTTCCAGCCATGTGTTTCATACACCCATGCATCAGAAACAACACCTGATTCATAACTCTCAAAACCAGTCACGACAATATATATCCCATTAGCTTCTCCAATCTGACAGAGATGCGCAAAAGAATCATTATTCTCTACACTTGAAAAAGGCATGCCGCCTGCAGGCTTAATTTCAGTGCTCAATATTGTTATCTCTTTCATTTTTACCAGCCAAATAAAAAAATTTGCTTGAATTACGTGTTTAAATCATCAGAAAACAGGCAATAAATCCTTCTTAATGCAAATTCATCAAAAACCTCCTGATATACACTATAAATATGCTTTAGTTTATAAAATTTTGTTTAAAGTATTTTATTTTTTCAGCAAATTATTTAAATAGCCAACATATTTTCCTGTTAGTTTGGTTGAGGGGGGATAAAATGAATGATACGTTATTTAATAAGGGTGTTGATGCTAGGATTGAACCCGTAAAGAGCTAAAATGACAAATAATCCTGATAAAAAGATAGAAGATCCTGTTTACTGTAAACTAACAGAAGCAGATTTGTATGCAAGAAGAAAAAAAGTTGAGAATTTGCACTGTATTCCTAAAAAGTTACTAAGAGACAAGATACAAGGACTTATGGGCAGAGTACTTGCTGGAAACATGGGAGAAGAAGTGTATCAGCACATAGAACAAACTTCTATCCGGGGCTTGTGTGATGAATGGGGAGCTGAAATAAGAGAAGAACACGGCCTGTCACCAAAAGGATATTCTTCTATCACTGCAGAAAAAGCTCTTGAAGCCTGCAGAAGAAGAGACAAAGGACTTGCAAGAGCTGTACGACAAAGCTGGCGATTTATTGCGCCGCGCAGCCGGTAAGCTGTTCTATAAATATGTCATCAGCTTTTTAAAGAATGACAGCCTATTTCTAGGGGCGAGTGATTACAATGGGCGACATCAACTTAGCAAAAGACATAATCAACTGCATAAACGGAAAAGAAAAGAAATTCTTAGTCAGGAAAACAATAGGAGAAAGCGAGCAGCTGCCCTGCAGTTTAAAAGAACAAGTTTGCCCAATGCAGAGAGAAGGGCCAGAAGGAAGCTATATCTGCAGGAAATACAAGCCAAAGCTGCCTGTAAATATTTCCAGAGCAAATGTAAGAAGAATAATCCGCTACAGAACAGAATCAAACAGCGGAAACAGGGTAATGATTTAAAAATTACCTGAATTCCTGAAGAGCAGGATTTCTTTTTAACAAATACTTGTATTGAGAGACTCTCTCCTTTACAACATCACCAAAACCCTTCTTGACACACTCTCTCAATCCCTCTGTTGCCTTATCAGAGGCAATCTTTCCAAGAGCATCTATCGCAAAAAACTTGGCACTGTGGGGGTGGTCTTCACAAATAAGCTCAACAAGGATATCAACTCCTTCCTCTGCACGCAGCTCTCCAAGAACATAAGCAGCATGATACCAGTTAAAATGCCTTTTGTCAATCATTATTCTCTCGTTCAAGTAAGCAATAGCGCCCTGCACAACCTGTTCCCTTCCTTTGTCCAGGCCAATACTGCGAAGAGCCCTGCAAACACCAAAATCACTGCTGTAATCAATAAACAAGCCGCCAGGATCATCTAAAAACGCATAAAGAGGATCAACAGCACGAACATCACCAATATCACCCAAAGCAAGAGCAATATATTCCTTTTGTTTCGGGCTCAAGCCAGAAGAATTCAGCAATTCAATCAAATCAGGAACAACACCTGTATCCTTGCGATTACCCAGCGCTTCAGCAGCAAATTGAATATCTTTTTTTTGCAGGAGCATTTCAAGTAATTCGGGTGTGGAATGTATTTTGCTAATATTCCTTTTTAATTCACCAAGTTCCACATTAAGGCCATACCTGTCCCTATGCAGGACCTCTACACCCAAATCCCTGCACTTACTTCTGACATACTCCGGCGCACCAGTATACAAGATAACCAAAAGATTAGGCAGGTTTGCCTGTATTTCGCCAAGAGACTTAAAACTCTGCTCGTAAAGCATATCTGTGAAATCAGTATCACTCCTGCTAAAATCAGTAAATATCATTTTTCTTTCCTCAGGACTCTTGCCTTTAGCGAGTGCATTAATTTCATTGCCTCGCCTGACACTTAATTCCCGCGCATCCCTTCTCGGAGGAAAATTAGTAATCAAAAAATCAAACCTATCAAGAGGGTCGCCCCGGATAATCCTTGAAGCAGCATACCAGAAATCATTCATCCACCGCATCTCACAAGTCCTGCCCAGTTCCTGAATTATTTTCCTGTTATCCAAGTATCTTTGAAGAGTATGCCCTTCTTCAGAACAGGCAATCCTGCCGCCAGGCTCAAGCCTTCCAAAACTAGGATTGCCAAAGCTGGGATCATTCACATCTGGATGAACAAACAAGCCATATTTCTTCATTTTAACCTTCATAGCCTTTCTTGATTAATAAAGCTAATCAAACCTATGCACGAGATCTGTAATCTCCCCAGGCCTAGAGCCTGGAAGCTTTTTCATCTTTTCAAAAAAATCCCGCAAAGACTGCGGATCACCAGTAATCGCAGGACGATTTTCCTGAAAAGGATGGTCTTCTGCATGACTCCTGTAACCCGGAGTTCTCTCAAGATAAATCCCTTCACCCCTATAAGTAACAATCATGTCAATAGACTCTTTTCCATTGCTGAAATAGACCCAAAAACCCTCTTCATCATCACCTGAGGAGCCAAAAGAACTGCCTGAAATCCTGAAAGTATAACCTGGCTCATACAAAACATCAAGCATAACACGCGCATTTTCCACATTAAATCTCAATCCCATATTATCCCCCGAAAGTTTTTCTCAACAAAAGCGAAAATGAGTAGCATTGTATATCTGGCCTGCCGTCAATAAAATAATTCTCAAAACCAAACTGCGCGCCGAAATACATATCATCATCAAACTTCAAGGCAAGAGCCGCACCGGCAAAAATGCCAGGGCCATAACCAAGAGAATATTTTTCTATTTTCTCATAATCCGCCCATCTGTAATGGCCTTTGTAAAGCCTGAATGAGGAGTAAGTAATACCAGTCTCTAAACTGATTAACAGTGTATCAAGAAATTCAGTTTCTAATCCAATAAACGGCTTGAAAGTAATCAAGTCAGGATGGAACGTAGAGAATCCATAGGATTCATACGGTTTTGGCAGGTCCTGTTCTTCGCCATTCATGATTCCCAAATTGAACATGTTGTCAAGGCCTATCTTTATCCTGCAGGAATCATTTCCAAGAGAGCCAGCAATTCCCAGCCTTGGCCGAAAAGGGCAGTCATAATAATTCTGCGTTGTTATTTTGCCTCTTGATGCCCCGCCGTCTGCAGGATGAACCGGAACAGTTCTTTGCTCGCTGGTCGTGTGCGGAGTCCAACCAACATAATCAATGCCAGACCGCATGCAGACCTGAGTTTTTGTTTTTTTAGAATCAAGAATGTTCGTGCCTTCAATCGGCGCATAAGCAGAACAGCCTGCAACTGCCAGCGCACCCAAAAGCAAAAAATTCCTTGCGCCTCTAACAATTTTTTCAAGCATCATTCACACCCCTGCCAGCCCTCAAGAGCTGATTCAACACCGTGAATTAAATTAACTTTTTCCCATACAGGGCCGGACCTGTGGTTTCTTTGGTGCACACGAAAAACCAATTTGTCATCATACACCTTTCTTCTGACATTATCATGGGCAGCAGTGTATGCAATAATTTTCATCTTAGGAAAGGCTTCCTTAAGTTTCCTGAGGCACTCAAAAGCCTCTTCGTATGCATTGAACTCATTCTCTTCAGATATCCTATTGCATTCCTTCTTTCTTTCCTCTCCAACAAGGTTCTCTAGCCTTTCACGAATCTTCTCTGCCTTGATTGCTGCAACAACCGGCGTCTGCACTGTGTAAGGTATATTTGTTATCATGAAAGAAACATCGCTGCACCTTTTTTTGTCATCATGCGTCATTTGATATGCTGCATTCTCAAGACTTTCATAAGTTATTATCTCATATTTTTTCCTCAAACCCTCAAGAATCTTCGTGTTCTGCTCAGGATAACCTGCTGTCGGCCCATTATTCGGTATTGCCCGGACAAAAACTCCTTTTATTGCCATTTTACAATAATATGGTGAAAGAAAAATATATATCTATGCAATATAAATGATATATTGATATATCAAAAAATTTAAATACTTAGATTGTTTTATAAGGCGTATGAAACGAAAAGTGATAAAACAGGGTAACGGAACCCTTACTATGACACTTCCCAAAAAATGGGCAGACCAAATGGGCCTGACAGGAGAGAGCGAACTTGACGTCGAGGAATCAGGCAATGAATTAATAGTATCCGGCTCAAAAGCAAAAAAAGGCCAGGCAGTAGAAATAACGCTGGAGTCCAACAACTCAATATACATCCGGCAAATAATAAGAAATGTTTACTTGGGAGGACACGATGAGATATATGTCAAGTTCTTTGACAGCAAGAGCATAAAATACATAAACCAGGCAGTGGATGAACTGATAGGGTTTCATGTAATCGAGCAGTCAGACAAAGGATGCCTAATTAAAAACCTATCATCGGTAATGAACGAGGAATTCTCAGTTCTTTTAAGAAAAGTTTTCCTGCTGAACAAAAACCTTCTTGAGATGCTGTGCGAAGACCTCAAAAAAAATAAACTGCAAAACACGGAACAGATAAGAGGAATAACAAAAAACATACACCAATTCGGGGATTACTGCAGAAGAACAATCTTTAAGAGAAAAATGTTTGACGACTTCAAAGCAGCAAGAATGTACGTTCTAATAACAAGACTGATATCCATAGCAAACACAATAGAATACATCTACGAACAGCTTTCAGCAAAAAACAAGCTGAACATCACAAAAAGCGAGATTGAATTCATGAAAAAAACACACGATTTTTACGTGCTATTATACGACACATACTACAACAAGAAAATAAAAGACATACCCAGGCTTTCTACCATCAAAGGCGAGCTAAACAACAAACTGCTCCCAAACCTATTAAAGAAAAAAAACCAGGAAAACATCCTGCTGTTAGGAGCATCACAGATAATAAAAGACACTGCAAGAAACGGCGGAATACTGTTCACGCTCAAGCAAAACATTTAAATTTTTATGTACGCCTTAAATAGAATACAAAAGCAAATAGTAGCATAAACCTTATAAATTACTTCTAATTTTATTGCCTTAACGGGCCCGTGGTCTAGCGGCATGACGTCTCGTTGACGTGTTATGAAAAATAACTCAAAATCGAGGAGGTCCCCGGTTCGATTCCGGGCGGGCCCATCACAACATTTATAAATACTAAGTCTATATATTAATTAAAAAATGGGTGAGAAACAAAATAATACAGTAAAATATGTTTTCTTGGCTGCGTTTCTGCTACTTGTGTTCCTGAGCTTTCTTGTAGTCAAGCCTTTCATAAACTCAATACTGGCAAGCATAGTCATAGCATACATATTCTATCCATTGTTCAAGCTATTAAACAAGAAAATAAAGAACAAGACAATTTGCGCATTAATCGTGTCAATATTCGTCATACTGCTGATAACGATTCCTTTTTCATTCCTGCTTCAGTCATCTGCATCAGAGGCGCAATACATGTACATAAGAGCAAAGCAGAAAATACTTACAGGCGACATAATAGACATAGACTGCACAAACCAGGACAACCTGCTGTGCAGGTCCTCAGAATACCTGAAAGTATGGGTAGAGGACCCGGAAGTGAAATTTTACCTGCAGGACATGCTGGGAAGATTCACTACAACTGCAATAGAAAAAACATCCCAGATAATATTTTCTCTTCCAGGAATCATACTTCAAATCGTAATAACATTCTTTATACTATTCTATCTATTCAAGGACGGCCCGGAAATTGTTAAAAAAATCAAAGACCTTTTGCCATTAAAGAGAAGCCACAAGACAAGGGTATTATATAAAATAAAAGAGACAACCCACGCAGTAATGTACGGCTCAATAGTCATTGCGCTGATACAGGGCGCACTAGGAGCACTGGGCTTCTGGCTGTTTGGAATAGGGACTTTTTATGTCTGGGGTATGATAATAGCACTTTTTGCACTTGTGCCATTTGTCGGCACAGCAATAATCTGGATACCTGCAGCATTATACCTGATTGCAAAAGGCTCGTCAGAAGGAAACACCGTCTTGATATGGCACGGGGTGGGGTTATTATTATACGGAACATTCATAATCTCAAGCGCAGACAACATACTAAAGCCAAAACTCATTGGAGACAGGGCAGGACTGCACCCTGTTTTTGTCTTGTTAGGCGTAATAGGCGGACTGGAATTATTCGGTTTTGCAGGATTCATAATAGGGCCATTGATATTATCCGCATTAAAGTCATTCATTGATATCTACCAGAAAGAAGGCATGAAAATATGAAATTGAAGGTAAAAGACACTGCCAAATCAAAGATTTTGCAAGCCTTTTACTTTAATACTGAGGTGAAAATCAAGTGAAATTTAAAGTAAAAGACATGGACATTGCAACAGGGGGCGTGAAAGTAGTTCTATTAAATGAAAAAGATGCAGACAAGCTGGACCTGCACCATAATGACAGGGTCATCATAAGAAAAGGAAAGCTCCGCACAACCGCGATTCTGGACATTGCAGAGAGTGAGAGAGCAGTGCCGTTAGGTAGAATAGGATTGTTTGAGGAAGTTCTGGATGACATCCACGGAAAACATAATGATACAATACAGCTTTCTGCAGGCAAGAAGCCAATCTCCGTAACGTACATAAAGAAAAAACTAGACGGCAAAGAGCTAAACTATCCAGAGACGCACCAAATAATATATGATATTGTGGAAGACCACCTGACTGACATTGAATTAGCATCATACATAACTGCAAATTATGTCTACGGCATGTCAATGCGCGAGATACTTGATTCTACAAAAGCAATGACTGTAACCGGATCAACAGTAAAAGTGCGCGGAAAAGTAATTGCAGATGTGCATGGAATAGGAGGAGTTCCTGGAAACAGGACAACACCAATAGTTGTCGCAATACTTGTTGCAGCAGGACTAAAAGTGCCGAAAACAAGCTCAAGAGCAATAACTTCTCCATCTGGCACAGCAGATACAATGGACCTTTTCTGCCCAGTAGGAATGCCAATAGCAAAACTACAGAAAATAATAGAGAAAGTAGGTGGGTGTATTGTGTGGGGCGGTGCAGAAGAAATAAACCTTGCACCAGCAGATGACAAAATAATAAGAATAGAGCACCCGCTAGAGATAGATGCAGAAGGACAGATGCTAGCATCAATAATGGCAAAAAAAGCAAGCGTGTGTGCAACGCACTTATTATTAGAGATGTCTGTAGGCAGAAGCGCAAAACTGCCAAACAGAAAAGAAGCAATGCGCCTAAAGAAATATTTTGACATAATAGGCAAAGGAATAGGAATGAAAATAACATTTTACATAGATGACGGGTCACAACCAGTAGGAAATGGCATAGGTCCTGCTTTAGAAGCAAGAGACGTTGTATGGCTGCTGACCAATGACCCAAAAGCACCAAAAGATTTGCTGAAAAAATCACTGAAAATGTCTGCGCAAATGCTAGAATTCACAGGCAAGGCAAAAAAAGGCAAAGGAATTGCACTTGCAAAGAAACTTATTGAAGACGGAAGTGCATACAAGAAATTTGTTGAGATAATAACAGCACAAGGCGGATGCGAGAAAAAAGCAGACCAGATACCATTAGGAAAATTCACAAAAACAATAAAAGCACCGAAATCAGGAAGGATATCTCACGTTGACAACAAGATAACAACAAAAGTGGGAAGAGCAGCAGGAGCACCAAGTGACCACGGCTCTGGAGTATACCTTCATGTTCACAAAGGCGCTAAAGTAAAAAAAGGAGACCCATTATTTACCATCTATTCCCAAAACGCAGAAGAATTAGGGTATGCGATAGAGACAACAAAGAAATTCAAATTAATGGAACTTAAATAATACAGCACATCGCTTCTGTATTTGCCTGGTCTGCAGAAAAATAAGGATAACACTTCTTTAAATCACTGAAATCTGCCATAGAAATCTTTCCTTGATCCACATCTTCCATAGTGTAAAGTGTTCCTGTTTTAGTCAAGACCTTGCAGGAGTTGGTTTGAACAGGCTGCGGTGTTGGAGCAGGAGGCGGTGATGGCTCAGGCTCTGGAACAGTCACAGGTTCAGGCGCTGGAACAGGTGGTGAAGGAGCAGGTGTTGGCTGCGAAACAATCGGTTCAGGAGAAACAGGCCCTGGTTCTGGCGGAGGAACATAAAAAGTCTGAGGCCTCTGCGGAACTGGCTGTGCAGGAGCCTCTTCCTTGCCGCAAGCAGTAATAAGAAGCAGTAACGCTAATAAGAGGAATATTTTTTTCATTAAAACTGAAATTAATTTCAGAATTTTTAAATCTTTTGTTATTTGGCTCTAATCAGGTAATTCTTTATTTCTGTCTCTTCTTTAAGCTCATTCTCAACACTGAAAAGTGTTATTTTGCAGGAAATATTATGGAATTTATCCTTCTCCTTAGCATTCCAGAAGTAATCCAGGTATTTAACAGGTGAAAAATACAAATTTAAAGCAACCTTGCTGTCCTGCGGCAGCAAAAGAACATCGTTATTATCACTTAAGCTGCTGAGCACAACATCATTAGGCCTGTTATCTGGCCAAGAATATGCCTGAAATTCATGGTGGCAAACTGATTTTTCCATTTTATCTGGAATCCTGTAACATATCTCATAACTATGAACCTGATATGTTTCATCAGCACATTCATAGTTAACCCCCAAATTTTTAATGATCACGTCACCTTCATTTTTTAGATCCAAAGCAATTTGCGCAACATTAGACCCTTCTGCCTGGGCTTCATCAAAAACAAATTTTTTGCCAGGGGCGTACTCTACAAACTGATTATCTTCATTTTCTTTTGTTATTTTAACTTTTTTAGAGAGAATACTCAATTTACTAATGCAATCTGCCTTACATGAATCAATTTCAGAAGATTCACAGATATCATTTCCGCAGCAAGGCTTTACAAGATTGTGACTGCACTCTTGTTCACCATAATCAAATGCATCTTTAGTGCATTCATTGCCATCATCACAGTCAGGGCAATCTTTAGAGCAGGTTGAGTGCTCTTCTTTATAGTTTTCAGAATATTCACAAATCTTGTTTCCACAAACATTTTCCTCAGCACACCCCATAAGAAAAACAAGTAAAATTATGAAAAGCAATATTTTCAGTTTCATTTAAAGGGGTGTTAATTGAAATAAGTTTATAAAATTAACGAATATATAAATTCTATAATAAGATTTATATACTTAAAAGCCTGAAATTGCCTTAAATTGGAAGAGGACGCCTTAAAAGAAGAGGAAAAGTTTGAAGAGAAACCAATAGACAAACGTTCTTTCAAAGAAACAGACATTATCTGAATTCTTAAAAAAAGAATAAAAAAATAAAAATTTATTGATGCACTTTAAACTTCATCTCAATACCGCCAAACCATGACGCAAAGAGATTGTAGAGTGCAGCAAGAATCGCGCCCATTATAAATCCAAGGATACCGTAGAATATAGGCAAGATTATAACCAATCCAAAACCCAAGATAAACATAGGTATTCCTGGAAACAGGGCAGTACCGCTTGCCTGAGCAAATGTGCCTAGAACAGCATAAAATATGCCAAGTACAAAGCCCATGAATGCGCTCAATAAAGCATTCATCTTTGCAAAAGACAAAACGCCTAATTTTCTTAATTCTGCCATGTTCATAACCCCCAATCAAAGTCTTGAAAGTATTAAACCAGTGATAGTTTAAAAAGGTAATGCAGAATTAAGAACTCCGCCAGGCAGCATTGCAAGTAAGCAATGCTGCGCTACGTTATGATTCTAAAATCGCGTGTTTTTCAGATTTATCAAATAAGGCATATAAATCTGAGAACTCCGCCAGGCAGCATTGCAAAAGCAAATTACCAAGTCAACATCTTATGTGCTTTCTTGAAAATCTTGTAATTGCTGAACAACAGTTTCTTTGCCTCACCACCAGCTTTCTTCTGCTCTGCAGCCCATTTTGCCAAATCTGCTTTTGTGGGCTTTTTCACATCAGTTTTCTTTATGGACAATGGCACAAAAGAACCAAATAAATCCTTGAAGCCCTTGCCAACAGCCTCAAAAGGCTCAAACACACTAGGCTTAGGAGGTTCAGCAGTCTCTTCTTCCTTAGGCTCCATCTCCTCGCCAGCCTGCGTAAGATACTCTTCCAGGTCATCACCAATAGCATCCAGAGTCTGCTTGATAGAAGCATCAATATTCTTCAGAAGATCAAGATCCTCTTTTTCCTTCATGCTGATAAAATTCTGAATCTGATCAAGTGTCCAGGAATAAGCACGCCAGCTGATTCTTGCCTGCCCAACATGGATGGGGCCCCTGTGATAGCCAGGAGTCTCTGCAGTGTAAGGCATGGAAGGCCGAGCCCTGTAAAAAAATGTTTCAAGCATACACGTGTAATATTTGGAATTGCCCTCAGGAATCCTGACACCCAAAACCTCAATCTCAACCAAAGAGCCCTCAAAAGCAGCAACCAAATCAGCTGAACTTAACTTTGAGACATCTGCGCCCAACCTTTCAATATGCTTTAAATAAGGCTTAAGCCAGGTCACATACATCCTGATAACATTATAGTTCTGCCTTAAATACTTAATCTCAAACATCCTTCTCTGCTTAAGCTCCTTAAAATTCTCTTCTCTCCAAACAAGATACTGCTCTAATTTTCTTCGCAGCAAATCCTTGACAACCCGCGTGGTCTCAAGATTATTTACCCTATCATCAATCTCTTCTGTTTTTTGAGGATGAATCTGAAAAAACCAGTCAGGCAATGTAGTGTACTGCAGCTGGGTAGCAAGCTGGAAAATATTAGGGCTAACCCTCTGACCCTGAACAACACCATCAACAAGATCTGTCCAAATTCCTTTTAACGTGATTTCTGCAGAAACATTCCCTTTTCTAGCATCCTCATGATACTTAATCCTCTCATCAATCCAGCGGATATCTCGCACCAACTGGAATAAATCTTTTCTAATGAACTGGCCGATAGTAGCCATGTACTGCGATACCTTATCAGCAGCCAGGCCCAGCCGGGAAGTTGCAGCGCCCCAAAAAGAGCTGTGCTCTGCAGCAGTGAAAATATCAGTAATCTTGTAAACCTTTGGAAAACCCCATTCAGCCAACTGATTCAAGCAAAAGAAATAAATCGGCTCAATAGACTCGTGCGGAGACTCATACCACACAAAATACCTATTAAGAGGCGTCGGGTAATCCTGCACAACCATCTGGTCTCTTTCTGCCTCAAAAATCTCATGATCAGCAAAACCCTCTGCCTTTTTATCATCAAGCTTGTCAACAATCTTTTTTTTCTCCTTGTCTGAAAGAGAATCAAAATTAGGGTAAGCAGCCTTGAATTTCTTGTTGTAAAATCCATAAAGGATCATACGCTTGCTTCCTGAAGTCATTTTAATTCATTATACCTTTGGCTTTTTATTTATTTTCTTTTTTTTGGCCAAGGTAACAGTGTGCCCTACCTGAAGCACAATCACTGAATCAGTCTTCTTGGCCAGATTGATTGCAACCTGTTTTTTGTCTTTTCCTTCAATAAAGGATTTCATGAACTTAACCTTAATCAATTTTTTGGTTTTCAGCTGGCTTTTCAGTTCCTTAATCAACCCCTCTGTAATGCCTGACTTTCCAATCTGCATTGAAGGCTGAAGGACCTGGGCCTTTGCCCTCTGCTCTTTAATGATGGCCATTCTTATGCGCCCACCTTTTCTTCAGCTTTTCAATATTTAGCTTCTTGTTTTTTATAATCTTACCAATATCTTTCGCAGTTTCCTGCAATAACAAAGATATATGCTCTCCTCCAAGCATATGCGGAAGTATCACATAATCAGCGCCGCTCTTGTATAACTCTAAAGCATCATCAACATCTTCTGCAGTGACAATGACAACCCCTTTCTTGTTCACGTTTTTTGCTTTTTTAACAAGCATAGTATTATCATCAAAATCAGGGATTGTTGATACAATAAGCTCTGCTTTCTTGAAATTTATCCTATCCATTATTTCTATATCACTGATGTCCCCATATATGCAATGAATTTTCTCTTTCATCAATTTTTTAATTAATTCTGGATTAAAATCAATGACAAGAAGGCTTTTCTTTATTTTTGCAGCAGACTCAAGAATCGCATGCCCAATCCTGTCACAACCGCACAAGATTATCTTATAATCTGCCTCTTTTTCAGGAGCATATTCTAAATCAAAACCCTTGATTGACAAAGACTCAAAAGGCTTTATCAACTTCTTGAATAATCTATATAACTTCTCATCATAAGTAATCATGTAAGATGAAACAGTGAAAGTAATAACAGCGATAATCGCTATGACAGACACTAAAGCCTGCGGAATTATGCCTAAAGAATATCCTGTAGCCATCATTATCAAGGAGAATTCACTTATCTGGGCTAAAGAGATTCCTGTCAAGAAAGCAGGCCTTGCCTTAAAGCCCATAGCACACATCAATACTAAAACAATCAAAGGATTGCAGATCAAAACAAACAAAGATAGCAGTATAATTGGCCAGATAATATTCTGCAGGCCAGTCAAAACAATCTGCATGCCTAATGTCACAAAGAAAATAGTTGCAAAAAAATCTCTCAATGATTTAATTCTTGAAGCTATTTCAATATGGTATGGCAGAGGTGCTAAACTGATTCCAGCCAAGAAAGCTCCAATTGCAATAGAGAAACCCAGCTTTTGCGAAATAATAGCATAAGCAAAACACCAAGAAACTGCTGAAAGAAACAACAATTCTGAAGATTTAGCAATAGGCTTGAATAAATATCGCAGGAAAAAAGTTCCAATCAAGATGGAAACTGCAAAAAAACCAACTGCAACAATCAAGTTGCTCAAGACATGAGAAACATCTAAACTGCCGGAATTAGCCATCATAGCAAGAATAATAACAGCAACAAAGTCCTGGACCAATAACACACCCAAAGAAATCCTTGCGTGCAAAGCATTTATCTCATTCTTGTCTGAGAAAAGCTTAACAATGATAACAGTACTGCTTAAAGTCAAAGCAATGCTTACATAAAAAGCATAAATAGAAGGAAGGCCCAATAAGATACCCAGTAAATAACCTGCAATAAATGTCAAGACAATCTGGCCCAAGCCAACAATCAAAGAAACAGCACCCAAATGCTTAAGTTTCCTGATATCCAGTTCTAAACCAACAATAAATAACAAGAAAGCTATGCCTATCTCTGATAAAGTTGTTATTATATCCTGATTCATTACCCAGCCAAGACCAACAGGACCAATAATGATGCCTGCAAGCATGTAACCAAGAACAATAGGCTGCCTGAAAAACCTGGAAATAATCGCAAGAACAGTCGCTACTATCAAGATTATTCCTATATCTGCTATTAACGGGTCCATAATATCCTCTTTTTTTCAATATTAACAATAAACTAGTATAAAAATGTTGTCTTAATTAATCGTTTTAGGCAATCTTTAAAAAACATCATGATTTATTTGTTCTCATGGACACAATTTATGCTAGCTGGGGAATAAGTGTTGTTGTGACATACTTATTGCTGGCAATACTGTATGGACTATTCTTTAAGATCACATCAAGAGAATTCCATAAGTTTACCAAGCAAAGACTCATAGCAGATTTGATTCTTTATTCAATTAATCTGGTTGTTTTGGCGATTAATATTGCATACGGGTTAGATATTTCTCTTTTTGTAGGATCTTGGTCAAGAATAGCATTTTTCACGATTTTCACAGTAGTTGCATTATTTATAGACTTTTTTTCAGTACACTTATTTGTTTGCTCAATAGTCAATGTTTACAAATATTTTAGAAAGAAAAGATTCAAGAAAAACAAAAGAGATATTATAGTAGCATTTGTTTATTTGATACTCTTAAACGGCTTTAGCAAGAGAGTATTAATCCTGCTTGTTGCATTGGCTGTGCTGATGATAATGTCAAAAACCTGCCCTCAAGAGCCCTGCGGAATTGAAGTAGTGCAGGTGATGCCTGGCTCACCAGCTGAACTAGCGGGCCTTACAGAAGGAGAAGTAATTGTCACTGCAGAATACGGTGTTTTGATTAAATCAAACCAGGATTTTTCAAACATAATTTCTGCGAAGAAACCTGGTGATTCGCTGAGATTTGAGACAGAAACAGGCAAAAAGTATGACATCAATCTTGGAGAGCAAAACGGAAATGTATATCTTGGAGCTGCAACAAGACAGAAGCTATGCGATAAAAAAGGTTGCACAATGACTGCAGAAGTAATTGATTACACAAACGGAGAGCCTGTTGTAGTTGAGACTAGAGATTATTATTTTGAATAGATTTCTTCATATTTTTAAAATACGCCACCGCCCGGATTACTTTCAAACGCCAAAGCGTTTGTAAGTTCCCAAAAATGCTAACGCATTTTTGCGATGAACAGGGATATGTCCAAAACAATTGTTTTGGACGATAAAAAAATCCGTGTTATACTTACGCCGGCGCCCGGATTTGAACCGGGATATCCCGAAGGAAACGGGCTCTCAAGGCCCGCGCAGTACCAGGTTGTGCCACGCCGGCATTGATGACGGATTTTTTTGTACCCCGAAGGAAACAGGCTGGCTTGATTTGAGTTCTCAAGGCCTGCGCAATACCAGGTTATGCGACGGTGGCATATAAAGGAAGAAACTTCCTGGGTTTTTAAAAGTTACTGATAGAAAGACTTAAATATCACACGTGATTCAGAAAAAGCATGACTCCTGAAGAAAAAAAGGCAAGGCTTGCTCAGATTGCTAAGAGTATAGATAAGATACACGAAAGGCTAGAGCAGATACCTAGTGAAAAAGTGCGCTTAGATGATGCCAGGCGAGAGGTAAGGAAAAAAGGCCTGCAAAAGCTTGGGCAGGCGCAGGAGCAGATAAAAGAAGGAAAAAACCATGCAATGATAAAAGAATCTGCAGAACAGTCAGAAAAAATAGGGGCAGAACTGGCTGAAATCGGGAGGCATTCTAAACAATTAGAGGAAGAAGAAATCAAACTTCAGGCTGAACTTGCTGTTCTTGAGACTGAAAGAAAAAAACTTATTTCTTCTTAGACTTCTTTTCCATAGCTAAAATAACACCAAGTGGTTACAAAAGACTTAAAAACCTTCTGGAAAAAGGCAAACATTTAAATATAACCTTCCCCTTTTGTATATAAACTTAATTGTGGTAAGGTATATAGTTTATGATATGAATGTGGGGGTTTGAATATCTCACAGTATTAGTTAGATTAGGGGGATGTGCCAAATGTATTACATAAAAAACTGCCCTGAATGCGGGGGCATAAACCTATTTGTAAATCGCGACAAAGGAGAGATCATCTGTAAAGACTGCGGTCTTGTCATAGAAGATAAGATGGTAGAATTTGGAAAAGAATGGAGGGAGTTTGAGTCAGACAGCGGCGGACAGCAGTCAGGAAGACGGACAGGAGCGCCAATGACATACACCCAGTTTGACCAAGGACTGGGAACAGAGGTCGGCAGGAAAGCAGACTTATTCAACTTAGGAAGCAAGGACAGAAACAAATTCTTCAGATTAAGAAAATGGCAATACAGGATTTCCACAGCAATCGAAAGAAACCTAAAACTGGCATTAGCAGAATTAAAAAGAGTGTCTTCTTATTTGAAATTACCAAAAATGGTAGAAGAAGAGGCTGCAATGATCTACACGCAGGCAGTACAGAGAGGATTAGTGAGAGGACGATCAATGGAATCAGTTGTCTCAGGAGCATTATACGCGGCATGCAGAAGACACGAGGTTCCAAGAACACTAGATGAACTGTCAGAAGCAAGTGGAATAGAGAAAAAAGAGATAGGAAGAACATACAGGTTCGTGACAAGAGAATTAGGAATAACAATTTTGCCAAGCAATCCAGCAGACTACATCGCAAGATTCGCAAGTTCATTAAAGCTAACAGCAGAATCGCAGAGCAAAGCAGTAGAAATCTTAGAGAAAGCACAGCAAGCAGAACTAACAAGCGGAAGAGGGCCAACAGGAATAGCAGCAGCATCACTATATGTATCCGCACTGATACACGGAGAAAAAAGAACACAGAGAGAAGTAGCAGATGTTGCAGGAGTGACAGAAGTAACAATAAGAAACCGGTACAAGGAACTCTTGGACAAGCTCAAGCTAGACAAGGAAATCAAGAAAACAAAGAAAAGAAAAAGATAATTATTTTTTTATTTCTAATTAAAGAGGTGTGGGCTGGTTAAACATATGGTATATGCCGTCATATCCGACACGCACGCAAACAGGGAAGCAACACAAGTAGTTCTAGCTGATATACAAGAAAAAGGCATAACAGAAGTTTATTGTATAGGGGATATAATAGGCTATGGGCCTGACCCGTATGCTTGCACACAAGATGTCAGAAAACACTGCCAAGGCAGAATAACAAAAGGAAACCACGAATTAGCACTGCAGAGAGTCTTTGAAGGAAAATCACTCCTTATGCATAACGGGCCAAAGCAAGGAATTGAACATGCAAACAAAAAGCTCTGGAAAAGCCAAAAAAAATTCTTAATAAGCCTTCCAGCAGAGCTTCAGGAAGGAACACGCCTTTTTGTTCACGGTAATCCTGCACCAGATCTTCCAAAAATAGTAAGCCCTAAAATAATAGATATAGCAAAAATAAATGATTACATAATATCAAAAGATGATTATGTGGGGCGCAGCAGAGTTGAATACACAGAGGGCGGGCTAAGGCAGATGTCCCTGCAGATTTATGATGAAGCAAAAATAAATTCAATATTTGACGTAATGCGCAAAAAAGGAGTGCAAACTTGTTTTACAGGCCATCTGCATGTTGCAGGATGCATAGGAGACTATGCAGAAGAAAACCTTGATTATGTCCCGGAAATAATGCTGGCACACAGGCCTCTGCTTGACAAAACACCCAAAGAACCAGAAACATTTACATTTGAAAAAGAACCAGACAAGATATGTTTAGTTTTTTGCGGTTCAGTAGGACAGCCAAGAGACAGGGACAACAGAGCAAGCTATGTGATAGTTGAAGATGACAAGATAATATGGCGAAGGCTGCCATATGATTTTGAAAAAACAATACAAAAAATGAAACTTGCTGGCCTGCCAGAAAAGCAAGCAGAAAGATTAAGATACGGAAAATACCCTGATGATGAAGGGGATTTAGAAGAGTTATTAAAGGATTTTGAAGATTAGATTTCTGGATATTGAAGGATTTTATTTAGACTTGACAAAGAACAACAAAACAACTGCAATAACTGCTGTTGCAGCACCAAAATAAAAAGTATAAATTGTGCTTAAGTCCCACAGATAACCTGCAATCAAGCCAGCAGGAAGAGTTATTATGCCAATTGCTGTGTGGAATGTTCCCAGAGCAGTTCCCCTTATATTTCTTGGAGCTAAATCAGAAACATAAGCTCTCTGCGTGGCATCAACAAGAGCATAAGTCAAGCCGTATAATGCGAACAAAACAATGAAATATGCAAGTGAATCAGAGTAAGTAAAGCCAAAGCAAGTCACTGCAAACAAGAAATAACCTGCAAGTAAAATCTTTTTTCTTCCAATCTTGTCTGAAAGCATGCCGACAGGAATCGCAAAAGAGGCATAAAAAACATTAAACAAGACATACAATAAAATAGGAATAACAAAAGCAAACTTAGCTGTAAAAGCCTCCTGCGTCTTAAGAATAAAAAACATATAACTGAAATTACCCAAAGCAAAAACAGTTGCAGCTGCAATCAGCCACCGCAAAGGAACAGACAGTTGTGAAAAGCCAACCTTTAAGCTGAATCTTGCAGGCTTGACCTTAGGCTCTTTAACAAAAAAGATAGGAATCAATGCCAAAAACGCAACCAATGCAGCAATAAAGAATATTGACTTAAAACTAAAACCAAGATACCAGAACAACAGCAATGCCAGCAATGAACCAAGCACAGCACCAGCAGTATCCATTGCACGCAGGATGCCAAAACCCTTTCCCCGCGTCTTCTTTTTTGTATAAAACGAAACCATAGCGTCTCTTGGAGCAACCCTTATGCCTTTTCCAATTCTTTCTATAGGCCTAAGCAGCAGAATATGCTGCCATGCAGTAGACAAAGGAAAAAACAACTTTGCCAATGCAGAAACAAAATAACCTGCAAAAACCATCTGCTTTCTTTTGCCGTAAATATCAGAAAAATAACCAGAAAAAACTTTTAATAAAGAAGCAACACTGCCGGCAACACCTGTTATCAAGCCAACTGCAATGCCTGCCCCGCCTAACTGCTTGATAAACAAAGGAAGAATAGGCATAATCATCTCAGAACTGACATCTGTCAAGAAACTGACAATGCCCAGCAAAATTATGTTTATCATTTAAACCTGTAAAACCTCTTTTTGAAGTCAACAATCTTATTGTTTTTAATGATAATACCTTCTTTTCTTAATAAATTTATCTTTTTCCTTGTTCCTGAGGCAAAACCGCCGACAGAACCATCTGATTTAACAACCCTGTGACAAGGCACAACAGGAGCAAAAGGGTTTTTATTAAGCGCGGCCCCCACGGCGCGATAAACCTGCCCTTTTTTGCCTATGGTTCTGCCAATTTCTTTATAGGTCGTAATTTTGCCTTTAGGGACTTTTTTGCAAAGAGAATAAACTTTTTTCTGGAATGCAGTTATCATGTTCCGCGCACAAGAGCGATTGCAGCAGGCTGAGTATATTTAATAGAACGCATTGACCCAGTTTTTCTTGGAAGTTTTATGTTTTTATCCGGGATTTGCAGTGATCTCAACTGTCGATACACTCTTTCAGAAGGCATGCATAGATAAACAGTGCCCCTATTATCTGGCTGATTACGTTCTTTAATAATACTTGCAAGCCACTCACCAAACTTATGATCTATACTTGTTGTTTTCCTTAAATCAATATATATGTCGCTGCTAAATTTTGCTTTGGCAGAAGATGCTGCCAGAGCACTGGCAATATCTTTTCTATAACTAAAAACCAGATTTTGCGGTGCAGGAATTCTGTTGGGCACAAATCTGCGCACTAACCCCTGCTTTGCGGCAGGTTCTCTCAATGCAATAGCATATTTATATTTATTGCTGTCATCATAGGGAACCTCTGCAATTGCAGCACCAACTTCCTCGCCAGTCTCTGCAACAAGCAATGGATACTCTGGCCCTATTGTCAAGAGCCAATTAATACTTGGGCAATCAAAAATTTTTGTAAACTGCTTATTTGTAATATCAGAAATAGATATTCTTAATCTTTCTGCAGCAGCAGGAGTGGCAAAACTAATTTTTTCATCTTTATCAAAAAACAAAACACGCAGGCCAAGAATATTAATAATCTCAGGCATAACAATATGAATAGCATCATCTGCCTTGGCATCGCTATCTTTGATTACTTCTTTTAGGGTATGGGCCCACTGTTTCCAGCGCTCTTTTTTCTCATTAGCTACAAGAACTGCATTTGCATTTTTGCTTGCAATATCATTTGCTTCTCTTAGTCTTTCCTGAAGAGTACCGCGCTCTTTTTTAGTAGCTTCAATGTCCCTTTTCTGCGCTTCGATACGGATCTTGAGCTGTTCAAGTGCATCCAGCTTAGGCTGAGTTCTCTTAAGCGCCTGTTCAAGAGAATCTCTTTGCTGTTCAATCTCAGCAGTTCCCTTTGCAAGCTTAAGCCTGCGAACCTCCAGCCTATGATTTTCAACAATAGCTTTCCTTAATTTTTCAGCTAGATAGAACTGGCCATAGATAGGAATACTAGCTAACCACTTATTAATATGCTCTTCACCCATTATAGTCCTATTGTTTTTAAGACCTTTTTAAATCTTTGGGTTTTAAAATCCTGTTTGTATTCTTTAGCAGAAGAAATAATTTCATTCTTATTTATCTTAAAACCTTTCTTTTCAAGAACAGGCTTTAAAGACATGACAAACTGGCAGAACTGAGAGACATTCTTAGGGTCTTTAGTCTTTCTGGCGCGCTCAAAATCAATTAGTTTTACTGATTTTCCGATAATGACATGCTTTACAGGGTGATGCATCTCTTCTTTATTGATTCCCAACTGGTCCATCTTAAAGCACTTGTTAAAAACATTCTTAAAAACACGCTTTAAATCCTTTTTTTTAGCCTTGGGAATCCAGTCTCTTATGAATTCTCCAGGAACAAACTCATAAGCAAGCCAGTTCTTATTGTGCATGACCAGCTTAGGGCCAATCCTGTGCTTGTTCAAAATCTTAAGATACTTAATTTCATTCTTAATCCTGCCAACAGCCTCGCTTTCCTTTCGCTTTGTCTTAATCGCAATCTTCTTTTTCCTGTATTTTCCAGTATAAACAACTCCGCGCTTGCCTTTTGCAAGATAATCAATATCCTTGACGCCTTTTTTCTCTAAAACCCTTAACAAAGGAGACTTTATTATGTTATAAACATACAATTCCTCAAAAAAATAATGAATAGAATCAATCATCTTAAAATCCAACATCTTATTATGAAGAAACTCCTCAACCATCTTCCGGTTGGTCAAGGAAGAAAACAACAACAAAATATTGCCGTTTGATTTAAGATAAGCACTTGTTTTGTCAATAAACTTCTGGATAACTTCATAGCCTTTTTTTCCGCCTTCAATGGAAATATTCCTTCTTGACTGCTCCTGCGGAAGATAAGGCGGATTAAAGATAATCGTATCAAACCTCTGCTTAGGAATCTTGCTGAACAAATCACTTAACTTATACTTGATTTTCTTGTGCCTTGAATTCTTCTTACAGTATTCTATTGAACCTTTATCAATATCAACAGCAAGAACCTTCCTGACCCTCTTGCTATTAGCAGCAGCAAGAGCCTGAATACCTGTGCCAGTACCCATATCAAGAACACTGCCTATAGCAAGACGCTTCACATGCTTTTCAAGGAGGTATGAATCCTCCCGCGGATAATAAATCACCATCTTTTTACAATCGTTCTTTGTAACCTCCTATAATAAAACCTGCGCCAGCAGCCTCTTTAAAAACAATAGTACCAGAACCAATCTTAAGCTTATCTTCAAATGATTTCTCAGAGAACCTACTGCGAATAAGACCTCTTCTTGCATGATCCTCCAGAACGGGGATAGATGCAGAGGAAGAGTTGCCGTACTTGTGAACAGAAAGAGGAACCTGCTGATCAATAACTTCCTGTACACGTTCTGGAATAAACATCTCACTAAGCTGCTTTACAGTGATATCTATTCCAAGAATGTCACAAATAATATGCTCTATTAACTTGCCATTCATCTGATGAAGCAAAAGAATGCTTGATTCCAGGTCAATTGGATTAAGATTTGAATCAGGAGTATTATTTGATTTTTCAATAAGCTCGTTCAAAAGTTTAGGCAATGTTCTCAAAACAAAACGATATAAATGCGGACCTTCCATAATCATATACGGGCCAGTAGGAGTATTATCTGCAAGCGGAACTCCAGGACCCCACTTCAGGTACCCCCATAAATTTCCAAAACCCTTTATGTGAAAACAAATAATCCCTGGCTCACTGCTTGCTTGATAAGTCGTGGCACCAGCACCAGACCCATACAAGCTGTGATCTAAATGACGCGGGTCTGCCATCTTTTCCATGGTTTCAGCACCAACACAGGTAATAGTCTCAAATGTTCTTGTTTTAATCAAGGCGTCAGCAATCTCAACAGCCAGTATATAACCAGGACAGCAGGCAATAACATCCAAGGTCTGGACACCTATTAATTTAAGATCTTCCTTGACCCAATCAGACCTAGACTCAAAAAAATCTTTGTGATCAACAAGGACATAATCAATTGATTTCGGGTCTATGTTTTTAACGTCAATTGGTTTTTGCCCCTTTTGAAACAATTTTGCTGCATTTTCAAATTTATCAACATTAAATAATTCTTCAGTCCTCATCTTAGAGACTTCTGTAGAACTTGCATAAACAACACGCTTGTATTTGCCAGAATTAACAAGAGCTTCTGCAATTACAGTGCCTGGTAAATTATCATTAGTAATCATGTCACAAAATGGGGCATCACCATATCCACAAAGGTATTGTGCAATGCCTGCAATAGCAGGGAGTGGAGCTGGCCATTCGTTATGAGCAACAATAAGAACCTCTGGCATGATGTTTAATCCTTCAACTGCTCTCGTTGCAAGATGCCTAACTGTTTCACCCTCTGCAGAATGCATTCTTGTTGCAATTCTATGTCTGCTAAGCATATCTTCTATAGTCAAATTATTTTTTGGTATATGTACTCCACTTTTTGTATAAAATAACTCTCCATTTTTAGCAAGATAAGCCTCGCTTGGCACTTCAACATTGCCTACAATGCCATGAGATTCTATCTGTTTTGCATATACCATATCTTCATTCACTCCTTATCCAGAGCCTCAAAATATTCCTTGACTCTTTCTGAGATTGTTTTCAGATAATATTGTTCTATCTTTTCTGTGAAAATCTCAGACAATTTAGCATTTTCAGTAATCCTGTAAGAGCTGCCCTTGTTCTCAATCAAGAAAAGATTTTTTAATCTCTTCAAGTGCCTCCTGATATTAGATGACGCAATGCCAACAGGCGGAAGCTTCTGTGTCTTTCTAGCAGCAATAACCTTTTCCTCAACCTCTGCACTGGTTAAATTGTCGTTTTTCAGCAAAACATGAAAGACATCAACAACAACATCCCTGGAGTCACCTGGCTGAAGCAGGCCAATACTGAGGCAGAGCTTCTTAATCAAATCCCTTTCCTTAAGATTATACGGCTTTTCATACTTTCTTAAGGTTATCTCTGCCAAAGGCACCTCTTTTGAAACTGTTTGCTTTTTCATGAGAACAGACCCACTAACCAAGCCCAGAACCTTGAGAACAGGCCTTTGGGCTTGTAAGTAACGCTGCCATCATCAAATGCTTTCTTTAAAGCAGCACCCTGGTCATCTGCATTGAGTATAGCATTTGCTTTCTTTTTTTTAACAAAAACATCATAATTAACACTGCTTAATTTTTCGTCCTCAATCTCCTGGACAACATTATGCAGTGTAGTCACGCCAACAACCTGTGTAGAGCCATTCTCTAACTCAATATAGACATTAACCCTTGCTTTCTGGAAATCCTTCTGCAAATAATCAGGAAGAATCACGCCAACAAAATCATGGTAGTCTGTCTTTTTCACTTCTTCTTTAGGCTTTTTTTCTGGCTCTTGCTTTTTTGTGAGATTTTTCTTTACTTCTGTAATAACAGATTCATTAATCCACTCTTTTCTAACGCATGAACAGTTCTTGCATTCATAATCCGCCCTGCAGTCTTCGTCTTTTTCACATTCTTCATCCCTAGTTATGTTGCCATCACCGCAAATAGCAGGAGGCTCTGCACCAAAGATGGTCTCAGGCTTACACAAGCAGGTATCTGGATCACAAGTAAAAGTTTCATTGAATAAGTTTCCTAAAGCAGGGCAAAAATCATTTTCTTCCTTGTCTTCTTTTTCGCCAGGATCACAAAACTCAGCACCCTCCCTTATTTCATTGCCGCAATCCATCCTCTTAGGAAGACAGGTGCAGTCACGCTCATCACAAACCATTGCAATACCAATAACTTTTCCAGCAGCCTCACATAAATCCTGATCAGTGTCAGGCTCACACATCTCATGACCTTCCCTGATTCCATCACCGCACACAGTCTTCTCTTCAACAGAGACAAGAACCTGCGCACTGGCAGCTGCACTAAGAACAACCAAAAACAGCAATAAAAGCAACAATTTCTTCATTTTCAACCTCCAATTAAATTCATAAGAATGTTCCATACACCCATTACAGCCTTTGTTATGGCAGAAGTTATCTTGATTCCAAAACTATCGCTGAAATCCTCGCCAGGCTGTTTTGCCTCTTTAATCAAATCATTAATAGGATCAATAGTTATGCCTCCTGTTATTGCAGGTGTTGTGTTTTTAACTTCCTTTACTTCTTCAACAACAGTCTCTTGAGTGATGTTTTCTATTTCAAAATTAACTGAAGAAGTGACTTCAGTATCTTTTTCTTGATTCAGTGTCCTGTTCAAGCTCTTAAACAATTCAGGGGTCAGGGCAGGATCACAGGCGCAATTAAAATCACACACGCCTTTTGTTGCAGCTTTTGTGTAGCAATTTTTCCCAGGGGGATCGCATTCCTCGCCAAATTCTACTTTGTTATCTCCGCAATTAACTGGTGTTGTTGTGGTGTTTGTTTGATTATTTGCTGTTGTGTTTGTTGCATTAGTGGTATTTGCTGAAGAGCTGGCATTAGTTTCATTGTAATCAGAAGGGCCTGAATAATCATCACAAGCAGCTGCCTTGTGAAACGTCAGGCACTCCACATAATAATAAGACGGACAGAAATAATCCTCATACGCAACATCACCGTTATCATCGCAATAATATTCCCTGATCCAGTTGCTGTCATTAACTTCATTACCGCCCTGTCTGTTGACACAAGAATCATAATACGTAGTGTTTCCAACTGTCACAAAACCATCCATGCCCAAATATCTTGCAGGCGTGTCAAGATTCTGAGGGCCGTCATCAGAATCATAGCAAGCTGCTGATGCAAAAACAGCCAGCAATATTGTTATTATAGTATAGATCAGTACTTGTTTTTTCATAGCTTAAAAGTTTTAAGAACTAGTTTATATATTTTTTCATTTTTTAGTGGAGTCAAAAGGTTTAAATATGTGTCTGGCTGAAGCAAGAATATGCTGAAAAGAGTAGGAAAGATAAAGAAAAAGTCCCATAAGCTTCTTTTTGCAATTGTAATAGGCTTTGCAGTGATTTCCTTCTGGAGAGGAATATGGGGGCTGATGGACATATATCTTTTTCCAAATAATCTTTCACTCAGCTTATGGATATCTGTGTTTGTAGGGATAGTAATCCTGATAATAACAGATTATACAACAAAAGAACTTCTTTAAAACATCCAAAGCATGCTTGCCAAGGCAATCAATCCAACTAATAATAGAATCGCCATCAAGAATCCAATGCCCTGCTGTTGTTTCTTGATTCTATCTTCTAACTGTTTTTTATTTGATGCAATAATCTTGACATGATCCACAGCAACACTCAATAACACTAATACATTTGATATATTCACTCACGAACACCTCATTATTTAAAAACAAGGCAGTTTGTTTTTAAGGATTGTTATTATGGAAAATATATATTATACAACAAAGTTCCTTTCTGGAACTTTGAGCATAAAAAACATTCGGTTTTACACCTTATCAAAGAATATCTCAAGAGTCTTTCCCTTGATATTATCCTGCGACTCAAATTCCATCTTTTTAGCAGGAGGCTCTGTGCTAATCTTGATGCTTACAGCACCACACTTTTCCTTTATCTGCTTTGACCAGGATTCCAGCATTTTAGCTAGTGTATCATCAACCTTTAGGTATAATGAAATAGTGTCAACTTTCTGCAAGCCTGCTTTTTTCCTGGCAGCCTGAACCCTTCGCATGGATTCTCTTGCATAACCCTCTGCATCTAATTCATCTGTTCTTGTCTTGTCCAAGTAAATGAAGCCGCCCTTTACCTCAACTTCAATAAAATTATCAGGAACCTGCCTGTCAAGTATCACATGCTCTGGAAGAAGAGTAACTTTCTGAGCCTCAACAGTCAACTCAACTTTTCCTTTTTTCTCAAGATTATCTGCTATCTTCTTTGTGCTCTCTGTGCCAAACTTAGCAATAATCTTAGGAGCCAAATCATTAAAACTTTCTTTTAATGGCGCAATATTCAATTTTGCAGTCTTTTTAATCACAGGAAATTCTTCATGCGTGTTAATTTCCTTAACATTAGTCTGGCGCATGATAATAGCATCCATTGTATCTGAAGCAAGCTTGATGCCTTCATCTTTTGTGACAATCTCAACTGCCTTGACTGGCCATCTTACGCCAAGACCTGCTTTTTCCCTGGCATTTAATATTGATTGAACCACAAGGAAAGCATCATTCATGTTCTTCTCAACCTCTTCGTCAACAAATTCCTCTTCTGCCTCTGGCCAGGACAACAGATTTACAGACTCTTCCTGCAAATCAAAAACCTCCTTGAAATTCAAATACATCTTTTCATTGATAAAAGGAGCAATCACATTAAACATCTTAATTGTCTCAAATAAGACCTGATAAACAGTATACAATACAACTTCTTTTTCCTCAGGAGTTCCAACAGAAGCCTTGTCTCTTGTCAATTGAATGTACATCCTGCTCAAATCCAGGAATAACTTTTCAATCAAGGTGATTGTCTTGTCAATCTGATACACTTCAAATAAATCAGTAACTTGTTTGATAGTGCTATTCAGCCTTGAGAGCATGAACTTTTCCTCAATACCCAGCAAATCCTCCTTAGGCTCAAGAGTCTCTGGATCAACACCCAATTCTTTAGCAAGATTAATGACTAACTTATGAATATTCCACAAAACAGTAAGGTTTCTCTGCTTTATCTTCACGCTTTCCCAGTTGAAATTAATGTTTTCTCCTGCAGTTGTCTCATTCATGTAATATCTCAAGATATCAGCGCTATACTTGTCAATCACTTCATAAGGAGATACAATATTTCCAAGAGACTTGCTCATCTTGGTTCCCTGCCAGTCCAGAATCATTCCATGCGAATAAACAGCATCATAAGATTTCTTTCCAAAAGCAATTGTTGAACAGATATTAAGCATGCTGTACCATAGTCTAACTTGCTCAGATGCCTCTAAAATAAAATCAGCAGGCCACCATTTCTCAAAATGCTCCTTGTTAGCAGGATATTCAAGACAGTTCCATGAAGCAGTGCCAGAATCAATCCAGACATCAACGACATCAGGAATTCTAGAGACTTCTTCACCGCACTTGCACTTGATTTTTATATCATCAATCCAAGGACGGTGCAAATCTTCTGGAACCTTGTTATCAACTGACTTTGACCTTAGCTCTTCTTCAGAACCAATGACTGTGACATTCCCGCATTTCTCACATTCCCAAATAGGAACAGGACAACCCCAGAACCTCTGCCTTGTGATAGAGTTATCTTTTAAATTATCCATCCAATTATCATAACGCTTGCTGAAATCGCCTGGAACCCAGAAAACATCCTTGTTTTCATCGATTAATTTTTCTCTTAAATCCTCAACTTTCATGAACCACTGAGTAGTTGCCCTGAAAACAACAGGCTTATGGCAGCGCCAGCAGTGCGCATACTCGTGCTCAACAGGGGTGACTTCAATCAACACACCCATGTCTTTAAGCTTTTCAATGAAAAATTTATCATCAACCTTAGCCTGCTTGCCATCATACGGGCCCATATCCTCAAAAATACCGCGCTCATTCAAGTTATTGTACGCAGGCAAATCATACTCCATGCCAACCTCATAATCTTCTGGACCACAGCCAGGAGCACAGTGAACAAGACCAGAACCAGCTGTAACATCAACATACTCTGTGCTCATAATCACAGAATGAGTATTCTTATGGCTCTTTTTCACTTCCTGAAGACTCTTGATTTCATCAATCATAGGATGCTTGTAGTGCAGGCCTTCAAGCTTAGTTCCCTTGAATTCTTCAATGATTTTGTAATCTTTATCTGTCAAACCCTTGATTAAAACATTGACTAATGCTTTTGAGACAATCCATGTCTCTCCATCAACTTCTGCTTTTACGTAGTCTAATTCTGGATTAACCATAACTGCTAAATTATACGGGATAGTCCAGGGAGTGGTTGTCCAGATGATTAGATATTCATTAGGCTTGTCTTCAACCTGGAATTTCAAGAAGATGGAGTTATCCTGGTCTGTTTCATATTCAAGCTCGTGCTTTGCCAAAGCAGTCTCACAAGAAGCACACCAAGTCATGACCTTCTTGCCCTTATATAACCTCTTTTCCTCATGAGCTTTCTTTATTAGCCACCACTCGCCCTCAATATAATATTTCTTTATCGGCCAGTAAGCCTTGTCATAATCCATCCAGACACCGACTCTCCACAAGTCCTTGTCCATCAACAAAGCATTATCACTAGAAAACTTGATGCACTCTTTAACAAACTTATCAACACCATAAGCAGCAATCTCTTCTTTTGTCTTCAAGCCAAGCTTTTTCATCACTGCATTTTCAGTAGGAAGGCCGTGCATGTCATAACCAGCCCTGTCCCAGACATCAAAACCACGCATACGCTTGTATCTCATCACAACATCTTTAGCACTGTTGTTCCAGGCATGCGCTATATGCAGTCTTCCAGAAGTATATGGCGGGCCTTGCAGGAAATAGAACTTTTCTTTTCCCTTGTTCCTGGCCTTGACCTTCTCATAAATATCATTAGCTTCCCAAAACTTCAATACTTCTGGCTCTATGTCTTTATTATATTGCATAACAGAGGAGAAAAACTAGTAATGGTTTAAAAACCTTTTGCATACAGGCAATTACTTGATAAAGGAAAGGAAGTCCTCTCTTTTAATCTCATCAATTATACTAAAGAACTGCTTTTGAGATGTTTTTTGCTTTTCCAGCTCCTGCTTAAAATAAAATAACTCCTTGGAATTCCGGAATATGCAGTCAACAAGAAAGGTATAGCCGTTATTTACATGAAAAACAGAATTTACGTTTTTGTGAGACATAAGAAAATCCTTTAATTTATTCTCATCAACGGCCTTTAACAGCATAAAAACCCTTAAATTAAAACCAATCCTGGGAAAATCAACAATCGTGGTGTATTTCTTGATAATATCCTCATGGAACAGTTTCATCTTGTCAAAAACCGTGCTTTTAGGGATGTTTGTGATTTCAGAAATATCAACTAAAGACTTGCGAGCATTATGCCTGAGGTGAGCAATTATTTCAAGGTCTTTTTGACATATCATTTTTATCTGCAATCCGGCATGTAATTATTTGAACTTGTATTTGTCAGCTGGGTTTCAATGCCTGTTTGATTATTTTTGATGAATATCTGCCAAAAGCCGCCTACTTTTTTATTAAAGACAATCCTGTCTCCAAGAGGGGTATACACCATTATTACATTTGGGTCATTTGTAAAATTACAAAAAGAACTGTCTTTTTCCCAAAACGGGCTGAACAGATCATGTCCAAGATATCTTGCTTCATGCCCCTTGCTATTGCAAATACGACCCTCATTTGATTCTGAATAAGCAACAAATAAGCCATTAGGAGATATCTTGGGATTATTTTCAGAACAATCCCTGTCCCGAAACGAGGAAATGTTTCTTTCAATAAGATCAATCTTATAGATGTCCCAGTTTTTCCTTCTGTCTGTTTCAAAAAGAAGATATGTTCCGCAAGGAGACCATTCAGGATTTTTTTCATTAGAAGCATCTGTGGTAATCTGCTGGCGCACCAGGCCGTATAAATCCATCAGAAAAATATCCAGATTCCCATTTTCACAAGAAGCATACGCTATCTGTTTCTTGTCAGGAGAAATAGCCGGGTCCCCATCAAAAGTGGTATTGAATGTCAGCCTCTTTTGATTTGCACCAGAGTAATTCATCAAGTAAATTTCATCATTACCTGACCTGTTAGAAACAAAAGCAATTAAACCCTCTTCTTTAAGCAAAGTGCCGTCAATATTCTCTCTGACTCTCTGCTCTAAATCAGAAACACTGTTCGCTTCGCAAATCTTCTCTGCAGCTTTTATTCTTAGGTTCTGATAGAATGTCAATCCAAAATACAAAGGCACTAAGGTTAATCCAGCTAGTAATGCTGCCTTGCCCAGCAAGCGTTTCCATCTGGCAGTGCGCTTTACCCTTCCACTGGCGCTGACAAGAGTTTTCATATTACCTCCAGTCTGGCTGAACATCATCCCAATTCCCATCAGTAAGCTGTGTTGACTCTTTCTTTTTCAGGTCATAACGGAACAGTTTCCAAGAGCCGTCAACAAGATTAGTGTAAATTATACTTTCTGCATCAGGGGAAAAACAAGGATGCCTGCCTTCAATAGTATCTGTCCAATCAGGAGCCTGGTTGTATCTTGTAATTGTTATCCTGTTATTGGATTCCAAAGCAATCTTAACTCCGTAAGGATCCCAGCTAATAAACTGGATATTATCCAGACCTGAGTAAACAAAATCACTATTATTTCCATCTCTTTTAACAAATCTTACCTGTTTCTTTCCGTTCTGCTCAAATTCTGCAGTATAGTGCACTGCATCAGGGGAAAAACTTGTGCAAAAATCTTCAAGACTATTGCATATTGTTATAGTTTTATTATTTTCTATGTTTGAAAAATCATAGCAAATCAATGATTTTTTCCCGCTTTCATCAGTTGACTCAAAGAAAAGCGCATTTCCTGAAGGGAACCAATGCGGATTGTCCTGCCTTCCCTTAAGTGTTATCCTTTCTTCTTTACCGTTGTTTTGTATAATATATATATCCCAGTCATTTCCTCTTAGCGAGGCAAAAGCAATATACTGGCCATCAGGAGAAATGCTTGGATTTACATCAGGAACATGATTATATGTTATCCTTGTCTGTCTTGAACCATCAGAAAACATCTTGTAAATCTCCTGGTTTCCATCCCTGTTGGAAACAAATGCAACAACATCATTGCTTTTATTAAAATTGGCATTAGACTTGACTGCGGTGTAAGCATAAGCAACACCTGCCAAAAGCGCAGTAACACCCAGCCCCCAAAGCGCCTTTTTTATCGGCGCCCACCTAAGCTTTCCTATAACAGAATTTTTGTCTGGAAATCTTAACTTCTTTTCTAAGCTCATTTTCTTTTCCTCCAAGTTCTGAATCTATCAATAGCTTCCTTGTCAGAAAGAAGCAGGAACTTTTCATGCTCAATATCAAAGGTCTGATAAGCAGGGTCCACAAGAAGATACTTTCCATCCACTTTTACAGCAGCACAGGCGTGAAACACACTTTTTCCCCTGAAATCCCTATCAACACTCACATATTTCGCATCAAGCCCAACACTTCTGGCCATTGTTATATACAGAAAAGCCATTTCACCGCAAATACCCTTCTTGTCATTAATAACTTCAGAACTATTCCTATATCCCACAATCCGGGACTCGCTGTAATCAACATTATCATCCATCCAGTCATAGATTGCCTCTGCTTTTTCCATTTCAGTATCACAGTCCTCTGTTTCTTCTCTTATAATCTCAACCAGTTTTTTATCTATGATAAAAGGGTTAGAATCATCTCTTTCAGTTAAAGTAAGATTATAATTCTGATTTATTTTTGCAACATCCATGTTTGCAGTCTCTTCAAGCGTTGGGGAACTTCCTCCAGAGAACAAAACACAAGGGCCCAAAAGTGCTGCTCCTGCCAATGCAAGAAGCCATTTCCTGCTTTTTGGCTTTTTGCCTGCTGCAAAACCCAGGTATTCATTTAAATTATTATCTCCAGAATAACTTGATGTGCTGAAGTCATTAAAATCATTTAATGAGTGCATATTTTTCCACCCCGCTTTCTTCTACAAGCTCTTCGCCATAAATTTTGTTCATGAACTTGCTGCAATCCTTGTGCCAGAACAAGCTTTTTTTCATCTTATCAAAGAAATAATAAAGCCATTCATCAAACATCTGGCCTGGAAAATCTGAAACAGACCTTTTGAGATTTCTTGTTGTCTGCAGTATCTGCTCAGCATTATATTGAGAGTTTATGAACAAATCAATTGTCTGCACAATATGTGAAATAACTTTTTTTTCAGGCGTGCCAGAATCCTTGTTCTTAAAAAAAGCATACAAGTATTTATACTGGTCTGCATCACCAAACCAATCCAATCCCTGTTTCCTAATATATTTTAAGTTCTTATTGATTTCAGCTTCATGCAGAGAAACAAGACCTTCTTTAGCAAGCAGATGCCTGTCTTTCAAACTATGCCTCAAGCCGTCTTTTTCACTTTTTAAACAGCTTATGATTTTTTCAAGGCAACACTCCATGTCCGCAATGCCCTTTGCAAGATTATTCCTGAAAACTGTCTTGTTTTCTTGATTTCTTTCAAAAAACAACGTGCCCTGATATCTCACTATTCTTGAAGCTATCTCATACATTGAATACTCGTTTTTGCTTTTGAAAAAATCTGCAAGCCAACTAGTCAGAGTCATCCTCAAAAAAACCTCTTGCTTTTTGTTCTAATTGTTGATCATACTCCCTGCAGGCCTGTTGAACATCTTCAATTAGCGAATTTATATGCCTGAAATCCCTGTCCCGGAAATCATAAGAAGGAACCCTCGCAGCCACAGCTTCTATCCAGTCCCTGCATGCTACAAAAAGAGAGAAAACAGACCTTGCTGTGCCTTTTTCAATACCTTCCTCAAGCTCAGTGCCGTTAAAAACATTGAAAGCAGCAGAAGCTATTGCAAGATTCTTGTCAGTCTCGCATATTACAAAATATAATTCTTCAAACTCTTTAAGTGCATATTTAAGAAAGTCTCCCACGTCATTCAAAGACGCTGCTTTTTGTTGTGCTTCAATTACGCGGCCTGCATAAAAATCCTGCTTAACAAGATGACTATTCTGCCTGGCCTGCAATACTTTTCCCTTGAAATTTGTAAACGCCTGATACAGCAAAGAACCACTGCTGTTGTTAAGGCAGGTTTCATATGCTTGTTCACTGTCTGCAAGCTTAGCCTCAAGATTGAACAAATCAATCTTATGGCTCATCAGCTTTTTTTCTGCAGAAACCTGATTCTTGACTGTTTTTTCATACAGGCTTTTCAAACCGCTTGCAATTACCTGGTAAGCGCTGTGCAATTCAGCAAAACAACTGCTGCCTTGCGCAGAATCCTCAACAAGCGACTGAAAATCTATTACTGGTTTTTTAGCTGTCATCCTCAACCACTTCAATTTCTGATGGCAATGCAATAGCCATCCTGTCGATAAGGATTCCTGGCTCTTCCAGGTCTTCCAGGACTGCATCCTCCAGGAGATAATTCCTGAATCCACTTTTCAAGCCACCAAAAATATGCGTCTTGTCAGTGCTTGGCAGCTGCAGATACCCGGAATTATGCAGTGCAACAACATTGTCCATAACAGAAGAAACAAATCCATACAAGTACTTGACACTCTTGTTTAAGCCAACATGTTGTTCAAGCAAGGCAGCATCGTAATTGCCTCCCTGCACAAGATTATGAACAAGATCTTTAGTCTGTTCAATGGTTCTTGTCACGTTCTGGCTTTGCTGCAAAGCAGCTATTCTATGCGCGTCTATGAAAAAAGACAACTGGTAAAGGTCAAGCATGAACCGCATCTCTGTGTTAAGGTACTGTTCCTGCCTGTATACAAGATTGATTATTCTTCTGGATTCCTGTTCATCATGATTAGCCCTTAACATAGCTTTTTCTGCATTAGTAACACGCAAAATTCTTGGCCCATATTCTGACATGGGCTGGTTTTCATTTACAGCATCTGCTAGAACCTTGTCAAAAGAATTGTTCTTTTTTTCTTCTGCCAGCCTTTTTCTTGCTGTCTTGTGCTTTTCAGAGATTTCTTTCCATGCTTTTATTGCTTCAATAAGCATTGCCCGATTATATCCCCTTTCATCCAGCCTGTCAAGCATCAAGCTATGGTGATTATGCAGCAAATGCATTGAATAATCCACAAAATCTTTGTAGATTGCATTAATATCACTCATGTTTTGCAGTTGCGCGTCAATGACTTCATCAGGATTCATAAGCTTTTTTCCAAGCACTTTTTGCAAAAAGAATTCTTTTACCCTATTAAGCGATGTATTATTATGGACCCATTTTAGCGACCTATTAAATTCATACTGCATCACAACTGTTCTGTCAGCCAGGCTTCTTATTGTAGTCATATTAGGCACATTTTTTGGCCTTTTAATTATCCTTTTTTCTGGAAGTGCTAGCCCATTCTCTGACAGGTATGCAGCAACTTCTTCCTTGTGCCTTACAGGATCAATAAGCCCAATCTTTCTCAATCTTAATTCCCTGCCTGATAATTTAACCCTAACTTCTAATTCATCTTTCTTTTGATTTTTATCTGCCATTTTTAACCTCCTTAGTTTTCCAGAGCTAACGCTATATTGAATCACCTCTCCAGGAAAACTAAATATTAAATTTGATACTTACTTTCTTTGAATCTGGAATTTTCTGTTTTTTCTTGTCAAATACAGCTTTTTGCCGTCTGTTATTTCTTTCCAGATGCGAACAACAGACCAAAAAATAATTGCGCCTGCAACAGAAACCCCAAACAAGCCTCCTATATTATTCTCAATAGCAAAGGAAATAAAAAAAACTGAAAGGATAATACAGATTATTTCCACAATAATCTTAGTCTTGTTCATTTTCTTCCACCATTTCTCTTACATATTCCCGCATAGTGGTCTTGTCCACTTCAAATCCCATAATCTTTGTCATGAAATACATCAAAAAGAACCTGTCCCTGAAAGGCTCGCTGTCGTATTCTGCCTCTTCAAAATCTATCTCACTGCAATTATATTTTTCTGCATCAGGATATTTATTGAATTCATCCATCTGACTGCATATTTGCTTTGCAGCACTCTTGCTTATGAACCGCATCAGTGTAGCCTTGTCCAGCAAGCATTGATTGGGATTAATCATTCTTCTGCAGAACATATGGCTGGAAAGCAGTTCACAGCCGGTCTTGTCCTCAACCTTATCGCAAAAACCAGGTGCTTTAAGCACAACTGCAGCATAAAAATAGCATAAATCACTATTATTTGCATATTCGCACAAGTTATAGACTGGATGATATTCTTTGCTAAAAACAGGGTGAGGGTTGCTATCAGTTTTGGCCTGCTTCATCAGCATCACGCCGTGCTCTGCAAAACAAAACGTGTTATTAAATTCATCTTCAATTTCCCTGCACTCTTCAACAGAGCTATTGATTGACTTCTTAATTTTAGCAAGCATGATCTTTTCTTCCTCTTCTGCAATCTTTTCAGCGTCTGCCTTAGCTTTTTCCTCTGCAAGCCTTGCTTCTTTTTCTTCAGGAGTTTCTTCTACAGCAGAATCATTTGCGCTTGAAACCGTATTCGGTATATTATTGCTGCAGCCTGTTGCCACGCAGATAATCATTGCAATAATTAGGGCTGCAATTATACTTCTCATTTTTTTGCCTCCTTAGCTCTTTCAATAATTGTGCTGTATGCATCTCTTGGGATGCCGCAGACAAGAAGGTATTCTTTCATCAAGGCCTCTTCTTTCTTGTTGATTTTGCCGTCTGCAAGAAGCACTCTTGCAAGCTGTGCAATAATCAGCATTATTCCTTCAGATGTAAGAACCTGCTTTGCTTGATTGAGCTTTGCAAATATAGCATCATTATTCTTAGCTTTCTTGACCTGTTCAATAGTTTTCTTAATGTCTGCCTTGAAATCAGGAAGGGTATTCATTAAGGTATCAAGTTCTTCTTTTTCTTCCCTACTGATTCTGCCATCAATAGAAGCCATATGTGTCATGCAGGCAGCAAGAGTGGTTGCAAACATCTTCTGCATCTCTTTCTTTATCTTGTCCCTGCTTTTTTTAGAATCCTGAAGCATTTCCTTAATCTCCTGCTTGAAAGTCTTTTCACAATTCATACATTTGTAGCAGGATTCTATTGTACTATAAGGAAATACAGGAATAAAATATAGAGTAAACCATTTCTTCAGATCATGAAGCACAAGGTTTCCACTGCATTCAGGACAGGCATTGCTAATAACATCAGCATCGCCAGATTCTGTGAGCCTTGTTTTAAACCCCCAAATTATCATTTTTTAGCCTCCATCGGAAAATCCTTTGTTTTTTCGGAAGTTTTCCGAGATGATTTTGTACTATCACAAACAGTTTAATGGTGAAAGATGTTAATAAAAATACTTGTTTATTTTTTTATCAAAACGAAAGTTTTATAAGCTAAAATAAACTATATGATAAAAATGGCTATTAAACTAGACAAAAAAGACAGAAAAATACTTTCAGAGCTGGACATGAATGCAAGAGCCAGCATATCACAGATTGCAAAGAAAGTAAGGCTGTCCAAAGAAGTAGTTAATTACAGAATTAAAAGATTAGAAGAGAAAAAGATAATTCTGGGATATTATACAGTAATAGACACTGCAAAACTAGGCTACATGTACTGCAGGTTCCTGCTTAAACTTCAGAACAGCACGCCTGAAAAAGAAAAGGAAATAATAGATTATGTAAAAAAACATCTAAGCATAGGATGGGTAGTAAGCATAGAAGGACCCTGGAACCTTGTTTTGGTCATCTGGGCAAAAGACATTAACCAATTAAAAAATGTAACTGATGACATTTACTTGAAATTTGCCAAAAACATCCAAAACAAGGCAGTGTCCATCGCAACAAACGTGTATCATTACAAAAACAATTATCTTTATGACAAAAAAGAAGATACAGAATGGAGAATAGAAACATATGCACAGGAAGAAATTGACTTTACTGATGCAAAGATACTTGGGCTGCTTGCAAAGAATGCAAGAATTCCTTTGTATAAGATTGCAGATAAACTGGAAATAACAACAGCAACTGCAAGAAACAGGATAAAAAATCTGCAAAAAAGAAAAATTCTTATAGGCTTCAGAGCAATGTTAAATACAGCAAAACTAGGCTATCAATACTTCAAGGTATTTCTTTATCTTGAAAACCTGACAAAAGACAAGAAAAGCAAACTCCTGACTTTTTTAAGATATAATCCTAAAGTAATATACATCACAGAAGCAATAGGCATCTCAGACCTGGAATTTGAGCCAATGGCAAAGGACATACTTGAGCTATATGATTTATTAAACAAAATCAAAAAAGAATTTTCAGATGTCCTGAGGGATTATACCATAATCTTAAATTATGAAGTGCACCAAATAAACTACCTTCCGGAATTATGATGCTTTCTTATAGCATACTGCTATTGCCCTTGAGCCGTCTGTCAGTATCGGCTCTCCACCGTGCAGTTCGAACATGTCCAGCTCTTTTTTGAATGATTCTGGATCTATTCTGTCTGAGTAAAGGACTTCAAACAGTGTGCCCTTCTTAAGCTGGACTCCGCTTACTTTTACTGGCCTGTTCAGTGATACTGAGCCCACGATCCTGTTTCCAACAACATCACATTCATATCTTTGCATTCCTTTTTTAAATTCTGCTATCTGATGTTCTTGCAGGCCTGCGGCCTTCAATGGCGCGAATAGGAATTGTGCAGTTGATTTTCCCCTGTAGTGCTCTGGGTCTGGTTTTACTCCACAGGTGACTATCAATGCATCACCAGGCTTCATTGCTTTGTATACGTTGCTATAAATTTTTTTTCTCACTTCTGCCGGGAAATTTCCGACGGTTCCTCCCAGTAGCAGGAATATTCTTCTTTCGTCCAGGCCAAAAGATGTTTGTTTGACTTCTTCTGAATCCAGGAAATTACATTTTCTTGCTCTTGGATTTATCAGCGGATCGTTATCAAGGGGATTTGGGCTTGCATGCTTTCCGATGGTCATTATAGCTCTGGAATAGTATCTGTACGCATTGAGTCGCGCTTCATTAAGCATCCTTTCGTTTACATCAGTTAAGTATAAATCAAGACTTCCCATTCTTTCTTGCTGGTCTGCCATGGCTTTTGCAACCTTTATCTCTGAAACGCCTGTTCCGCATCCTAGAGTTATGATCTCAAGATTCCTTTCCCAAAGTTCAGTTAGCCTGGGCAAGACCTCTTTTATTATGAAATCATCCTCGTTATGCTCTTGTCCTTTGATATAGTCTTCATCTCCTGCAACTTCTCTCCAAGCCTCGACCTGTGATTTGAGAGTGTACATCTTGTCAGGAATATTTAATTTTATAACAGGGTTTCCTAGCTGTTCTTTTATCTGCGCAATCACTTTCTGCCTGATTTCTGTTTTATCATCCCTATATGCTTGGACTTCCTGTATTGTAGTTGCAAGCTCTCCTTCGGCTGGATCAGCAGTCATCTCCAGGTGGTTCATGTAATCATCAAAAATCTTTACACTAAAACCTGGAGAAGCAAGAGCGGCATCTTCTGCGAATAAGGCCAGCTCTCTTAGGGATCTTGTCTGGTAAGCATAGCAGTACTCATGTTCTGTATTGGGCCTGTTCAATATGAAGTGGAGTGTTATACGATCGTCTATTTGTGTCATGGTTTGGATTGTTTTTGTGAAAGCCCTTAATATTCTTCTCTGTTGCTTCCAGTAGCGAGGATGTTCTGGCGAAGACAATTTTGCGTAGAGCTCAAATATTTCAGGGAATGTCTCGAAGAATTGGATGGCTCTATCTGTGTCCAGCATATATCCTTTTCTGGCATCTTCTATAGTTTGGAGTGCGTTATATTCATACCTTCCTTCTATAGTTTGGAGTTCGTCATATCCATACCTTCCCAATTTGTGCAATGTTTTGTTCTTTCTGACAAAAACTTGATCTATAATCGTGCTAAATACTTGTTTGTAGGTAGCAAAAGTTTTATTGGCTTCTTTCTTTCCAAGAAGGTTCTTTAGTCGCGTGAAGCCAATTTTTTCGTTAAGGCATTTCTCTGCTAGGGATTCCAGGGTTTTTCTTGTGTCTGCCTCAAATCCAAATGGGCTGCCCGGCGGTTCTGGGTTCTTATAGAAGTCTTTGCAGATAATATAAAAATGCTTGAGTCCGGTATATTTTGCCTTAAAATCTGTCCAATTAGGCACAGTAGGTTGGGCGCTACTCGCAACATCTGCAAATTCAAGATTATTTGATTCCTCTGCCAAATGAAGGAACCGAAGAAAAATTCTCTTACTCCATTCATTCCATTTCTTATGGTCTACTGGAGCTGTGAATGCGTCTTCATCGTGGATATGTCTATTATTTCCGATACCGGGATCGTTAGGATGATAAATGTCTCTCATGAATTTTAACATATGTGGCCTGTATTCTTGGTTGACAGTGTTTAGCACTTTTGAGAAGTATCTTAATATTTTGGCCTGCATTTCCGGATATGTGAAAAGGTCAAATGGGAATTGCAGTGCTTCTTCTTTGCTCAGCTCACCTATCTCCTGGACGATTCCAGGCACTTTCCTGAAGAGTGCCCTTAGATTTGATTGATACTCCATCAATATGTGTTTCAATGGACGGTTCCTGCCGATATCGCATGCCCCTAATATGAACTTGTAAAGAAGTGCTTGTTTTTTCTCTTCAAAGTATAGGCTTTCTCTTAAAGCGTATAGCGAAAGCCATAACTCTTCTTTAGAAGGCATTTCTTTCAGCCACCAGCCTCCTAGATGGTTGTCTGGAGAGTTTAAAATTTCGAATTGATCGCAGAAGATTGAATACAGTGAAGACTCCAGTTTAGTCCGCTCTTTGCTGAAAAATTCCTGAAAAACCTCTCTGAATTTTAACTCCAAGCCTGCCTTGGCTGGATTTTTTGAGAGATTTCTCCATATGTTTAGGTATTTCTTGAATGGTTCTGGCTGTTTTATGACAGCAATCGGAAGATCCTTGCCGAAAATCTTGGTGTTTTCCTTATATTCTTCGCTTGAGATATAATTGAAATGGTTTATGTAATTCTGGAAGTGTTCTGGACTGCCTAGGAGTGAAGCCACAGCTCTTACCCGCCCAGCAAGCTCATCATGAGGCATTTCCTTTCTGCTCACTACTTTAATCAGTTTGGATCTGACATCCAGATCTTCTTTGCGAGGTTTTTTCCTTCCCTTGTTTTTTATTGATAAGTTGTCTATGATATTGCTGTATTCATCCACAGGCAAATTAAATTTTCTGGCTACGCTTAAGAACTCGTCAAGGTTATCAAACTTTGCAGTGCCAAATACAGCAGATATCTCTCTTTCAATTATTTCTTCCATCCCCATATCGTGCATATATGCTTTCTGCCTTTATAAAGCTATTGTTTCTTTAGTCACTGTTTGGTGAGTAATAATCAAGTGAAAAGCGAAAGAATACTGTGAAATTAAGCTACTTAATTAGCGAGTCTGTGTTGTGGGCTAGGAAACCAAATCCTTGTAAGTTGTGCAGAGAACCTTCTGCAAGTCAAAAGGATTTGGAAGAACCTTGTAGTGAACTCCGTATGCACGCTCAAGATTATCTGCGCGCTGGTCATTAACCCTGATGCAGACAGGCAAAACACCTCTTGCCCTTGCCTCTGACAAGGCTTTTCTGACATCATTCCAAGCATACTCGCCCTTGTAAACAGGCAGATTTTTCTCATCCCTGTATAAATCCTTTTGCAAGGGAACAGTCTCTGGCTCGCCATCACTTATGTGAATCAAAAGCAAGTCTTTCCTGCCGGTTTCTAATAATTTTTTAGTGGTGTGCCTTATGGCAGTGCCGTCATGATTGTGTTTTTTGCCGGTAATCCTTGAAAGCTCGTCCAAAAAAAACAGGTTATCAGGATGAGCTTTCCCAAAATCAGCAATAATATAAAAATCAGTCCTTCTTCTGGAATACGAGGAATAACCAAACACGCCAACTAAATCATCAAGCTGGCTTGCACCACAGCCCAAGTAATAAACAGCCTCTGCAATAACATCAATAAGCCTTGTCTCTTCATTAATCCACCGGTTAGTGGAGCCACTCAAATCCACAACAAGCGCGGCAGCAACATCACGCCTCCTGTTCAAGACCTTTTGAAAAATCCTTTCATCAGGAGTGACTCCGGCAGCAATATCATTTTGATACTCAACAAAACGCTCATAATCAAGTTCGCCAGACCTCTGCTTTTTCAAAACAGTCCTGCCGCCAGGCTTCATCAAGCTAAATTCTCTTTTCAATTTTTGCACAAGAGTTTGATTAGGAACAATAATCCGATGAGTTTTTCCAAGACGCACCTGCTTTTCAAACACAGGAAAACCTTCAATATATTTATTGTTAACAGAATCCCACTCCAGATATTGCGGGGTTTCCTTTGCAAGAGCAGAATGCTTTATTTTATTGTCCTTGAAAATCTCTAACTTGCTAACATCATCTGTAACAATCATTGTTTCTTTATTCAAGAAACCCCGCAATCCCTTAACTTTTTTTTGGGGTGCCCTGTAACTTTGCTGTTGCACTTCTTTAGTATGCTCATAAATAATCCTGTGCAGTTTCTTTGTCACAATAAAAGAATCACCTAAATCAGAGCCTCTTTCCAAGACAACAGAAGCAAGATCATAACATTCATCAAGCAAATCATAACACTGCTGAACAAAAGGCTTTATTATTATGCCTTTCTTTTTTGCAGCACGAATCCTGTTATGCTCTCCCTGCTTAGGCTTAATCTCGTGCTCAGGAAGATAACCAAGCAAAAGCTTGTACTGAAGCAGTGTAAGAACAGTATTATCAAGCATCTGCTTAGGAAGTTTTCCAAGACCATCAAGCAACTCCTTGAATTTAGCTGGAATAACATCCTCAAGAATCTGCTTAAAACCAAGATAATCTCTTCTCAAGCAGGCATTAACCCTTGCACTCTCAACAATCTCAAAAATCTGCTTAGCCAAATAATCCCTTTCCTCAAAAGTAGAAAAAAAATCATCAATATGCCAGATGGGCTGCTCTTTCTTTATGAAACCGTCTTTATAAAGCCTTTCCTGATACTCAATAAAGTCATCAAGACTAACAGCAGCACTGCCATACAATAACCTTCCAGCCTGAATAGCTACAAGAAATTCAAGATAATCTGCGTTTTCCTTATATTTTTCGTAATAAGCAATCAATTCAGAAGGAATAATGACAGGAATCTCACCTTTATTGACAACATGAGCAAACCGGTCAATCTTTTCATCAGGCCTTGCATAAATAAACTCAGGCTTTCTTCCTGTCAAGCCCTCAACAAGGCGCTCAAGCCCCTTCTTGTGAGATACTTCTGAAAACTCTTTCATTTTTTACCAAAAACCAAGTCCAGATGCTCTGTCTTAAGAGACTCCATAACATCAGGATCATAAGTCAATGGCTGAATCACAGCAACTTCGCAAGCACGCTTAGGAGGAGTGCCTTCCTGAATCTGCTGAGCAGCCAACACAAGAAGCCTTGTACCAGCACCCTCAACCAACTGCCCGCTTTTCTTCAGGTTCCTGGTAATCTTGCCAAACTTAACTAAGGCATTGGCAGTAGGGTCATCAACACCGCCTTCTTCTGTGATGATTTTTCTTTCCAGATCTTCTGGCGGGTAATCAAAATTCAAAGTAATGAATCTTTGCTTTGTACTTGGCTTCAAGTCCTTTGCAATAGACTGATAATTAGGATTGTATGAGGTTACAAGCATAAAATCATCAGGAGCATGAAAAGACTTGCCAAGCTTTGGAACATAAACAGAACGCGCAGTATCTGTTACAGAATGTATAAGGACTGCAACATCTTTTCTTGCTTCAATTACCTCATCTAAATAACAAATACCGCCCATGTTAACCATCTTTAACATAGGGCCATCAACCCAGCCATCAATAGTATTCAAGCCAAGCAGTTCAGAAGCATCAGTGTCCTCTGTGCAGACAACCCTCAAAAAAGGAAGTTTTAACTCATAAGCCATGTACTCAAGAAACCTTGTCTTGCCAACACCAGTAGGGCCTGTAATCGCAATATGCTGCTGTTGTTTATGAGCTCTCTTAAAAATATCCACTTCATCACTTATCGGCTCATAATACGGCTTTTCCTTGACAAGATAATCCTGTTTCTCACTCATATTCTTCCTCTATTAATTTTTCAAATAATTTCTGAAGCCTGAACATGTTCTTCCCAGACTCTGCAGCAGTATTAAGCGCTTTTTCTACTGCAGCATTCTTATGATAGAAAGGATTAGCATTTTTTGTCTGCAAAAAGTCTACCTTAAGCTGCTGGTCTTCTTCTTTGCAAATAATAATGTAATGCTCAGGCAGTTCAGAAAACAACATATCATCTGGCTCTAGTTTAGCTTCTAAGGGATGTGCTGTCTTGCTTTCCTCAAAATAATGCAGCTGCTCCTGAGCTTCTTGAGAATAAATCCTGACAATCTTTCCAGTCTGCTCAAGAGGTATTCTTTTAGGGGATGTTTTTTCTCTTCTAGGACTAAAGCCTTTTGATCTTCTACGCATCCATTGTTTTTCTTCTTCAGTAGCTTCTGGAACAGAAGAAGCTTCTGCTAATTCTTCTTCTAAAACAGTTCTTCTGTTATCATACCACTGATCACCGAATAAATCACCATACATTTTTCTTCTTTGGTTGACTTCTCTTTCAAAAGGCGCGAATTCTTCTGGAATATTTCCCTGAAATTCCTCTAGAATCATCTCAAGCATAATCGTGTCCTGCACTATTTCATCTGCGTGAAAAGACTCTTCTTTTTCAGGATTAACAAAAGAAAGTGCAGTCTGCATCCTTTCTGTATGATGAGCAATATCACTCATCAATTCTTTAGCTGCAGACAACAGCCTTCTTCTTTCATTATATGGAATTTCAGTCATTTTCATATTTCTTGATACAAGCTTGTGCAGCTACGATTACATTTTCCAGGGCATTGATTACTTCAGAATGCTTTTCATGAGATTCTGGAACAGCAGGCTCAAGAATAACACCTCTGTAGCCTTGAGTCCAGACAGGTCCTTCCTGAATAGGCTCTGCTTTCAAGTATGCCTTGCTGGATTTTTCATGTTCGCTGTCTTCTGGCAGAAGCTCTATTTTTCTGTCAAAATAAGCAGCAATCTCTAATTCAAGCCTGAAAAAATCCTTAGGATCAACAATCTTGTCAAACCCTAAAGTGTACATATCTCCGTTAATGTTTGTCTGCAATCCACTGTCTTTTGCTATAGGATCCATCACTGTTTCTAGTTCTTTCATTGTCTTCCCTCCAAAGTCAAATGCTAATAGTAATAAGCCAGAAAGATATATTGATACAGATTAAACTGTATAAACTGTTTATACTTTGTTTATGGTCGGAAAGATTGCGGAGATTATTGGGAAGAGCATATAAAGAGCAAAATCAGCAATATTTGCATGCCAAGACGGATTTATATTGATACAAACGTGTATCTGGACTATTTATTAGGGCGGAAGGATAAGTTCCGGCCGATAGGAGAATTTGCTTTTGAGCTGTTGAGAAGGGCGGTGAAATGTGAGTTTGATATACTTATTTCTGATGCAGTGCTTGAAGAACTTGAAAGGAACGCAACAGAAGAACAGATACTGCAATTATTGCAGTTTATAAAGAAAAAAACATTGCAAGTGAGCTTTACAGAAAAGGAGATTCTTGAATCCAGGCAAATATCAAAGACAGATCCTGGAGACGTCTTGCACTATTTACTGGCAAAAAAAGGAGGGGCAGAATATATAGTCACAAGGAATATCAAACATTTTGATTTTCCTGACTTACAAGCCGTATTTCCTGAAAATATCTGAAGACTTTTTCTTTGCAAGCATTTCAAAGACCTCCTGCCTTGAGGGAGGATTCTTTTTTGCTTTTGCAGTGCCGTACAGTTTTTTCAATCCTCTTAAAGCCTGCCTTTTCTCATATTCATCAATAGTATTCCTTATTGCTGCCCTGATGAATTCCTGAGCACTGTTAAAGCCGAACTGCTTTTCTATACTGCTTATTTGTTTTGCTAATTCTTTGGTCAATCTTAAATGAATAGATACCATAAGGTACCAAAAGGTATGCTTGTTTATAAGGTTTTTGGTTTAGAAGGCGGAAGATTTGCGGTTGGGAATTAGTCGGGTTTAACAGCAAGACTTTGCCGATTAGGTTTGTCATTCTTGTTCCTCTGATTTGTCCAGGATTCTCCTGATTTCCTGCATATATCCTTGAATGATTGCTTGTTTTTCAGAAGGATGTTCAACTTCTCTCACAGTCATTGTGTTGTCATTTTCTTCAAAAACACGATATGCCTTGTCAAGCCTGAAGCCGTTTCCACTCATCCAAGCACCATCACTAGGTACATAATACTGTCTTGTCTCGCCATGATAATCTGCATCAAGTCTTCGGCCATCTGCGGCATCTTTTGATATTGTTTCCAGTTCTCCATACCGGTCCTGTTCTGAATCTTGCATCATAAATTCAATATCTTCTTTTGTAGGATTACCTTCTGCAAAATTTTTCATCATCCGTCTTCTCTTGTATACATCTGGTTCTTCTGTCATTTTTCATTCCTCCTCTAACCAACTCTGTCGTAATTTCTTGTAATCAAACCTGCGCTTGCATCTAGGACAACTCTTTGGGTTTTCTACCCGCGGTTCCCAGTCGTAATCACAGTATTCGCATTTCATTCTAACTGCTTCCTTGCATAATCAATACAATCATTCAGGCTTGTTCCAAACCAAAGGTTATGGACAGGGCCTTTGCCTTGCTGAAGATTAAGGATGTATTCTGCACACAAAGGACCGATTTCAGCAGAGAAAACAGCACTGACAAGATCTTTTGCATCAGGAGTGTCAAGCCTTTGCCAGCTTGCACCTGCCCGGATATTGTCAACAGGGCCAAGTTTGCCAAAATTGTAGTGCGCTTCTGCAAAATAAGTTGCAGGCTGGTCTTTTTGCTTTGAAACCCTGAACCTAATCACTGCATCATCGCCCTTGCCATATGTAGCTGAAGGCCTGTAGTCTGCAATATTGCTTACAATTCCAGGATCATTAGGCCCGCCTTTGTAAGGATTAAGCAATCCAGCAAAAGAAGCCAAAGAATACTTGTTTCCAAAAGTCAATATCCCATCCATGGACCAGTTTCCGTCAAAATCAGTCTGGCCAAAAACTCTCCAACCAATACCTTCTCCTTTTTCCTTTGCATACCTTCCAAAACAGGCATTAAAGAACCCTTTTCCTTCTTCATCAACTCTTCCGCCAATACCCAAGAGATACTGGTCATCAAGAGTCTGCCAGGCAGCGCCGTTCAAATGGTTCTTTCCATCCCTGTTGAAATAACTAAGTTTTGCAGTCAAGCCAAAAGGAAATTCCCTGCCAAGCATTACATGCTTTAACTGATGACCAACAGTCTTTTCCAGAGAACCGCTAATTGTAAGGAAATCAGCAACAGTACCATCAAACTCAACACCAATTCCATGATTATCATCTGAATCTGTTGTGCCAAAAGCACCAATTTCTCCTCTAAGAGCATCAAAATCAACAGGCAATCTTGAACCAATCCTGTATCCTTCTCTAGCATGTGTTTTTTGATAGTCTGCCCTGAAGAAGTAACTATTATCTCCATTAGAAACCTCAATCCTTGGCTGCCATAAGTTATGGCCATTAGTATCAACCTGATTAAAAGTCTCTGCCCAAAGATTAAACTTAGGCTTTTTATCCTCTGCTTCAGCCTCTCCAGGAAACAAAGCTCCTGCAGCTGTCATTGCCAGTGCTATAAGTGTTTTTTTCATTTTTCATTACCTCTGTCATATTCTTCTTCAACTCTATTCCAGAATGGCTCAACAATATCTGCCATCTGTTCGAATAATCTAGCAACTTTGTCAGCCTCTTTGATTGTTAATTTTGGCTTGATTATCCCGTCATTTGATTCGTAGTTGTGGACTTCAAAGTGGAAATACTGCAATTGATTCTCCAGCCTATCACTTTCCTCTTCTGAAATATTTTCAAACAAGAACTCTACATCTGGCTGCCATCCTTTTAGTTCGCCAAGATTAAAGAAAGCCTTCCCAGTTCTTCGAGTGTCAAATGCTGCCTGTCTTAATCTTTCAACAGGAGTTCCTGGCCTGTAGCCAGTCTCTTCATTAAGTGTGTAGAAGTCATGCAGCTCAGCCCAAGATACCCATTCATTTCTTGGAGCGATGAGGTATCTTGCTCCTAGTTCGTTAAGGTGTTGGTTCAAATAATTGTTTTTATCTGCTTTGCAAGCAAGTATTCTTGTGTTTTTATCTGCCACAACAACTTTTGATTCAAGATTGCATTTTTGCTCTAAGCCCAGCAAGAAGGATTCCAGGCTTTTTTCTGCGTCAGTTCCATGCAATGTTCCTTTGTAGAATGCTTGCAATCCTGTTCTGCGCAGGTCTAACCAATCTCCTTTTAGCTCTACAAGTATACTGTATTGTTCTTTGGGATTGTTTCTGTTTTTTACTCTTTTTGCGGTTATCTCGAAATTCATTTTTCACCCACTAACCATTTAGTAGTAGTAATAAAGAAGTCAAGATATAAACATTAGGTTTAAAGTATATATACTAGTATAAATGTTTAAATTTTCCATTAACTTTATAAACATCTTACTATTATTACTAACTTATGAGAAGGAAACTTGTGAAACAAGGAGCTGCCACAATGATGGTATCACTGCCGTCAAAGTGGATAAAAGACCAGAAACTAAAGAAAGGAGATGAAGTAGAGATAGCTGACATAGACGGCAAGCTCCAAATCACAACAGAAAAGAAAACAGAAGCCCTGAAAAAAGAAGTATACATCCCAACAACAAAAGAATACATGAACAGGCTGATAGACATACCATACATGCAGGGATATGATGAAATAACAGTCAGGTTTGATGATTCAAAAGTAATGGATCTTGTTGTAAAACAGACAGAAAAACTTTTAGGAATGGAACTAGTGAAGCAGACAGAGAACAGCTGCACACTAAAGAATGTTGCAGAGGCGCTTGAGCAGGAGTTTGACAACATATTAAGACGATTATTTCTATTAGTTAAATCAATGGCACAAGAGAGCCTTGAAGCAATAAAAGAAAAAGACTATCAAAGGCTGAAAAACATCGCAGACCAGGAAAGGATGTGCAACAAATACACTCTGTTCTGCCTGAGAATAATCAACAAATACGGATACAAAAACCAGAAAGAAGAGAAATTTGTGTTCCACGCAATAGCAGTGTTAGAGCAGCTGGCAGACCACTATACATACATATGCAACCATCTTGCAAAAACAAAAGAAAAAATAACACCAGAAACACTGTCCTTTTACAAGGGAATAGCTGCATTAACAGAGCAATACTATGACTGCTTTTACAAAAAAGACAGAAAACAAATACTTGCAATGAAAGAATCAATAGACAAGATGCACAAAAAGCAGGAAACAACACTAAAACAAAAGAAAAACATATACTTAGTGCATTACTTAGAATTCATACTAGAGAAAATCACTCATTTGAGTTATTTTCTAGTTTGAACTATCCTGCAATACTTCTTCAAGAACCAGCATGACTTTTTTGCCATTTGGATTTGCATTTTGCACTGCATCCTTGACCAATGCTCTCAGTCCTTCAACATTTTCATGAAAATAAGATTCACCAAGCACGCCATTTGGTCTTGTTTGATACTTTGTGCAATTCCTTTCAGCAACAATTTGTACTTCTCCTGCAGTGCCTGGATAAAGTTCCTCTGTAAAGCGCACGGCAACAGACGGATTTTTTGGTATGCCTATATCTTCGTGATTTTCAGATAATTGCATAGTATCTCTAATTGATTGAAGAATGTCTCTCCTCAACTCTTCAAAAGTATCTCCCTGCGCAGCTATGCACGCGCTTCCTCTTTCGCAGCCAGGTTCTGCGATTGCAGTATACCACACTTCTCCTTCATCTTCTTCTAAAAACGCATTATAAACTATGTCTGCCATATGGAATATACGTTGTTTTCCATCTATATAAAGCTTTTGACTAAATCTCATATTCTTCCTCCAGTTTTTTAATATATTTTTTATAAAGTTTGCCGCTTCCTTTGATGTATACTATAAGATAATTTTTTGGTATGCCTGTTCCTGCAGCAAGTTTTGCCACTTCCTGATTAAATAGACCAGCAGATATCACCAATTCTGAACCTTTTTGTCTCGCGCAGGGATGCAAGGCACATTTTTTCTCCTCTTCACCCACAAATTCCACAAATTTTCTATTAGAATGTCCGCTTATTGATTTATATTCAGCATCTGGTTTGTATTTGCTTCGTATTATTTTCAATGTCCTTTTTTCAAAGGTATTTAAATCTATGAATTTTGGCAGATTCTTGCTGAGTTTCTTTACCATATCTTCTAAATTGTTTTTATTTGCCATTTGTTAATTCCACACCGTCCATGTAAGCAAGAGAACAGCCGATAGCAGCAGACGGCTTGACAGGAAGCAAATCAATCCACTCAAACTCATCTCCAGCCCGGTATCTTCTATGAGCCTCTATGGCAGCAGTGCAGAAGAACAGGAAAGCAGGGTCTTTAATCTCTCTCTGCAAGCCAGTGCTTCTTATCATCCAAAAATCCAGCTCTTTGCCAGAGAATCTCTGCTTTAAATTCTCTTTAATGGCAAGAGCACCTTCATGAGCCTGCAGCTGCTCCTGCAAGTTGCCAACACGAACACTATCCTGCCGCATTTCATAAGCACGCACTGCAGATGAAACATAATCCCAGTTTCCAGCAGAGTTTTTTTCAGCATCCTCCTGCATTTTCCTGTACCAAAAACACCCAACAGCAGCCTCAAGATTATGTGAATTCTGTGATCCTGCAATTTCCTGAAAAACTCTTGCAGCACTCAACAGGCACTGCTCGTCATCATTACTCAATGTTTCTGCAGTAACGCCAGCCTCCTCAGGCCTTACAGGAACAATACCTGCATAGCCATTCTCTCTCAAATCATTAGCATATGTTGAGTTTCCGCCTGCAATCAAGCCAAGCAGTATTCTCTCATCAACGCCAGTCTTTTCACTGACTTTTTCAACCAAATCAGAATATTTCTGCTCATAAACATCACTTCTTGGACGGCTTGTTTCATAAGCCTCTGCCTTGCTGCCAGCAAACTGTTCGGCAACAAGAGCCAGCAGGCCCAGAGGGGCTACAATAACTCCTGAAACACCAAGAGCAAAGCCTCCAATAGCCACAGCCTGCCTGCACTTGTCTTTAACATACTCTGCAGCAATATGCATGTAGTTCTGCTTTCTATTCAAATCTCTTAAAGCATCATGCACTTTCCAATCAAGTATTTCTTTTTTCATTTTTCCAGGTTAGCAATAGCCCTGTCTGTCAAGGCCTTGTAATTATGCTTGAATGAATCACTCCACTCAAACTCTTTTTCCTCGGAGTAATCCCAATAATTTCCTGCTTTTTCCTTGCATTTTTCAACAAATTCAGGACTTGTATAAAACGCCAGGATGGCATCCTCAATATCTGGAAATAAGTTTTTCATATTACTGAGCCTTTTGGCAGCAGCAAAAACATTATTCTCAGGATCTTCCAAGTGCTCTTCTTTCACAAAAGACTGTCTTTCAGACAAGCCGCTTTTTAGCTTGAACATCTCTCTTTTCTTCTTGACACCAGCATCATGAATCCAGGGCTCTGGATTCTGCCTGTAATCAAGCAAGTCATCTGCAACCTTTTGGTTATACTGGAAAGCAGAGTTAATCACAGCAGCAAGCTCATGCGGACTTACATTGTCATACTTTCCTGCATATTCCTCAACAAAAGGCATGAGCTTTTCATTCCTGTCAATGTCAGCAAAATACTGCATTGTTCTCTCTATCATTGTTTGTTGTCTTGCTTTCTCAGCCTGAACATCATCATAAACAAACTTGCCTGCAACAGAAGCAGCCAACAGAGTCATTCCCGCAACTATCTTTACTTTATGCTTTTTCCACAACTTTCCAAGACGCTCTGTTAAAGGAGGCCTTGCATACTTTTCCATGATTGAAGGTGTTCCAAAGTTCTCTATTGACTGGCTTGAGTAAGGGTCAAGCTCTGCAGAGATTTTCGCATACTCTTCTTCTGCAAGCCTTGAAAACCTGCCTTTAGCATCTTTCTCAAGACCACTGACAAGAGCTGATTTGTCTTCTTCACTGATTGTGCTGTCTGCTATAATCATCTCAAGAGCATCTGTAAAGTAAATATCTGCCTGAGCCTGCTTTTCTTCCCTATGCCTTCTGGAATCCAAGGAAAGCTTGTGATATTTTGCAGCAGAGGCAAGCCTGTCAAAAATCTTTGTCTTGTTGTACACAATATTAAAACGTGCCCTGTCTGCGTAATTTCTTTTTTCACAGACATGATCAACAATCTCCTGCTCTGTCTCTGAACTCAAGCCTGTTTTTTTCAATAACTTCACGACATCCCACTGCGGAATGCTGAAGCCTGCAAACTCCCAGTCAATCCAGTTAGGCTTATGTAATCTCATAATAACGTTATCTGTGTGAGCATCACCATGGCAGAAGACAGTATCTTCTGAATCCAGGTAATCTGTGATATTTCTCTGAATAAGTGAAACCAGGCCAGCAGTGTTTGGACTGTATTTTTCCCTGAACCAGTCTCCAAAAGACCTGCCGCCTTTACCCAAAACACGCAGTTCACTGAATAATGGCTTGTTTGCTTCAACAGCATTGGAGATTTCCACCAGCTCATCAAGCGCAGGAATCAACTTTTTCTTTCTTTCCCTGTCATTATACTCTCTTACACGGATTTCCTGCACAGCTCTTTCAGCAGGATCATTGTAAGGATACAAATCCAAGGAAGCACGCTTAAGAGCATGCGTCAAGGTCTCGCCATTAATGTAATTCTCAATAGTAATCCCATTATGAGAATCCTTAGCAACAATAGGGCTGACTTTATCTGTGATTTTTGCAAGCAAAGGCTGAACTTTCAGTGTTCTCTGGTAATCATCATTCTTTGCATGCTTTTTAGCAAAAAAAGTCCTGAATTCTCCTGGGCGGATTTCCAGAATAATCTTGTAAAGCCCTCCGCCATCAACTTTTGACTGCTTAGATGACTGGTCAACTAAAACCTCGTATATAGGCAAAGGATGCCTGTTAAAAACCCAGCCAGTATTATCAGCAAGTTTTTCTATGTAATTGTTGTCAATAATTCCCTGTTCTGCAAGATGTTTTAATATTCCCTGATTATTCTCTCCAAGCAAGAGGTTAGAGTAAAACCTTTTCCAGTCCCTTCCTAATTCAAGCTTTAATTCATGAGAGTGGCAAAGCATCTCCTGTCTTTCCTCTCTGCCAAGAATCCTTTCTATGCTATTTCTCACAGTCCTTATCAAAGGATTTCTCATGGCAGCATTAAACTGCTTTTTGTAAGTTCCAATGCCCAGCTCTTCAAGAGCGCCTTTTCCAGGAAGCTTCTCAATCAATTCGCCATTCTCATCAAGAACCAAGCAGACAATATTCCTGAGCCTTTCCATCTCCTCTTGGTCGTCAAAATCTGCACCATAAGAGGCTGCAAGCATGCGGTCTGCCCTGTCCTGCATTTTAGTCTGCATTTTCAGCCTCCTCAAGAACGTCAATTGTCAATTTTACGATGGTCTTTGGCTTTAACTTCTTTTCAAGAATTCTAGGAACTATTATTATAGCTTGGTTTCCGTGCTTGGCAATCTTCTTAGTAATCACTATCTGCTCTGTCACTTAATCCACCCCATATGTATAATTTATACATAATAATAGTAATAGCCCTTTTTAAAGCTTTCGGTTATTTGTCTTTAGAAAGTAGTTACATTCCCTCTAACATTATTCCGTCGTCTTCTTCCTCAGGCTCTGAATCCTCAGAATCCTGTGGTTCCACAGGCTCTAAAACCTCATAATTCTGTGGTTTTAGAGACTCTTCTGGCGGTTTTTCTTCCTCTGGCTCTGAAATAGGGGGTTCTGGTTCTTTGTAAATTTCTTTAACAGGTGCTGGCTCTTCA